>Ga0209091_10000166_pt1 | contig 65028 bp, 48 predicted proteins | sample ArcticOcean_MG_C_6_FD_187438 | JGI IMG/M metagenome (GOLD analysis project Ga0209091, IMG submission 187438) | Marine microbial communities from western Arctic Ocean - ArcticOcean_MG_CB8_128 (SPAdes) (version 2) | ecosystem: Environmental > Aquatic > Marine > Oceanic | place: Arctic Ocean...
GAACTCTTTGCTTGAGTATTCCTTTTTCAACACCATAATGAACTATGCTAGAAACCTGAAGACCACTCATTTCAACATTATCCATATGAGTATCCTCAGATTTTACGTTCCATTGGATATGACCATCGCTAACCAATGACCATCTATTACTTGTTTGTTGCGCCATCCCTAAAAACAAGAAAGCAAAAAACATGATAAATAATAATCCTAGATTCTTAGTTAATTTTTGAGTCATTTATATAATTTATTTTTTTAATGTAGTTGATATCCAAAACAGGGAAAATGATCACGTAGGTATTTTAGTTCATAACTATCGGTTAGAACTTCATTATTATTTTGAGAAATTATAATATTGCAAGTACAAATAAAAAAGGTGAGTAAAATATACTTTTTCATAAAAAATTTATTATTTACTGCTACTAAAAGATGATGCAGGCAAACCTTCTTTATTGAATAGAGTCCCTTTAAACCAATTTTCCCAACCATACCTAACATTAATTGGGTTGTTTACCTTTTTAGAAGAAACTCTCACCTTATTGTTTATAATTTTAGCAGAAGCTTTATGAAAAACCCCATTTAAACCTGCTATTTCAAACCCACTTAAGTTTCCATCAGTAATAAGACCAGTTCCTTTACTCTTAAAATCTACTTCAATATATTTAGAAAAATTTTGATGACTTTTATATAAGGGTCCTGAAGAAACTATATCAAAACCATAGTCATTCATAAGTGCTAATAGCGCAAGTCTATCTCCAACGTCTTTTTTATTACGAGGATGAATATCATTTTCTTCACCTATATCTAAAAGAATTGCCATTCCAGTTTTAGAGGTTGACTCTAAGGTTTTTCTTTGAGCATCTCTTAATTTATGAGAAAATTCATTTTTAGAATATTTGAATGGTGCTATTTGAGCATAATAAAATGGGAAATCATATCCCCAGTTTTCTCTCCAGTCTTCAATCATTCCAGAAAAAAACTTTTGGTATTCATGATAATTAGGAACATTAGACTCTCCCTGATACCATATAGCCCCTTTAATACCATAAGGTAAAATTGGAGAAATCATCCTGTCAAATAAAATTCCATACTCATTTGAATTATTAAATATTATTTCACGTTTTATATTTTTTTGAAGCATGGAAGAATTTTTAATCAAATCTTCAAATGAATAGTTATGAACCCATAATTTTTTATTGGCTATAAAGGCTTGGTGTTTAAATTTAAGTGAACTAAAAGGAATAACCTGATTACTTAAAGAATTTTGGACTTTTATAATCCCATTTATTCCACCAGGGCCCCCTCCATCAAAAGCTCTTATTGCAATTGTATTTTCACCTTTTATCAATATTTGTTTTGGAATCCTATAGTTTCTTGCTATGTCCCAGCCCATAGTGCTTCCAATAAGTTGGCCATTAAAATAGGTTTGATCCAGATCGTCAATTCCTTCTTTAATAATCATATTATAATCACTTTCAATATTTTCGAGTTTAATCTTAGTTCTAAACCATATTACTCCATCAGATAAAATTTCATTTTCATGAGTTAACACAGCTTCAAAATCCTCTAATACAGCTTCAAAACTGCCAGAATTTCTTGACTCTTTTGAACTGTTTCTGGGCAACCAAGAACCCCAAGAAGAATCATCAAAGTTATTTTTTGAAAATTCACCATCATTTAGATCTAGTTCTAACCAATCTTCCATACCCTTATTATCAAATCCTGGAATAAGAACTGTTTTTATTTCAAACATTTTACAATTTAATTCAGCTATAGAATCATTAAATGCTTTTAGTTTTGATTCATTATTAATGAATTGACGCCTTTTTTCAATATCTAAATCATTTGGGGTTAGTTCATTTAGTTTTTTGTGACTAGTCCAAGCTTCTACTCTTGTTCCTCCCCAGCTACTATTTACAATTCCAATAGGAACATTAAGTTGTTTATATAGTTTTATAGCGAAAAAAAATGCTGTAGCACTAATACCGGTATTAGGTCCACCTGCTATGCTTTTTTCAATATTTTCAGGATTTAAAATTAACCATTTTTTATCTTTAAGATTTTTACCTGATAAATCTTGAGGAAGGTTGAACATTCTTATCTCTGGATAGTTAGCTGACATATATTCATTTTTATTATCAATTCCCCTTCCATCAGCAGACTGATTAATATTCCATTCCATATTTGACTGCCCTGAAGCTAGCCAAACCTCTCCAATCATTACATCTGAAAAAATAATATTTTGTTCGTTGGATCTTATACTTAATTCAAATGGACCGCCAAAAGAAGGAGTTTCAAAAGATGCTTTCCAATCTCCTTTAGAATTTGCAGTTGTTAAAACCATGCTGCCCCAACTCCCTTTTATTTCTACCTGTTGATTCTCCAAAGCTTTTCCCCATATTGAAACTTTTGCTTTTTGTTGCAGAACCATATGATTTGAAAAAACAGAGGGAAGGATTAGTTTTTTTTGTTCAAAAGTCTCGCATGATATAAATAATAAAGTATAAAGTATAAATACGATATTAAATTTTTTCACTTTTTCCATAATAGAGTTTGTTATTTGATTTTAAAATTAATTAATCTCATGTATTTTAACAACTACACTTTTTCTCTTATCTGAAATTAATGGGTTAAACCCAACCTTCATTAAATATTCACCAGAATAAGTTGTTTCTTGATCTATTTTAGCGATTTTACCAGGAAAAATATTTACTTCTTCTAATCTGTACATTTTTTTAGAATCCAAACCCTTTAGGAGTATTGGTTCTACAGAATAAAAACTTTGAAACCGATCACTAACAAGAAAGGAAAAAACTACAGAACTGCTTTTATCATCATCGACATACTGAATACTAGCAATAGGATTTTCATATGGATTTTGTAAACGATAAAAATCACCATACCATATAATATTTCTGAAAGACTTATAATTAAGTAATGCTTGCTTACAAAATTCTTTTTCCTCTTCACTAAGTTTTTCTAGAGCAATATCAAAACCTAATTTTCCAATAGACGCTACATCTACACGGAATTTAATACTTGATTTTTTATTCCAATTGGTGACATGAGAACTCATTGCAATAGCTGGATAGAAATGTGAATATTCCCAATGCATAAAAATTCGATCTAAAGGATTGGTATTGTCACTGGGCCAGAATTCTGTAAAATACTGCAAAGCACCGTAATCTACTCTTCCTCCTCCTCCAGAGCAAAGCATTATAGGGATCTTAGGATATTTTACTCGCACCCTATCAAGTACTTTATAAAGACCTTTAACATAGTCAAAGTAAAGATGTGATTGAGGTGATTTTTTTCTTGCTAAAAATTCGGAATACCCATTGTAAATGATTGAATTAGCATCCCATTTAACATAACTAATGTTAGGATTTTCAATAAAAAGATTATCAAATACACCAAAAACATGATCTTGAACCTCTGGATTTGTTAGGTCTAAAACTAATTGATTACGATAATAATATTCTTTTCTTTTGGGTTGTCGAATTACCCAATCTAGATGATTTTCATAAAGTTCACTTTTAGGATTAACCATTTCTGGTTCAATCCAAACCCCAAACTTAATACCTTTTTTTTCAGCTTTTTTTATAAGGTAACCTAAGCCATTAGGTAGTTTGTTTTTATTAACCTTCCAATCACCAAGACTAGAATTATCATTATTACGCGGGTATTTATTTCCAAACCAACCATCATCTAATAAAAACACATCTACTCCAAGTTCTTTAGCATCATCTAATAAGTTTACTATCTTTTTTTCATTAAAATCAAACTGGGTAGCTTCCCAATTATTTAATATTGTTAATCTCTCTCCTTCTCCATCATAAATTCTATATTTCCTACTCCAACGATGCATATTTATACTAGCCTGACTCTTTCCTTTTTCTGAATAGGTATAAATAAAGTGAGGAGTTTCGAAGATTTGATTTGGACCTAATTCATATTCGGCAGCAAAGTTATTAGCACCGGCTATCAAGCGTAGATTATTGAATCTATCTTTTTCAAAATCAAAACGATAGTTCCCTGACCAAGCAAGACTAGCAATTATTACTTTCCCTGAATCTTCTTTTGCAATACCATCAAGAGATAAAATAAAGTTTGGTGGAGAATATAAATTAGAACGAGTCCCTAACTTTGAATCTAAAACTTTTATTCCTGAAGTTAAAAGACTGGTTTCGGGTTGCATTTCAGACCCCCATGCTCCATGATATTGTGTAAGGAAAAAGTCATTATTTCTTAAATATAAATTAGCGGAAGCATATTTTTTTAATTCGATTGTTTGATCTTCAGTGTTTTTGATACTTGACCATTGTTCAAAAACATTTTCTTTTTGGTAAACTTTATAAAACAACAACACCTCTGTCTTGTATATCGGGTCAACTAAAGTTATAGTTGTAAGATATACCCCATTCTCTAAATTTTCTATAATATGCTTTTCATATTCTAATTCTGTTGAAGGATTTCCATCAGAATGTAATATTTGTAAAGCTGGTTCTGCGGTATTCCATGTCCCACTTGGAGTATATACATGATTAGGTAAATCACCAGCATCTTTTACTTGAAAACCAAGCTGTTTATTAATAGCTTCATACTCATTAGGATTTGACATTTTTGATCCAAAATAAATATTTTGTAACCGCTTAAGAGAATCTGCTTTAAGCACTATTACATAGTCTGAACTCTCAATATTTATTATATCCTGAGACGATAAATTGTTTAAATATAATAAACAAGATGAAAATAAAATAAACCTAATTAATAACATATATTTTTTTTAAACTATTTCTTGATGGTCAATATTTTAGAGAATAGTAAATCTAACTAACAGATGTAGTTTTAATTTAAAATAATATACGTCATTGAGATACTTATATATTTCATTAGAATTATTGTATACGAATAATGTAAACTTTTGAATAAATTACTTAAAATCAGTTATACAAAATTCCAAAAATTTTTGATTTTTAATAATGCTGGATTATTTTTAACCTATGACAAACAAATATTTAAGATGTTTTTTTACTTATTTATGCTAGTTCTAAATAAAAAAGCCTTCCGTTTTATAGGAAAGATTCTCATCAGTTGCTTTCCCTATATGGGTTTGTAACACACAACACTTTTTATGGTTTATACTAAATCACATTTTTATATACTAGTGATTATAATAGAATATTTAGTTTTATGATAAATTTATTCCACAACAGCCTGAAAAACAAGTTCTCTAAACTTTATTGAGGTATTGTCATTCCCAATATTGAAGGTTTGTTTATAAATTATTCCAATCAGGTTTTCTTCAGGATCTGCAAAATAACTCGTGTTAAAATACCCTCCCCAAGTGAGAGTGCCTTCACTTCCTCCAGCGCCTATTTTGAGGTCTTTTTTGGGTAAAATACCAAATACTAATCCCAGTGAAGCATTTTCGTTTTTAGGCATTTGGTTTTCGTATACTAATTCACAAGTTTTTTTTCCAATAATCTGATAATCATTTGCCTTACCATTATTTAGGAATAAGGATAAAAACTTGGCATAATCTTGAACCGTACTAGATAGCCCTGCACCTCCTGAAAAAAAACTTTTCTCCTTTAGGGGATAATTAACATCATATATCGAAGTGTTGAATACAGCCCATTCTTCACCACTTCTTGTGATTACAGGAACTAGCCTATTGTGTTTTTCTTTAGGAAGCGTGAAATAAGTGTCGTCCATTTGCAAGGGGTCAAAGATTCTTTTTCTCAAAAACTCAGGAAAGGTCATCCCAGACATAAGTTCCACAAAATGTCCTAAAACATCCAATCCAAGACTGTAAGTAAATTTTTCTCCTGGCTCATGGTGCAAAGGTTGTTTTGATATAGCGTTGGTGATTTCTGCCATATTTTGATCAGGAGAAAAAATATCACGCAATCCTTCTTTCCAGTAAATTGATCGAATCGCAGGGTTTCCATCAATTTCTCCATAACCTATACCCGAGGTATGTGTTAACAAGTGTCGGATAGTTATTTTATTTATAGAAGACGTTGAAGTAAAGGTTGAATCTTTTGAATTAAACTTGTCTAAAATCTCAATCTCTGAAAAGGACGGAATATATTTTGAAATAGGATCATCTAAAAAAAATTTGCCTTCTTCCCAAAGCATAAGTACAGCCAAAGAAGTAATTGCTTTTGACATGGAGGCAATTCTGAAAATATCATTATCATTGAAATTGCGATTATTTTCAGGATTGGCAATACCAAAAGACTTTTGATAGACCGTCTTTCCGTTTCTAACCACTAGTGCAACTGCTCCAGGAATCTCCTTAGTTTCAACTGCTTTAATGAGCATAGTGTCAATTCTTGAAAGCCTATCATGAGACATTCCTTGCTTGATGTTTGGGTCACTAGTTATCTGGTTACAGGATGTAAATAGGAGAATAATAAGCGCTGCAATAAGTGAGTTTCTCATGAGTTTTATTTTACTCAATATATAAAGAATATTCAAGTAAAAAACCCTTATTCTTTCCTTTAGTTAGTCTTTGTTTGTTGAATAATGTCACTATTTTTATCTCAATAATCAGCAAACTCTTTATGTTATTGACTCTACAGAGTTATCCCTAAATTCTTGTTGAGTATGTGCGACTACAGAAATTTAATTGGCTTTAGTTGGTTTAGCCTATTATAGAAAGGGATTTAGTTTTAAGTAATTCACTATATTTGTAATTAAATAGGATAGGTAAAATAAAATTGGGATTAGTTACAAAAGATGAGAAAACATTTTCAAACTAAATAAAATAGTTATATCCATGAAAAATATTCGGAGAGAAGTAATGAAAACCTTGGAGAAAAACATTGATACGTTCGTAGATAAGTTTTTAATTCCTGCAGAAAAAATTTGGCAACCAACAGACTTTTTACCAAACTCTCAGAAAGATGATTTTATTGAAGAAATAAAAGAAATTCAGGAAATTTCTAAAGATTTAGATGATGATTTTTGGACGGTATTAGTAGGTGATACAATTACAGAAGAAGCTTTACCAACATATGAATCTTGGCTATTAGACATAGATGGTATTTCGCAACAACCAGATAATGGTTGGGCAAAATGGATTCGTGCTTGGACCTCTGAGGAAAACAGACATGGGGATACTTTAAACAAATACTTATATCTGTCTGGAAGAGTAAATATGCGAGAAGTAGAAATTACTACACAGCATTTAATTACTGATGGTTTTGATATAGGAACTGCATCAGATCCTTATAAAAACTTTGTGTATACAAGTTTTCAAGAATTGGCAACTTATGTTTCACATAACAACGTAGCGAAGATCGCAAGAAAAAAAGGACATAAAGCATTAGCTAAAATGTCTAAAATTATTGCTGGAGATGAAATGCGACATCATACTGCATATGTAGAATTTGTAAGACAAATCTTTGAGATTGATCCAAGTGAAATGATGCTAGCATTTCAACACATGATGAAGCATAAAATTGTGATGCCTGCCCTGCATTTAAGAGAATCTTTTGCTGCTAAAGGAAGTTTGTTTAATGATTTTTCTACAGTAGCTCAAAGAGTCGGTGTTTATACCGGTTTTGATTATATCGAAATATTGAAAAAACTAAATTCAGCCTGGGAAATTGATAGAATTACTGGTTTAACAGCAGAAGCAGAAAAAGCAAGAGATTATTTATTAAAATTACCAGACAGATTGTATAGAATTACAGAGCGAATTGTAATTCCAGAAACAAGATTTCAGTTTAAATGGTTAAACCCAAAATAATTATTAATAAATTTTCCTTTAGCTTCTTTTTTATTACTCTAAGAGATAAATACTAGTTATTATTAAAGCCTAAAAATAAAACCTGGTAAGGGTGATTTTTTCAATAATTTCGAAATCTGTTATTAATTTTTATAAAGTGATGTATCTAAATGTCTAATAAAAACATTAATAGTGAATAAAATTATTGTTGAAATCTGCTGTAGTTCAATAGCTTCAATAAAAAATGCAGTCGAGGGAAAAGCTCATAGAATTGAGTTATGTCAAAATTTACTAGCTGATGGCTTAAGTCCATCTTCTGAATTTTTGGAGAAAGCGTCTTCAGTTTGCAAGCTGCCAATTCATGTGCTGATTAGACCTAGATCTGGATGTTTCTACTACAACACTAATGAGATTGAGCAAATAGGAAAGGATATCGAACGAATTAAAGAATTCCCTATTCAAGGAATAGTAATTGGAGCATTAAACGAGAATAATTCTTTAGCCTTAGAGCATTTGAAAAACTGGAGAGCCATGTGTCCAAATCTAAATTTCACATTTCATCGTGCTTTTGATGTTGTAAAAGATCCTGAAAAAGCTTTGAATCAACTAGTCAATATAGGATACGATCGTGTATTGACTTCTGGACAAAAACCAAAAGCAATTGATGGATTAACATTATTAAAAAAATTAAATTCTAAATATTCAAATCAAATATCTATAATGCCGGGAGGGGGTGTTAACGATAAAAATGTTTATAAATTCTTGAATGCTGGATTTAAACAGATTCATCTTTCAGCTAAAGCTCATAGCGAAGTTACTACTGAAGATCCAATTTCTAATCTTGAAATTATTAAATCTGTTATGTCTACAGTCGCTTTGTTTAAATAAGCTTTGAATACTACTTTTAGTCATTTTTTTATGTAACCATCCAAAAAGTAAATGAATAATGTGTTTAATTATCATTGATAATTGACACTCGAAATTTATTAAAAAGTTCGCAGAGTAAAATGTGTTTACTTACCATAATCTAGTCTATTTTTTGTTAATTTGTTTAAAGTCATTAAACCTTTGAACTCCAAATAGGTCTTACTAATAAGTTTTAATTCATAAACCAAATACAAATGAATCTTTTAAATAAAACCATTTTTTTATTCCTTTCATTTTTACTAGTTTCATTTATGCATGAACCTACCAATCAAAATTTCCAAGGTAAAGCATATTATTTTTCAAAATCTAAATTGGAACTTGGTAATTGGGGTGCAAGAATGAGTGAGGCCCAAAAAAAACAAATGCAAAGTCGTCTTAGCAATAGACTAGAAAAAACCTTCATATTAAGTTTTAATAAAGAAGAATCAATATTTGAAGAAGAAGAAAAAGTAGATGCGATTTCTGGAGCAACTGACTCTTGGGGAAGTAACTTTTCAAGAGGCAAACAATACAAAAACATAAAAGAAAATCAGTTAGTTCAAACACAAGAATTTTATGGTAAGCGATTTTTAGTTAAGGATAAATTACAAAATATAGATTGGAAAATGGAATCAGACTCAAAAAAAATTGGACAGTATATGTGTTTTAAAGCTACTGCCTCTGTTCCAACAAAAGAGTTGTCATGGTTTAATTTTTCTTGGGGTGATTTATCCTCTGAGAATGATAGTATTGACATTCAAATGACCGAAGTAGAAGCATGGTATACTCTTCAAATTCCGCTAAAACATGGACCAGCAGAATATGGTGGATTACCAGGTTTAATTTTAGAGGTAAGTGCCGGTAATACAACAATATTGTGTTCTCAGATCTTAATAAATCCTAAGAATTCATTTGAAATAGAAGCGCCCAGTAAAGGAAAAATAATTACTAAAATGGCATATCAAGCTACCCTAAAAGAAAAAATGCTTGAGATGAGAAATAACAGAGGCAGAAGAAGAAGAAACTAACTGCTCATACATATTAGCATTTAAAACATGAAAAAAACCTGGTTTATTTTCCATATTCTACTTGCTGTTTCCTCATATGGTCAAATTAATTTAGAGGGTGTAGTTACTGATAGTTTGAAAAACCCTCTTGAATCAGCAAGCTTAGTCGCAATTAATGAAAAGACAAGCAACATGGAATCATTTGTTGTTACTGACTTATCGGGAAAATATAAACTTCCACTAAAAACAAACACCAGCTATAAAATACAAGTAAGTTATTTCGGTTTGAGAACCATTGATGAGGTTATAAAAACCAAGGAAACAAATCTTTCTAAGAACTATGTAATGTTAAAGGGAATTCTCTTGGATGAGGTAATTGTCAAAATACCAATAATTGTAAAGGGGGATACAATTATTTATGATGCAGATTCATTTAAAAATGGATCTGAGAGAAAATTAGAAGATATTATAGATAAACTGCCTGGGGTAGAAATCAATGAAAATAATCAGATTGAAGTTGAGGGGAAAATTGTCAATAAAATAACAATAAATGGTAAAGACTTTTTTGATGGAGACACCAAAATTGCAACAAAAAACATCCCCTCCAGTGCAGTTGATAAAATCCAAGTTTTAAAAAATTATGCTGAGGTTGGACAACTAAGCGGAGTAAGAAACAATCAGAATAATGTTGCTATTGATATAAAGTTAAAAGAAGGTAAAGAAAGTTTTTGGTTTGGAAATGTTACTACAGGACTAGGAGATTCCCCAACAGACAACTTGTATTTACTTCAGCCTAAACTATTTTATTATAGTCCAAAGTATAGTATTAATTTTATTGGTGATCTTAATAATATTGGCGAGGTTGCCCTTACAAGAAGAGATATTAGAGGTTTTGGAGGAGGCTTTAGAACGCCCAGTAGGCAAAGTGGAACTAGTATAAATCTAGGAGATAATAGTCTTAATTTTTTGACCAATGGAAGGAATGCTCTGAAAACTAAAAACAAATTAGCTACGGGTAACTTTAGTTATTCTCCAAACTCAGCCTTGGATCTAAGTGGATTCATGATTTATAATACCACCCAAATTCTTTCAAATGAGATCAGTTTAATAAGATATACAGATTCTGGAATACCAGATGAATCAAAAGATCAATCTGGAAATGAAAATTCAAGCCAAGGCTTATTAAAGCTCAGTGCTTCTTTCAAACCAAACTTTAACAATCAAATGGACTACGATATTATAGCTCGTGTTTCTAATGATTCTCAGCAGCAAAATATTTTTTCTTCAATTATTGGAAATACAAATCAAATTAACGAAATAACTCCGTTTACAATAAATCAAAATTTAAATTATTACTACACTTTAAATGAAAATAATATTTTTGCTTTTGAAGCCCAGCACTTGATTAAAAATGAAGACCCATTTTATAATGTGGTTTTACAAAATGATCCAAATGCAGATGATGCATTCGATTTAACAGCAGAAGCCTTGGGTCTGAACAGTTCTTTTACAAACTATGATATCGGTCAGAACAGAAAAATAAAATCAAATCAGTTAGATGCAAAATTGGATTACTATAACATAATAAACCCCAAAAGTAATATCAATATCACCCTAGGGACCATATTAAGTCTTCAGGAATTTAATTCCAATATTTTTCAATTTTTAGACAATAACTTTAGGTTTTCTCCTACTCCAAATATTAATCAAGGAATAGTTTCAAATGACACAGAATATAGTTTTAGTGATGTTTATTTAGGTATTCATTATCGATTTAGAACTGGTAAATTTACTTTTACTCCAGGCCTTTCAATGCATGCTTATGGAAACAGTAACACCCAGTATAGTGAAACGATAAAAGACAATTTTTTAAGGGTTTTACCTGATTTTGAAACTCGAATACAGCTTAAAAAAGGTGAGTCTCTAACACTGAGCTATAATATGAAAAATCAGTTTACGGATATAACTCGTTTGGCACAAGGATTAGTTTTTAATGACTACAACAGCATACAATATGGAAATCCAGACCTACAAAATGCTTTATCTCACAACATAAGTCTATTCTACAGTAGCTTCAATCTTTTTAACTATACAAATGTATTTGTAAGGGCTGCCTACTCAAGTAATATCGATCAAATAAGAGGATTAACAAATTTTGAAAGTGTAATCAGAACAAGTACGTTTTTTAATTCGAGTTTTGCTGATGAAAACATGAATCTTTTTGGTCGTGTTCAAAAAACGTTTGGAAAAATCAGGACAAGTTTAAATACAAGTTTTAATTACAGTAAGATAAATCAATTTATTCAAGGTAGACCTTCACTTAACGAAGGATTTACTCAAACGTATACTCCTGGAATAAGAACAAACTTTAGATATGCTCCCAATATTAGTTTAAGATATAGGTACTCGATAACAACTAATGACCAGGGAAATAGAGAAACAGAATTCGTCACAAAAGCACCGTCTGTTGAGTTTGATGCATTTATCCTAAAGAAAATGACTTTTCGAACCAATTACAGCTATACAATTCAGGATCAGGGTACAAGTGAACCCCAGTCATTTCAAAACTGGAATGCATCATTCTCGTACATAAAAGATAAGGACGCTAAATGGGAATACGAGATTAAAGCTTCAAACATATTGAATATTGATACTCAAGTCAGAAACAGCGCCAATAATATTTCTGTATTTAGTTCAGAAACATTTATTCAGCCAAGATTTATTACTTTTAGGGTAGTATATAGACTCTAAAGTAATATTCTCCTTAAATAATTGAATAGAAGGATCTTGAGGAATTAGAAAGGATCATTTCTGTTTTGTTGTTGTCTAAATTCAACTTCATAATAATTGAATTTTGTTTGATTTAATAAAGCGTTATATTTAATTGTAAAATTAACATTGTCCATAAAAAGATAGCTTATTCTATTTTTACAATCTTATTTAATACCTTATATTCAAAATTAAAACATTTAAAAAATTGAATTGAATAGAGTAAAACTAAATCTACAGATATTAATATTCTTATCGTTGCCAACTATTTGTTTTTCCCAAGAAAATTATTTTGAAAACATTTCCGGTATAAGCTACAGAATCCCAATGGTTTTTATTGAAGAGGGTTCTTTTGTTATGGGTAGTCCAAAATTTGAACTGGGTCACTTTGGTGACGAAGGTCCTCGGCATGAAGTTTCTATTGATGGGTTTTGGATGAGTCAATATGAGGTTACTTGGGATTTGTATAACCTTTTTGTAAGCAGGGAATTGGATGCAAACCAAATTAATAAAACAGTAAGCTCTGAGGTTCAAATCGATGTAGATGCAGTCTCTGGTGCAACTACACCTTATGTAGAAATGAGCTTTGGGATGGGGGTTGATAATTACCCCGCCATCTGTATGACTCAACTGGCCGCAGTGAAATTTTGTGAATGGTTATCTGCCATGACAGGACATTTTTATCGTTTACCGACCGAAGCAGAATGGGAATATGCCTGTAGAGCAGGAACAGAAACTTCTTATAGTTTTGGAGATGATCCCAGTCTACTTTCCGAGTTTGCGTGGTATGCTGAAAATAGCAAGGATAAATACCAAAAAGTAGGAAATAAAAAACCCAATCCTTGGGGATTATATGATATGCATGGAAATGTAGCTGAATGGACTTTAGACCAATATGTTCCAACTGCTTACAGTAATAGAAAAGATGGAGAAAGTAATCCATTGGTAGAAGGTGAAAAGGTCTATCCTAAAGCTGTCCGAGGTGGTTCTTGGATGGATAATCAAAATCGATTGCGATCTGCAGCAAGACGACCCTCTTCAAAAAAATGGAAAAGAAGAGATCCTCAAATACCAAAAAGTAAGTGGTGGCATACTGACGCACCTTTTGTTGGGTTTCGATTGGTTAGACCATTAAAAACACCTTCTGAGAAAGAGCAGATAAAATATTGGAATTACTCAACTAAATAAATTAATCTTATGAAAACAAAAATCAATTCGCGAAGAAATTTCATCAAAAACACAACCCTCGCAACAGGAGCAGTAATAACCGCTCCTCTACAAATGAATTTTATGGCTCCAGGTTTAGGAAATAAAAAATTAAAACTCGCACTAGTTGGTTGTGGTGGAAGGGGCTCAGGAGCCGCTGTTCAGGCATTAACTGCCGATCCTGATGTTGAGCTGGTAGCTATGGCTGATGCTTTTCCTGATAGAATTGAAAAAAGTTTAAAAGGAATACAAGAACATTTTGGTGATGAGAAAAAAATAAATGTCAAAGAAAAGAATCGTTTTGATGGTTTTGATGCTTATAAAAATGCTATTGATTTAGCTGATGTAGTTATTTTAACTACTCCTCCTGGGTTTCGTCCATATCATTTTGAATATGCCATTAATAATGATAAGCATGTATTTATGGAAAAGCCAGTAGCAACTGACCCTGTAGGTATTCGAAAAGTATTAGAAATGGCTAAAATCGCCAAAGAAAAAAAACTTAATGTAGTAGTTGGCCTTCAGCGCCACTATCAGTCCAAGTATATTGACTTGAAAAAACGAATTGAAAATGGAGCTATAGGGCAAATTAGAAGTGGTCAAGTTTACTGGAACGATGCTGGGGTATGGGTGAAAAAACGTAAAGCAGGTCAAACAGAATTAGAATATCAAATGAGAAACTGGTACTACTTTAATTGGCTTTGTGGGGATCATATTTTGGAACAACATATCCATAATATTGATGTTGCTAATTGGTTTATTGGGGAATATCCTAAATCAGCTCAAGGCATGGGTGGTCGTCAAGTAAGGAATGGAAAAGATCACGGTGAAATATTTGATCATCATTTTGTTGAGTTTACATATCCAAGTGGTGCTGTGATTTCCAGTCAATGTCGACACATACCCGGAACAATGTCTCGTGTTGATGAAGTTTTTCAGGGAACAAAAGGAAGTATAGAAACGAGTAAAGGAGAAATTACTGACTTACAAGGAAATTCACAATACAAATACTCAAAAAATGAGGCTTATTATGATACAACATCTGATGCTAATCAAGATGCCAACCCATATCAAGTAGAACATGATAAATTATTTGCATCAATTCGAAGTGGAGGAGTTATTTCAGATACTGAAAATGGAGCTAAAAGTACCCTTTCAGCAATTTTAGGAAGAATGGCAACTTATACTGGTAAAAAAATCACCTTTGAGGAAGCTTTAAATTCTCAATTACATTTAATGCCTGAATCTTTAACATGGGATAGCATCCCACCGTCAATTCCAGATTCAAACGGATACTATCCTATTCCAACTCCAGGAAAAACAAAATTTATTTAAAATGAATAGAAGGAGTTTTTCAAAATTACTAGGTATTTCAAGTTTAGGATTACTATCAGAAACATCTGCTTTTGCAAAAAGTAATCAAAGTGTTTTACAAAACTCATTCAAGTTAAATTTTGCCCCTCATTTGGGTATGTTTCGTCATCTCGCAGGTAATGATCCTATTGATCAATTAAACTTTATGGCAGATCAGGGTTTTAGGTCTTTTGAGGATAATGATATGCGAAATAGAGATATTGAATTACAGGAAAAAATGGCAGAAACCATGGCAAAGCGTAATTTGAAAATGGGTGTTTTTGTTGCTCATAAAATTTATTGGCAAAAGCCAAATCTAGCAAGTGGTGACCAGGTAATGCGTGATGAGTTTTTGGACTATATCAAAAAAGCTATTGCTGTTGCAAAACGAGTTAATGCTAAATGGATAACTGTTGTTCCAGGCCATGTTGATTTACGTCAAAACATGGCTTATCAAACCACACACGTTATTGAGAGTTTAAAACAAGCTACCGCTTTATTAGAACCATATGGAATTGTTATGGTATTAGAGCCTTTAAACTTTCGAGACCACCCTGGCTTATTTTTGACTCAGAGTCCTCAAGCATATGAAATATGTAAATCAGTCAACTCTCCATCGTGTAAAATTCTTTTTGATATTTATCATCAGCAAATTCAAGAAGGAAATCTCATTCCAAACATTGAAAAATGCTGGGATGAAATTGGTTATTTTCAGATAGGGGATAATCCAGGACGAAAAGAACCAACCACAGGTGAAATCAATTATATTAATATATTTAAATACATTCACTCTAGAGGTTTTGATGGAATTTTGGGAATGGAACATGGTAACAGTCTTCCTGACAAAGAAGGTGAGCAAGCAGTGATTGATGCTTACGTCAAAGTAGATCAATTTATATAATGGAAAATTCGATTTGCAAATTGGACTAGCAGCAAAAAATTCGCTTCAATAAAACAGACCAATAAAGATCATTGATATAATTTAAATACGATTCTATTCCTCAGTGGTAAAAGAAGATGCTGGCAAACCTTCTGTATTAAATAGAGTTCCAACTATGTTGTCACGCCAGGCATATCTAACATATTTAGGCTCTAAGACATCTGCTGCAAACACCTCTATTTTGTCTCCCAAAATTTTTGCTGATGCCCGCACATATACCTTATCAAAACTTGCAATTTCAAACCCCGATAATCCTAATTTTCCTACCATCAGTTTATTTCCAAAGAGTTCAAACTCAAGGATTATTTTATTTCCGGAAATCTTATGACTTTTATACAGCGGACCGGAAGGCACAATATCAGAACCGTAATCATTGAACAGGGCTAACCTAGCTAATCTGTCACCGACATCCTGTTTGTTGCCAGGATGAATACTAATAGAATCTCCAATATCCATTGTTACAGCCATCCCGGTATTTGGTGTAGCTAGACTTTTTCTTTGCGCATCTCTTAATGCCGGTGAAAGCTCATTTTTATATGAGAAAGGAGCAATTTGAACAAAATAGAACGGGAAGTTACTCTTCCATCTTATTCTCCAATCTTCGATCATACCTGGGAAGATTTTTTCATACTGATTCGCCCTCCCGACATTACTTTCCCCCTGATACCATATAGCTCCTTTAATGTTGAAGGGGATCAAAGGATTGATCATGCCATTGTATAAAACTCCGGGAAAATCGAAACTAAAAAGGCTATTATATCTAGAAAAGCCTGTAGGCTTCTTAACTAGTGCTTCTGGATTCAAATGATATAAATAAAACTTTTGATTGCCATATAAATTGCTTAGCCCTGCAGTATATTGGTAACTCCATTCTCCATCAATTGATATTTTTTCTCCTGAGTTACTTGATAAAATCATTTGCCCTCTAAATCCCCCGCCATAGCCTGTGTCAATGACTCGTATGGCTATCGTGTTCTCTCCTTCTACTAATATCGATTTGGGAATAACATATTCTCTGGGAGAATTCCAACCAAGAGTACTTCCTATTTTCTGCCCATTGACATAGACAACATCCATGTCATCAATGCCTTCATCGACGATGAATTTGTAATCTGAACTCACATCAGCTATAGCGACCTGTTTCCTGAACCAAAAAGCACCGTCATCTTCAATAGCCATATCCAAGCCCTCAAGATGCCCGGAGAGATTCACCTTGCTCCACGAAGAATCATCAAAATCAGTTTGACTGAAAGCCCCGTCCTCCAGGGCGAGTGCATTCCATGCATTAACGTTGCTTGTGTCTGAAGGCAGACTTACAGTAGAAAAATTTGAAAAGTAGGTCTTAATTCCAACCGTATCTATTGACTCAAGGGCATTCAGTTGCTTTTCAAATTCACCCAATTGCTTAATCTTTTCACGGCTCATCCAGGATTCCACTGGAGTCCCACCCCAAGTGCTATTGATGATTCCAATGGGGATATTCAATTCCTGGTGCAGCTTGCGAGCAAAGAAATAAGCTGTTGCACTGAATTTATTTGCATTTTCTGGGGAAGTCACTTTCCATTGACCTTTAGATTCGTTTAGTGGTATATGCGAAATAGCCCTTTCAACATTATAGCTCCTGATATCGGGGTAATCCGCAGCAGCAATTTCTTCCAAGTTATTATTTATAGGTTCATTGGGAAGATAACCCTCCAGTGACATTTCCATATTAGACTGACCAGAAGCAAGCCAAACTTCTCCTACCATTACATCTACCAGTGTAATAGTGGAGTCTTTAGTAAAAATAGAAACTTCAAAAGGACCGCCTGATTCAGGGGTTATTAAGTCCAATTTCCAGTTACCTTTCTCATCTGCTTTAACAGAGGATTCACTTCCCCAGTCAGCTTTAACCGAAATTTTCCCTTTGGGGGTATATTTACCCCAGATCATTACATTTTCTTTTTGTTGGAGGACCATATGATCCGAAAAAAGTGAATTTAGCGTCAGCTTCTTTTTCACAGTTGGCTGGCAAGAAAAAACAATTAGTAAAGCAAGAAGAAGTAGCTTTTTCATATTCTTAAAAGTAAGATAAATACCTGAACTTTTATCTAAAAAAGTCTAAATCACAAAATTCAAAAAAAGATTAAAAATGGTCAAAAAGTGAATTTTGAATATGATTTTTAGCCATTTCATTCATAACTGAATAGCCTTTGATTGTTATATGGACTCCATCATTGGTTAAATCTGATTTTAGACCCCCATTTTTATTATTCATAGTCTCGTAATAATCTAAATAGGAAACATCATTTTTCTGAGCATAAGACTTGAGGAGCCTATTGAGACTTATAATAGACTCTGCAGGAAGAATTGAAATAGATCATTTCTAATTTATTGTTGTCTAAAATCAAGTTTATATATTTACGAATCAACGGCTTTTTTCAATGTTCAATTCAAATAAATTTTTTCAATTATCAGAAATAAGATTTCGGTGATTTTCTACTTCAATTGAAATCCGAATTAGTCCTGATTTGCGATATAAATTGATGATTTAAAAGATCTATTATCCGAAACATTGTTTTTGTAGACAAATTAATAAGATTAGTATAAATATAATCTAGTTAAGATTTAAGAATTGTAAGTTTAAATAGTTAAAAATAATATTAATTTCATTTTACAGCAATAAAAGTTTTGCACATTCAATATTATAATGTTATGAAAAAAATTCTTTTTGTTTTAATATGTTTAATTTCTCTTTCTTGCCAATCAGAAAAGGATGAAATTATTGAAAATAATAATAATAACACTTCAGTTTTGCTAAATGACATTGATGGAGACGGAATAACCAACGACATAGATAAAGATAATAATACACGCCAAGGAGTACCTGTTGATGAGAATGGTGTCATGCAAAATCCAATCTATTTAGATGAAAATGGGGTTACTATTAAAGCATTTGAATGGTCAGAAATTGGGGACGAAGGAGTTTTTGATGATGTAATATTCACAATTGTTGATGAACAAATTTTACTAAATATGATTTCAAACGAGGAAGATATTACCAAGGTTTGTACAAGTAAAATAACCATAATGACCCAATTTTTTGTAGGAAAAAACACATTCAATCAAGACATTAGTTCTTGGGACACTTCTAATGTTAATGGTATGAATTTTATGTTTGAAAGTGCAGAAGCATTTAATCAAAATATTGGCTTTTGGAACACTTCTAATGTTCAAGACATGAATTATATGTTTAAATATGCTTCATCATTCGATCAAAATATCAGATTTTGGGACACATCAAATGTTTCAATAATGAGAGACATGTTCAATGGGGCAGTTTCTTTTAATCAAGATTTAAGTTCATGGGATGTTCTAAAAGTAAACGATTGTCAGTCTATTTTCTTTAACACCACTGCCTGGACTCTTCCTAAACCATATTTTACAAACTGTACCCCTTAAATTAAGAGTAATGATTTAAAATTTGTAATTTAATATCTCTATTTAGTATCGTTGTTAAGGAACTTTGTAAAATTGATCTTATTATATGGTTCTAATGATAACTTTTTTTGGCCTTCAATAAGTTTATATTTTTTATTTACTTCTACTTTTTTAAAGATCTGCTCTTCTGAATTTGGCCATCTGATGATTAAATTCTCTATAAATTCACTTGTGCCTAATCCAATTTCAGCTTGCAAGCTATTTGAGCCAAAACTTCCACCCGTATTAATTGAATGAAATACAACTCTTCCGTCGTCTAACTCGAGCTTTATCTGTGTCCCAATTGCGCTCCGGTTTGACAGAACACCCTCTAAATAAATTACAATCCAATTATTTTTTGAAATGGGATTTTCAAAGCAAATATTAGGATAATTATCTCCTTCATAAGCTCCTCCAAGAACAGTATAAATATCTTGATCACCATCATTATCCAAGTCTGCAAAACCTACACCATGGCCTTTTTGAATATGACCAAACCCTCCAGCAGAGGTTACTTCTTCAAAGTTAATACCGTCTTGATTTCTGAACATTCTGTTTGGAACAACAGAGGTGAATTCAGGAGAACCTGTACCAATATAAAAATCTAGTAACCCATCATTGTCAAGATCACCAAAATTACTTCCCATACCATACAAGCTAAGATCAATATTAAAAGATTTACTTTGGTCGCTAAAAGTTTCATTTCCATTATTAATATATAATTTTGATTTATTTGAAAGCACCTCTTTTCCTTGAATTTCTCTTGCAAAATCGCCAGATAGATTTTGTAAGTTACTTTTATCATAACTAGCAACAAAGATATCATTGAACCCGTCATTGTTTACGTCCCAAAACCATGTTGGAAAACTAAAATTAGGACCTTCTACCCCAGCTGTTTTAGTGATGTTTTTAAATTTTCCAAAATCATTTCTCAATAATAAATTTTTTCCACCCATCACAGAAATATAGAGATCTGGCCATTTATCGTTATTGATATCACCAAAGACCACACCTTTAACGAATCCTTCTATAGAACCTAGATTATAATTTGCAGATTGTTCTAAAAACCGTCCATTTTTTTGATTTATAAATAATTCGCAAGGATGGGATAGGTTCTTGTTTGATTCATTTCCTATAAAAAGATCAAGAAATCCATCATTATTAACATCAGCCCAAGCTGCTGTTTGAGTTGGATGAAAAGATAGTAGACCTGCTTCTTTTGTTACATCAGAAAAAGTTCCATCACCATTATTTTTTAAAAGTGAATTTGGATGATTCCCCCCCTCACCAAGCCACGCTCCTCTCAAAATAAAAATATCAATATTTCCATCATTATTATAATCTGCGTGGATACAGTTAAGTCCACTAACTATACCTTTCAACCCTGCATTTTCAGTGTTATCAATGAAACCAGCACCTGTGTTTATGAAGAGTTTACTTTGATCAGCCATTCCATAGGAGGTAGTAAAAATATCAATTAATCCATCATTGTTGAAGTCATCGAGGCTCACTCCTCCAGACAAACCATCTTGAGCAATTCCCAAATCTATTCCTACCTCTTTAAATAAGGGAAAATCTTTTTTTTCCCGATCCCAATTTGGATAATTTATAAAATACTTTTTAGGAACATCGTTCGGATACTCTCCAACGGTCATGTGTGCAACATTTAATAACCATTTATATTTTTCACTAGGAAATTTTTCATAAATCAGAGAGTAAATCTCTATAGCTTTATTGGATCCATTTGTTTCAATGTGATAGGCTTCACTTCTAAGTGGTAAGACACAAGAATATGCATTATGATTATTTTGACAATTTGTAACTTCTCCAAGTCTAAGATATGCTAGAGCTAGTAACTCAATAATTGGAAGCAAATCTTTATTTATAAGATCTTTATAAGAAAAGTTTTGTCTTATAATTAGGTTTTCAATTTCATCAATACACATCTCATTATTACCCGATTTCAAAAGTTCCTGACAATATTCATACCAGTATATTATTTTTTCTTTAGGAGCAACTTTTGAAATTTGTGATTGATAGTAATTAGCAAGCTTCTCATTCCAATGATAGTAATTTAATGGATTTCCATTTTCGTTAAGTTCTTTTAAAGTATTAACCATTGAAAACTTAACTGAATCATTTTCTTTTTGGGTTTGAGTATAGCTTGTTTGACTCTGAATCTTATTGCTTAAAACAATAAGTTGTATTAAAAAAAAATATTTAATATTCCTGCTCAAATTATTCTTCTGTGAAATTTTAGATTAATTATATAAAAACTTAATAGGTGAAAGATATTAAAAAGTAAAACAAAATCAATTAAGTGAATACTATCGAAATATAAATTTGGATATTTCTATAAATTATTTTTTTATATTGTTAGTAGTTGAAATTTGAACCAATGAAAAAATTAAATATTCTTTTATTATTTTTTACTGCTTTACTAATGTCAGATGAATGTGTAGGACAAAAGCTCAATAATGATAAAAATTATACCTTTAAAAAAGGAGATTTTAACGGAATTGGAAAGTGGTATATGGGTAGAGAAATTGCCTATGTAATGGGATTTGAAGGAATTGATTGGCTAGAAAGATCCGATCGAGAGAAAGAAGAAAACGTTTCTAATTTAATTCAAAATATGGATATTAAACCCAATGATACTATTGCCGATATTGGAGCTGGTTCAGGGTATCATGTTTTTAAAATGGCCCCATTAGCCAAAAAAGGTCTTGTATATGCAGTAGATATTCAACCTAAAATGTTGATGGCAATTGAAAGGACCAAGGAGTCTTCTAAAATCATAAATATTGAAACAATTCTTGGAGGTAAAAAAAGTGTTTATTTACCTAAAAATTCAGTTGATAAAATTTTAATGGTTGACGTGTATCATGAGTTTGATTTTCCAGTAGAAATGATTGCTTCCATAAAAAACGCATTGAAGCCCAATGGACAGTTATTCCTAATCGAATATAGAAGTGAAGACTCAAAAGTTCCTATCAAAAAAATACACAAAATGACTGAAAAACAATCTGTAAAAGAAATGGAAGCTGCAGGTTTTAAACTTAAAGGAAACATCGATAACCTTCCTTGGCAACATTGCATGGTTTTTGTGAAAAAAGATTGAATAATATTTTACTTAAACAAGATAATTTTAAAAGCCCCAGTTTTTGAGCATGTGGTTTCTAGGAGCAGTTTTTTTCATATTAATTAGTATAGAATCATCAAATTTTCTTTACACTCATTGATGGGGATATATCCAAAAGGTATAACCCCATTTTTGTATATTAATAAGCATGACATATTGTCTTATATTTATTATCTTTGTATATAATTTGATTTAAAGAAAAAAAAATAATGAGGGTAACTAATTTTTAGTTTAAAATTACCCTCAAAGTTAGGTTTAAGATAAAAATGATAAAAGATAAAAAAATAGATATCACCCATAAGAATCCACATTCCCATAATGGAACTATCGTAGATTTACCCTCACATTTACCCTCATCAAAACAGGGTAGTAAAGGTCTTCAATCATCTGATAATCAACATAATAACAAAAATAAAGGTCACAGAAAGAGTGTGCGGAATCAATATTACGGACGGCACACATTGGCTTAGCCAATATGGGACTTGAAGATTTAAAAGCGATCTCATCTTAAACCAAAACTATGAAAAAGTTATTTCTTTTTTTATTATCTGTTCCATTGATCTCTTTTGGACAAAATGATTTTCAAATGTCAAAAGACATAAAATACTTTGGGAAAGATTTTTTTAGCCTTGAAGGCACACTTATCTCAGACTCTCTCAAAGAGAATCGTTACGACAGATTACCCTTTTCGTATAAAGATGTTGTCAGAAAACCCGTTTGGGACTTGTCAAAATCATCAGCAGGAATGTCTATTCGTTTTCTTTCTAACTCAAAGAGTATAAGTGTTAAATGGACTATTTTAAATGATTTAAAGATGAATCATATGCCTGAAACTGGGATCAAAGGCGTTGATTTATATTTCAAGAACAAAGACAATTGGCGATATATTAATACTGGTCGCCCAAATGGAATTAAAAATGAATCCACCCTAATAGATAATATGACTGAAGAAATGCGTGAGTTTAAAATATTTTTACCTCTTTATGATGGGATTGTAAACATTGAAGTCGGTATTGATTCAAGTAGTGTAATAAAAAAACCTTTAAAAAATAATCAAAAATCAATAATTTTTTATGGTACTAGTATAACTCAAGGAGGGTGTGCATCTCGTCCAGGAATGGTCCACACCAATATCATATCCAGAAAATTAGATCTTGATTGTATAAATTTTGGATTTAGTGGAAATGGAAGAATGGAACAGCCAATAGCAAAATTAATTTCAGAATCAAAACCTCTATTCTATGTTATAGAATGTATGGCAAATATGATTAATAAAGAAAACGTAACAAATAAAACGATACCTCTAGTAAACACTATAAGACAAAATAATCCTGATACTCCTATTATTTTGGTTGAAAACTTCATCCCCACTTCTTCAATTTTGAATAAAAAAGGAGACAATGAAATAAAAGAAATGAATTCAGCTTTAAAAACTGAGTATGAAAAAATGATTTCAGATGGTTATAAATATGTTTTTTATGTAGAAACTGGAGATGCACTTGGAAATGACAATGAAGGTACGGTTGATGGTGTACATTTTACAGATTTAGGATTTTCAAGATATGCAGATTTTTTAATAGACAAGTTTGTTGAATTTGGACTGATAGATCAAACTCTTTAGAATATCAAATCTAACTTTTTAAAGTAATTTTGAAAATACAAATCACAGTTAATGATAATCTAGGATTTACAGTTTAAAATATTTCATTCAAAATATTATTTTTGTAGACGAAATAATGAGATTAGTATAAAAAGAACTTTGTCAAGTTATTAGAATTGTAAGTTTAGGCATGTCAAAAATAAAATTAATTTCAACTATAGTATTTCTAATTTATTTTTCAAATATTGTAAATGCGCAAAATTTGGATAAAGAAATGCAAACTCAAATCGATTTAGCTATAAGACAACTTGATTGGGCAGGATTAGCTAGATATCAAGAAGAAAACAAAAAATTAAATCTCAAAGATTCAATTTCTCCAGATGTAATTTTCATGGGAGATTCTATAACAGAGGGTTGGTCATTTTACTCTCCTATTTTTTTTTCAAATAATAATTATCTTAATCGAGGTATAGGTGGTCAAACAACTAGTCAGATGCTAATTCGATTTCGAAAGGATGTTATCAAATTGAAGCCGAAAATCGTAGTTATTTTAGCTGGAATAAATGATATTGCTCAAAACACAAAGTACTATGGCATAAACACTATTGCAGAAAATATATTTTCGATGGTAGAATTAGCCACCGCAAATAATATAACACCCATAATTTGTTCTATTTTACCTGCTGACAGATTTGAATGGAGACCTGAAATGCTTCCCTTAGAGTCTGTAAAAAAACTTAATGCTTTGCTTTATGATTATGCAGAAAAGGAAAACATTATTTTTTTAGATTATTATTCGTTTATGAAAAATGAAAAGGGAGGGATGAAAGATGAACTAACAACTGATGGTGTTCATGTAACTAAAGAGGGTTATAATTTGATGTCTGAGCTTGCAAAGAAAATAATAGATGAAACACTAATGAAACTCTAATAGGTTCTTTAAGTATTAATGATTTTATATTTTTTTAATCATTCATAACATATTTCTTACTAAATTTTAGGATTAATCCCTAAAAATGAAAAGTAGTTTATTGTCTTTTTTCGTCATCAAAGTTTTTATTGTATTCTTTCTATTTCATTCATGCAACGATATTTCAACACAATACGATCTTCCTGAAAATCATGGCTTATCTTCAGAGGGGCTTTCAAAACTAGGAGAATACTTTAACAATAAAATAAAAGAAAATAAAATACCGGGTGCTATCGTTTTAATTCGAAAAAAAAATAAAATTATTTTTCAAAATGAATACGGATACAGTAACTATCACAAAAAAATAAAATTTAAAAAGGATGATATTTTTAGAATTGCATCCATGACAAAACTTATTGCTAATCTAGCTGTCCTTGATTTAATTGAAAAGGGATTAATTTCATTAGAAGATCCGATTGAAAAGTATATTCCGAAGTTTAAAAATCCAACTATTTTAGAAACATTCAATCCATTAGACTCAAGTTATACATCAAAAAAAGCATTAAATAAAATCTCAATAAAACATCTTCTTACACATACTTCTGGTTTGACATATGGAACTTCAAGTGTGAGTTATAATGATAATAGTAGTGACCTTGCAGCTATATACACCAAAGCAGGAATTGTAGAGTTGTATTCTTCAAAGGATATTAAAATGGAAGAAAACATTGACAAACTAGCAATTTTACCTTTAAGTTTTGAGCCGGGAACAAAATATAGTTATGGAATGTCTACTGATGTTTTGGGTCATTTAATTGAAATCATTTCAGGTCAAACTCTGGATATATATTTATCAAATCGATTTTTTACTCCATTAGGAATGAAGGATACATACTTTTATTTACCTGATTCCAAAGCTGATCGTCTAGTACCTGTTCAAACTAATGACAATAAGATATGGAGTTTTTACGAAACAGATGACTATGATATTGATTTTCCCATAAAGGGTGCAAAACGTTATTTCTCGGCCGGGGCAGGTTTGTCCAGTACAGCTTTGGACTATTCTATTTTTTTACAAATGATACTAAATAACGGTATCTATAATGGAATATCAGTACTTAGCCCTAAAATTATAGATGATATAAAAATTGATCAACTTCCTAAAAACACTACAGTATATCAAAAACCATTAGCCTACGGACTTGCAACAGGATTAATTACTGAAGATTTAATTGATAGAGGAGAATTTGGAGTACCTGGGACAATTTATTGGGAGGGACATTTTGCTACTTTATTTTGGGTAGATCCATCAAACGATTTAATTGTTATAATTTTAGAGCAACTTTTAAATAATGATTGGAATAGTTTTCGAAATGATTTTAAAAAAATCATTTACGATTCATTCATTTACTAAAAATTCGTACTTTAAAAAAATGATCACAAAAATAAAGAAGTTTAAACTGCATTCTGTTTTCAATAGATCATTTTTGTCCATTTTTTTTATTTTTTTTATTCTTAAAACATATGCTCAGGAGGGATTAAAGTTTACTTCTAACAATAAGGATAAAATTGAAAGAACAAGCTACAAAGTATTTGAAAACCCCAAGAATTTTAAAGATAAATTATCAATAAAGTTTGACCTTTCATTTCATAGTAAATTGTATATAGGAAATATTTTTACTATCAATGGTTTTGCAGACGGTTCTTCCTATTCTTTGTATTATAAATATACTTACGACGATGACAACCTTTCTTATATTCAAATTAACAGAGTAGGAGAAGAAAAATTATATGAGTTTTTATTATCAGATGATCTAATTTCAAGAGAAAAATGGGTCACCATTGAACTTTCTTTTAATTTTAAAACTGATTCACTTCAATTACTTTTTAACGGAAAAAAAAACAGTCTACCAGAGCAGTTTGCTAAAGACTCAAATTCTTTAGGAATAACTTTTGGAAGACAAGAAAATTATTTTGATGTCCCTGCATTTAAAATAAGAAATCTTCAGATTAACGATGCTCAAGATGAATATATTTTTCCCTTAAACCAACAAGATGGAAATGATGTTTATGACGTCAACTTTATTGAAAAAGGAATTGTTACAAATCCAGATTGGCTTATAAATGATTTTTACCATTGGAAAAAAATTAACCAAATTGAATTAGAGGAGAATTATAATGTTGTTTTTAATTCAAGTAGTTCTAGTTTTCTTTTGTTAGGATCAAAAGAGTTGATAGAATATGATGTTTTTGATATGACTACTAATTCCAAACCGTATAAAAACACATACAACCTTTCCCAATCGAGCACCGGAAAAGCTTTCCTGGATTTAGAAAACAATAAGTTGTACAACTACCAAATTCAAAGGAATGATATTGTAAGTAATAATCTATTAAAAATGAAATTGGGTATAAAAGACGACCCGATTATTGAAGAAAAATCCAAAAATATAAAATCAAAACAGCTTTATTCAGTAGGAGTTTTAGATTTAGATACTTTTATGTGGTCAGGTATAGAATCAAGCAGTTTATTTTCCTTCCAGAGATTTCATCACAATACTTTTTTTCAACCAAATTATAAAAGATTTACTTTTTTCGGTGGTTACGGTAATTTTAGATACTTCAACGACATTTCACAATATGATATTAAAAAAAAGAGTTTTAAAACTCTTGAGTTTTCAGGAGATTTTATTCCTCCTAGATTCCTTTCAGGAATGTTGTCTTTAGATTCTAATACTCTATTAATTTATGGAGGAGTTGGAAATCTTAAAGGTGAGGAGCATATTGGTAGAAAGTATTTTTCAGATTTGTATCAATTAAATTTAGAAAGTCGTAAGATTTCAAAAAAGTGGTCCAATGAATCCAAACTGTTTCGCGCTGCTTCATCAGAAAACATGATCCTTTCTGATGATAGAAATAGTTTTTACACTGTTTCTTATTCAGAAAATTTTGACAAGGATTATTTAAAGCTCAAAAAATTGAATATTGAAAATGGAACACAAATTCATGTTGGGGACAGTATTTTAATGGAAACAAACAAAGTTGCCAATAAAGTTGATATTTTTAAGAGTAAAATAAACGGTAAAATTCTTCTGTACACTAAAGAGTTTAAAGATAATAGATTTCAAAAAAATATAATTACTTTTTATAGTATTGAAAATGAACCGATAATTTTTTCTGAATTAAATAAAGGTGCATATCCTTTCATTAAATTCAAAGAATTATACCTTGGAATATTAGTTTTATTAATTCTTTTATTTTTTCTAATTCGATATTATTATCTGAATACTAAAACAAACAAATCAACGAACAAAAATGAATTTATTTTTGTTCGTTCAAATCGTCAAAATATAAAGCTTTTTTATCATGACATATGGGCTGTAGAAGCTCTCAAGGATTACATAAAAATTATATGTAGCGATAAGATGTATGTTGTTCATAATAATATATCAAAGTTTGGTGAGAGCCTTCCGAAATCTATATTTATTAGAGTTCACAGATCATTCATTATTAATCTTAATAAAATTTCTTCTATAGAAGGAGATACAGTTTACCTTGAAAAAAAGTATTATAAAATTGGTGGAAAATACATGGGTGAAATCAGGAAACATCTAGATCTTAATTAATCAAAAGTTTTTATAAACGGATTTTGCTAAGAAAAATTTAGTAGATAAAACTAGCTAATTCGTATAATTTAGGCTTTCCCTACAAAATTTTGAATGTAAGTTTATTTAATAATTTAAAAATAAAACAATCAAAATGAACAATATAAAAAAATTAGTTTGTTTTACTTTATTGACTTTTCTATTTACGAGCATAACTTTTGCTCAGTCAACTAGTGGAACAATTTCTGATATGGACGGATTGCCGTTACCTGGTGCTACCGTCGTTAACTTGAATACTTCGAATGGAGTTACATCAGACTTCGATGGTAAATTTACAATCGAAACTTCAGTAGATGATGTATTACAGTTTACTTATGTAGGTTATAAGCCTGCTGAGGTAACTGTTTCCCAAAGCAATGATGATATTAACATAAGGTTAGTACAGGGAAATGAATTAGAAGAAGTTGTTGTTACTTCTTTCGGATTTGAGAAAAAAACAAAGTCACTAGGTTACTCAGTTACTCAAGTGGAAGGAGATGAGATAAGTAGGGTTAAATCTACAAATCCTTTACAAGCTCTTAGGGGAAAAGTTGCAGGTGTGAATATCAGTAACAATGCTTCGGGAATAAAAGGCTCTACAAGAGTTGTAATTCGTGGTGCTAGTTCTTTTAATGGTTCTAATCAACCTCTATATATTATCGATGGTATCTCTATTCAAAACGAACAGCTAGGAACTGCAGGTGAATGGGGTGGAGTTGATGCTGGAGATGGTTTATCTGCAATCAACCCGGATGATATAAAGTCAATTAGTGTATTAAAAGGGGGTGCAGCTGCAGCTCTTTACGGATCAAGAGCTTCAAATGGGGTAATTTTAGTTACTACTAAAAATGGAAGTGAAGCATCAAAAGGATTAGGTGTTGAGATATCTAACCAAACCATTTTCACTGGAATTAATGATAATTTTAATCCACAAATGTCATATGGAAACGGTTTATTGGGTGTAGCATCTACTAATTCTCTAGATCCTTTCAATTCATGGGGACCTAAACTAGGTTCAGGTGCAAAAACATATGACAACATGAATAAGTTGTATGATACAGGTATAGCTATGACAAACTCAGCTGCTTTCACATCCAATACAGATATGGGAAGTACAAGAGTTGCTTTTACTAATTTAGAAGCATCAGATGTAATTGACACATCAACACTAAAAAGAAATTCATTAAACTTAACTTCAGTTCAGAATCTTTCAGACAAACTAACTGTTAAGACGAGTATTAAATATAGTTCAACAAAAGAAAAAGGTAATGTTGTAATGGGTACATCTCCAATGAGTCCAAATGAAACCATAAGAAATTTTGCGCCAAACGTTGATGTTTCTGATTACTTAGGAGAATTTGGTAATGGAACTACCGATGGAGAAAATGAACTATCACCTGCAACTAGTATTTATTCAACAAATCCATGGTTTGCTAAATTTAATAATATTATTTCTGTTGATAAAGATCGTTTATTAGCCTCTACTAATATTCAATACGACATAACTGACTTCCTATATATAAGAGGACAAGCTGGATTTGATAGAGGTACGAATCACTTTAATAACACCAAAATTGGCGGACAACCATTATTCCAGCCTGGTGTTGCATTTGCACCAAAAGGTAATATTTTGGAGCAAACTCAGACTATTAAACAACATGATGCTGATCTTTTTATTGGGACCAATGGAATTAACATTACTAATGATTTCTCATTTAACGGATTTATTGGAACAGGAACCTTTGCATTTGAATCTGAAGCAGTTGGATTAGAAGGACAAAATACTGTAATTCCAGGTTTGTACACAGTATTAAATACAGAAAATCAAGGATCCTTATATCTATATGGTCAGAAAAAGATAAATTCTGTTTATTCTAATGCTGAGTTTGATTATCAAGAAAAAATTTTCTTAACCGTTTCAGCTCGTAATGACTGGTTTTCTACTCTATCAGCAGCTGGAAAAGAAGCTCCAAATAATGATTTATATGGATCAGCAAGTTTATCTGTAATCCTTTCAGACCTAGTAGAGCTTCCAAGCATTATAAGCTTTGCTAAGTTAAGAGGTGGAGTTTCACAAGTAGCAGGTGGAGCTGGAAATCCATATGCACTTTCGCTAACATACGGTTTAATAGGCTCAGGTCATTTAGGATCTCCATTAGGATCAATAAATGGAGGAAATATTCCTAATTTAACAATAACTCCTTTCCAGAAAAACGAAACAGAAGTTGGTTTGGATATGAGAATGTTTAATAATAAATTATCACTTGATTTTGCTTATTATGAAAACAAAACTATGGGAGATATTGTAAACGCTGCAACTTCCGTTGCATCAGGATATAATACAACTACAATTAATCTTGGAGAGATGACCAATAAGGGTGTCGAGATTCTGTTAAGAGGAACTGCAATTGATAAAAAGGATTTATCTTTAGATTTATTTATAAATTATGCGAATAATAAAAGCAATGTAGTTAAAACTGATGAAAATGGAAATTTATTACAATTAGCAGTAGGTTCATTATTTGAGTCATTTATTGGAGCTCAGGAAGGTCAGCCTTATGGAATTATTTATGGAACATCTTTTCAAAGAGATGCTCAGGGAAGAGTTATTCATAAATTAATTGACGGAGTTCCAATCGCTCAAAAAGAAAATGTGAGTAAAGTTCTCGGACTAGGAGTTGCTCCAACACAGCTAGGTTTTGGATATAATTTAAGATATAAGGATTTCTCACTGTATGCATTTTTTGAGGGTAAATTTGGAGGAAGTATCATATCAGATACGAATTCACGTATGAAACAATTAGGAAGACATGCAGTCACAGTTCCAGATGGAGGTAGAGAAGCTGGATTTCTTCCAGACGGAATAATGGATGATGGAAGTGCTATACCAAGAGTTGTAGGAAGTGGTGATATTCAAAAATATTGGACTACAGCAGGTAGATTCGACATTGGGGAAGAAAATGTATACACAAATGATTTCATAAGAATTAGCCAACTTTCACTTTCTTACAGACTTCCTCAACAAGTGTTAGAAGGAACTTTTATCAAAAGCGCAAACGTAGCTTTAGTAGGAAATAATTTAGGATTTATTTTTAAAGATGTTCCTAATGTTGATCCTGAAGCATTCAACAGACAAAATACGAATGGTCAAGGAGTAGAGGGTATTGGTATGCCAATAGGTGAATCTCTAGGTCTTTCAATTAACTTAAAACTATAATCTAAGATGAAAAAACTAAATATTTTATTAATAACATTATCATTTGCACTTGTATCGTGTGAATTTGATGAAGGTTTCGAAGAGATCAATATTGATCCAACAGCGAGCACATCTCTAAATGTAAATGAAAAATTTGCATATTTATTTCTAAAGACTGCTAACGACGAATATGAATACTCATTTACTGAAATTCTTTGTGCAGGGCAGCTAGTTCAGCAAGTAGTTGATAATACATTCCCTCAATCAAGTATGTATTCGATGCGTGAAGATTTGCAGACCGCTGCTTGGGACGTTGCTTACGTAACAACAATTAAGACAGTAGTTGATATTATTGATCAATTAGTAAAAGATGAGAATACAGGAACTGAGATGGGTATAGCAAGAATTATGAGAGCTTATGTTTTCCATAAAATTGTTGATGCTTACGGAGACACACCATACTTCGATGCGGGAAAAGGTTATATAGATTCAAACTTTAGACCTGTATATGACGATGCTCAACTGATCTATATGGATATGCTTAAAGAACTTGAGGAAGGAGTTGCACAAATTGGTGGAAGTACTACTCTTGGAAGTGCAGATATCATTTTTGGAGGAGATACTGCTAAATGGAAAAAGTTTGGTAATTCACTGATGTTAAGACTTGCTATGCGAATAAAAAATGTTGATGCCGCAGGTTCAAGTGCATGGGTAGCAAAAGCTATTTCAGGTGGAGTTATGGATTCAAGTGCTGATACTGCTTTAATGGTTCATACCAATGGTCCAACAGACCTCAATAAAAATGCTTGGGGAGTTTATTATCCACGTTATAATAGAGCTAGAATAGGAAAAACTCTTTACGACTGGCTTCAAGCTAAAAGTGATCCACGATTAAATATCATTGCCGATCCAAGTAATACATATGGAGGAAACCCTTTTGGTTTTACTGATGATGACTTAGACAAACAAGGTATTGATGTTGGAAATCTTCCATATACTAACGTAAATCCTGCAATTTCAAAACTTGATCAGCCTAGAATGCTTCTGACATATGCTCAAACTGCTTTTGTATTAGCAGAACATTATGGGTCAAATGGAGACCATGCAACTGCGGAAACTCATTATAATAGTGGTGTTACATCCGCAATGAATCAATGGGCTTTATGGGATTCAAGCTTCGCTTTAAGCAGTGCTGGTATTAATGCATATTTAGCCGCCAATCCGTATGATTCAGCAAATTATGACGAGCTTATTGGTGATCAATTTTGGGTAGCGTCTTTCTTTGACTTTTATGAGGCTTTCGCTAACTTTAGAAGAACTGGTTTCCCCGCTCTTAAGCCTTTTGGTGGTAATCCAGCTCATCCAGAAAATTTAACTAACGGAACTATCCCTAGAAGGATGATTTATAATCCAAATGAAGCTAATATTAATAAGGAGAATTTCGAAGCAATGATTTCATCTCAGGGTCCAAATAATCGAACAACAAGAGTTTGGTGGGATAACTAATTAGTTTTTTAAATAATTTATAAAGGTTTGAAAAAAGGGGGATTAATTTCCTCCTTTTTTTATATAATAAATTCAAATACAGATTTTTGTGTGTAAAATTGACTGAATTGATATTTTAAATAAGATAAACATATCATATATTTACAATAGGTTAGGACTCCATTGAAAAACTATTAAAATTAATTTATATATGCACAAAAAGTTCTTTATCTACTGCTTTTTTGTAATATCCACTTTAAAGGCTCAAAACAAAAAGTTTATATCCTTACCTCCAAGTCAGACGGGTTTAGATTTTGTTAATACTGTCCAGGATAGTAAGTCACAAAACATTTTATTATATGCTAATTTTTATGGTGGAGGAGGAGTAGGATTGGCTGATTTTGATAACGACGGTCTAACAGATATTTACTTTACGGGCAATCTTGTTGGGGATGAAATATACAAGAATAAAGGAGGTTTAAAATTTGAAAATAAAACAATTTCTGCAGGAATTACAAATGATGGAAATTGGTCTTCAGGAGTTTCGATTGCAGATGTTAATGGAGATGGACTTTTAGATATCTACGTTAGTAAAGAACTATACGATTTTCAACCTGAACGAAGGGCTAATAAACTCTACATAAATAAAGGAAACTTCACTTTTGAAGAAGAAGCTGAAAAATGGGGTGTTGACGATAATCAACGTTCAAGACAAGCTGTTTTTTTTGATTATAATAGAGATGGATTTGTAGATTTATTTGTTTTAAATCATCCTCCTAATAGAGGAAGTTACTCTCCTTTTATGGGACAGGACATTATGAAACCAGAATACACCTCTCAACTCTACAAAAACATAAATAATAAATACTTTGAGCTTGCTACTAAAGAAGCTGGATTAGTCAAAACAGGTTTCCCCAGTAGCGCTAGTGTAGCAGATTATAATAAAGACGGTTGGTTGGATCTTTATGTTTCAAATGATTTTGATGCACCTGATTTCTTATACATGAATAATGGAGATGGTACTTTTAGGTATCAGACAGAGCAATCTATGAAACACACATCTTTTTATAGTATGGGAGTTGACTCAGCCGATATAGATAATGATGGAAACATAGATTTAATGACTCTTGACATGGTTGCCGAAGATAATTTCCGCTTAAAATCAAACATGAGTGGCATGGACGTTCAAGAGTTTTGGAATGTTGTAAATGATGGTGGGCACTACCAATATATGTTTAATGCTCTTCATTTAAATAATGGCAATGAAAGCTTTAGCGAGATTGCCAACTATTCTAATTTAGCAGCTACAGACTGGAGTTGGTCTAATTTGATAGCTGATTTTGATAACGATGGCTTTCGTGACATCCACATTACCAATGGTCTTTTAAGAGATATAAGAAACACAGATGGGGATAAATCTGTAGATCAATTCACAAAAAAAATTATTTCTGAATATATTAAAGATAATCCTAATTTAGGATTAGTTAATGTTTGGGATATTCTTCCTCTTCAAGAAGTACTCGATTTTTTACCAAGTATAAAGCTTTCAAATTATATGTACCAAAATTCTGGAAATTATTCTTTTAAAAACACAACAGCTACTTGGGGATTAAATCAACCTTCATTTTCCAATGGTTCTGCATATGCTGATCTAGATAATGATGGTGATTTAGAAATAGTTGTAAATAATGTTAATGATTCCCCTTTTCTTTACAAAAACAATACGGTCGAGTTTGAGAATACAAATTATATTAGACTTAAAGTTATTTATGAAAATTTTAAAAGTGAAATAGGTACAAAATGTAAAATATATACACCTAAAAACACTCAATATGCAGAAGTTACAAGTATCAGAGGAATGTATTCAGTAAGTGAAAATCAACTTCATTTTGGCCTTGGAGCTAATAAACTAGTTGATAGTATCGAAATAATTTGGCCAAATGAAAAAAGACAAGTACTATATACACCAGAGGCCAATAAACTTCATCAGGTATATTATAAACCTAATCAGACTTCTATTGAAAAACCAAAACCAAAAACAATTTTAACAGATATAACTCTTTCTAATCTTGCTCCTAAATATATTCACAAAGAACAATTTTTTGACGACTATAAGCATCAAATCTTATTACCTCACAAATTCTCTCAACAAGGACCTGCTCTAGCAAAAGCTGACGTTAATGGCGATGGATTAGAAGATTTTTATATTGGCGGTGCTCGAGGTAAACCTGGAAATCTTTATTTACAAAGTTTCTCAGGAGGATTTATCAAAACTAAAAATACACCCTGGGAAAGACATAAATTCACTGAAGATATTGATGCTCTTTTTTTAGATGTAGACAATGATAATGATATGGATTTATATGTTGTAAGTGGGGGGAATGAATTTGAATCTAATAATCCTGCTTATTTAGATCGTTTGTATCTAAATGATGGTTTAGGTGATTTTATTTTTTCTAAAAAAAGCTTACCTAGTTTGTTTCTAAGTGGATCAGTTGTAACAGCCTCAGATTATGATCAAGATGGTGATTTAGACCTTTTTATTGGATCTAAATTAAAACCTTGGAATTATCCTGAACCAACTTCAAGTTATATTTTAAAAAACAATAAAGGTGTTTTTAAAATTGACAGTGTTAACAGTAAAAACTTCAAAGATTGGGGAATGGTAAGTGATGCCGTTTGGACAGATATTGATAACGATAACGATAAAGACCTAGTTGTTGTAGGTGAATGGTCTTCAATTCGCGTTTATGAAAATATGGCTGGAATTCTTTACCCAAAACCTAGCCCTAATCTTGATCAATTGAAAGGATGGTGGTTTACAATTAAAGAGGCAGATATAGATAATGATGGAGATATGGATTTATTAGTTGGCAATTTAGGCGAAAACTATAAGTACAAAGCAAAGCCTGAAAGTCCTTTTGAAGTTTATTACAATGATTTTGATCAAAACGGAAAAAATGATATCGTTCTTACTTATTACAACTACGGTATTCAATATCCATTAAGGGGTTTCTCTTGCTCTGCCCAACAGGTGCCTGAAATTAAAGATAAATTCATGAAATATGATGTTTTTGCAAGTCTGGATGTAAATAACGTTTATGGAGACCTTTTGAATAATTCGTTAAACTATCAAGCTACTTATTTTTCAAGTGCCATACTTACCAATCTTGGTTCTGGGGACTTTATGGTAAATAAACTCCCTGTGAGAGCACAATTTTCGTCAGTCAATGACTTTTTGGTTGGTGATTATAATAAAGATGATATTAATGATATTTTATTGATAGGAAATATGCATCATTCTGAAATTGAAACTCCTCGAAACGATGCTGGAATTGGTGCTCTATTTTTAGGTTCAGAATCAGGAGAATACACTTTTTCTCCAGTTAACCAAAGTGGGTTTTTTACTCCTGGAGATGCGAAAAAAATGATTGAAGTAAAAACTAATGATGGAACAATTATCCTAGTTGCCAATAACAATGATGTCTTACAGAGTTTTATAAAAACAAAATAATAGGGTTAATGTTTAGATTCAAATTTCTTTTTCATTTTTTATTTTTTCTTCCAATCTTTTTATTGGCACAAAATAAATTAATCAATGAAGAAAGCTTGTATCTAAAACAGCATGCTACTAATCCAATTAATTGGAACCCTTGGAGCAATGAGTTGTTAAGTCAGGCAAAAAATGAAGAAAAGCTAATTGTTATAAGCGTAGGCTATTCATCATGCCACTGGTGTCATGTTATGGAAGAGGAAACATTTCAAGATAACGAAGTTGCACTCCTTATGAATACAAGTTTTATAAGCATAAAAGTTGATCGTGAGGAACGACCTGATATCGATGCTCACTACATGAAAGCTCTAAAAACAATTACAGGAAATGCAGGGTGGCCAATGAACATTGTTGCTTTGCCTGATGGAAGACCAATATGGGCTGGAACTTATGTTGATAAAGCTCAGTGGATTTCAACACTTCAGCAGCTCAATACATTTTATAAAAAACGTCAATTAGATTTAATTGAACATGCTGACAAAATTGAATTAGGTATCGTTCAGAGCATGCTTAAACCTTTAAATACAATGGATAATATTTTTTCCAAAGACAGTCTTAAGGGTATTATATCAAAAATCAATCAAAAAATGGACCTACAATATGGGGGTTTTGGTAGTGATGAAAAATTTATGTCACCAATTATCCTTGAGTTTTTACTTAGATATGCAGTTCAAGTAGATTCACCTGAGCTCAAGAATTTTCTCAAAAAATCTTTGTATAATATTACTCTTGGGGGAGTTAATGATCAAATTGGAGGAGGCTTTCATCGATATTCTGTTGATAGAAAGTGGAAAATACCACACTTTGAGAAAATGCTCTACGATAATGTTCAAATGTTAAGTTTATATGCTCAATTTTATCAAGTTTTTAAAGATGAGCAATATAAAGAAGAGGCTTATAAGATTATGAGATTTCTCAATCGAGAAATGAAAGATCCTTCCCATTTGTTCTACTCTTCTATCGCAGCAGATAACTTAGATATAAATGGAGTTAATAAAGAGGGGGAGTTCTACACTTGGTCACTTAAAGAAATTAAAAGCGAATTAAATGAAGATTTTGAATGGTTTTCAGATTATTACAGTTTGTCAAACGATGAAATATGGGAAGGGAATAGATATATACTTTATAGACAGACTAGTGATTCTGTTTTTGCTAAAAAGTATAACTGGTCAAATCAGTATTTAAAAGAAACACGTTTAAAAGTCAACGACAAATTATATCTTTTTAGACAAAATAAACCCTCCCCTGTAGTAGATAAAAAGTTCATATTTTCATGGAATGCATTAGCTGTAAGAGGATTTATAGATGCGTATAAATCATTTGATGACGAATTTTTTTTAGAACAAGCCGGTAAAACATTAAATGCACTTCTTTCTGATAACTTTTACAAAAAGAAAAGGATCTTGCATATAAAAAACACTTCAGAGACACTCTTACTGCTTGAAGATTATGCTGTTTTAATTGATGCTTTAATTAGTTTTTATGAGGTTACAGCTGATGAACGCAAACTTACTTTAGCTAAAGAATTAACAGATTTTGTACTTGACACCTTTAATTCTGAGAATGGAGTATATTTTAAATTTGCAGAAGATAAAAAAACTTCAATAGCAGGTTCAATGATTCAATATGAGGATAATTTCTTGCCCTCGGCGAACAGTATGATGGCTGAAAACTTATTTAAATTAAATCATTTTTTTGGATTTGATAAATATAAAGAAAGAGCAAAAAAAATGACTTCAATGGTTCAATCGAGAGTTTTAGAGTATCCATTAAAATATACCAATTGGATGCAATCAATCTATAATTTTACATATCCTTTTTATGAAATAGCCATTACGGGTCCCTTGGCAATTGAAAAATTAAATTTATTACTGCCTTTTTATTTACCGGATTCAGTAATTTCTTGTTCTGATAAAAAATCAGATTTGTATCTATTAAAAGATCGTTATGACGCAGAAAGTACATACTACTTCGTGTGTGTAGATAATTTTTGTAAGATTCCTGTTCAAACTGTTGATGAATTATTTTCATTGCTAGAGGTAAGACCTGAAAATATGCTTTACGAATCAAATCCTTTATTTAGATAAAATCATTGCTTGAAATATCCTACTTAAAAATTTCAATCATTTCTAGTGTTTTGTAAAAATAATTTTTTGAAACCCTATTTTGGTAGATAAAAACCTTCTACTCGTCTAATTATTTACTGAGACAAAACAACAACAAATTATATTTAAGTATTAATTAATAAATCATGGCAAGCAATCCTTTTAGTTGACTACTAATTGGATTAACTAAATCTCTACTTTTATTTATGTTTAAGTTAATTGGTTTGTTTAGTTAAAGTTTGTTAAAAAATGGGGAATTAATTTTCCCCATTTTTATTTTAACCAAGAAACCAAAAGTTTTTTTTTATTTCTTCAACCTCCTCCTAAATATTATATAAAACTAATTTAGTTCTTACAATGAATAAAAAAGAAGTTTAGAAAACTTATTATAATAACTATGCCAGATATTATATTTAAATTGATTTATATATATTTGAGTATCTGAAAATAAATAAATGAAAAAATTATTAATACTATTATTATCAACTATACTTACTGGTTGTTCTTTTGGGAAAGAAAATGAAAAAAAGATTATTGATGCAAATACTAAGTTAGAGCGAGATTTAGAAATGTATCAAAATGTTTGGAATACATTTTTAAATGGAGACACTAGTGTTATAAATGAAGATAATTTTACTAAAGATGTAATAATAGTTACTGCAGAAGGTAACTTAGTTGGGATTGAATCAACCTTGGAATATTATAAAAACTATTTAACTGCATTTTCAGACATTGAGTGGAGTATAATCGATGCATTTGGTCAAGGAGATAAAATTGTGAAGCAGTGGAATTTTAAAGGAAAACATACAGGAGCTTTTTTTGACATTGCTGCTACTGGAAACTATTTAGATTTGTCAGGAACAACTATAGTGACTATGAGAAATGGTAAAATAGCTAAGGAACATGATTTTTTTGATATGAAATCATTACTTGATCAACTTTCTAAATCCGATGGAGAGGTAGTTACCATTGACGAGTATCAACCTGTAAACTAGTAAAGTGTTTAATTACAAAGAGCTTTTAATCTTCAACAACTCAGCCTCTAGCTCTTCAAGAACAAATACATAGAGCATAAGAAGCGATACTCTGGTTTTGAAATATTTCATTTGAACTAATAAATTAGACTTTAATTGCATGTCATCATTAATTGAATAATGCAATAGTTCTGAGTAATTTTCAAGTGTAATTTTTTTATTAACTCCAGCAATAAATAAATCCGAGTGATTCAGGGTCAATAAATTAATTAATTGCTCTTTTAAAGACTTTTCATACTCAACAGTAGTCTTTATGTTAGATAAATTAAAAGTGTGAAGCCTTGTTAAAATTTCTTTTAATTTTTCAGATTTTACATATTTAATATCACCAGAATTAATCATTGAATTATATCTATTCATTGGGGGCTCAAAGTCTCTATAATAGATCAGGTTAAACTCAACTCTACTTTTACTGGTTGTTATTTCTTTTATTGATTTATAATTAAATTTTTCTTTTAAAAATTGATTATAAATATTAATATCTTCATTCCAAGTTTTTAACCTTACCTCAGAGTATTTTTTTATTTCTTCAACCTCCTCCTGAATATTATTTAAAACTTTAATTCTCTCCTGATTATTTTTAGTTTGAATTGATAATTGGTTAAACCAGAATGAAACTGTAATTCCAAGAACAATTACAATGAAATCAAATAGATATCTTAATAAATATTTTTTCTGCATTTATTATTATTTGGTTATTTATAAATATATTAAATTAATAATGATAATTAAATTAAACTCCAGACTCATATGTTAATCAGGAGGTTCAAGTGAAATTTTCTTATATTTAATGAAGCCATAAATAAATTAACTCCTTTTTAAAATGAATGAAGAAAACATCAAAAAAATAAAAGAATATAGCAAACAAACAGAGCTTTACAAGAGTAGAAGGTTGTTTGATGATGAAGATGTATTAATTGAAAAAAAATGTGTTGTTTGCAAGAAATTTAAAAAAACTAATGAGTTTCGAAAAGACAAAAAGGAATTAGATGGTTTTTATAATAAATGTAAAGCTTGCAATTAGCATGATTCAGGTCTATAATCGTGTCTGGTATTTGTGCAGCTCATAATATCTTCCTTTGGCACTCAGTAATTCATTGTGCCTCCCTCTTTCTACAATTATCCCATCTTCAATAATTAAAATTTGATCAGCTTTTTGAATGGTACTCAAGCGGTGTGCAATCACAAATGTGGTTCTGTTTTGCATTAAAACAGTTAAACTTTTTTGAATATAAGACTCACTTTCAGTATCTAAATTTGAAGTTGCTTCGTCTAAAATAACAATCTTTGGATTTGCCAAAAGAGCTCGCGCAATTGAAATTCTTTGTTTTTGACCACCAGAAAGCTTCACTCCTCTTTCTCCAATAACCGTTTCTAAGCCCTCCTCAAAACGATCCGTAAATTCATTTACATAAGCCCCGTTAACAGCTGCAATAAGCTCTTTTTTAGTGGCAGAGGGTCTTGGAAAAAGAATGTTTTCTCGAATAGTTCCTTCATATAAAAAATCATCTTGGAGCACCACTCCTAATTGGCTTCGAAAACTTTGCAAATTAACTTTAGACAAGTCGACTCCATCAATTAATACTTTTCCGGAGGTTGGTTTAAGGAAAGCAGTAACCAAACTAGCTATTGTTGTTTTTCCTGATCCCGAGGATCCAACTAAAGCAATAACAGAACCTTGCTGGGCAATAAATGAAATATTATGGAGCACTTCAGTCTTGTTGTCATAGCTAAAAGAAATATCTTTAAATATCACTTCTCCTTTTAAATTATCAAGCTTTAGAACTCGTTCTTTGGGATTGTTTTCCTCTTGTAAGCCCATTAATTCCTGTGTTCGATCTAATCCTGCAAAAGCTTCAGTTAGCTGACTTCCAATATTGCTCATTTGAACAATTGGAGCAATCATAAAACCAAGAAAAAGTGTAAAAGAAACAAACTGTCCATAGGTTAAAGTGTCATTCATAATAAAATAACCACCAATACCCATTATTCCTGCAGAAGCCAATCCTATTAATAATGTTGCTGCGCTAGTCATAAAAGCTGTAGCTGTTAAACTCTTCTTAACATTTTGAAATAACTTATCTACTCCTCTTTCAAAAACCAATAATTCTTGCTGCTCAGCATTAAATCCTTTAATCACTCGAATACCGTTTAAAGTCTCAGTTAGTCTTCCCGTGACTTCAGCATTAATTTTTCCACGTGCTCTAAAAATAGGCCGAATGTAGCCAAATGCTTTTAGCGCAATAAAAGCAAAAATAATAACAGGAACCAAAACAAATACAGTCATTAATGCATTGATCTTAATTAAGACAATTAGTGAAATTACAGCAGTAAGACTTCCCCCTATTAGTTGAACTAACCCTGTGCCAACTAGGTTGCGAACTCCTTCAACATCAGTCATTATTCGTGAAACAAGAGCTCCAGATTTATTGTTATCAAAAAATGAAATAGGAAGTGTCAATAACTTCTGCTGCACCTTAGCTCTTAGCAAAGAAATTAAATGCTGTGCCTCGACACTTAATAAGCGTGTTAAGGAGAAAGCACTTATTGACTGAAAAACTAGTGCAGAGCATACCACAATCAACAAAAGAGTTAAAGCATTTGTGTCTTTAGAGGGAATAACCTCATCAATTAAATTTTTACTGGAATAAGGGAGGACCAAACCCGACAAACTTCTTATAATTATTAGAAAAAGTCCTAAGAATACAATTTTTCTTCTTGGCCAAATAAATTCTTTGAACGCCCAACGAAATGAAACTTTATTTTTATTCATATACTTCAAAAATAGACTAAAGATTATATAAGTTAATAGTATGAAATACTTTTATGCTCTTTAATTAAATTTAAAAACTGAAGAAATTAAATATAACGTGTATTTTGAATTAACCAAGTTTTCCTGCAACATACCCCCCGCTCCAAGCAGCTTGAAAATTATATCCTCCTGTTATTGCATCAATATTTAAAATTTCACCTGCAAAATATATATTAGAAGATACTTTACTTTTCATGTTTTGCATATCAATTTCGTCAAGATTTATTCCTCCGCATGTTACAAACTCTTCTTTAAAAGTTGTTTTTCCAGAAACTTCATAATTGTCTTGAGTTAAAGTTTCAATAAGTTTTCTAATACTTTTTTTACCAATTTCATTCCATTTTTGATCATGAGAAACTTCTGCTTTTTCCAGCAAAAAGGACCACAAACGATTGGGCAAAGAAAATATATTATTTCTAGAAATTAATTTTGATGGATGAGAATTTGCAAAATCATTAAGCTTTTGAAATAATAGTTCTGTATTTGTCTCGTCTATCCAGTTTATGAAAATCTCAAATTGATAATTCTTTTCACTTAGAAGTCGAGCGCCAAGAGAAGAGGCCTTTAAAATTACTGGACCACTCATGCCCCAGTGTGTAATCAAAAGGGAGCCTTGAGTTTTAATTTTACTTCCTTCAATTTTAATACTGGTATTTTCAACGGCTATTCCCATTAATTTAGTTATCAATTCATTTGGCATGTTGAAAGTAAATAACGAGGGGACAGGGAAAATAATATTGTGTCCCAAGTTAGAAATCCAATCAAAACCTTTTGATTTTGGACTTCCTCCTGTTGTTATGATCACAGAGTCAAAAATAATTGGTTTTGAATTTGAAAAATGAAGTTTCCATTTATCAGATGTGTTTTCTAAAGAGTTAACTCCATGATTAACTTGAATCTCAATTCCCAAACGCTCGCATTCTGAAATTAGACATTTGATAACACTTTCGGACTGATCAGAAACTGGAAACATACGTCCATCATATTCAGTTTTTAATGGGACTCCTCTATTTTCAAACCAATTTTGAGTATCTATATTACTAAATTGATAAAAGATAGATTTTAGCTTTTTTCCTCCTCTCGGATAAGCATCACATAAAGAATTAATATCTTCAGAATAATGAGTGATGTTACATCTTCCACCTCCGGAAATTTTAACCTTACTAAGTAGCTTGGATGTTTTTTCAAAAAGAAATACTTTATGATTAGGATGATGTTCCTTTACTGATAATGCTGAAAAAAAACCAGCAGCACCTCCTCCTACAATAGCTATCTGTTTAGGGATCATGATAAGTTTAGATTGTTAATTGGATTTAGTCCATTGATAATATTCCCAATCCCCTTCCTCTTCATACTTTTTAATAATATTATCAAAACTCAATTTATTATTATGCTTTGTGATTTTAGATGAACTAATTTGAGGTAGAAAATTATTGATAACGTTTCTGATAATTTTAATTGTTTCCTCTTTTAAAAAAGCAATGCTTTTATTGGATATGTCCTCTTTAAAGAAGATATTAATTTTATCTTTTATTACTTTTTCTTTGCCTAAATAAAATGATTTATGGTGACTTCCAATTTTAATTATACAATTATATGTAGACCATCTTTTATCAAAACCTATTGATATAATTGGAATATAATTATTCTTTAATCTCTTTAGTTTTGGTTTAAGTTTTAATCTTTTTTGACTAATTATTTCAATCTCTGATTTAATTTTATTGAGTTTAGTTTCTGCTTCTCTTTTCTTCTTAGAAAGCTGATCCTTTTTTAGACTCAGAAGATTCCAGTCATTTAATGATTTTAACTGATCTTGACTTAAATCAAAATGATTACTTTTTTTCATATTAAATATAAAGATATGAAAATTTTATACTCTATATGTAAATTTAAAATTTTTACTTTTATATAGTGTTATGTAATTTCATCAACTTTTACAGGTCGATTTTCTTTAAGAGACTTATTTGCTGCCAATCCAATTTGTAAAGATTTTAATCCATCAATTCCTGAAACAGAGACTTCCTTATTGTTTGTTACTGAATCTATAAAATCTATAATCTCTTTTTTATATGCATCTGCATACCTCTCCATGAAAAAACTTATAGGCAATGATGATTTAACTCCATTTTGAGTAAAAAGATTATTATTATCGATCATTACATTATTTGCCTGAATCATTCCTTTTGATCCAAAAACCTCCAAGCGTTGATCGTATCCATAAGCTGCTTTTCTACTGTTATCAATTATAGCTAGGGTAGAGTCAATATATTTTAATACAATAACTGCAGTATCAATGTCACCAGCTTTAGATATAGAAATATCTGTAAAAGCTTCTCCTTTTGCATACACCTCTTGAATTTCTTTATCAACTATAAAGCGCGCCATATCAAAATCATGAATAGTCATATCTAAAAAAAGTCCGCCGGAATTTTTTATATATTCTATTGGAGGAGGTGCTGGATCTCTACTTGTTATTTTAACAAGATAAGGTTCACCAACAAACCCACTTTTAACTGAAGATTTTACTTTGCAAAATTCATTGTCAAATCTTCTATTAAATCCAATCATTAACTTGATTTTTGATTTTTCAACAACTTTTAGAACATCATTGATTCTTTGAAGATTTAAATCTAGTGGTTTTTCACAAAAAATATGTTTACCAGATTTTGCTGCAATTTCAACATAATCTGCGTGAGTATTAGTTGGAGTACATATAACTATTGCTTCAAGCTCTTTTATCTCTAGTAAATCTTTATAATTTTGTAACCCTAATTCAACTCCTTTTCCTATTGCATATTTTATAGCTTCAAAACTGGGGTCCATAACAGCAATAACTTCTACATTATTCAGCTCTAATAAATTATTAAGATGAATTTTTCCTATTCTACCTAGACCAGCAATTCCAATTTTTAATTTTTTCATTTGGTGTCTTATTTAAAATTTTAATTCTTTAGTTAAAAATTCAAATCCTTTTTTTGCATATTCATAAGGGTTTGCTTTTGAAGGGTCTTGCTCTGCTTCAACAACTAACCACCCTTTGTAATTACTTTCATGAATAACTTTTGATAATTCTTTCATGTTTAAATTACCGTCTCCTGGCACGGTGAATATTCCTAACTTAACAGCCTTTAAAAAACTTAGGTTTTCTTCATCAAGCTTTTCAATAATATTATTTCTTACATCCTTAAAATGAATATGAGAAGTTCGAGAGATGTATTTTTTTATTGCATGAACAGGATCCTGTCCAGCTATATAAAAGTGACCACAATCATAATTTAAATTAACATACTTTTCATCTGTTTCGTTCAACAACCTATCTACTTCAACCATCGATTCTACCATGGTTCCTGCGTGATGATGATAAGAAAGCTTAATACCATATTCATTTAATGCAATTTTTCCTAATTCATTTAAACCATTAGTAAGTTTTTTCCATATATCGTCAGTGGCTGGTTTTCTTGTAGATAGTGATATGTTATAAATTCCATGAATAGAATTTCCAGTTTCAGCACCACCAACAATTTCAGCTTCAAAGAAACTTAAAAAATCAAGTTGATTGATAAAATTACTTTTTACTTCTTGAAAAGATTTTGTCGAAAACTCATAACTAAACCATTGGTTACATATACTTAAGCCTCTAACATCAAGCATGTGTTTTAAAAGCACTCTATCATTGACAGGATATTTAGTTCCAACTTCACATCCAGTATAACCAGCTAGTGCCATCTCACTAATACATTGTTCAAAAGTAATATCACTTCCCAGTTCAGGCATATCGTCATTTGTCCATCCAATTGGAGCAATCCCTAATTTTATCATATTAATTAATTTTAAAAACTACCTAACATTATATAAATTGATATAGTTATCACACAAAGCCCTATTGACATTGGTTTTGTATGCTTCCATTGAACCATGTCATTAATTTCTAATTCTGTAAACTTAAATTTTCCATTTGAAGGATAATACATAGAGACCAAAAACATTGTAGCTACATTTAATAAAAATTCTATACCCCAAACATGTACAAAGTGTAATTCTGATTTTACAATAAATGTCATTGTTATATAAAATATCAATCCAACAAATAATGAAACTTTAGCTCCCATTGCTGATATTTTTTTTATAAAAAATCCTGCAATCATTATTGAGGCAATAGGAATAAAAAATATACCGTTCAATTGTTGCAGAAGCTGATAAAGTCCATCAGGAGCGTTAGCCACATAAGGTGCCACTGCAATTGAAAAAATTGCTAGGACTGTAGAGGTGATTTTCCCGACTTTTACAAGGGTTTTTTCTTTAGACTCTTTTTTAAAAAACCCTTTATATATATCTATACTAAATATTGTAGCTGCACTATTTAAGACACTATTAAATGTACTTAAAACTGCACCCATAACTATTGCGGCAAAAACACCTACTAAACTCATGGGTAAGACTTTTTTAATTAGCTCTGGATAAATCATATCTTGATTAGCATATAGCGAATCTCCAAAATAATAATATCCAATCACACCAGGTAGAATTATAATCAATGGAACTATTATTTTAAGAACGCCTGTATAAAGAAGTCCCTTTTGAGCCTCAACAAGATTTTTAGCCCCTAAAGCTCTTTGAATGATGGTTTGATTCATGGCCCAGAAATATATTTGATTAATTATTAGACCAGTGAATAGCACTTCAAAGGGCATAACAGAATCTTTAGCTCCAATAACGTTAAATTTATCTGGACTATTTTCATAAACTTTAGATATACCATTTAAAACATTACCCTCTCCAATTGAAAATAGTGCCAAAACAGGAATTGCTAAACCTCCAATCAAAAGGCCATATCCATTTATGGTGTCTGATATAGCTACTGCTTTTAAACCTCCTAATATTGCATATATAGATCCAATAATTCCAATCAAAACTATTGTTAACCAGAGTCCTTGTCCTTTAGTAACTCCAAGAACTTCAGATACATTAAAAATACTCTCTAAATTAATAGCTCCTGTATACAAAACTATAGGTAATAGGGTCACTACAAAAGATATTATCAGAAAAAAAGCAACTAGAAGTCTTGTAGTATTATCAAATCTTTTTTCTAAAAACTCAGGGATAGTTGTTAGTCCCATTTTTAAATATCTTGGTACAAAATATACTGCTGCAGCTATAAGGGCTAGTGCAGAAGTAACTTCCCATGCTATTATTATAAAACCATTTTTATAGGAAGATCCATTCATTCCAATAAGGTGCTCTGTAGAAATATTTGTCAAAAGCATTGATCCTGCAATAACAACTCCAGTTAAACTCCTGCCTCCTAAAAAATATCCTTCTGTGGAATCAAGTTTTTCTTTTCTAAGCTTTAAAAAAGAATAAATAGCTACAAAAGCTAAGAATCCAATGAAAGTTATAACTGTTTGCATAATGGACTGTTTTGTTATTTATTTATAATTCATCAATAAGGTTTAATGTATTTTTTTTGAGCTTTTTTGTCTTCTTCATATTGTTTCCTGACCTTTTGAACTTCTTTTGATTTTGAAACTTCTGGAACAGGAACTTCCCACCATGAATATCCATAGCCTGCCATTTTTCTGTCTCGAACAGTTTCTAAATATATGACTGTTGTTCTATCGTTTTTCTTAGCTTTAGATAGCGATTCAACATATTCTTGAATTCCTTTTGGTTTATATACTATAGCGCCTAGACTTTCTGCATTTTTAGCTAAATCAACCGGTAAAAAGTCACCATCAAGCTGACCGGTTTTAGGATTTCTATATTTAAAATGAGTTCCAAAGCCTTCTCCCCCAACTGATTCAGAGAGGCCTCCTATGCTAGCATATCCTTCATTATTAATTAAAATAATGGTTATTTTGTAACCTTCTTGGATCGTTGTTATAATGTCTGATGGAAGCATTAAATAGCTTGCATCCCCACATATCACATAAACTTCTCTTGAGCTGTCTGCCATTTTAACACCCAATCCACCCGGTATTTCATAACCCATACATGAATTACCATATTCAAGATGAAACCCTTTGGAGTTTTTGGTGCGCCATAGCTTATGCAAATCTCCAGGGGCACTTCCTGCTGCACAAACCACTACATCTTTATCATCAATAAAATTATTTAATACTCCTATATACTCTGCTTGAACAGGTTTAGATTCGTCTAAGGTGGTGTATAATTTATCAACAATAGAATCCCACTCATCGTTATATTGTTTTACTTTTTTAACATAAATATCACCTGTATTAAATTCTTTCAAGGCTTCAGTAATTAATTGTAATGTTTTCTTAGCATCACCTTGAAGAGGAACGGCACTTTGTTTAAAAGCATCAAGTTCTGCAACATTTATATTTATAAAAGTCACGTTAGGATTTTGCCATGCTGATTTTGACGCCGAAGTAAAATCACCATACCTAGTTCCAATACCAATTACAACATCTGCAGCTTTTGAAATTTCACTGGCACCTTTAGTTCCAGTTGCTCCCATTGCTCCAAGGTTTAATGGATGTTTATAATGAAGTGAACCCTTTCCAGCAAAAGTTTCTGCTACAGGAATCCCTGATTGCTCAGCAAACTTTTTAAGCTCCAGTTCAGCCTCTGAATAAATAACCCCACCTCCTGCCACAATCATAGGCTGTTTTGCCTTTTTAATAATCTCAACAGCCTTATTTAATAAAAGAGTATCTGGAGATAATCGAGGAATATACCAAACTCTCTTTTCAAAAAACTCTACAGGAAAATTATAAGTTTCAGCTTGAACGTCATGAGGCATTGCCAAAGTAACTGCTCCCGTTTCTGATGGTGAAGTTAAAACCCTCATCGCTTCGAGAAGGGAAGAAATTAATTGCTCAGGTCTGTTAATTCTATCCCAGTACTTTGAAACTGGTTTAAAACAGTCATTTGTGGACATATCTTGCGTAAAACCATATTCCATTTGTTGTAATAATGGCGATGCTGAACGTTTAGAAAAATAATCTCCTGGAAGTAAAAGAACTGGTATTCTATTGATTGAGGCAGACGCAGCTGCTGTAATCATATTTGTTGCGCCAGGTCCTATAGAGGTTGTACATACAAAGGTTTGTAGTCTGTTTTTCATTTTAGCAAAAGCAGAGGCAGTGTGAACCATTGCCTGTTCATTTCTAGATTGGTAATAGATAAAATCTGGATTTTGTTTTAAGGCATCTCCAAGTCCTACAACATTACCATGACCAAAAATACCAAAACATCCAGCGAAGAATTTATTTTCATTGCCATCTCTATTTACATATTGATTTTTTAAAAACTCAATAGTTGCTTGTGCGACAGTTAATTTTTTTGTTTTCATGACTTATGCAATTTCATTTAGTCTTTATATTTACTTAAAACCCTCCTTTACTTTCAACAAAACTTAAAGATTCCTCCAAAGTAGGCATAAAGTTTGCACACCCTTTTTTGGTGACAACTTGAGCGCCAGAGGCATTACCCATTCGGCACGATTTATATAAATCCCACCCTTTTAATATTCCGTACAAAAACCCGCCAGCAAATGCATCACCTGCTCCTAAAACATTTAATATTTTAACTGGAAATCCAGGAACGTCTTGTCTTTCAGAATTAAATTTATAAATACTAACTCCTTTTTCACCTCTTTTTACTATTAGAGTTTCTATACCCAATGAGAGAAGTTGAGATATAGAATATTCTATATCACCATAAATTTCTGGAGATGAAATTTGTTGATTTTTAATTTTTAATTGAGATGAATCACATAAGGTAGCTGCCAAAATCTCTTCTTCAGTTCCTATTGCTATTTTAACATTTGAAATTATTGCTCTTATCATCAATCCAAAAGACCTGACATCTTGCCATTGATCAGCTCTAAAGTCTAAATCTAAAATAATGTCAACTTTGTTTTTTTTAGCAACTTCAATAGAAAAAAAAGTAGCACTTTTACTGGGTTCAATATTTAAAGCAGTTCCACTTACAAGTAACATTTTATAATCAGAGATATTAGCATTTATAACATCGTCTATATCTACCTTACTGTCGGCAGCATTTTCTCTATAAAAAACTAATGGAAAATTGTCTGGGGGTTGAATGCCTAAAACTACTGCACTACTCCTTGATCCTTTTTTTACAGGAATATTGCTTGTGTCTACATTTTCTTTTTTTAAAAAATTAATTATAAACTCACCTACTTTATCATTCCCAACAGCTGTCAATAGGCTAGTACTCAAGCCTAATCTGGAACATGCAACAGCAACATTTAAAGGAGATCCTCCTACAAATGCATCAAATCCTTTAATTTCATTGAAGGGGGCTCCTGTGTCCTGAGAATATAAATCAATACTAGATCTGCCAAGAGTAATTAGATCATATTTTTTTTCTTCCATTTTATTTAAAATTTAATTTTCATTATTCATTCTTGAAGTAACTAGTGGTAGTCTTTCATCTTTTGATTTCCACGAATCATATATCCATTCGTGATCAGGGTCTGTTGTGTTTTTTAAACATTGGTCTGTTCCTGCTAAAAAATTAAGATAGTAGCAATGAAATCCATGTTCAGCTACAACAGGATGAAATCCCTTTGGAATCATAACAACATCATTATGTTGAGCTCTAATTATCTCATCTATGGAATGGTCTTTTGTATAAACCTGCTGAATAGCATAAGCTTCAGGCTTTTGAAATTTATAAAAATATATTTCTTCTTGAATGGGTTCTATAACATTTCCCTTTTTGTCAAGAATTCTTTCGTCGTGTTTATGGGCAGGAAATGAGCTCCAATTTCCAGATGGAGTATAAACTTCTCTAACTACAATTGAACTACATCCGAATCCTGGAGGAATTAAATCGTTAAATTGTCTTGTCGCGTTATCTCCACCAAATATTACAGTTGGAGTTTCTTCAGGTTTTACAAGTTTTAAGGGGAAGTCAGAATCAGATTTACACCACCCATAAGCAATATCTAGTTTTTCTGATGTAGCAATAAGGTTAATCTTTGTTCTTCTTGGAATGTAAAGAGTGTGCGCTACTCCTTTAAAAACATTTTTTCTTCCATTTTTAGTTTCAAAGCTCCCTTTGTTACTTTTAAACTTATAATTACCACTTAACAGAACAATTACCATTTCATTTTCTTCAGTATCCCAATGAAACTGCTGATTAAAATCAAAATTTCTTGCCTCAAAATTAAGATACTTCCAGTTCACTGAATCTTTAGTTATGCTATGATATAGCCCAGATTTAGTTTTTGGTTTTATTAATAAGGGAGAATTTCTCTTCATTTTTTTTATAGTTTTAAATAAATTTATCAGCTTTACCACAAGCTCCTAGAAGCTCAAACTTACTAATCATAAATTTTTCAAATTCCTTCATATAGAATTTTCCAGGAACTATTGGATCAAAAAGTTCGGGAGAGTTTTTGAAAAATTCTCTATGTATTCTTGTCCATAATAACCTCAAATCTGTAGCTATATTTATTTTACAAACTCCATAAGATATTGACTTTACAATTTCTTTAGGAGAAACACCTGTAGCTCTATGACTTAGATTTCCTCCACTTTTATTAATTCTGTTTATTTCTTCAATATTAACAGCGGACCCACCATGAAGAACAATTGGAAATTCTGGAAGTATATTTTGTATTTCTTTTAGAATATCAAATTGTATACCGTCACCATCTTGAAATTTATATACTCCATGACTTGTTCCTACAGCAACAGCAAGCGTATCACAATTTGTTTCATTTACAAAAGACTCAACCATAGAGGGCTGAGTGTACCTGGCCAGTTTTTCATCTATTGATATATCATCTTCAATACCACTTAAAACTCCAAGTTCCGCTTCAACAAAGATGCTTTTTTTATGTGCTTTACGAACTACAGCCTTTGTTCTTTTAACATTAGTTTCAAAGTTGTCATGAGATGCATCAATCATTACAGAATCATAATTGTTTGATTTAATTGCATCAAATGCATGCTGTTCGTTACCATGATCTAGATGAACAAAATAAACGGCCTTAGGGTATAATTTAGATGCAGCTTCAATAATAGACAACAAAATGTTTGAATTAGCATATTCTCTTGCAACAGGAGTTATTTGAACTATAAATGGAGCATTTGCTTTTTGTCCTGACCTAAAAAGAGCATGTATTTGTTCCATAGTAAAAACATTTACAGCTGGAATTGCATATTTACCATAACAATTGTCGTACAAAACTTTTGGTGAAATAAGCATCTTGTTTTTATATTAACTAATTAATTTTTCAAAAATTAATGTCTTTATTTAAAGAATCAAAACATGAAATATCCTGAAATTAACTACTATAAATATATATAATATCATTTTAAAATTAATTGTATCCACAAGGGTTGTATTAATTAAAATTGTATTTATGGTATATTAACTATTACACTTTTAAAAAATGAAATTAAAATCCTTTCTTTATTTATGATCACAGCTATTATTTCCAGTGGATTAGTAGCCCAAGAGTTCAATATAAAATCTTCTAATATTAATCTTCATGTTGATATTGATAAACAAGTTTCTTTCAATTAGGCAGTATATTCTATATCATTACCAAAAATTATAACTTTAACTGATTAAAAATTTTATAAAATGAAACCAATAGAAGTTTCACTTTTCGGAGCAACTGGATTAATTGGAGAGTTGATTTTAGAGATCTTAGTTAATGATGTTTATTTTGATAAAATCAATGTTTTAACTAGAAACTCTTTTCCTTCAAATAATAAGAAAGTCCATTTACATATTATTGATTTTTCTGACACAAAAATGATTTCAAAAATCATTCAAAAAAGCAGTTTAGTTTTTGCTTCTATTGGGACAACTCAAAAAAAAGTAAAAGGAGACAAGGAAGCGTACAGGAAAATCGATTATGATATTATAGTTAACATTGCTAAAGCCTGTAAAAAAAATAATGTGAAAAACTTTTCATTTGTATCCTCATCAGGTGCAGATCTTAATAGTAATAGCTTCTATTTAAATCTTAAAGGGGAGATTGAAGACTCTGTCTTAGGTCTAAAACTACCTTCAACTTCTGTATTTCGTCCATCACTTTTGTTAGGTAAAAGAAGTGAAAATCGGTTTGTAGAAAAAATAGCTCAATTAATAATGCCTATCATATCATTCTTGATGCCGTCTATTTATAAACCAATAGAAGCAAAATACGTTGCTAAATCAATGGTGAATATTTCTAAAAAAACAATTCCTGGTTCAAAAATTTATCATTTTAACGAAATAATTAATTCATTGTATTAAATGACGATGCGGGTAACCCCCATTTTATTAAACAAAGTTCCAATAGTCCAATTTTTCTAGCTAGACCTTACATGTTTTGGGTTTTCTATGTTTTTGGAATAGAGTCTAATTTTGTTATCTAATATTTTATTAGGTAGGTTTCTTCTTTTTTTTAGTTTTAATATTATATTTGCTCCCTGTTAATTGATATACTGAACAAAGGAACTTTTACAATATTTGTAATTATTTTTGTGCTTTTTACAAATTTCGTATTTCAAATGTACTCGCAGTCAACTTTCTTCGGACTTCTTATCTTGATTTTTAGGAATTTTTGGATAATTCTCTTGCCTTTGTTTTCTACTAGAATAGAAAATATTCCACAAGGTAAGGTATATGTAAATTGAGAAAATGACACCTCCCACTATAAAAAAACTTATGCTCATGATGTTCTTCTTTGTCTAATTGCTATTGCAAACAATAAAATTGTTCCAGGCCAATGAGCTGAATATTGAGCTTCATCAGTCATGCCAGCAATACCAAATCCAATAGAATATAACATACATGCGAAAGCTAAAATTACTGGATACCATTTTGTTATAAATTGTTTCATGTTTTATATTTTTAATTATATACCTATGTGTTTTAAAATCAAATATCTTTTTGTTAAAATAACAAACTCATTCTAAAATACACACTCTTGGGATTAGATAGTTATTAAATACCATATTTTTTCAATAATTTTAATGAAGTGAATTGTAATGTTTTTTCATGAGTAGCCTCTAAAACAATAGGAGGTGCCTTACCCGCTTTTTCTGCTTCTAGCCATCGTAAAACACACAAGCACCACTTGTCTCCTGGTTTTAATCCAAAAAACTTCCATTGTGGTTGGGGCGTCATGAGATCATTTCCCATGGAAGCAGAATATTCAAGAAAATCCTGATTAACTATCGCGCAGACAGTATGGGTTCCTAGATCTAGATTGTTTGTTTTGCAAAAACCATCTCTAAAATAGCCTGTTAAAGGATTCAAACAACATTCATTTAGATTTTGACCAAGTATGTTCAGTTCCATGATTAAACAGTCAATTAAAAAAGTTATGATTAAAATCACAAGATATAAAAACTATTAATTACAACTGAAAAAGGACTATTCAGTATATTATCCTAAGCCTCTACGTGTCAAATATCTATTGATTGTGAGGAATGGTTTGAAAAGGAATTAATTAAAAAGGGTGAAGATATTGCAGACTATTATTTAAGAAACCATAATTTAAAACCACAAAAGAAATGTAGTGAATGGAATATTTAGACGAAAGAATAAATCTAAGAATGACTCCTTCAGACAAAGACAATATTTTAAAAAAAGCAACTGAAAAAAAGCTAAGTCTTTCAGAAGACTAGTACATATTCTTGTCTAGGTTAGACAGACAGACAAGTAGACAAACAAAATATTGTCCTCTTCTATTTTTTATTTTACATTTAATATTATATTTGCCAACTGTTATTTGATACTTCGGAATTAAGCTACTTTTAAGAAATACGTAAATTTATACGTAAATCAATGTAAATAACCAATACAAAGATTCTTGAAATGCTCTCGAAAGTTCTATAAACAGTGCATATTCCCCCTTAGCTCAGTTGGTTAGAGCATCTGACTGTTAATCAGAGGGTCCAAAGTTCGAGTCTTTGAGGGGGAGCTAGCCTAACCGCTACACTACATTAACTAAATCAAACCCTTCACAAAAGTGAGGGGTTTTTTCTTGTAATTAAGTTTAATATAAAATTAGTCAAAATCTTGGCACTTGTTTAGAACTATTTTTTAATAAAAATAAAGAGGGTATATAAGTTGTTCAACTTAAATATAGGTCTAATTTTGCCGATCTTTAAATGAACAATAATGTTAGAATTAATAAAAAAGCGGACTTCTAATTCAAAAAATGATATTTTAAGTGGTCTAACTGTTGCCCTTGCCCTTGTTCCTGAAGCGGTTGCATTCTCCTTTGTTGCAGGAGTTGATCCTCTAGTTGGTCTTTATGCTGCTTTTATGGTTGGGTTAATTACTTCTTTACTGGGAGGTCGTCCCGGAATGATTAGTGGTGCAACTGGAGCTCTAGCAGTTGTAATGGTAAGTTTAGTTTCTGAAGGAAATAATTTAGGGGTTTATGGTGAAAACTTAGGCTTGTATTATCTTTTCGTAACAGTTATTCTTATGGGTATTTTTCAAATTCTAGCAGGCCTATTTAAGTTAGGTAAGTTTGTACGCCTTATTCCTCACCCAGTAATGATGGGCTTTGTAAATGGGTTAGCAATAGTTATTTTTATTTCCCAGTTAGGTATGTTTAAAACCCTTGAACAAGGTGAAGTTGTTTGGATGCAAGGTGCTTCTTTATGGATTATGATTAGCCTTGTTGGGCTTACAATGTTAATAATGTTTGGGTTGCCAATTATCTCAAAAAAACTTCCTGAAGCACTTATTGCTATTCTTGTTGTTTCAGCCATTGTCATTTTTGGTGATTTAAATATAGCAACAGTTGGAAGTTTTATTAGTGATGGAGGGGGTGAAGGTCTTAAAGGGGGGCTGCCTCAATTTCAATGGGCGATTTTTGAAAAAATTGTATTTGACTTTAAAACCTTGAGGTTTATTTTTCCTTACGCATTAATTCTTGCAGCTATTGGACTTATTGAATCTTTAATGACACTAAACCTTATTGACGAACTTACTGACAGTAGGGGAAATTCTAATAAGGAGTGTATCGCTCAAGGCACTGCGAATATAGTGACTGGATTCTTTGGTGGAATGGGTGGATGTGCCATGATTGGACAATCAATAATTAATATCAAAGGAGGTGGTCGTGGTCGACTTTCAGGAATAGTTGCTGCTTTAGCTCTTTTAGGTTTTATATTATTTGCATCAAGTTTAATTGAGCAAGTTCCAATTGCAGCACTTGTAGGTGTTATGTTTATGGTTGTGATAGGCACCTTTTCATGGTCAAGTTTTAGAATTATAAATAAAATACCTCTAACAGATCTTTTTGTACTTATTCTTGTATCTACACTTACAGTTATTTTTGATCTAGCTATTGCTGTAATTGCCGGAGTAATATTAAGTGCTTTAGTGTTTTCTTGGGAAAATGCTAAACGAATTAGAGCTCGAAAAAGAATTAAAAGTAATGGGACTAAAGTTTATGAAATATGGGGACCTTTATTTTTTGGAAGCATTGCTGAATTTAATAATAAATTTGATGTTAGGAATGACCCTAAATCTATAGAAATTGATTTTGTAGAATCAAGAATATGTGATCACTCTGCCATTGAATCTATATTTAATTTGGTCGTTAAATATAATAATGAGAGTAAATCAATATTATTAAAACATTTAAGTAAAGATTGTAAATTGTTATTATATAAATCCAGTCCTCTATTTAAAGATATTATTATTGAAGCTGTTGATGATCCTCGCTATTATTTAGCTGGAGACCCAGAAGCTTTCCCTAAAAGCCTAGGAGAGTATAGTTTGTAATTATTATAATTAATTGCTCTAGTTAAAAAAAATGAATAAATTACTAAATAGTAATTTTATTAATCTCCTTCCTATTATGAAAAAAATATTAGTGTTGATTTTCATTTTTCTTACTGGTTGTGGTGGCAAGGAAAATATTGAGTTAGAAGATTCTGTCTTTGTAGATAAAGGAATAAGTGTTTATCAAGACAATAACCCAAACAATGATGTAATGATGCAAGCATTTTGGTGGGATAGTTTTTCGGACTCAAAAATTTCAAATAATGCCTCTTACTATGAGTTTGTAAGCAGCCAATTAATTACACTATCCAATGCGCATATTGATCTGCTTTGGCTTCCTCCTTCAAGTGAAGGAGAGGGAATGGGCTATCATCCTCGAAAATTATTTGACTTTAACTCTCTTCATGGAAGTAAATTAGAGCTAGAAGAACTGCTAGAATTAATCAAATCTAGAAAAATGCATGCTATGGCAGACTTAGTTTTTAATCACCGAGTAGGCACATCAACATGGACTGATTTTACTGAACCTGCATGGTCGTGTGAATCTATTTGCATAAATGATGAAGGGTTTACAAATCCTGATGCTTTTGGAACAGAACCATGTGGCGCTACAGATGAAGGTGAAGGATGGGGAGGTGCTAGAGACTTAAATCATAAAAGTGTTGAGGTTCAAGAAGGGCTTAAAGATTATCTTTTAAGACTAAAAGACTTGGGGTTTGACTCTTGGAGATATGATTTTGCAAAGGGGTTTCCAGCTAAGTATATTGGAGAATATAACCAGTCTACTCCCTATTATTATTCAGTTGGTGAATATTGGGATGGAAATGTAAATGCCTTAAAATCCTGGATAGATGAGACCACAGCTACAACTTCTAACCAAACTACTAAGAAGTCAGCTGCTTTTGACTTTGCTTTGAAATATAAATTAAAGGAAGCTTTAATTGATAAAAACTTTCAGGTTTTAAATGAAAATCATGCCTTAGCAAACTTTGATGGTTATGGAAGTGAATCAATTACTTTCTTAGATAATCATGATACTGGCTGTATTAACAGACCCGAATGTGACAACCTCTATTCTAAAAATATTAGTGAAATCAATAACGGATATGCTTACCTGTTGACTCATCCAGGAATTCCAATGATTTGGATTTATCACTATCTTTTTTCAGATAGTACAGGAGCTCTTAAAAAGAATATTGAAGAGTTAATTGAAATTAGAAAAAATAAGGGTATTCATGCTAACAGTAGTGTTGAAGTTATTGAAACGGTTAATGGTTCTGATGGCTATTATGTTGCCAAAATTGATGATAATTTATTAGTAAAAATAGGAAACGGGAATTATCAAGCAGATGAACAATGGAGCGTTTTAAAATCTGAAAGTGGCTATACCATATGGTCTAAGTGATTCTTTGCTTTACTAGAATGGCTTTTATTAATGAAATTTAATATCTTGACGAATCTTAAATAACAATAATCAAATGAAAAAAATACTGCTGTATATAGGAGGAGGTATGCTTTTAGTGTTAGTGTTTATGACTTTGAAGACATTCATATTCTCTAGTAATCAAGTTCAGCATGAGGCTATAAAGCCAATTCAAGTTTCAGAAACTGCTGTTACAAGGTTACAGGGAGCAATTAAATATAAAACTATCTCATATCAATTTCCTGGCAAACCAGACAGTCTTGAGTTTACTGGTATTCATAACTATTTTGAAAAAGTATTTCCGCTAATTCATTCTTCAATTGAAAAGAAAACATTTAAATACAGTCTTCTTTACAAATGGCAAGGTAAAAATGAAAATATAAAGCCGGTATTACTAATGTCTCATATTGATGTTGTTCCTGTTGATCAGGCGACTCTTAATGACTGGGAAGCAGGTCCTTTTTCAGGAGAACTCAAAAATGGTAATGTTTATGGTCGTGGAACAATGGATGATAAAATGAGTGTTTTAGGTATAATGGAGGCTGTTGAAATGCTACTTAAAGATGGCTTTAAACCCGAAAGAACAGTTTATTTAGCCTTTGGTCATGATGAGGAAATTGGAGGAGATAACGGTGCTGGATCTATTGCTGCTTACTTAGAAGAAGAAGGGGTAGATTTAGAGTTTGTGATAGATGAAGGGGGCTTTATTGTAAATGGACTAATCCCTGGATTAGATAAAACCATGGCTGTTATTAATGTTGCAGAGAAAGGTTATGTTACCTATGAACTATCAATTACAACCCCAGGTGGTCACTCCTCAACCCCTCCAGAAAATAACACAATAGGCTCTTTAGCGAGAGCGATAGTAAAGCTGGAAAACTCTCAATTCCCATATAAAAGCATCCCTGTTTTGGAAGAACAAATTGCTTCAGTTGGTCCAGAATTATCATTCTTAGGAAAGTTCGTTTTCGCAAACAGTTGGTTGTTTAAATCCATTATTTTAAAAGGCTTAAATGCGCATACTACTACTGCTCCTACAATAATTTCAGGTGGAGTAAAAGATAATGTTATTCCCACTAGAGCCACCGCAACAGTTAATTTTAGAGTAATGACTGGAGAGACAACTGATCAGGTTAAAAATCACATTATAGAAACCATTAAAGATGATAGAATAACTGTAGAGGCTGTTAGAAATATTAATGAGCCATCCAAAGTCTCAGATTACACTTCAGATTCATACAAGATTATTCAAAAAACTATAAAACAATTATATCCCAATATCATTGTTAGCCCAGGGCTAATTAGTGGTGGAACAGACACCAAGCATTATGTAAATATTTCTGAAAATGCATATCGTTTTGTTCCCCTTTCAATAAATGAAAATAATTCAACTGGATTTCATGGTATTAACGAACATATTTCTTCAAAAAATTATATTGAAATTGTTCAATTTTATTATCAGTTTATTCAGAACGTGAATATGAAATAATCTTTTTAATATTAGAATATGGCTGAAGAAATGATTCGAGAAAAGGATGTTTTTAAAGGATGTTTCTTTACTGGTTGTCTTAGTTTTATTATTGGAGGGATGCTTCTATTTGTTTATATTTTTTGGTAATACTAATATTTGAGAGTTTTTTAACTGAATTCTACTAGCTTAAAAAATTCTATCTTGTTAATCCAAGCATAAAATAAATGCAAGACCCCAGGTATAGTAAAGGTTCATTTTTAAGTATAACTCTTTTAATACTTTCTGGAGAACTTGTCTATATGCTTCCCTATGTTTTAGCCAGGGTTTTTAGACCTACTTTCCTTGAAGTATTTGACTTGACTAATTTTGAATTAGGTAGTCTTTTTTCAGTTTACGGAGTAGTAGCTTTACTTTCATATTTATACGGAGGAGTACTTGCGGATCAATTTTTACCTAGAAAATTAATAGCCCTATCTCTTTTTTTAACAGCTATAGGAGGGCTAGTTATGGCAACATACCCTTCTTATTTAACTTTACAAATTTTATTTGGATATTGGGGTTTTACAACTGTTTTTCTGTTTTGGGGAGCCATGATTAAGGCTACACGATTGTGGGGAGGAACCATGAGTCAAGGTCAAGCGTTTGGGTTTTTGGACGCCGGGAGAGGTCTTGTTGCCGCTTCAATGGGAAGTGTTGGTGTGTTTATATTTTCTTTGATTCTAACCTCCGATATTAGATCTGCCACTCTAATTGAGCGTCAGGAAGCATTCCGTTATGTTATTTTCTTTACCTCCTTTATGGTTGCTTTAGTTGGACTTCTCGTGTTTGTTTATATGAAGTCTGAGGGAGAAGAAAAAATTAAAGAGATGACATCAACAAGTTCATTTTCAAATATTAAATCTGTAATTAAAATACCATCGGTATGGCTTTTAATGATCATAATTATGTCTGCATATGTTGGTTACAAATTAACTGACATCTATTCATTGTACGCTTCTGATGTTATGCTTTATGATCAAATTCAAGCTGCTGAAGTTGGAGCGTTACAACTATACCTTCGACCCATAGTTTGTGTTATAATTGGTTTTTTAGCAGATAAGACAAGTGGAACTTCATGGATTATTATTGGTTTTGTTATTATGTTACTCGGAGCAGTCATTTTTGCCTCAGGAATTGTTCAGTCAAACATGGATGTTATTTTTTTCATTTCATTAATTATAATTGCTGTAGGAACCTATGCTGCTCGAGCACTATATTTCGCAGTATTTCAAGAGGGGAAAATTCCTTTAGCGCATATGGGAACAGCGGTAGGGATAATTTCAGTGGTTGGATATACCCCAGATGTTTTTGCAAGTCCTATCATGGGATACTTGCTTGACACTTACCCTGGAATCACTGGTCACCAATATGTGTTTTCTATGTTAGTTGTATTTTCTATACTAGGGCTTCTTGCTTCAATAAGGTTTGCTAAACTGGTTAAGACAAGATAGAGAGAGTTTGTAAAAGCAAAAAGGGCAGTAAAAGCAACCATACTTTTAATACCCTTTAAGTTATTATCGCCGCGTGAACAACGAAACGCGAATGTAAACCAAATTATTTTATAAATTATTAACTTATATATTATATTTGGAAAACAATAGGCCTTTGCAATGATAAAAACTAGAGCTGATTTCTTTACTGTTACTAACAGTAAAAAATATAGATCTAATAGAGTTAACTTAAAATACAATGACAAAAAAAGAAGTCTATATCGTTTCTGCTGTTCGAACTCCTTTAGGAAGCTTTGGTGGAGTTTTTGCAGATGTATCAGCTACTGATCTTGGTGCGTCAGCTGTAAAAGGGGCTCTGGATAAAGCTAAAGTAAATCCCAATAAAATAAATGAAGTTTTTATGGGGAATGTTTGTTCCGCAAACCTTGGACAAGCTCCAGCTAGACAAGCAGCACTTGGTGCAGGAATTTCCGATACCGTTCCTTGTACTACCATAAATAAAGTTTGTTCCTCTGGAGCAAAATCAATTATGTTTGCTGCGCAAAGTATTTTACTGGGTCAGTCTGATCTAATAATTGCAGGGGGTATGGAAAACATGTCTGCTGTTCCTTATTATATTCCAAAAGCTCGTTATGGATATAAGTACGGAAATTCAGAGTTAATAGATGGATTACATAAAGATGGATTATTAGATCCCTACAATGAAATTTCAATGGGAGTTTTTGCAGATAAAACAGCTGAGAAGTATGATATCTCAAGACAAGAGCAAGATGATTATGCGATTCGTTCTTATAAAAACTCTTTATTGGCTAATGAAAGTGGAATTTTTGCTAATGAAATTGTGGGGGTTAGTGTACCGCAAAGAAAAGGAGAACCTATTTTAATTATTGAAGATGAGGAATACAAATCTGTTAAATTTGAAAAAATACCTCAATTAAGAGCGGCATTCTCAGAAAATGGAACTGTAACCGCTGCAAATTCTTCAACTATGAATGATGGTGCGTCAGCATTAGTTTTAGCAAGTGGTGAGGCTATTGAAAAACACAACTTGAATCCCATAGCGAAAATTTTATCTTTCGCGGATGCTTCTCAAGCTCCAGAATGGTTTACAACTGCTCCAACAAAAGCGGCTCCTAAAGCACTGAGTCTGGCAAAAATGTCAACTGCTGATGTCGATTACTTTGAGGTAAATGAAGCATTTTCTGTTGTTCCTCTCGCTTTTAATAAAATATTGGATGTCAATATTAACAAGGTTAATATTCATGGAGGAGCCGTTTCAATGGGACACCCACTGGGGGCTTCTGGTGCAAGAATTGTTACTACTCTAATTAATGTTTTACAAACTAAAGATGCAAAAATTGGATGTGCAGCAATATGTAATGGTGGTGGTGGTGCAAGTTCAATTGTAATTGAACGACTATAAATTTTCCATTTCAAGAATACTTTCTTAAATAGTCAATTCATCTCTACCACTTTTTTAGTGGTTATCATTTTATAAAATCTATTTAACAATTCACTAAATTTGGATTTCTAATGCGTTATTGTTTTAAGAAATCAAATAGTATCTTAGTTGTAGCATTAAAACTTCCAATTATTAAATGTTAAATCGACTTTTAGCCTTTTTATTTTTGTTTTCAATTAACCTCTTTTCCCAAGGAATCGTAATTGACTCAAACGGCACATGTAAATGTCCCTCAGCAACAGTCGGAGATACGGCAACAATTAGTGGTGCTTTATATACTGTAGTGGATAATACCTCTATAGTAACTCAAGTTGCAGCAGCTAATTATAATTTATGTACAACTTTGGTTACCAATATGGAAGATCTTTTTTTTGATAATACTTCTTTCAATTCAGATATAAGTTTCTGGGATACTTCTAATGTAACTAATTTTAAAAGGATTTTTGGTAATACATACGTCTTCAATCAAGATATTGGTTCTTGGGATACTTCTAGTGTAACTAATATGCAAGGAGTTTTTGCTGGTGCAAATGCTTTTAATCAAGACATAGGAAACTGGAATACCTCTAGCGTGACTAATATGTTAGGGATGTTTAATAACGCTTTATTATTCAATAAAAATATTGATGGCTGGAATACTTCAAACGTATCCAATATGTCTCAAATGTTTAAAGGTGCCTTAGTTTTTAATCAAGACATAGGAAGCTGGAATACTTCAAGTGTAATTATTATGAACGGTATGTTCCTTGAAGCCTCTGCTTTTAATCAAGATATTGGTAGTTGGAATACTTCTAGTGTGACAGATATGTATACTATGTTTCGCGGCTCAACGGTTTTTAATCAAGATATAGGAAGTTGGGATACTTCTAGTGTTACTAGTATGGATTTTATGTTTGAGAAGGGAACTGCATTTAATCAAGATATAGGAAGTTGGGATACTTCTAGTGTTACTAGTATGGATTTTATGTTTTCTGGAGCATCTGCATTCAATCAGGATCTAACAGGCTGGTGTGTTACGAATATCACTTCTGAACCTGAAAATTTTGCAGCTAATTCTCCTCTAACTGAAGTTAACAAACCAGTATGGGGAACGTGTTATTCTGAAGTATGTGAAATTTCAGTTAGTTTAACTAGTGGTTCTGCAAATCAAACTGTAACAGCAGGAAGCGCAATAACAACCAATCAATATACATTATCATCTACCTGTTCAAATACTACTTATAGCGGTACAGCATCTGGATTACCATCAGGTGTAAGTTTCACTATCACCAATAATACAGCTAGTATTTCAGGAACACCATCGACTGCTGGAACTTATAATTATAGCTTGACGGTATCTGGAAGTACTTCTTCAAATGCTTCCATTACATCTGTAGTAGCTAGTGGAGCAATAACTGTGAATGAACAAACTACTACAACATCTACAACTACAAGTTCAAATATCTATTTTGAAAATGGTACTTGTAAATGTCCATTAGCAACAGTCGGAGATACAGCAACAATTAGTGGTACTTTATATACTGCAGTGGATAATACATCTATAGTGACTCAAGTTGCATCAGGCAACTACAATTTATG
>Ga0209091_10000170_pt1 | contig 64097 bp, 61 predicted proteins | sample ArcticOcean_MG_C_6_FD_187438 | JGI IMG/M metagenome (GOLD analysis project Ga0209091, IMG submission 187438) | Marine microbial communities from western Arctic Ocean - ArcticOcean_MG_CB8_128 (SPAdes) (version 2) | ecosystem: Environmental > Aquatic > Marine > Oceanic | place: Arctic Ocean...
AGAGCACATAACAAAGCTTTTTCAAAGATGGTAAACATACAAGACGACATAAAAAGAGTAAATAGAGAAATTAAAGCAGGTGGAAATGGATCTGTACCTATAGATTTATTAAGAAAAAGCGTAGTAAATATGGAAAATGACTTGCAAACATGGGAATATATAGCTAAGCTCATTGAGACTGATGACTTTAGACAACCTATAAAAGCTAATGTAGAAATGCTACATGGAATGATGGGGTTAGCTGATCCTAATCATCTAGAAGTTGACTACGAACAATTATATAACGGTGATTTACCAATAGGATGATAGCAGAAAATTTTAAATGCGAGATATGTCATAAGATGGTGTTAGAAGGTGATTATGGTTACTGTAAATATTGCGGCGATTATTTAGAAGAGGTAGATTTAAAAATAGAATAATGGAAAAATGTGAAATATGTGGCAAAGTGATGGATTTAGCAGAGTTTAATTGGTCTGATATCTGTCCTGATTGCTTAGAACAATGTAATTAAAAATTGCGCGGTAGAGCAGTTGGTCAGCTCGCTAGCCTCATAAGCTAGAGGTCGGGGGTTCGAGTCCTTCCCGCGCACCTACAAACTAAATACGATAACAAACAGATAATATATATATGCTAACAGATAAAGAAATTAAAAAAATAGCTAAACTTGTAGCTGATGAAGTCATAGAGACATTCATACGTGAATATGCTAGCGATCTAAAAGTAGAACCAATAGATGAAACTGATCTAATAGTACTAGAATTAGATAGACTTAAACAGCTAATGTCACGCTATGTAAGCGATGAACAATATGAAAAAGCTACAATAATAAAAAGAAAAATAGAAATACTAGAAAACCGATACAACTTATGATAAAAACCGATAAATTCCAATGCATGCTAGCTTATAAAGTTGGCAAAAAACAAACCGACTGGTCTGATACTTATCTTCAGCCAAAACTTGATGGCGTAAGATGCTATATCACTAAAGATGGCGCATTCAGTCGTAACCATAAGCGTTTTCATAATGCTGACCATATACTAAGGGATTTAGAATATGTCTTCATTGAATATCCAGATATTATACTAGATGGTGAATTATACAACCATAAGCTTAAAGATAACTTTAACAAGATAATATCACTCGTACGTAAGCAAAAGCCTACGTTTATTGATATGGATGAAGCACGTTCTCTTGTGCAGTTTCATTGCTATGACATGTTCCACCCTGGGTTTGCTGGTCTAATCTATGAAAAGCGAGCTAGATGGATTAATGAGCTTATAGAATACTTTGAACTTAAGTATACTAAAAGTGTAGACTATTACGGCGTAACATCTATGCCTCATGCTCAAATTAGGCATGCTATATTCTTAAAGCTTGGTTACGAAGGCTCAATACTTAGATATAATAAATCTTACGAACAAAAGCGCTCTTATAACTTACAAAAGTTCAAAGACTTTCAAGATACAGAAGCTAAGATCATTGGCTGGGTTGAAGGCCAAGGTAAACGTACTGGTACTATCGGCAAGTTTATTGCTGTAGATTCCAATGGAGTTGAGTTTGGTATGCCTATTATGGGTAAGCAAGCTATGCTCGAAGAGATGTATGATATAGCTGAATGGTATATCGGTAAAACAGCTACATTCACATACTTTCAGAAAACGCCGGCAGGTTCATACCGTCACCCACTATTTAAAGCATTAAGAAACTATGAGTAGACACAAGCTATACAAGCATATAATAGAGGTAAATTTATTTAACATTAACGCAAAACGTAAAAGAAAACCAGATGCAATTAAAAAAGATAAAAAACTACTACGACCAACTTATAAGAATAGATAGACATAAAGATTATTTATGGGATAGGATATACAATTTAAGAGGTGAAATCACCGACTATGTTTTAGTAAACCACAACCGGCGAAACGTGGAGAAGCATTGGAAAGCTTTAAAAGTTAAAGCTAAGTTAATACAAAAATATTCATTAAAACTACGTGAATATGATTCTGTTAGAATCAATGAGGATTTTAAAGAAATATGATCCCTCAGCATTTAACGGTGGAAGATTATGAAGTTTTATTTTGTATAATTTTAATAATTACTCATTTTTCTAGTTTTGTCAATAGGTAGTTATAATAAAAGAGTAAGAGGCTAATGTCACAAACAAAAGGATTTTTTAAATTAGAATTTTTAAATCGTAATAGAATTATTTATCGTAGATATCCTATAAGTGACACACCCACAGAGACGTATGAATGGGGATGGTATTACAAGGATGGCACACATGAATGCTATGAGTTATTTAAAAGCTCAGCTAAGATAAATACTTTTAGATCGCTTAAATGGCATCTATTAGTATTGTGGTATTTAAATCCACAGCTATCTATAAATGAATTTAAAGAATTAGCTAATTTTATAGCAGAAAAAGACAGTGGGTTTGTTACGTTTACTATGTTAGATAAATACTTAACTAACATGATAGATGACGTAATTCTTGCTGATCTTGATAAACCGCCTAAAAACAAGGCACGTAAAGTTATATTTAAAGACTTTACTGGTTTAACAATGAGACAGAAGCTAGTTATAGTAGGTCAATTAATAGGCCGAGATAGACTAGTTAATAAAGAAATGATCTATCAATGCATGCTTGATCTACATGATATAGGTAAGAAGATAACAGTAATAGGTTTGGCACGCAAATTAAAATGCTCACCTAGAACTATATATCGCTCACTAAGTAATGATCTTAAACAAGAAAAAGAACTTTTAAACAAAGATAATGAAAAAATATAACATAAAGAACTATGTACGATATAAAGAGGATGTTAAAGCATCCCAACCTGAGGTTAAGGAATTAGATCAATATAACAGAGATGACTTAATAAATAAATTTCTACCTTTAGTAGAGAATATAGCACGTAAGTTTTCAACTTCGCAACAAGCATCCGGAGTGATGGATATAACCGATTTGATACAAGAAGGTTCTATTGGTCTTGTTAAAGCAGTGGACAAGCTTGATTATAATATATTAAGTGCGTCAGAAGATAAAGAGAAAACATTGAAGTCTTTCTTTTTTAAACGAGTCAAAGGAGCTATTCGTAGAGCCGTTGACATAAACAGAGGTGATATACGTATACCTGAGCATAAGCTCAATGAAATGCGTAAGAATCCTAAAGACAAGAAAATGGTTGAAATGTTTTTTAATAGTATATTTTTAAGCATTGACGCTAAGTCTTATACTGATGATGAGGATATGGTTTATCAAATACCTGATTCATCTGAACCTTATAATATAGGGTTATTAAATAGCTATTTAAAAAGCTTGATGAAAAAATACTTAAATCCAAATGAATATGAAGTACTAAGATTATCTTATGGACTTGATTGCGACAGGCACCAAGCTAAGGATATAGCACCTCGTATCGATATCAATGGAGCAAGTGGATACGTTAGGGTTTCAGAGCTTAAAAAGCAAGCTGTACAGAAACTAATAGATAGCGTAGATCATTCACAAGTTATTGAATACCTGTAAGTTAAATATGTAAATCGTCTTATACTTATGTAATTATATATATAAGACATAACCACAAATACCTATGACAATAAACGAAAAGTTATCAACTATTCAGACGAAGTTCAAATCTAAAAAATCAAGATTTAACTCATTCGGTAAATACTACTTCCGCTCTGCCGAAGACATTCTCGAAGCAATAAAACCCTTTCTATTAGAACTAGGAGTAACAGTAAAGTTAGACGAAGAACTAGTTAGTTCTAAGCCTACACCTATATTTAATAGTATAGCTACCATTTCTGATGGCGAAACATCTATCACAGCAACTGCATTAGTTGGTGTTGATTTACTTCAGAAAGGTATGCAAACACCTCAACAGTTTGGTTCTGCCTCGAGTTACGGAAAGAAATATGCCCTTGGAAATCTATTATTAATAGATGACACACAAGATAGCGATGCAGTTAATGATCACGCAAAGACAATGTCTCCGGGTCAAGTAGCTAAAGCAAAGCAGTTCATTAAATCAGGTGGTAAGATAGAGGCCATAAAAGCTAAGTATGCCTTAACTAAAGAAGTTGAGCTAGAACTAACAACACTATAGAATGAACAAGGATGATATTTTAAAAAGGCTAAAGATAGATAAAGATTATTACGGAGATTTTGGTAAACAGTATCTTAGTAACTCAAATGTATCTACCTTATTAAAAAACCCTTTAGCGCTTCATGAGCCTTCTGGCCCAAGACCAGCATTTCTAGTCGGCGGTTATTTTCACACCGCCATACTAGAGCCCAATAAACTTAAGAATTTTAAGGTTATTGAGTCCTCGACAAGGAATACTAAAGCGTATAAAGAGATCTCAGGTGGAGAATTATGCCTACTACAGCACGAAGTGGATCAAATAGAAGTCATGGTCAAGAAAGTTATGGACAATGATGTATGTAAAGATCTTATTACAAACGGAAATGTAGAGTATGAGGTTCCTAATATTACTGAGATTGAAGGTGAGATGTGGAAAGGTAAAGCTGATATAGTAAATCACAGCGAAAGACTAGTCGTAGATTTAAAGACTACAGCAGATATAGATAAATTTCGATTTTCTGCAAATAAGTATAATTACGATAGTCAAGCTTTTATCTATAATCAGTTATTCAACTACGAAATGGTATTTATTGTTATAGATAAAACCACTCACCAGATTAAAATATGCGACTGCTCTGAATCTTTTTACGAGAAGGGTCAAGACAAAGTTAAAGAAGCAGTAGCTCAATACCAATTATTTTATAAAACCAAAGACTTTGACTCTAAACAATTTTTTAAAACCGAAACACTATAATTATGGCAAGAACTAAGAAAAGAACCTGTGACGTAACAGGAGTAACTACAAACCCTAACAACTTTTACACTAATCAAAGCCATGTAAAAGCTGTTGATAATATGCGTAGAGCTACTGGAGCTAATAAAAACCAGTTAAGAAGAATGTTTAACCAAGTGGCTACATATTAATTATGGCATCAATATTAAAAACAAGTATCGATCTTACTAAGATTGATAAGACTAAGATTATAATTGGAGCTAAAGGTAAATACTTACCTATAAGCATAACACTAAATGATGAGATCGATCAGTTTGGTAATCAAGGCCCAGTTATAATAGAACAATCTAAGGAAGAACGAGCTGCAAAAGTAGCTAAGGTTTACTTAGGTAACGCTAAGGTTGTATGGACTAACGGTGAAAATGTTTCACCTCCACCTAGAGAAGGTCAACCAGTAGCAGCGGCACCTGTTAAAGCAGAAGTAGAAGACGACTTACCGTTTTAATATGCAAGAAAAAGAGATCAACGGATTTGTTATTGATTCATTCAATCAACACAGTCTAGACGAGAAGAAAAAGCAGGGGATTTGTCCCCTGTGCTCGTCTGATAGACAACCTAAAAATCAGAAGGCACAATGTGCGTCTTATGACTGGGAGCGTGGTCTTGGTACTTGTCACAATTGTAACACAACATTTCAACTACATACATACCAACGTAAAGGAGCAAGTGAGAAGGTTTACACTAGACCTGATGAATACATATATAAGCTCTTACAAAGTAAAGTGGTTGATTGGTTTGATACAAGAGGGATATCTCAGAAGACTTTAACCGATCTGATGGTCGGTGAAGGTCCTGAGTTTATGCCTCAAACAGGTAAAGTAGAGAACACAATTCAGTTTAATTACACAATGGGTAATCAGCTCATTAATGTAAAATACAGGGACGGTAGAAAAAACTTTAAGTTATTTAAAGGCGCTGAAAAAGTATTTTATAATATTAATAGTATAGTTGGTTATGATTTCTGTGTAATAACAGAAGGTGAAATGGACGTATTAGCACTACACGAAGCAGGTATTAAGAATGCTATATCTGTACCTAACGGTGCTACACTTAATTCAAATAATTTAGATTATTTGGATAACTGTATAGATTATTTTGATAAAAAAGAAAAAATAATACTAGCAGTAGATTCAGATGAAGCTGGTCAAGCATTACAACAAGAGCTTATAAGAAGACTTGGTGCTGAGGTTTGTTTTATAGCTACATTTGAAGATTGTAAAGACGCTAACGAATATTTAATTAAACATGGAAAAGAAAAACTTGCAGAACGGGTTCACGAAGCTCGACCTGTTCCTCTTGAGAATGTCACTACATTTAAAGATATTGAAGGGGAAATTACAGACTTTGTGGAAAACGGCTTTAAACCCGGGTTCCAAATTGGTCTTCAGAATTTCGATGATATCTTCAGCACTTATACTGGTCAGTTTATTACTGTTACTGGTATACCAAGCAGCGGCAAATCTGATTTCGTTGATCAGATGGTTATGGGGTATAATCTAAACTACCAATGGAAGATTGCTTTTGCATCTCCTGAAAATGCGCCTACATATCTACACGCTCACAAATTAATGCGTAAAGCTTGGCAAGGTATGCCAACTAAAAAAGATATAAATACAGATAAATGGAATAGAGTTGCCAATCATATAAATGATAATTTTTTCTTTATTGATATGGAAAGATATACTCTTGAATCTGTATTACGTAAAGGTGCTGAGCTAGTTAAACGTAAAGGAATTAAATGTCTAGTTATAGATCCATTTAATAAGATAAGAGACGTTGACTGTAAAACAGAGGATGTTAATCGCTACACAATGGAATACCTAACCAAGATAGAGTCTTTTGCTAAAAAGTTTGATGTACTAGTTTTTATAGTAGCTCATCCAACTAAAATGTATAGAGACAAAGACGGTAAAATAGAAGAACCTAATATGTATAACATTAAAGGTGGTGGTGAATGGTATGATGCTAGTTACCACGGTATATTAGTTCATAGAAACTATGAAGAAAAGACAGTTAAAGCAAAAATACTTAAAGTTAAGTTTCAAAACTTAGGTGAGAATGGAGCTGAGGCTCATTTTAAGTGGGACACGAGCTCAGGTTGTTTTATACCTCATCAAAACTTAGTTAAAGAAAATGAACCTATGCCATGGGAGACTTAAGAGAGAAAAGACGTAGAGGTAAGAAAAATACTCATAAAGGTTTATCATTTGAATATCCCTCTATGACTAAGCAAGAGAGGACAATAAATATTTGGTGTATAAATAATAATATTAGGCTTAATCCTGTACCTACACAGACTGGTATGTTTCCAGAAGAGTGGAGGATAGAAATAAGATTAGGACCATATAAAACAGGTGAAAAAGCTCACCTATCACCAAGTGTTTATACTTACGAAAACATACACCAAGAATTAAGAAGAATGCAAAAATACTACTATGAAAAACATCAAAAATAGCTTTAAAAACGCAGACGATGCTTACTATTATTTCTATGATCTTATATCTATTGATGGTATAGATTATGCAGATACTAAAGCTTTATTTAATGTAGGTTTTTATCTTGAAAATCCATTAGAAATGGATATAACAGATAATAAAAGAGCATGGAATAAAGATTATGCTGAAGCTGAATGGCAATGGTACTTATCAGGCGATCCTAGTATAGATAAACTAGGTGAGATATATGGTAAAGTTCCATTGATATGGGAGAATATGGCTGATTCAGAGCGCAAGTGTAGGTCAAACTATGGTTGGCAATGGAATCGAAACAATCAGATAGACAAGGTGATAGAAAAGCTAAGTCAAGCTAAAGACACAAGACACGCTGCTATATCTATATATGATGGTAAAGAGATAGATACCTATACCAAGGATACCCCTTGTACTTATGGTATACAGTTTACGCTACTATATGATGAAACACTAACAGGTAGACAGAACCCAGCACTTAATATGACCGTTCTGATGCGTTCTAATGACCTCTGGTATGGTTTCTGTAATGATCAGTACTGTTTTGCACAACTACAAAAATTAGTTGCTAAGAAGCTATCTGTTGAAGTGGGTACATACTATCATTTTGCTACTAATTTACATTTATATAATAATAAATTAAACAATTAAAAAATATGTATTATTTATATCACATACCAGGTAAAAAAATAGGTGTAACAAGTAATCTTAATACAAGGGTTACACTTATACAAGGTTATAAAGAGGGAGAGTACGAAGTTCTTGATTCTAGCGATGATATAGATTATATATCTGATTTAGAGATAGAGCTTCAAAAGTCTTATGGCTACAAGGTAGACATGAAAAAATACAATGAATTATTTAAAAAATCTAATCAAATGAAAATAAACGCGACAGAACAAACGTCCACGTTTCCCTATCCTATAAATAAACTAAAAGAAAACCTTTTAGACAATAAAAATCTTATTTGGAAGACAGATCACGGACTATTTAAGTTAAATGATAAAAATATAAACTGGATAATAGGTAATGCTAAAGTATCTATGTTTAATGATAACAGATCTTATATATACAACAAAGCTCTTGCTTCATATATTAAAGACGACTTAGATAAAGCAATTCAAAACCCATGGGATTTACCTATAAACCAAAACAATAATTATACCTTTACTTTGTTTGATAATATAAGACAATGGGCTAAGGATAGAGGTATATACGATAAAGGTGATGCTAAAACTCAATACATTAAACTACAAGAAGAGTGTGGAGAACTAGCAAAAGCTTTGCTTTCAGACGATGAACCAGAAGTTGTGGATGCTATAGGAGATATAGTTGTAGTGTTAACAAACTTAGCAGCTATAAGAGGATATCACATAGAAGCTTGTATTGACTCTGCTTATAGAGTTATCAATAAACGTACAGGTAAAATGGTTAACGGAACATTCGTGAAAGATGAAAATTAGAACAGAAGACAAAATAGTTCAAGCTGTCTTAGCTAAGATGGATGAGCGTAGTTTAATAGGTCAAAAAAAGTATGGCGCTACCATGATGGAAGAGATTGAAGGTGAAAAGAAAGATCTTAATCGTTTTCTAGTAGACGTACAAGAAGAGCTTATGGATGCTTTGCTTTATATTGAAGCTGCTAAACGTTGTTTAGAGAATGAGGTTGAAGACCTATGGATAAATAGACTTCATGAAGATTAAACATAAACGAAAGAAAGGTCCGGTAAGATCAAACAAAATACTGTATGATGGTATTACGTTTGCTTCAGGACTAGAGAAGTATATGTATATGGCATTAAAAAAAGCTAAAATTCAAGCTGATTATGAAGGTATGACTTATGAGTTGTTTCCTGGTTTTGATTTTACTATCCCGTCTTACGAGCGTTGTGGTAATGGTAAAGGAGCATATAAAAATAGAGGTAATAAAAAAATACTTAATATAAAGTATACCCCAGATTTTATAGGTAAAGGTTTTATAATAGAAACCAAAGGTAGAGCTAATGAAAGTTTTCCATTAAGATGGAAGATGTTTAAAAAGCACGTCATAGATGAACTACAACCTATAATATTATTTAAACCACAAAATCAAAAAGAATGCGACGAAACGATAAGATTAATACTCGAGTCACGAAACAAGTAGCTAGAAAAAAATATGCCGAAAGACAGATTGATAAATGGATTAAATGGAGGATGGAATCTAAAGGTTATATGTATTTTGAAGACTTAGTTAAATTACACAATGAACATAATATAAAATGCTATTAAATGAAATATAAAAATTGGGATAAGAATTGGGAATTAACCGTTGGGTTTTATCCTGGATTTATAATAGGAATGAGGAGTTATCCTCATACAGAATCTACACAACACGTTATATATCTACCTTTTGTAGATTTATGTTTAGAGATTTTTGAAGATTAATATGGGATTATTTGATGAAAGAATACCTTACAAGCCCTTTGAGTACCCGGAGTACTATACTGAGGGATGGCTTAAACAAGCTCAAGCGTTCTGGCTCCACACTGAGATATCAATGTCAAGTGATGTTAAGGATTGGAACGAAAGGTTAACACCTGAAGAAAAAAATTTAGTTGGCAATATCTTATTAGGTTTTGCTCAAACTGAATGTGCTGTGTCAGATTATTGGACACAGAAAGTTGTATCATGGTTTCCGAAGCATGAGATTCAACAAATGGCCATGATGTTTGGATCACAAGAAACGATTCATGCTGTAGCCTATAGTTATTTAAATGAAACCCTTGGTCTTGAAAATTTTGAAGCGTTTTTACAAGATGAAGCAACAATGAAACGCTTTGATAATCTAGTTAGTTATGATGGAAATAAATCCAGTGGAATTGCAAGAAGCCTTGCTATCTTTAGCGCCTTTGCTGAAGGGGTTAGTCTTTATTCTGCTTTCGCTGTGTTATATTCTTTTCAACTCAGAAATCTGTTAAAAGGAGTAGGACAACAAATGAAATGGAGTGTAAGAGATGAATCTCTACATTCAAAAATGGGGTGTACCCTATTTAGACACATGTGTAAAGAAGATAATAATTTATTAAAAGAGTGTGAAAAAGACATATTGGATGCAGCCTCAGCAATGCTTGAAGCAGAAGAAAACTACATTGATAAAATGTTTGAACTTGGAGATATCGAAAACCTTAAAGCCTATGACCTTAAGCAATTTATCAGAAAAAGACTCAATGAAAAAATCCTCGAGCTCGGGTACGAGCACCACGGGAAGTACTTTGAATTTAACGAAGACGGAGCAAAAGCTCTTGATTGGTTCTACCATCTTACCGGGGGGCATACTCATACTGATTTTTTTGCTGTTAGGCCTACTGATTACTCGAAGGCTAACGAAGGAGAGGATTTTGAAGATATTTGGTAAATGATATATATAAAAGACAATTTTTTAAGTAAAACTTTATTTAATAAGTTAAACAAAAAGTTAATTAAATTTAAAAAAGTTGACATGAGTGATGGAGATTGTGTGTTATACGTAATTGAATCACCTAAAGAACTAACAGATCATTTTAAAAATCTTATTGAAAAAATTGAAGGTAAAAAAATAAAAATGATTATGTGCGGTTTTAGACAATCACAAAAAAATGAGGATGATGTGTTGAGAATACATTCTGATCTACATATTCATCCTGATCAATCTGATTTTCCTGAAAGAGCCGGTGTGTTGTATATGAGTGATATACCTAAAGATTTAAAAAAAGAATTAACAGGCACTGCTTTTTGGGACCATGAAACACATGGAGACAATAACAAAGGATCTATTGATATACACAATGAAACAATGAAAAACTGTGCTGATAAATCAAAATGGACTTTAAGATCTGTAATAGGTCATAAACAAAATAGATTTTTATCATATGATAGTAATTATTTTCATAGCAAATACCCTAACAAAAGCATAGATAAAAGAAAAGTATGCGTAATGTTTTATAAATATGAGAAAATGTAACATTTGTGAAAAAGAAAAAGCAGACATCAAATTTCAACATGTACATAAGAAAACATGTTTAAAGTGTGAATTTAGATGGAAAACTAGCTTTTTAAGATTGCTAGTACAAGATAGAAGGTTATCAGCTAAAGAAAGAATAGCTCAACGTCTTGGTTATATGGGTACAGGATTCATAATGGTTGCTCCTTATGTGTTAAGCACAGGAGTAGCTGGTCCTGTTATATACATAATAGGAGGTTTAATGTCCATACCTCAAGTATTTATAGCAAAACAATGGAATTTGGTAGCTGTCAACATTAATGTTATGATAGGCTATTCATTATATTTAATCAATTCATAATATGAAAGAACAAACTTTAATTGAAATGGGTAAAAAAGTGGACTCTTTAATAAGAGTATCACAAAAACTAATACAAGAAATTCAACAAATAGATACGTTAGCTCGTGGAACAATTACAGCTTTACAAATGTTTATTGGTGAAAAAGAGTGGAAAAAGTTAGTTGAAAAAATGAAAAAAACTGAAGAAGCTAGAGATAAAAAAATAACAGAAAAGAAATTAGATTTAAATGTGGAATAATGATTGGATCAAAGGAGAAGATTACCCTAGTTGGGGCAATACTGATGTATATAAAAAAACTATTAGTGGAGGATATTTATTACAGGGTGAGTCGCCAAAAGAAGCCTACATGCGTGTATCAAAAGCTGTTTCAAGACGTCTCTATAAACCTGAACTAGCAGATACATTTTTTGAATACATATGGAATGGCTGGTTGTGCTTAGCATCACCAGTTCTTTCTAACACTGGAACAGACAGGGGTTTACCTATTAGTTGTTTTGGTATAGACGTTGCTGATAGTATCAGTGACATAGGTACAAAAAACCTAGAGATGATGCTACTTGCTAAACAAGGCGGAGGAGTTGGTGTCGGAATTAATATGATAAGACCCGCTGGAGCTAAAATAACAGGTAATGGAACATCAGATGGAGTTGTCCCTTTTTGCAAGATCTATGACTCAACTATACTCGCAACCAATCAAGGGTCAGTACGAAGAGGGGCTGCATCCGTTAATCTCACTATCGAACACCCTGATTTCCTTGACTGGCTGGAGATCAGAGAACCTAAAGGAGACGTCAACAGACAATCTCTTAACTTACATCAGTGTGCTGTCGTTGGCGATAAGTTTATGCGAAAACTCGAAGCCGGAGATTCAGATTCACGGAATAAGTGGTCCAAGTTACTCCAAAAACGTAAAGCTACTGGAGAGCCGTATATCCTCTTTAAAGGAAATACAAACAAAGCTAATCCAGATGCTTACAAGTCGAACAGTTTAAAAGTACACATGACTAACATTTGTAGTGAGATAACGCTCCATACAGATGAGAATCATAGTTTTGTGTGTTGTTTATCTAGTTTAAACCTAGCTAAGTATGATGAGTGGAAAGACACTAATCTTATTTATGATAGCATATGGTTTTTAGATGGAGTTATGGAAGAGTTTATACATAGAGCTAAAGGATTACGGGGATTTGAAAATGCTGTTAGATCTGCTCAAAAAGGTAGAGCTGTAGGCTTGGGAGTTTTAGGATGGCACACATACTTACAAGAAAAAGGTATACCATTTGAAGGGCTATTGTCACAGTATGAAACGCGTAGAATATTTAGTCAGATCAAGATAGAGTCTGATAGAGCTAGTAGAAACCTAGGTGATACTTACGGTGAACCGCTGTGGTGTACAGGCACTGGTATGCGTAACACTCATTTAAGAGCTATAGCACCTACAGTTAGTAACAGTAAGTTGTCTGGTAATATATCACCCGGTATAGAGCCTTGGGCAGCTAATGTATTTACAGAGCAATCAGCTAAAGGTACTTTTATTAGAAAGAATCCTACTTTAGTTAAGTTTTTACGTAAACATAAATTAAATACTGAAAAAATATGGGATAAGATATTAAGAGATGGTGGATCAGTTCAAGGTATAAAAGAACTAAATGATCTTACATTTACTAATGATGTCCCAGCTAAAGATGTATTTAAAACATTTAAAGAGATAAATCAATTAGAATTAGTAAATCAAGCAGGAATTAGGCAACAGTATATAGATCAGTCTGTTAGTTTAAACCTAGCTTTTCCTTCAGAGGCTACACCTAAATGGATCAATAAGGTACACTTAGATGCATGGAAAAAAGGTATTAAGACCTTATACTATATGAGGACAGAATCTGTCCTTAGAGGTGACATAGCGGCTGCTGCGATGGACGAAGAGTGTTTGTCCTGTGACGGGTAAAAATAATGAAGGGAGACCGTTATGATCTCCCTTCAATTGCAGGAACTTTTGGGGGTGGAAGCCCATTTTTTCGTGTTCCTTATTTAATATGTCCACATTATGTCTGGGTCTTTATCTGGGTCTGCGTCAACATGAATAAATGTACCCGCTACCCCTATACGATTAAACCCAACGTCTAGTAAGCAATTTACTAAATGATATCTATCTCTTGAAGTTCTACAAGAAATATCAGCAGCCCATCCACCAAGGTGAGCGCTATTTTTTACTCCACCAACTTTCTCATTATGAGATTTAGTTCTATAACCTGAGGTTATAACTATAGCTTTGTCAAACTTTCCACGAGCTTCATCCAACATATCTAATACATGCTGCTTCATAGCCTTACCACTACCTAGGTGATCTGGACTATCAAATTCTGTTATGTTAAAATATTGCATTATTTATTTAGTTTAATTCCAACTAAAAAACCAACTATAATAACAATCAATATTACTATAGTAATTTCATTTGATGTCATATTTAGTTATTTAGTTTTACAATCACAATTATCTTTCCCGCAAGAACATTGATCACCAAAAAAAGTTAATTTTTGTATCATCTTTGCTTGCATTTCAATGATCATTTCTTCAAGTTGATCATTACGTTTTTCCATTTGATGAGTTATTGATTCTAATGACTCGTTTTTCTTTTGTAATTTAGTAACTTCATCCGGCTGTTGTCCAATTATGACATAAACGACGATTCCTAAACTGGAAACTAAAGTTCCCACGATCGCCACGAATAAGTCTTTATTAACTGGTGGTATTTCTACATAACTTAAAAACATTAATAATAATATGATTAAAGTAAATATACCGGCCGCACCGATGTAATGACGCATTTCTTTTTTTTCATTTTCCATATTAAACTCTTTTTTTAACTTTATATTTTTTTATTTTAGTTTTTCTTTGTTTAGATTTTTGTATACCAAGCTCCCACTCAGACCAACCAGCTAAAGATGCTATTCTTTGCCAAACCTGTAGTTTTGAATCACTTGAATTTTTAATATTATTTATTTTCTTAATTACTCTATCTAAAGGAACGTTAGTTGTTGCGGCTATTATTTGACCGGCAGCAAGATATGCTGGATTTTCAATAGACCAACCTTTTGTCATCATATCTTTTTTATTCCATGAGAATGACCGACCCGCTGATCTTAATTTACCTACTTTAGAAGATATAGGTGGTGATATTTGTAAAATCTCTTTTTGTAACACATCTTGATACTTAGGCGATTTTTTACCTGATTCTTGATTTAATCTTAAAGCTACATTTTTTAACACTGAAACAACAGCACCAGCAAGTCCTGTACCACGTAGAACACTATCAGCCATACCGTTAGCTACGTTAACAGCTCTTTTTTCTTTTTCATCTTCATCTTCATCTTCAAAAGCTAAAGCAAACAAAGCTTGCTGCATAGCATTAAATATTAAATTCTGTGCAATACCATAGTATATTATTTTAGATATGTTTGTTTTAGCATCACCTCGCCGATTCTTAAGATCAATAGCAGCTTTTTTTATTATTCTAGCATACTGAGCTGGAGTGTTAGCAAAGGCTAGTATAATACGCCCTAGCGGACCAGCTTGTTGTTGACTAATTCTATCAGGTCTACTAGACTGCTGAGATTCTTCTGCGGTCTCTCTAAAATCTTGAAAAGCCTGAGTTTCAGCATCTTTTTTAGACATACCTTGTTTTTCTAAAGCTTCCAATCTGTTTCTATAAAAAGTAGAACCTCCTGAAGCTATAGCAAAACTATCTGCTATTTGTGTAGGTAAAAATCCTAATCTAAGTAAACCAGCAATAACCCCTTTTGGTCCACCTTTTTTAGCCATTTCGGCTATATCAGCTTCGTTTACGTTAAGTTTTAAACCATCACGTCTTTCAACTAAAAAGTCTGAGTTAAATAATTTCTTAAAATCAGACCAATATTGTTTTTGATTAGCAAAAGCTTTACCAGCTGCATATATATTATTATCTCCAAAGTTTATAAAGTTAATTGCTGATATAGTTTGAAGTACAGCTGATCTAGTGTTAAAAAACATAATAGCACCAATAGAGTTTGTTAACCAGTCTGTAACTCTACCTGTTAAAGTATCACCGCCAAATGATCTGTTTTTACCAGTTTTCATTCTTTGTAAACTACTTTCTAAAGCATTACGATAAGACTTACCATAAGCAGCCTCTAGTTTGTTTAAATTAGCTTCGGTAAATATTTTATCAACGTTTTGTTGCCATTGCTCTAAAAACTTAGCTCTTTTAATAGTATTAATACCTTCCATTAAGTCTGTAGTAATATTACCAGCTAACCAACTTTCGCTAGGTTTTGCATATTGATCACCTTTTTGTAGTTGCATTAGTTCATCTGCAAAAGATCTTAATTCATTATTATTTTCTATAAAATTTTTAAGTTCTTTTATATCTGTTTCAGACATACCTGGAATATTTGTACCTTGCTTATTCCATATGTAAACTCTAATAGCTTGTTCTTGTGTAAAATTTTCACCAGGTAATTTTTTCTTTAATGTTTTAGGTACAACATTTAATTTATTTTTAAGAGCTTTAAAATCATTACCAAGCGCAACTCTAGATCTTGATATATTATCCATTGCTCTTGAAAATGGATTTAATAAATGAGCTTTATACCAAGCCATTTGACTATCACCTATTTTACCTTTACCTAGTGTTTTATATAATAAACCTACAAAATCTTCAGCTGATGGTGGTATAAACCAATCAAACTTACCTTTACTAGAGCCTACTACTTCTGCTTTAACTTTAGAGTATGTTTTTTCTGATGCAATACCAGTTTTATTTTCAATTATATCGTTGAAATCTTTATCAAGACTCAATGAATTAGTAAAATTTGATTCTTGTTTATTATTAAACTTATCAATTAAATTAAAATTATTTAATATTTCACTAGTAGAAAATTTAGGTGACTTACTATATAACGATTCTTCTTGTACTTCTTGAGGTACAATAGCAGGACCTATTTTTTTATTGTATTCCGCTTTAAGTCTTTCAACACTTTTTATACCTGCAATATCCGCACCAGCATTATTTACACCAAAAGTTTCTGCAACAGTTTTACCTGTTTCTAATTCTAAATTATTAGGATCAATACCAAATCCGTTTTCAATAGTAGCTACATTAAGATTAAAATACCTAGCCCATATATTATCATTTAAAGTAAAACCTTCTGGGGTACTTTTTATGTAATTAAAAGGTTTTCCATCAATACCTATACCTTTTAATTTATTATCATCAAGTTTAGATAAAATACCTTGCATGTAATTTCTTTCTATACCTTTGAAGTTTTTATTAACTGTTCCACTAACGGCTTGTTGAAATAAATATTTAGCAGCTAAAGAAGCTGGTAGTGTGTGTTCTTCTACTATCTCTACACCAAGTATATTTTTAGCTATAAACTTCATAGGAGCTGAAACTCTAACAAAACCATTTTGATGACCACTAGTTTTAGATAAAATACCAATGATATATTTAGCATTTTTAGAATCATCTTTCATCATTTGTTCAAACACTTCAAACATAGCCTTTAAACCTCTTAACTTAGCTGCGTTTTGCGCTTTAAGCTCGTTGCTTTGCCATAATGTTTCTAAAAACTTATTCTGTACGGTTCTTTTGTTTCCTTTACCAGAAGTAAAACCTTGCTTATAAAACATAACTTTCATGTCTGCTAGTTGTTGTTTAGACACAGTTGGACTTTTATGATCTTTTTTAGCTTGATATTTTGCTCCTTCATTGCCCGCCTGTTTAGAATCTTTAAAAAAGAAAGACTCACTATTACTTATTTTGCTCCAGTCTGCTTTTTTATAATCTACAGTCTCATCAATATTTTTTATGCCTAGTGCTTCTAATACAAACTTTTCTTTACTAGCAGCTCTTAGTTTGTCATTATTTACTAACTCTTCATTAGAGTTTAATATTTGTGTAGGGTATTTTTTAGGATTTGCTTTTGCAGCTTCATTAAATTTATCACTATTAGCTTTGTAATAACTAGCAGGACCATTTGTCATAGTAGGTCCAAGTAATGCTATTATTTCTTGTGGTAAATATTGTGGTAAAACCTTTTGAAAGAAATCTACCATTTCCATTTTATCAGCCCAACTACTAGGATCAAGAGGACTAACACCCATTTTATCATAAAAAGGTTTCCAAGATGAAGTATTAAAACTATTAAAATCATCTTTAGCAGATTCTAAAGCAGCTTGCTGAAATATATTTATACCACTTATTTCTTTTACTTTAGTGGTACTAAACATAGAAGGATTTTTACCCTCTGCTATATTGTTTATAACCAATGGGTTATATCCTATAGACTCTAAATAATTTCTAGCAACAGTATTAGTCATACCTCTACCAACTAATTCTAGTATGCCTTTTAATGATTGTGATGTATTTGTTCTAGCTTTAAATGTAGGGTCTTTAATAGTGCCCTCCATACCTAATTCATCCCTAAGCTTTTCAACAGTTAAGTTTGGTTTTTTTGTCCACTGTGTGTTATTACCAACTCTTTTGCCCTTATCATAAAATTTATTAAGAACATTTTGAGGCACACCGGTTGATTCTCCACCAATCTTAACCATTTTGTTAGGATTTGATTTTGATACAACACTTTTTATTTCAGTGTGACTATCAGGAAGCATGTTTAATATTGCTTGAGCATTTTTATTAATATACATCAAAGCGTTTATAGCGTCTTGATTTAAATTATCTGCTTTTTGAAATATTTTATTAACAGGTATACCAGTTAGATCTGCAATACCCTGCTCGTCTAAAGTTTTTAATGTTTTATATGTTAAGTTATCTATATTTGAAGGCAAACCTAAGCCAAATACAGAGTTAATTAAATCTAATGAACCTAGCTCTTTTATTTTATCTATAGTATTTTTTATAAAAGACTCCCTAGCTTTATCATCTGAACCAAATAATTTTAAAGGATTTGTAGTAGGCTTAACATCTCTTTTTTTATTTGTTTTAGTTTCAGTAGGTATATCCGCTATTTGACCTGCTCTTTCATCATCTATGCTAGTTGTTACAGCGGCATCACCTATTTGACTGTCATAGAATTCCATTCGTTTAGGAGTAATATTACTAGTAACCCACGTAGAAAACTTAGATTCTTTAGGATTAAACCTATTCATTATGCCTTTAAACTTAGAATTAACAAAGCTTACCGCCTCTTGCGGCGCTATAGTACCTGCTCCTTTTCTATAACCTAAAGCTTTTAAAGCAACATTAGTATATTGTCTTAATAAATCTTTTTCTTGTGTAGAGTTTTGTTTAAATGGAGTAGTTTTATTTTCAGTAGCTAATTCATTTATAGTATCAGTATTAGTACTTAATATTTCTTTAGTATCAAAGCGTTTAGATCTTGATTCAGTAGTTTTTGTATCTTTTATTTTAACACCACCTGGTACTGCTTTTATTATAGCACCACTTAAATTACCTGACTTCATGCTTTTACTGTATTCTCGCATGAAATCATATATTTGTTCACCACTATCAAACTTAATATTTTTAAAACCAGCTGCTCTAAGTATAGGAGTTACTACATCTAATAACATTGTTCCTAAAGTATCATTGTATTTAATTTTATCTTCAGCTATAAGATCAGAAAATTGTGTTATAAACTCATCAGGATTATCTTTTATATAATCAGCTTCATAATTATCTGTAAGTTTTTTATCAACTAACTTAATTTGATCTTCAGTTAGTTTACTTTTAAACTGTTCAATTATTTTTTCATCTATTTTAGCTGCATTAGCTAATATACCGTGCAATAATTCGTGACTACCAACAGTTACGGCTCTTGTTTCAGCAGCAACTTCTTTGTTTATATATATAGTGCCATCTTTAAAAAATCCATTAGCGGCAGCTTCTTTTTTTCCAAATTTTTGTAATATTTCTGTAGTTGATAAATTATCTACAACTTTAAATTTTAATGCTTCTGCTGCTTTTTTTACAAAACTTACATCTTTTTCTACTTTTTGTGCGGCGTCTTTTTTAATAACATTAAATAATTCACTATCACTTGTGTTTAATTCTTCATTTAATGTATCTAATTGTGCTTGTTTTTGTGCAGATAAAGCCTTATTATCTATTTCTTTTATATCCTGCTTAAGCTTATTAATAATTCTTAATTTATTTATAGCCTCTGCTTCTGCCGCATTGTCAAGTTTTAAACTTTTTAATCTGTTTGAGCCACCCTGTACATCTCTAAAATTTTGTTTTATATCTTTGCCTTCTTGTTCTGATATGTCACTTCTATTAACCATTCTATCTACCTCGTAGTCTACTATTTTTTGACCATTTTTAAGTTTAGATATACCAACTTGAGCTTCTCCTACTTTTAGATTTGGGTCAAATGCTTTAGCTGCACTTGAATCTAAGTTAGAATTTTTTAACAAACTAGAAGCTTTAACTTCATCTTGCATCATTCTTACTTTTCCTATATAACCAGCAACCCCAACAACTTTACCGTAAGGACCTAAAATACCTTCTTCAATTATTTGTTTAGCATCAAGCTCTTTACCTGACATAATCATACCAGTAGCTTCACCGGTCATACCTACAGCTGCTTCTGTTCCAGCTGCGGCAACAGCTCCTCCTGCAACAGCAACAACCTTGCCAGCAACACCAGCGCCGGTTCGTTTACTTATCATTTTTAATGCTGCACCACCCGCTTTTACAGGTAGCATTTTAAACATTGTTTCTATAGCAGCAACACCAATACCTCTTAATTCAGCGTTGTTTATTATTTCTTCTACATTTTTTTTATTGCTAAAAAACCTACTTATTTTTTCTTCTGTTAGCTCACCTTTAATTCCATTGTTTAATTCTTCACTAAAAAACAATTGAGTTTCAAGTTGTTTCATAGCACCAAACATTAAACCATTAATTCCACCTGAAACACCACCAGTGAGACCAGCTACGGCACTTCCAACTGGCCCACCTAAAGCACCAGCCGCAGCAGAAACACCCGCTCCAGCAGTAGCACCAGCAGCGCCATATTTAAGTGCTGCTTTTCCAACTGCTTTCGAAAGAAAAGGAGCGCTACCAACAGTTGCAATAGAATTCATAGCCATTGGAAACCCAGCATCTGGATTATCCCATAAAGCTTTCAATGTTGCTATGGTTCCATTTTCACCTTTTGCTATATATTGTGAATATGCTTTTTCATATCGACCAATACTAGCAATTTCTTTATTATCTTGTACGTTATTATTTGCTGCTATATATTCTTGATAATCTCTTTTAGATAAAGTGCCGTCTTCAAAAGCTTGCATTAATTCAGCTGACTCTTGGCCTAGTTCTACGCCTTCTAATCCCTGCATAAAAGATCTTAAACTTGAAGCAAATATACCTTCGTCTTCTTTACCTTTAGGAGTAACTTTGCTTATTACATTGCTTACTAATGCAGATTCTGTATCCGAAGATTTTAAAGGATCGGACACGATTTCTTCTGTCTCCACAACCGTATCCGGCGTTGTGGTTGAGCTCTTTACTGGTTTATAATCTTGAACAAAATCCTCATAGGGATTTGTATAATATTCAGCTTGAGCTAGTTTTTTGTGAAGAGTTTTATAATTATCTTTAGCATAATCTTTTTCAAATTCTTCAAAACTACCAACATAATCCCCTCTTTCGTTTAAAATAGTATATAATTCTTCCATTAATTTACATTTAAAAATCCTCTTTCAACAGCAGGAGCACTTGAGTTTCCTTGACCTCTTCCATCTGTTAAAAATGCTTGAAATCGTGCTCTAACTTTTCTATCAGCAGCAGTATTACCTAAATAAAGATCAGCTATTCTATTATACCAAGCATTTAATCCACCAGTTTCACCCTTGCTATCACGTTCACTTAAATTAAATACTTCCATTATGTTAGCATTTGCAATTTGTTCATCATAACCTTCATCTCCTGGACTTCCTCCTTTTATAAATCCTACTGAATTTTCAAATCCAATCATTTTTTCTTGATTTGGTGGATCTATGTTAGCATCTCTTTTTGTTTCAATAGTTATAACTCCTTTTGCTTGAGGGTTTATTTTTAAATCATTAGTGCTAGGTGGGTTATATTTAAAACTCTGTGAATCATTAGCATTGAGTTTTAACATGTCTAATTGTTGCTGTGGAGGTAGATCAACTATATTTTTCAACATACTAAACATATCGTTTTGACCACCTAAGCCATTAGAACTACTTCCAGATTTAATGTAATTTTTATCTTGCATTATTCTACCTTTTCTAACCTTAGGTACCATTGCTTTAGCTTGTGCGTATAAAGCATTTTCCATAGCAAACCAAGAATTTTTATTTACTTGTAAAGAAGATGAACCAACTGTTATTAAACCTGGGGTTAAATCATCACCTGGATCTTCAAGCCCTTGCTCTTTCATTAAATTTCTAACATCTGTTCTTATATTTTCAGGTAAACTATCCCAATAAGCTTCAGCCGTATCATAATTAGAAGCATAACTTAAAGCATAAGACTTAAGATATGGTTGCATTCTTTGAGCAATAAGAGCTTCATTAGTTACTGTTTGTTCTTGCATCATTCCTTGACCTATAGAAACCAACTTTGATTTATTTCCTAAAACAAAATCATCAATAACTCTTCCTTTATCATCTATTAAACCTAAACTATCTTGCATTATTTTTTGAATAGCTTTATTGCTTTCTGGTATTATACCTGGTTCTTCTTCAAAAAAAGTAGAAGCTTTAGTTATTGTAGGTTCATCCATTAAAGGACCATCATGCCTAACAGCCCAATCACCATCTTCGTCTACTAACCAAGTCATTTCACCTGGATTCATACCAACGGTAATTGCCATTTGTTTTCCGTATACTAGCCCTTTTGGACTATTTAAGTTTAATCCCCCTTGTGTGTTAAGTAACCTAGCTTGAGCGTCTTCTGCAAATTGTTTTATAGAGATATTTTGACGATCAATATTCACACCTAAACTTGAAATTCTAGTTTTAAACCCTTGTAATTGTTTTAATGCAATTCTTTGCTCTTCAGGTGTTTCAGCTCTTTTAGCAGCTTCACCCGCCATGTTAAGTCCATCAAGTTGCCACATAGCAGCTTCTGCTAATTGAGGGTTATTAGCTCCAGACTTTGATACTAACTGAGTAACCGCATCTGTGTTTTGAATTTGAAAAGCCATAGTCCAATCCATGTAGGCTTGACTTTTTTCTTGCCTAGCTGTTTTTTGAGCTTCAAGATTATCAAAAGCTTTTTGAGTATTAGCTGCAGCTTGTGATGTTATAGCAGCAAAGTCTCTACCTTGTTGCCTAGTGAAAGAAGATAAGTCAGGTCCTCCTTGTTCATAAATCTTTGTATCATATTTTTTATTACCAAATCTTGGTAAATTTCTAGATTGATATCTAGATTTTCTTTGTTCTGCCATGATCTATTTTGTTAATTAGGGTCCGGTTAAAACATTACCACCTGGGGGTTTTGTAGTTGAAGAGTTCATCATCCCAATACCAATATTTGATAGACCTCTTATACCACTTGTTAAAGCGGATGTTTTAGCTTGACTAGCTGATGCTTCTTGATATGCACTTTGATTTATACTAGATTGCACTCTATTCATTTCTGCTGTTTGTCTTCTTTCAGTTGCGTCAAACACAAATTCTTTACCTAATACATCAGCATTTTGCATTCTTTCTGCCTCACCTCTTAGGTTTTCTTGCATACGTAACCCTTCACCATAATCTGCGTTTTGTAATCTAATAGCTTCAGCTTGTTTAGCTTGCATTAATCCTACTTCACCTTGTGCCCTCATTTTTTCATTGCTAGACTCTTGCTGCTGTATACTAGCACTTATGCCTCTTTTGCCTTGTAATGCTGCTTGAGCTAAAGCCGTGGCTCCACCAGCGCTAGCGCCACTAGCCATTAAAGTGTCTAATGTGTTTGCTAGTGATATATCTTGTTCTTCTGCTTGAAATTCAGCAGCTGAAGTAGCTACACTTAAATTAGCAAAAGGATTGCTAAGATCTTGAGATGTATCAGAAAAACTATCACCTAAACCTTCTATCATTCCTGATAAATCTGTTATTCCTTCGTAAGGGTTTATAACATTTTGCCTCTCGTCTTCTAATCCTTCTAATTGAATCATTAAACCTTCTTTATCTCTTCTAGCTCTTTTTTCTGCTTTACCCGCAGCACTTGTTGCTATTGCGGTACTAGCTATAGTTCCCGCAGCACCTATAGCCGCGGCGCCCAACATCACACCAGTTGTTATTACTCCCATATTAATTTATTTTTTTCATTAATTCAAACGTTGGGGTTGGATCTTCAAACCAACCTAATTCTTTCATTACTTTTCTAAGTCCATTACTTTTACCTATAAACAACATATATTTATAACCTAGTTTAATAGCCAAGTCTTGCGCTGTATTTACAAGTTTTTCTATTATTTTTTTTCTGTCTTTTTTATATTTAGGATCAGATATTATAAATTCTAACCAACATCCTTTAGAGTTGGTTTGAAATAAAAATCCAGCTAAAACTGGTTTATTATTTTCTTCTACAATAAAACCACCGGTGCCATTATCTGGTAATGCATCTTTGTTTATTATAGACCAATTATGACCTTTCCACCAACTAACAAGCATCTCCCAATCACTAGACTTTATTTGTCTGACTTTTAATTCCATTTAATTTAATTTAATTTAATATGCAGATTCTACATAATCTGAAGATGCTGCAAATAATTCTTTCATTCCTCCAGGATCAGTTAAAGTGTCTGTTGATATTTTTACTGTAGCAAAATAACCTTTTATACCTGTCATTTTATTACCAAATATAACTTCTCCAGGTGCAGCAACACTTGTGTTAACCAAGTTTGCCATATATTTATTTTCTTTTCTAGTAAATCCAGCATGAAATAAAGGTGGAACTAAAGTAACATTTTTTTGTGTAAAAGGTATTGTATTTATATTTGCAAACTCTTGTGCGGGATTAGAACTATCATATGTACCTTCATTATAACTTAATACAGATGGTATTTTTTCACCTGTTTTATCTTGAGTATTAACGGTTTGATATAATTCAAAATCTGTGTTAGGATAACCAATACCTGTAAAATCAGAAACAAATGAATCAATTTGCCAGCCATTACTACCTTCATAGTTAACAGTCTTAAATACTTTAGACATACTAACTTTAGGATTAAACACAAATTCTACACTAGAACCATATTGTCCCCCATAAAAATAAGATCTAGGCTGTGTAGCAACATAGTGTTGGTATAAAGAACCTGAATCATTAGCTTCTTTGGTTGTTGGACCACTACTGTAAAATTTACTTTTTAAACTAAGCATAGTTGCTGGCTTGTAACTATATAAGCTTGTCCAACCCTGCACCATTTCGTCAAATGATAATGTTTTATATGGAAGAGTTGTAGATTTAGGTTGAATAGAAACTACATATTGTTTGTTATATATATCCCAACCACCTATTAATTTTCCGCCATTTAAACTACCAAATTGATCTCTAAAAAAATCAATCATACCATAGTTAGATATTTCTGTTATTCCATCTTGTGATAATCTAAGTACTGCATTTCTATCTTTATCAGTAAAATATTTTCTAGTACCATATACAGCAAAACTTTCTGGATTTTTACTTATACCAAAGTTACCAGCGTAAGCTCTTACTTGACCTATAACTTGTGTGCCTGAAGTTGTTAAAGATTGACCTTCAGCTGTATATATAGCATCTTTATCTATTAAAGCGTTACTAACTTTTTTCTCTTGAAAAATAATTAAATTTGTATCTTCTGCAAATAATTTTTGAATTGAACCATTTATAGGATCTACACTTCTTGTTATGTCTGTACCTACTGAAAATACATTAGTATCATTTATGCTTGTTCTTGAGTTAAATATACCAGAATATATTAAAGAGTTTTTTCTAATAGAAGCAATAGGATTATCGTCAACTACATATGCTTTAGCGCCGTAATCAGTAGATACATTATTATATCCACCTCTTATTCTCGCTTCTTCTATGGCCCAATTATTGTCGTTAGCAACAGCTGTTTTTGGATAAGTATTATTACCTCTAGATCCATTCCACACAGCTTCTCCTCCTGTATTATCATTAAGGGTTTTGCGTAAAATAAAACTGTTAAAATACTTAACTTCTATTAATGCTGCCATAATTTATTATTACTTATTTATTTATATTGTTACACCACATCCCAGTTATAATAATAGTCACCCACTCCAAGGGTGTTTGGAAATCCGGAATTCCTCCAATCAATATTTGATATTACAACCTTTCCAGTATTATAATAAGCATACGAAGACACACTAGAAATGAAGGGACTAGGGATTGCTTGCACTTGATAAACTAGGTTGTATGGTGAATCAGTTGAATAAAACTTTAAAAATGTACCTTCAAACGGAATATTTTCTTGAGGACCAGGGCGATTAGTAAAGTTTTGAGCTATTTTATTTACCCATTCACCAGCTTCAGAAGTGTTCCTAAAAGTTTCATTTAGGAGCTGAATCCTTTGGCCATCAATAATCCTTGCACTAACCCCAGTCATTATAACTCCATTTGGGTGATTAGGCGTAGGTGGTGGTAAGGGTAGACCGGCGGTATATGTAGTAGGCTGTGCCGTTCCTTTTATTTTTTGGCCTTCACTATTAAACTTACCAACCCATTTTCTGTTTTTATTTGTGCTCCCAAACTCTGGAACACTTTCTCCATTAGGTTTTTGATACTTTGCACTATTAGAATTTTCATTACCATATTTTGCATTTAAATCATCATTTGATGAAGAAGAATAAGAGTAATACTGATTATTAACCGTATCAGTATATTTAGTGGTCATTTCTGGATTAGTATAAAATTGTGTTACATATCTAAGAGCCCACTCTCTAGCATAAACTGGGTTTTCAGGTACAACAAGTTTAGCATTTTCTATATCAACATTACCATTGCTGCTTATAAAATATCCAAAATAGCTTGGAGGGTTAGCGCCATCCATTAAAGGTTTATAAAAATCACCGTATGTTAATTTTACTTTTTGACTCATACCTGCAAAGTAGTTGTTATATACGGAGTCTATAGGTGGACAACTGGTACTAGTTAATACGGGTATGGGTTTATCACTTGTATTGTCACCATAAGGATATCTAACAATTAACCTGTAATCGCCAAAATAATCTGGTGTTGTGGAATAACCTTGATCTTTACCAAAAGCAAATATTCTTGTACCTTTTACAGACAGTAGTGGTGTTTGGCCTTGTGCTGTTATGGTTGCTGTTTTAACTTGAATAGCATCTGTGTTATTATAGCCATTGTCAGTTTCAGAAGTAGCCGTATTTGCTTTGTCTGTAATGCCCGTGCTAGTAAAATCAAGTAGGTTATTATTAGATATATCATAATTATTAATAGATGTACCTCCAAATTTTATAACATGTCCTTCTATATCAATTGCAGTTGTCCAGTTATTAGGATAGTTTCCATTATTTGTATTTCTATATTGTAAATATGCAGGATATATTAAAGATGGATTATCATTCTGAGGCGATGTAAGATTCGATAAATCAAACTCAAAATCAACCATTATGTAACCAGTACCAGCTGTTAAGCCACTAGGATTTGTGTTTGACGAGCCCATAGATAAAGCATTTCTATTTGAGTTTTTCCAGATCCAAGTAAAATCGCCCGAACCACAGACACCTTCTGCATCTAATGAAGCTGTTTGTGATCCAGATTGGCCTATTATGGGATTTGGGGTAGGTTGACCATCAATAGGTGCTCTAGTAACTTCCGGTAAAGGTGTTGATGTAACTTCATTAGTTTTATCAGTACTCCAGTAAAAACCAGAAGATTCTGGTCCTTCATTAATTTGTTTTTCCCCATTATACCAACTACCGTTAGTTGATGTGGTGTTATATGCTTGGCTACCATCCGCCCCAGTTTCGCACGTTGAAGATAAACTTTGTACAGAACCATTGGCATCTTCAAGTTTAACAACCACACTTATTGTACCATTTAAGCTACCAGTATCATCTCTTAATTCTGCTCTTGATTCTTGATTTAAATCTTCTATTTTTACTATTGTTAATTCTGGGTTGTTAGGATTTGTTGAATCTTGACTTGCAATAGACCAAGTTAAATCTAAAGTCTTACCCTCAGAATCAACACTTCCATTACTTCCTTGGTAAGTAAACAAAACCGCCGCTCCAGCCGCTGGATTTATATTGCTAGGACAATTTGTTATAATTGGTTTAGAATTTTCTAACAAACCACTTGCTGTAACAACACTAATTATACTAGTATCTTCATTAATTACTTCAAAGAAAAATTGATAACTTTCTTTTGTAGAAGCATTACTACCAAAATAAAAAGTATTAGCTGTGGAAATAGTATATGTATCTGGAGAGCCTTCTTGTTTAGTTAAAGTAAAATCATTTGTTCTAGTAGCACCTTCTCCATCTTCCACCCACCAATTATCAATTATAGAATTATCAACTTGAACCATAGGACCATTTGTTACTGTTTGTTGATAAGGATAAAAATTCTTAGCAACACCAGTGCCTGTGGTCATATTTTCATTTTGAGAATAAGTCCAAGTAGTATTTTGTCCAGGAGCAGTTGTAAAACCTTTTATACCTGGACTTTCTTGCTCTATAGCTAAATTTAAATCAGATATAAGACCAGATGTAGATGTTTCCCAAAATATATTTAATCTTGAATCTACTGGCGCTGTTTCATATATACCTAATAAAAAATTATAAGTACCACTAGCTAAAGGACCAGAGCCTATAGGATTAGTGATTGAAGATTGAGACACCCTACCCATGTTTGGATTACTTTCTGTTTGATAAATGTCACTGTAGGCAATATTTGTTCCTAATAGATTATCTTCTACGCCTATAGTATTAACAACATCAGGCTCTATAGTAGGATAAAATTGCGTATTGAATACCGGAACGGTTCCAGGTGCAGTTTGTTGAGGAGTTACTCTACCAAATATTGGTACTGAACTTCTAAACTGTACTTGTACCGGCCCCACGTCTGTAAGGTCTCTAGGAACTTTATTTATATTATCACCTAATAAAGTTATAAAAGCCACAGTATCTTGAGGGTCTGGTGGGGTAGCTGGATTATTAGGATAACCGTTTAATATACCTGGTAAATAAACGTTATAGTATTCTTGTTCTTGCTGTTTAATAACAACTTTATATGAATACCAACCTAAAGGATTATAATCAGCATTAGTAATATCTCCATTGTAAATACCAGGCCATCCATTAATAAAATTAGCAGCATTACCAGCATAAATACCAGTGGTGCCTATAGCTTGATTAAATAATATTTTTATTGAATCACCGGGCCAAGAGTTAATATCATTATTAGTGGTTCCTTTATCTTTTCTATAAGGAAAATAAACAGTAGATCCACCAAAAGCATTTATATTTCCAGATTCAAAATTTTGTACAACAGCCGAAGAAAGTAATACTGTTGACTGTCTACCAAACTTATCAGATAAAACAACACCAACTTGGTAATTTCTGTTTTGTTTAACAGTATGCATAGGATATTCTACTATACTAGAGCTTGGTACTGCCTCATCATCGCTGGTGGCTAATGAAAAAGCATTTTTATCATATATACCTACGTTATAATTTAAAGATTCAGGAGGAGTATGTTGTGTTTGAAAATTACTATATACAATTCTATTACCTATTATTTCTTGACCGTAAGCTCTAACAGGTACCTTATCAAATACTCTTATTAAGTCAGCGGAGGGAAGTGTTCTATATGGTTTATCGCCTTGATAGTTGTAAACAACTACATTATCAGTACCACCTAATTGTTCAAAACCTTCAATACCATCTCTAGATATTTTATCTACCAATTGAACAGCTAAACCATCAGATTCTTTATAAAGAATATCAATTTCTATTACTTTAAATTTATCATAAAGTTCATTTGCTTGACAAGGTAGTGGAATTTGAAGTAATATGTTATTTACTTGATTTTCCATAAAAGCAACAATAGTACTTCTATATGTTGAATTTTCATCTTTTGTATTACCTGAAAGAGCTGAATCATTGTCTAAAAAATAACCATCTTGTTTAGGTATAAAAGCAGGTTGAGTAAATGGAGCAAATATTGAATTTTCCCCTCCATCAAATTTAAATCTATAACTAAAGCGTACAAATTTATCTTTTAAAAAGTCAGGATCACCAGGATAATTGGTTACAGTGTTGCCATTAATATCCGGTCCTGCTGTTTGAAAAGTAGGATTAAGTGTTGTGCCATCTGCTGCAAATTTATCAGTAGCATTATACATACTTGAATAATGCGTGGCAGTACTTGCGGCAAAATTACTAGCAACAAAAAATCTTAAAACATCACCAACGGATAAAGTAGTTGCTGCACTTACAACAATAGAATTACCGGAAGAACTAAAAGATAGTATGGTCCCTATAACCGTGTTATCAGCTTTTGCAACACTTGATCCTACAGATGGTATACCTGTTAAACTATCTGTAACAAAACTTATTGTAGTTCCAGCTGTAACAGTAGATTTAACAACACCACTACCCCATTTATTAAAATATAAATCTATAGTTTGATAAGGGTTGTAAGTAGCAACTGAAATTTGTTCTTCAGTTGTGTAATAATTATTAGAAGTTTGTTCTGTTGAGTTTGTAGAAGCCCTACTTACGTCTATTTTTCTTGGTTGATTTCTGTTATCGGTCCAAAACAACACTCCTTCTAATATATTTATACCATAAATAGGATTAGTTGTAGAAAAGTTTAAAAAAGAACCAGTTAATAATAAATTAGATTCTCTACTTAATACATTGTGTATATAAATATAATTATGTGATTCATTATTATATGTTATCGATGTTTCAAACCCTGAGTCAGTATAGTCTGTTAAAAATATATAAATATTATCATTTACTTTATCTGTAAATACACCTATTGTTTTTAAATTACAATCACCACTAGTTACAGGATTACAACCACTTATTGTTTTAAAATTAACTATTTCTTCGTTACCTAAAACATTTTCTAACGCTCCAACGTCGGCACCCTCTGATCTACTTACTTGTATATTAAGTCCTTCACGATATTCGCCGTTTGGTAACAACCTAGCATCTAGGTCTTTATTCATTTTAGACTTAATGAAAGAGTTTTTAACTTCTGCCATTTAATTTATGATTTAATCCACTTAGATTTACCTCTCATAATCTGAATAAACTCATTAGATTTAATGTTAGATAATCTTATTTTAGCATTTCTTAATTTTGCACTTTTTTCTTTACGCAATCTTTGTATTATATACTCAGGCTGGTTTATTCTACTAGCTAAAACCGCATGCATAATATAGGCATATATAGCTTCTTCTGCTAGCTTAGGTACCTGCATGTCTTGATCATAAGCTAAACCATCAGATATATATTCTAATATTATTAATTTATCTTGTAAATCACTAGAAAAAGACATTTTACCTTCTCTTTCATTTATAGTAAACCATCCATTAATCTGAGAAATTTCTGGTTGCATGCCATATCTTTGACCATAAGCTAAAGACTCTCCATAAAAACCATATAATCCATCCGCTATAAGTCTACCAACAATATCGTCTCTTATTTCATTAATTATATTAAGATTATTAGAAGCCCAACGAGCCTCAATTAAAGATGTTCCTGTTATGTTTTCTCCTTGGTTTGTTTGAGTTGGTATTCCTTGAGCGTCTTGTATAGGTTTTGTGTAAGGATTTGAGGTTAATGTAGTAGGATAAATAATATGTTTAATGCCTTGAGCGTCAACCCACGAAACGTTAACATAATTTACATAGTCTTGAGGTAAAGGAACACTTAAGTTTACTGGTATATTTAGTTCTTGAGAATGAATACTTCTTAATGTATCATAACTAAATTCCTGTAAAGCTCTTTTTGCATGAAACATTAAATCTGTTCGTTTTACACTTGAAATAAGCTTACCAGTGCCAACATAGGCTACTAAAAAATTATTAACTACATCTTTTATTTTTATGTATTGGTAATTAGCATAGTTTTCTTCCACTACAGTGCCTAGTGCATCTTTGTTTCCAAACTTTCCACCACTTTCACTAAGTAATTGTATAACAACATAGGTTCCAGCAGCAATTGTGGCTGCTAAAGTTATAATGCTATTTAATACGGTATAGGATTGTATATATTCGGTAAAAGTTCCCGTGGCTCCAGATGTGCTTGTATACAGTCTAAAGTTGTTATTATTATAAAGAGGATTAGTTGGGTCGTTGGAACCAAAAGTAAGTGCTGTATTAAAAGTGGTTTTAAAAACAGTTTGTCCTACGCCCGCGCTTGGATTAACTGCTATTACTACTTGTGTACCGGTGAAATACTGAGCGTTAGTTTCTGTTATTAAACCTCCATTAGGTGTTGCCATAGTTTATTAACTTTTTGAGTTTTGTTCATTTGTAGCTGATTCTTGAGCTGCTGCTTGTATTATTTGAGGATCTCTTATTATTATACCAGCATACATTAATATTTCTATTATTAAACTAGTTTGTTCAGATTTGTGAAGTTCAAAATCAACATGACCACTAGGCAAAGCAGCTGACTTTACGTTTGAGTTAAATATATATTGACCTAAAGAACCTACGCTAAAAGCCCAAATTGGTGGCGCCGGTTTTCTTATAAAGTCAATTTGTATGTCTCCTGGGTTATTTATAGAATTAGGTTTTACAAATAATTTTTCGTTTTCATATAAATAAACTGGATAAGTTTTTGTAGGCTTAGTAAGTAAAGAACTATTTACATGATAAAAATCAGAACGATCTATTCGCTCCACTTCTATTTCATTATTATACAACACGGTACCTAGTCTATAAAAAGGCGTACTAGATGTCGATTGAACATCATTTCCAAATGCATCTACAACAGGAAGATTCCAATAGTTTGTTATACCATCAGGTAGGGTTGTTGGAAGAGCATTACCAAATGTTTTAAATATAGCTATTTTTTCATCAAGATTAACAACCCTATCAGCATAATCTGTATCGGTTTGCGGTACTCTTATTTGCTGATTAATATCTTCAAAATACTTTTCAAATATTTCAAGTTGCACTTGATTACTAATTTTATTAAACTCTTCAGGGGTTATATAACCTCTTTGTTCTTTGTTTAATATTAATAAAACCGTTTGATATACGGTATTTACGGATATAGCCATTTGTTATTTTTATTATAATAAAGGAGGCATTACACCTCCCTTATTAGTATTACACATTAAGAAAGTTTTTTCTCTATTGATTTATAAATATCTAAACCTTCATCTGTTTTAAAGAAAGAAGCCATAGCAGCATATGGATGTTCATCAAAAGGTACAGTCATTAGCTTTTTACCGTTTGTAGCCCATTGGAATGTTTTTTGATCTGAAGCTAGTTTAATAATTCCAGCCTCTGTTGCTTTTATAGCAAAATTTCTTAATTGAACATTATCATCTTTAGCTAAGTTTAGAAACAATTCTGCGTTATCTTTAGCAAACATAAGTAAATCTCTTTTGATCTCCTTAGAACTCATCTCTGATACTTTAGATCCCATTTCAACTCTTAATATTGCCTCTGCTTCGTCAACATCTAAACCTCTAGCTATGTTTAAAGCATCTATTTCTAATTCTAAATTTACTAATTCATCCTTAGCATCCTCTATAACGTTTAGTTCATTATACTTGTTACCTTTTAAAGGATGGTATAATGATAGTATTTTTTGTAAAGCTTGTTCTTTCTTTCTTACTGTCAAAGAACCATCTTTAAATATTATATGACCAAGAGTGGCTTCACCTTTTTGTTCATCCTTAAATGGTGAATTTTGGTTTGTAGCATATCTTATCTCTCTTTGCTCATTTAATTTTTCATCAAACCACAGTAAAGCATGCTTAGTTGTGTGTCTTGATGGTATTTTTAAAGTTAAAGGTTGATTAACACCTTTTACTAAATATGTTCTATCTTTTATTTCCCAACCTTGTTGTTGAGTTTTTGTTTTTGTTGTCATAATATAATATAATTAAATAGTTAAAATAGTAAAGTAAGGGTGCCAAACGACACCCTTGTCTTTACATTAATATTAAACTCCTTGGAATAAAACGAAGTTGTTAGCAGCCTGTGTTACTAAACATCTTTCAGATAGGAAGTTAACTTCCATAGCATCAAGATTTGAAGTATACGCACCACCAGCAGAACCAGTTAACCAAGACTTCATACGTCTGTCTTCTGTTTGAGAAGCTCTATATCTAACGTGTAAAAATGGTCGTCTGATGTTTGTTCCTAAAATTTGGTCATAAACTGTTGAAGTTCCAGCAGGTACTAAAACACCTTCAATAGAAGATGGTCCTGATTGAGCTCCACGAGTTGATGCATCATTTAGGTATTTCCAGTCAGTTTTATAAAAGTCATAAGATCCTCTGCGAAAACCACTAAATCCAAGATTTAATGCCATTTCTTCAGAGTTTTCAAATAATCCATAAGCAGTACCTCCAGCAGAACCCATAGATACTTGCGAAAGCATGTTATCGAATTCTAAAGAAGTTGATCTATTTAAGAAAAGCATATTTTCTTCGATAGCTCCTTGAGTATCTAAATTCTTAAGAATTTCATCAAAGTCGTCTAAACCAGCTGCGCCAGCAAATCCAATTTCAACGTTACCTCTAGCAGAAATTGCAGAGAATAAACCCTGAGTACCACCAAGACCAGCTGCTAAAACAGCAACTCCAGATGCCGCAGCAGTTTGTTCACCTTCAACACATACCATTTCTAAGTAATCTTCAAAACGTAATCTTGTTTCAGATTCAGCTTTTAAGTACCATAAGTATCCAGTTGTTCCATCTTCTGTAGCAACTTCAACCCAACCTATTTGTGCCATATCAGATCCATTTATTGTATAAACGTTTCTTATGATAATAGGAGAGTTAGAGAATTGTGTAAAAGTAGGAGTAATAGTTACTTGTGGTTGTAAGGCATTGTTGTTTGCTAAAGCACCCGCGCCTGCATTTGCAGTAGCAGCACCTTTAGTAAATTCCGAACCGTATACAAATATCTTAACAGTGGCACCCATTGTAGCCGCTGGAAGACCAGCAGTTAAATATGGTTGTACAGTTAAAGCACCAGCACCAGCACCTGCTGTTGCCGTATTACTTGCAGATACATAACATTTTGCTTCGTTACCCGCATTATCCATTACTACTATTGTTTGACCTGGACTAATTACGTTAGCAATAGCAGGTACAACACCAGCAGCAGTTACAGGAATAGTAATTGTTGGGTTAGCAGCACCTTGATTATTAACACAATTAGTGTAAGCTATGTGTAATCTGTTTTGTTCTGACCAAATAACTTGATCGGATGTCATAGGCATTTCTGCCCCTACCATACGTAAGAAGCCTGATAACGTTCTGTTTCCATAACGCTCTACTTCTTGTTCGTATAACTCAGGTAGATATTGTTGTGCGAAGTTACCTCCAGCAGCACCATCAAAAGCTAGATATGCACTAGCTAATAATTGTTGTGTTTGCGAAGGTACTATCGTACCAAATTGTGGTATTAAACTCATTTTTTAATTTTTTTAGTTAAATTTCTTTTTTTTGATTTTTAATTGTGAAGAATCAAGTCCACTAATTGCTTTTACTTTTAAACCTTGAACAAATACATTACCTTCAGATGTTTTTCTAGGTTGAGTACTTATATTTTTAGACTTAGCTAATTGATCTTTTATTGAATCAGTTTTACCTTGATCATAAAAATGTTGGGCTATTGTATCAGCATTCTTGGCCGCATATAAAGCTTTGTGATAACCTTTGTGATCTCCTATTTCTCCTTTATCATTTAAGAACGTCTTAATGAAATTAGAAATATCACCTTGATTATCAGCAACACTTGAAGGATCTTTAATACCATATCTAAATTTTTTGTCCCCTACTTTAAAATCAAAACCTTTGAAATCATCGTTAAGGAGCGATTTAGTTTTGGCTATAAACTCCACGTGTCTAGCATCACCTGCTTTTTTTTCCTCATTAAATCGGTTGAAAAAATCTGTAGCTTTTTGTTGGTCTTGAGTTACGCCGGGTCTCAACTTGATTTCGTCGTAATATTTTGTTTTCAATCCCTCTAAATAGTTTTTAGCTTTTGCAACTTCTTCTTTATAGGCAAGTTTTTTCTTACGAATGTCTCTTGCCTCATCTAATTCCTCATCAAAATGGAAAGAGTCTTCAATTATAAATCCTCTTTCTTCTGCATTAAGATGTGGTTTAGCTGTTTTGTAATATTCATGTAATAAAGACTCACTGTCTATGTTTGTATAATCAGCGTTTAAACGTGCATAATCGTTCACATCACCACCGGTGTCTTTCATGAATTTAATTAATTTTTCTATATTTTCAGGTAGTTTTTGTGCTTCAACTTCCTTTGGTATTTCTTTTTGTTCTGATACGGCGTGGGTAATTTCATTGCTTCCTGCCACTCCGCTCTCGTCAATGTTACTTTCTTCATCAGTTATTTCTTGTATTGGTGAATCAGATGTTTCTTCTACTTTTTCTTCGGTGGTCCGTATTTCCTTAACCAATCCTTCGCTGTTTTTACTGTCTTCGAGTTTTTTGACAACAACATTGCTATCATTTGTCTCCTGTGTTTGAATGGCATCTTCTTTTGTTTTTGTTAAATCTACTTTTATTATTTTAGGAGTTGATTTTTCTCCAAGATTTTTCATCTTTTTAGCAGACTTTATTTTAAATTCACCTTCTGTTTTGGTAGGTGAAAGATTTTTAGTTTCTAATTTAATCTCTTCTTTTTCTTTTATTTGTGTTTCTTGATTTGACATAATATAATATAAAATTAATAATAATTAACTAGGATTAAATTGCTCTAATCCAAAACCATCTAAACTATCATTACTTGATTCAAAATTTTTAGGTAATAAATTGTTTTGTCGTTGGTCTATAAGTTCACTTTGTTGTGTACCTTGTATTTGCACTCTATTGTCTTTACGATCTTCTACTGATTGTTCTTTTTGTCTTTGGCCTTGTTGTTCCATTTGAGCTAATTGCATTTGATAACTAAACTCTTCAGCCATCAATTGTTTTTTATTCATAACCTCTTGTTCCATTCTTTGAATTTCAAACTGAGATTTAGCTTGTTCTATTTGAACTTCTGTTTCTGCTAATGCTTGGTTTTTTTGAACTTCAGCCATAGCTGCTTTTTCAGCTGATTGAGAATTAGCTTGAGCTTGAGCCTGTATATTTTCTAATTGTTGAGCCCTGTCTTTTTCTTCTTTTTTCTTTTGTCTAAATTTAAGCATTTGATTAGCAAGCTTGAGGTTTTTGACCTCTCTTAAATCAATTGCATCTTCTAACCCAATTGTTTTTTGCTGAAGAGCTATTTGTATACTTTGTTCTAGTTGTGCTTTTTCTTCTTCGTCAGGTTCTAATTCTAAAAATATACCAAAATCATGAAGAGCAAGTTTTTCTATTTCGCCCAAGGTAGCAACATTAAATCCATTTATACTACCTATTAGCGATGCTTTAGTTGTTGGAAATTGTAGCATATCAGCTACTCTTAAACTTATATTCTCACAAGTTCTAACTGTAGAATACATTAATGATTGTAATATGTGTCTAGTTGCTGTATTAGAATTAGCAGCAGCCATTTTTTGTAAACCTACTAGCGCATTTTTATCTGGTGAACTTCCATCTCTAGCTTCATTAAGACCAGTGACATCTCTTATCATTTGTAAATAATATTGATAAGTTTGTATCATTGATTGAACCTTAGACATACCATTAGAACTTTGTAGTTCCTGTATTGGTACTTTACCCCTGTTAGGATCCCCATCTTGTGTTAATGATCTACCAACTATACTACCAGTTTGAAAATACATGTTTAATGCTTCCTGAGGATTATAGTTTGTTCCATTACCTAAATCTACTTCAGCTAAACCATCAACATCTAAATAAACACCATCTGGAACAATACGAGATAATACTTGTTGTAATTTTAAATGAGTAATTTGAATCATATCAGCAAAACCAGTTATTCTACTTACTAATGAATCTATTCTTCCTTGATACATTCTAGGTGCAGAAATTACATAATTCATATTAACCTTAGTAGTATCAGCAAAGGGTCTAGTCATATTTTCACATAACTTCCATTCTAAAATTTCACTACCCATACCTAAAACCTTAGCTCCAGAATATAAAACCTCTATAGATCTTGATATTCTTTCAAAATTATCATTAGGTGGTGGATTAAAAGTATCTGGTTTTTCTAAAGTTTTTTCTAAACCTTGCTCAGTTTGTTTTATTTTAAATACTTGATCGTGATACGTTTTATATTCAAAGAACAAAATTTGTACTTGATCTTGAGTTTGTTGACCCCAGAAGTTACTTGTATGTGAACTTCTACCAGGGTATTTTTGAATTTTTTCTAATTCTTGGTCTGTTAAACTAGGAAATTGTCTTTTAACTTCAGCTAAAGTCATACTTTTAACTTCTCCTACATAATATATATCTTCAAAATTAGGATCATCAGTGTATGAATAAACAATATTTGCTGGATTAACATAATCAATTGTAACTCCTTCTGATAAATTAAAACTTGTTTTAACACAACTTATACCTAGTATTGTTAAATCTTGAGCTAACCTTTTTTTAGTTTCATCAAATTTATTATATTGTAATATGTTTTCTAAAACTTCTTCTTCAGCTATCTCAACAGCTTGCTTAAAGTTTAATTGTAAATATAAATCTAATTCCTCTGTTGTTCCAGGTAAACTATCTGGATTAGCTGATGCAAATAAGTTAGCATTAGGACCTAGCTTAGATTGTAAAGAATTTATAGCTTCTTTGTTTTCTATATCTCTTATTGCATTTTGAGCAAATTGAGTTTTTTGTTTTAAAGCAAAAGGATCTTGAGCAAAAGTTTTTATTTGATAACCTTTTTCAGTCATACCATTAACTACTATATCTACAAACTTAGCTAAAACAGGTACTGGTTTCCAATCTAAATTTAAATAAGATAAATCTCCATTTATAGACAACTCATCTTTATATTTTTGTATTGGCTGTTCGCCTCTTGCATATAATCTTAATCTATTAAAATTTTGAAAATTATCAATAAATCTATTTTGTCCACTATTGTTTCTAAACCATTCGTGTTCTATAGCTTGCGCAACGGCTAAACCATACTTGTAGGTTTTTTTCTCTTCTTCAGGTACTACCTGATTTGGAAAAGTGCTGTTATAGTTAATGTTAACCATTTATTTTCATTATTTTTGAATTGTACCCTTTATTGTCATATCTTTTAATACCAACTGGGACTTTTGATATTATCCTTTCAGCATATGGTGCATATCTATTTTTATTACACGCCATTATTGCTAACCCCGAACTAATAGACGCATCATGTTTTGTTCTGTTATTTATATTAAACTTAGCCCAATCTTCTAGTGTTCTTTGAAAATACATGTCTCCATATCCTTCGTTTACTTGACCAACAAAATTTTCTATATAATCCTCTACAGCAGCTGCGTGAGCTTGCTTTATATCTTCACTTGAATTAGGTATACCACCTATTTCTCTTTCTGTTACAGATAGTTTATTATATGTTTTGTCTGGTCTATTTATAGAATATCCCCTGTATCCTCTTCTTTTTAAGTAGTATAACAATCTTGGTTTGTTATTTTCAGCTAATATTGGCATACCATAAAAAACTAAAGCCATTAATACTTCTTCAAAAAATATATCAGAAGTTTGGGGTCTTGCTATGTATTCTAAAAAAAAACTATTAGGAGGAACATCCTCCATAGAAAACTTAGTTAAACCATGAAGAGATCCATTTGAACCTCTACCGTCTACTGTTCCTGATATATCATAAGAATCACAGCCAAACGCACCAGTATGATCGTTACCTGGATATTTTATACCATTTTTAATTAAATATTTATTTTGTAACTGCGATGGTGGAATCCATGATATTAAAAATCTTCCATTTTTATTAGGATAAAACATGACTCTTGTATCTTTAACCCCTCCTTCCCATTGAAAGCTACCTTGTGTTAAAATATTTGTATTTCTTAAATCTTCATTATAATCTATTTGTTCATAAATCTTAGTTAAATTAAATAAAGATTGTTTTGCTTCATCTCTAAAAGCATGTTTTTCTGTTCGTGGAAACTGACGATAAAATTCGTTTAAACTATCTTGATCATCTTTTAAACCATCAACTTCGTTTTCCCAATGCGAGATAACTCCGATCTGAATCTTGGATCCATCAATGCCGGCGACGGGTTTTTTTGGAGTGTCGAATACAGGAAATCCATGCATATCGATGTATCCTTCGTAATTCCATTCCATAGGTATGAACAAACTATATAGTCCTGAGTTAGTCTGACCATTACGGTTTCTATTTGTGACGTTTGATGAATCATATAGTTTTTTAAAATTAGTCCCTCCTTTATCTAGTGCATTGGATGTTGAACCCATCATGCATCTACCAATTATTCTGCTACCTAATCTTAACGTTGTTTTCGTGACACGCCAGTTATTGAGGATGTTGTCTGGACGCTCCCATTTCCCGGATTCGTCGTGGGCAAGGATCTTAAGTTTCTCACCGTCATACGAGTTGTCCCCTGTGTTCTTCCAATCGATTGTGGTGTCCAACCCGACAAGGTCCTCGGGACGTTCGTTCTTATCAAGTTTTCGCCGTGTGAGTTTCGAGGCAGGGATCCTATAGGCGAGTTCGGTCTTGGGACGGTCCATACCGTCCTGGATCGGTTTGAAGAAAAAGGGGTAATTGACTGATATGGGTACAACTTTATCGGTAAACATCTTCTTTGCATCAGCTCCAGTCTTCGATAATATCCCATATCTGGAATCCGAAGAGATGGTTGCCTGGTGTACAAGTTCCGAAGATGCCATGAATGAAAATCCAGAACGTCTGTTCTTAAGGTAACACAATCCGTAAGATCGGGTGTCCAACTTGCATGCCTCCCAGAAAATGTAAAAGATCCTGTTTGACTCCCTAAAATCTGGTTGCCCAACATCAATCTTGGTCCATTGCAGGTACATGTAATGAGAACCAGTAATATAACTAGGATTACCTTTGTTATAGAACCAGAACCCTTCATCGCGTCTTTTAAACTCTTCATCAATGTAATCATACCATTTATCTTTAAAAAGGGAAGGATAATTATTCCAATCAAAAACTGTTTTAATTTTTGATAATTCTGATGGATAACTATGAGATTCCCAATATTGTTCATCTTTTTTGCCTGATCTTTTATAAATGTCCTTTTCTAATGGAAGTGCCACTTTGAGACCTTGTATTTCATATACTTCACCAATTTGACCAGTTTTACTAATAACAATAATATCATATTCTTCATTGTAACCTGTCTCCCATTTTTTATATCTATTATTTCTTTTAAGTACTTTAGATTTAATATGGTCTGGTAAAATTTTATATAGAGTTTGTTGATACATTATTTAGATCTCCCCTCTGCAAAACCTTTAAAGTTTGCGCCTTTATCTTTTTTAGAACTTTCTTTTAACATACTTTCCTCTTCTTCTATACGTGTTAGTATTTCAAAAGCATCAAAGATAGCTAATTTTTTTGTAGCCGCTGCATTTTTTAATCTATCAGCAGAAATATCTTCTTCTGAATCTACAATTTTTTCTTTTGCAACTTTAATTAATTCCTCTACTGCTTTTTGCCCAGCTTGGATTATATTTAATTTCGTTTCCTTTGTGTTCATATTTAATTACAATATCATTTGATTCCATACAATATAAAAGTTGCTTATCAATAACAAACTCAAATTCTCGCTTAGGTTTAAATCCTACCACGTCTCCTTCTGTTATTTCTAGCACTTCTAATGAACTATTACTATACTTTAATATACCAATGTTCTTTTTTAATTTATTATCCTTAAATTCATTCTTTTCATAAAGTGGTTTTACAAAACAAAAATTTTCATTTGTTTTCCACTCATCATTTCTTTTATATAAATATATTTGAGAAGGCATTGCAAAGTATAAATCATCTTTAAAAAACTTAGATCCATTTACTGATTTGCCTTTCATATCATAGTATCTTCTAAATATGTTATGATGTACTATAACTATGTCTCCTTTTTTAATATAAGTTTTTATTCCAAGTGGAACACCGATAACTTTAGCAGTTCTATTAATGAATTTATGATCTGAAATACTAGAATTAATAATTAATTCTTTATCATCAACATTTATTTTATTATTATATCTTTTACCAATAGGCTGTATTATAAACTGGTAAATGCTGTTCATTAGTATTCTAGATCATATTCGACCGATATAGCCATATTGGAATTAAATTTTTTCCATGGTAATACCTCATCTTCTTTTTTAATAAAAATATTATAAGATGATTCTTCTTCATCATATAGCACATGAGAGATTGTGTGACCACCATACACTTGCTGTCCTATAGCATAGTGCATGGCATCATTTTTATAATCAGAACCAATGCTGATTTTTCTTATAACTTTACTACTCACTTTTTTTATCTATAGGAGTACAAGTGCCGTCTTCTAAACTAATATTAACAGCGCCATATTCTTTTTCTAACTCTGTTTTTAACTTTTCAATTTCTTCAACTAATATAGCGTATTTATGATTTAATTCATGCTTTTGAGTTTCAAGATAACCTATGTCTCTTAATAGACCACCTAGGTCTTCTTGCTGTTTTTTGATTTTAGCTAATTGATCTATTGTAATTTGAACCTTAGCCTCTTCGGCTTTTATTGATTTTACTTTTTTCATTTAATTTAATTTGATTTAATTTTTACTAGTAAAGGGCTAGTATTCCCGTTGCTGTAGTATTGGCTCCTATATATATTTTTCTAGCTTGTAAATCCATAGGTCCAACTGGAGCTGTTATGGTAACAAATTGATTAGCTGGAGCACCTGCTAATTCTAGTTTAATAGTACCGGCAACACCTATCCATATGCCAAAACTATCTCCACCTGATCGTGAATCAAATTCATAGACACTTTCTACTGCACCTGCAACTGTACCACTTCTAGGAACTTGAAAATCCCCTGCTACCATTGTACAAGTAACAGAACCTGTTATAGCCGGAGTTAAAGCACCAAAAGCTTGTATTAAACATGCGGTATCAAATATAATAGTACCTAGTCCTATGTTTGGACCTACACCTGGATTTAATGGTACACTTGTTGCTGCTCCTTGTATGTTTCCATTACGTCTTGTTTGAACTGGAGTTATACTGGTAATTACTCCGGTAGCATCTGCCACAAGTGTATATGAAACACCTATTCGATCATTTTGTTCACCAGTCCCTACACCTCTAACACTAGGTCTTGCAGAACCTAAAAAAGTTCCACCAGCAGCCGCACCAATTGATGGGTATGCTACCGCAGAAGCGCTAGCGGTTATGTTTGCAGAGGTATTAGCTCCAACAAACCTAGCACCAGGAATTGTTACATTTGATAATGTTGCAGCTAATTCTACTTCTACTGCATTTGTGAACATATCACTTTGATTTTGTTGATACATATTTATTTTTATTTATTTATCTTTTCCTTTAATTTTTTCGTAAGTTCTTAATCCACCTAAGCCTAACATACCTAACAATACGGTCATTAAATGATCCATCTGTAAAGCGGGTGGAGCTTCGGTAGTTTTTGTAACCCATATAAATAAGTCTCTTATGACAAAATTATAGGCCAATGCTACTCCACATATCCAACCAATAAACGGTCTCCACCCAGCAACGAATAATGTACGGTGCTGAGCTTCAACTGCATTGATCTTTGTTTGTAATTCTATTAATTTTTCAGGGTCTAACTCTTTACCTTTTATTGCTTCTCTTATATCCCAAGCCAAGTTACCAGCAACGGTTTTATCTCCGTTACCTTTGCCTAAAAGACCTAGTAAGAATTTAAACATTTATTACTATTTTTTATTAATATTACCTCGTTTATTTAAAGCGCTTGCTTTATTAACAACAGGGTTATATTTATATAAATCTCGAGTATGTTTTTTTATCCATGAATCACTTGTTACTTCTTTACTCCCGTATCCCATTTTATGTGTTTTTAATATTTTCTTTTTTATATGCTGTTTTTTCCCAAGCTAAAGCTGGACTACCTTCCTTCATTTCTGAACGAGGATATGTTTTGCCTTTATAGTACACATTATCATCATCATAATCTAATATACCATCTTTCATTTGTTGTATATGTATATCTTCATGATTAATAACTTCCTCTCTTTGTTTTGGATCTTTTATTTTTTTATTTATTAATATATTTCCATTTTTATCTGCTTTACCTAAAATACCATCATCTAAATCCATTTCATGAACTGGCGTTACAAATTTTGTATATGGAGGATTATTTAATTTAAAAGCCATATTATTTTTTATAAGGAAACATTTCGTTTAACACATTTTTTCTTTGCTGACAACCGCAGGGAACATTAAGCCCCTGCGATACTTTGTCAACAATACTTTTAATCCCAGTTTTAGTGGTAAATTTCTCTATACTATCACCAAGACCTTTACTACTATGCATATGTAGCTGTAGCCCAATACATTCTAATTCCACTTGGATTTGCAGCAGTTGCTATGTCATCAAATCCCGGTGAGCAAGTAGTTACAACGCCTCCTGGATTAGCAGTCATTGCTCCTCTTACAGCTGCAACTAATGGATTTTGTTGACCAGTGTTAAGTGTTGGATTAACCAATGGAAGCGCGGTGTTTGTGCTTACTGTTAATGTTAATGTTCTACCACCAGCACCTCCAGCAGCAGCAGCTTGAGCAGCTCTACCAGTTAAACCGATAACTACAGTTTTTGCAGTACCACCTGTAGCTCCTGTTGCTACAACTGTTGTAATGTCTTCAACGTTTACTAATATATTATTTATAGGTGATAGCGGTGCCGCTACAGCTGTATTAGTACACGGAAATTTTATAAATTTTGCCATTTTGTTTTTGTTTTAATGTTTATTGTTTTATTGTTTTAATGTTTGGTTAGATTTTATACAGTTCTATTCTGTTATCTTCTAACTATTTTTTTAATTGTATTTAATGGACCTTTTTTAAAGAATACACCGGCTTGTTCTTCAGATATAAGACCCATTTTTTGTTTTTTAGGTTTTTGGTTTGTGTTTTTATTTGTTTGTGGTTCTACCACTTCTGTATTTTCTTTCTCTACTCCTGTATTTTTTTCTTCCATTTCGACATTTTTGGTTTGGGAGGAAGAATCCGGGGAATCTTCACCTCCAGAATTAATTTTTAATTCAGTAGTATAATCTTGCGCCAGACCTCTAGCTGTATAATAGTCTTTACGCAACTGAGAATTCATAGGAAAATCAGATAAATTTTTATTTTTAAAAGCCGGATTATTTGTTACCGCTTTATTATCTATACCATACCCATCACTTTTAGAATCATATGTAGTAGAATCATTACCACCCACATCAACACCCTCAACATTTTGTTTATGTTTAATACTTGGATCATGACCAGGGTCATTAGGGTTTACGTGAAGAAGAGGACCTTTTTTATAGAAAGCTTGTTTTTGTTTGACTTGTTGAGTAGGTACTTTACCTTTAACTACACCTGTACTAAGATTTTTAATTGGACCAGTTTTATAAATTCCTGAGCCTATATCTCCCCTTGAAATACTGGAACCAGGTAGTTGTATTTCTTTTCTTCCTGGCTGAATTTTATTTATAACATCTTCTGGATTTATTTTTGGGGATGTAGGTTTATAACTTGATCCTGCTGCAATTTTATCTTGAATTTTCTGGCCTGCACTAGATATTTTATTTATTTCAATAGATTGAGTAGGATTATCACCCCTATTACTTATTTCTTCAGTTAATGATTGTGTTGCTGTTTGTGGTTTTCTTATACCCGGCTCCATAGATGAACCTTGAGATACTTGACCTCTTTGTCTATCTATAAATTGATTAGTTTTATTAATCAATCTCATACCTTTTTTTCTAGCTTTGCCACCATAATCAAGACCAGCTTCTCTTTCTGTCGTAAAACTACTTTGAGATGGGGATAACATAGCTTGACCTACTTCACCTATTTCAGCACTCATATTATCACCCGCTGTAAAGTTTAAACCGGCAGCCCTTTGACTGGCCATAGCTTTAGCCATTAGTTTTCTTTCTCTTCTTTCTGGGCGAGTAAGCCCAGCCATTTTATCATCTTTCTTCATTTGCTTTCTAGCTTTTCTACCAGCTTTACCACTAGCAGAAACATCACTATCATAAGTTTTCATAAGCTTACCATCTCGCGTTGTAGAACCACCATGCCTTGTTAATATACCTTTAGCTGAATTTTTAACAAGATTAATACCTGCGTTTTTAATATTTGAATCTTCACCAAGGCTATAATCTTTCATGAATGATGTATTAATACCACCACCACCACCAGAACCTTCATCTTTGTATTGTGATTCAACTGGCTTTTTGTTTTTGATAACTGTCTTTTTCTCTGGATTACCTAAAACAACTGGAGTAACTGGATTACCTGAAACAACTGGCTTTTTTTCTTCTTTGCGAACATTTTCATTCCTCCAGGTATCAACTTCTAAAGTTTTACCTTGTGTTCTTGGTGCTTCATTGTTAAGATTAAACAAACTATTAATAGTGTTTGTAACTCGCTCTCCAAAAGAAGATGTAGGTGGGGTATTATGATATCTATGCGAGGCAAGTGCACCTCTAGGAGATGTTGAATTATTTAAATCTCCTGGATTAGATTTACCTCCAAATTTTGTTCTTAATAATTTAATAGGATCAGGAAATTGATTTAAAGGACTACCTTTTTTATAAAATGGTTGTTTTTTCATTAGTGATGATCTTTATCATATTTCATATCTCCGGCTAATTTAGAAATATGTTTTTCATCAGCTGTTTGATTTTCATCTTTATGGCTACCACCATATTTTTGATCATCTAATACATCTCTTTTAAGATAAGATATATGAGCAGCGTCGTCACGTTCAGACGCGTGTACGTTGCTTGATGTTACTTTTGAATGTCTAGCGTTACCGGTGTAACCCCCAAAGTGTCCTTTTTCCATTTTGTTTATGATTATAGTTTAATTATTACTTCTTTTCTTTAAGTTTTACCCATTTAAATACTGTATATCCAATAGTTACAAGTAAAAGTATAATTTTTAATGATACTTCTAATTCAGTCATGGTTATAGCTAACGCTACACCGTTTATAACAAGTAGTTTTATATCTGTCATTTCCATTTTAATTTGTTAAATCTTCTTACCTTGAGCCAAAGCAGTAACAGGGTATTTTACCTGCATTGAAGCTCTTGATTCAGGAAACTTAGATACTTGCATACCTGTTATACCGGAACTAGATCCAGATCCATGCAATCTTCCACCTTGATTTAATGGTCCATCCCATATATGAGATTCACCTACTACTCCAATTTTTTGACCTTTACTTGCTTTTTGATGTGCTTTATCGTTATGCATAATTATTATTTTTATGTGTTGAATTTTTTGCGTTGTTAATTTTGTGTCACTTTGTTTATTTTCTAAATCTGCCTTTTTTCATAAACGCAGCACCTTTTCCATATGAAGTTTGAAGATTATCTATACTTTTTTGTACTTGGTCACCTGAATTTGGTCCTAAACCAAGACCATAATTAACATCTTCTAAAGCTGGACTATACATTTGGCTTTCATTTTGAGATGTTTTAACTATGTCTTCTATAGGGTTTAAAGGATTTTCTTCTTTAGGTGGTTTAATTTTTGGAGTTGTAGGTCCATCCGCAACAATAGACTCTCCGGAATCTTGATCTTCTAATCCAGTTGTAGTATCTTCTACACCATCATATAAAAAACCATTGTCTTGCTCACCATTTTCAGTATTGTGTGCTAGTGGTGTTATAGATTTATATCTTCCTAGTTTATCGTTCATCTTGTTTTATCGTTATTAACGTTTTTTATTGCTGCTATTAAAACCTTATCTGTGTAGGTTTCCCCTCGCATTATTTTATTCCTTCTCTTACTAATAGGCACATCTTCATCACCTAACATAATTCGGTACATTCTAGCTATTAGTTGTTTACACTTGAAAGAAACTTTATAGATATTGTACTTCTGGGTAGTTCTGTTTCGTTCTCTCCACACGACTATCCAATCGTTTTTTATCATTTTGTTCCAGCGTCTGTTGTCCCAACTGTAAGCATAAGTACCGACTTTGAAGTCTTGTTTACTAAATAAACCCATGCAATCAAAATATATAAGTAATTCTAAATCTGCATCGTTTAAACTATTATTTCTGCAAGCCCATTTTCTAATTAATCTATAGTGTTTTATAAGATTAAGTTCTTTAATATCGCTAGCAGTTAATTTACTCATAATACCACTACGACATCCTGTAATTTTATAACAGTAAACTTTTCTTTGTTAAACTCTATACCATGACCAGCATGTTTATCATAATATATTTCATCTTTTTCTTTAAGACCTTTTATATCATTACTAACAGAGACAACACGGGCTTTTTTATATCTTATGTCCTCCCTATCTTTTTCAATAAGAATTAAACCACCTTTTGTTTCATCAGTGGTTACTTTCTCACTTTTAATTATTATATTGTTCCCTATAGCTTTCATTGTCTTAAGTTGTTTATAACACAATCAGTTGACAATATTGTTGTAGCTACAGATACCGCATTTATTAATGCACTTTTAGTAACAAGTAAAGGATCTATAATACCATTTGTAATCATATCTACAGAGTTACCTGTAACTACATTTAATCCTACACCTTTTATTTTTGGTAATATATCCGGGAATTTAATACCGGCATTGTCTAATATTACTTTAAATGGTGATTTAATTGCATTAAGCAATACTTGTTCACCTTTATTTTTAGCTTTTATATTTTGCATAGCATTTAAAAGAGCAATACCACCACCGGGTACAATCCCTTCTTTTATTGCTGCTTTTGTAGCACAAATAGCATCTTCTACTCTATCGGACTTTTCTTTAAGTTCTATATCAGAATTAGCCCCTACTTTTACTATCGCTATTTTAGCTGATAGTCTTGCGAGTCTTTTTTCTAACATAATTATCTTACTGGCTATTGGCCCATCTGATAATTCTTTTTTAATTTGGGTAATAATACTTAAGATTTCTTCTGAAGGTTCACCCACTTGTATTACAGTATCTTTTTCTGTAGTAGTAGATCTTAAGCATGTACCCAACATTTCTGGTTGTATAAGATCCATATCATCACCTAGATCTTCATTTATAACTGTGGCCCCGGTTAACATAGCTAAATCATCGAGTTGTTCTCGTTTGTTTACACCATAAGTAGGAGCACCTATTATATTTACTTTAATGTTGCCTTTTGTTTTATTCATAGCTAATGTAGCGGCCACTGGCGTTTCTACGTCTGCTATAATAAGTAAAGGTTTTTTGTTTTTAATAACATATTCTAAAACAGATTGTATCTGTCTTATGTTTTCAACCGGTGATTCTATTAATAATACTGCCGGATTTTCTAATTCACATGATTTCTTCTCTGGATTGTTTACAAAATGAGGATTAGCCATCCCTTTATCATATTGTACCCCATCAACTATCTCTACTTCTGTTTCTGCTTCAGGAGAATAATCCATCATAACTATACCTGTTTGACCAACAGATCTAAATGCATCACCAATAATTTTTCCAAGTTCAGGATCATTGTTGGTTGATATCGTAGCTATATGATCTATCATATCGCCCTTAACAGGTAAGCTATTTTTCTCTAAATACTTAACTACTTTCTTAGTAGCTGAGTTAATACCATCTTTAAGTGCCCTAGAACTTACTTCTACACCTATTTCTGATGCTTCTTTAAGAATTGCATGGGCTAATACAGTTGCGGTTGTGGTACCGTCTCCTGCTTCATTTACTGTTTTGCGGGCTGCTTCTTTTAAAAGGGTGGCCCCCATATTTTCTACTGGATCTAATAAGACTATTGAGTTTGCAACTGTAACCCCATCTTTTGTAATTAATGGTCTACCTGCATCATCTTCTAGTAGTACACATTTACCGCTAGCCCCTAATGTGGAGCTAACAGCTTGTGTGAGTTTATCAATTCCTTTAAACACTTGATTTTGAGCACTTTGCCCAAAATTAAGATTCTTGACTATTAAGTCTGACATATTTGATTAAATTTGATTATATTGTAGTGTTCTATTTAAAGGTCTTAACGACTTTTGGGCCATTTAAGAATTCAACTTTCTTGCTGTAATGCTCGACTGATGCGTCGATAGCACTTTCAGCACCATCCATTGTTTCTCTTCTGGTCACGTCAATCCATTTATCTTCTTGTGGATCTTGGTATTCAGTTTGATAAAAACCGTTAGGTAATTGAACAATCCGCCAGTGTTTTTTACTAGCAAGATGTTTCCAAAGGTTAATGGTTTCTTCTGAATTTTGTGGTTGACTACCCCACGATTGAGTCTGGTAAAATAGTGTCATTGGTTTTGGTTTTAATGTTTGACAATAGGTTTATAATATATTATCACTTGTTTTTTTGGTTTTTTAAGTTATGGTGCAGTTTCTTCTGCTAAAGCTGTTACTTGAGCGCTTGTTAATACAGATGGGAATATTCTTATTTGATCTACATCACCATCAAGTGCGTATGTACTAGTAGAATCATAAGCACCTATATTGTATCCCGATGTAATTGTTCTTACTGAACTTTGAGTACTTAAAATATCACTACCTGATAATGTGCCATCAATATATATTTGATTAACTTTTGTTGATGCTGTATAAGCACAAGTTATATTAAACCAATTACCTAATACTATTGTTGATGTAGCGGCATATGATGAGGGATCGTAATTATAACCCCCATAACCTCTTCTTGTATGAATTGATATTGTATTACCTGATACTGGAAATATGATTAAATCAAACATTTGATATTCACTTCCACTAAAAGGACTTGATTTACCAGTTACAGCATAAAATACTGAGGGTATAGTATTTAATTTTACCCATATAGAAAATGTAAAATCTGTATTTGTAGCATTATCTAAAACGCCTGTTATGCCTGGGAAATCAACAAAATTGTTACCAGAAAAACCTGATAATGCTTTACCATATTTACCACTTGCAGAATAAGATAAACTTCCCGTGATAGTTCCGTCTAATCCTCCAGGACAAGTATCATTAACATTATCTTCAAATTGATATAAAGCAGTTGCTGTAGTTGGATAATTACAAGCACCTGTTGTCCCTGCTTGTGGAACCGCTGTTGTACTTATTAAAGTAAACCAACTAGCTCCATCGTAATACTCTACTTTTTTAGTTGTAGTGTTGTATCTAAATTCACCATCTTTTAAAATATATGAACCCCCTGTTACTGGTCTACCACCTGAAGCTGTTGATGAAAAAGTTACAGTAGCAGTACCTGTGGTTTCTGTAATTGTATAAACTTTATCACCACTAGTCCACGCACCTCCACCAACTTGAGTTAGTGATGTAGTAGCATTAACAAAAGTAGCTGTAGTTGTACTTACCGTTCTTAAAATTACAACACCAGACCCACCGGCTCCACCTGATCCACTACTTGGTTGTACATCTCCATTTCCACCACCACCACCACTTCCAGTGTTATTTGCTGCGGAAGGCCCATTTGCATAGGGAGAACTTCCTGAAGCTCCAGCAGCTCCACCACCTGTTCCACCTTGCGTTACATTTCCTAAATCGTAGTTTGCTCCACCACCTCCACCAGCAATGTCAAAAGCAGAGCCAGTTATACTTGTTACGTTTGAATATGTTTTTCCAGCCCCACCGTATCCATCAGTGTTTGATGCACCAGCATTAAATCCTACTTGAGTAGCACCACCACCTCCTCCACCGCACTGAAAACTACTAGATCCAGGTCCTCCATTTCCTCCATTATTTCCTGAACCAGTCCCTATAGCAGATCCTCCACTAGCAGTGGTTCCAACCCAGTTACCTCCAGATCCTCCTCCAGATCCTCCGTCAGATCCAATAATTCCAGAAGCACTGTTTCCAGGCGATCCACCGCCACCACCTAAAGAAGTTATACTATCAAAAGTAGAATTAATTCCGTTGTTACCATTAGATCCACCGCTGCTATTTACAAACACACCACCACCACCTGTACCAACAGTTAAATTAAGTTGAACACCAATATCTACAGCTATTGTACTTTCTTTTAATTCACCAGCTCCACCTCCACCTCCTCGATACCAACCACCACCAGCACCACCACCGGCTACAACAAGGTATTCTACAGATGCGGTACCACTAGTTGAACCTTTAGCTAATACTACTCCATCTGTATTGGTCTCTACACTTGATATTGTCGTAGGAAGATCTATAAGATCTGGTGTTATTACTTTTGTTATTGCCATTATTGTTCGTTATATAATAAGGTTACTTGAGCGCTTGTTAAAGCTGAATTAAAAAATCTTACTTGATCTATTCTACCATCCCAAGCGTATGATGAATAACTCCCGTTCCCATTATATTGCCCTAGACATTCATACGCATAAACGGATTGAGAACCTGTGAATGCAATTGTGGTTGTTGTACTAACCAATGACTCATTAATGTATAAATCAATTGATTGTGGAGAATACCTATAATTTAGAGATAGGTGATAAAATGTAGTAGGTAATAGTGTAAAATTACTAGTGTTTGCAAAGCCATAATAAGTCCCACCGTATCTTCTTACAAAAGTTGCATTATAGGTATTTCCGCTAACATTTGAAATATAAAGTTCTGAGGGAGCATTATAATAAGAATCATTAGTTCCAATAATACCCCTAAAACTAGTAAATGCAGCATCTGTATATATCCACATAGAACGATTAAAATCAGTTGCATCTGTAGAGATACTGATTGCTGATGGTACTACTATTTTACTTGTACTTCCGTTAAAAATTGCAGCCTCACCAAACTCACCTCCTGATCCTGTGGTATATGTAATACTTGTTGCTGTACCATCATAAGTTCCGCATGTATCAGGAACATTATTTGTAGTTCCACCATCGCTATTTAATTGATACAAAGCTGTTGCTGTAGTAGGATAATTACAAGTAGCTAAGGTTGAATTATCAAATACTCTCCACCCTGTAGACATATAATGTTCCATTGCACTTGCTGCGTAATTAGTTGATGTCTGATCTGTATTTGTTCTTAAATCACCTACTTTAGGTCCTAGTACAGATGAACCAATTAAATTAATAGTTCCAGATCCACCTTTAAATACTAAAGTTGTATTTGTACTATCATCAAATTTAGTCTTAAATGTGTCTTGATATAATAATAAAACTTGACTAGCTGATAATGCAGTATTATTAAATACTCTAATTTGATCCATCATTCCGTCCCATGCGTAAGCACTATAACTTCCACTATCCTCATATTGACCATAACAGAAGTTTGTAACTATAGAACCTGATGCTGAACTTATTAATGCTTGGGGTATTGGTAATACTGATCCGTTTAAATAATGAGTAAATGTTTTATTACTAGAAGTATAAACGCTTGCTAAATTATACCATTCTCCTGAATGCATTAAAGGACAAGCACTACCGGGAGGGCCATAATAAAAAGTTCCACCAAAACCTCTAGCGCCATTTATTGTATATTCCCCACTAATACCAGTGGATCTAAGAAGTAAATATATTGTAGGATAAGCTCCACTAACCCAACCAGAACCACCACATAATGAGATATAACCTGTAGTAAAATCACTATTATATTTAAACCATATTGATATTGAAAAATCATTATCAGTTGTTGTGGGTATTGGACTAGGTGTCACTATTTTAGAGGTTGTTACTTGAGTAAAAACAGCTCCTTGATTTAAATATCCAGAAGCATAACTTATACTACTACCATCAACACCATTATAACTTCCAGTGCTACTAGTATCTGTAGAGTTTCCATTCAATGTATAAAAAGCTGTGTTTGCTATTGGATAAGCATTATCTGTTTCTGTTGCAGTACTTAATCCTCCAATCAAACTTCCACCTATTGTAATACTACCTACATCAGCATTTGCATATTTAAGTATTACTACACCTGAACCGCCTGATCCGCCAATATTAGTATCAGGTCCATATGATCCAACTCCACCACCGCCACCGCCGGTGTTTATTGTTCCAGGATACCCATTATTTGCTACAGGGTGGGTTCCGCCACCAACATTTCCATCACCACCGCCTCCATCACCACCGTCGCCGCATGTAACTCCATAAGCGCCACCTCCGCCTCCTCCAGCAAAATTTCTCTCAGCACCATTTGTTTCTCCAACACCTGCAGTTGCTGCATTTGCTTGTGTTATTATTCCTAAAGCTACAGCATCTGATCCGGAACCACCATCACCATCAAAATTATTACCGCCTGTGCCTGGTGCACCTGCACCACCACCGCCTGAACCTGAATGTGGAGCACCATAATTTGCTACAACCGCTGTACCCCCAGCATTACCTTGCCCTGAAACTCCAGCGCCACCAGTATTACTACCCGTAGATAAAGTAGCACTACCACCACCTGATCCTCCAGGAAGACCACCACCTTCATGCCCTTGACTGCCACCACCTCCTTGGCCTTGGATTTGATAAAAACCTGAATCTTGACCGTTTGCTCCTGTAGCTGGTAAAGCACCTGTTCCACCAGCACCACCCTGACCTACAACTATACTAAGATCTGTATTATTTGGAACTCCAATTGTGGCAGTAGATAAACCACCAGCACCGCCTCCACCAGCTTGGCCAAATCCACCGCCGCCGCCACCGCCACCTACAACTAAGTATTCTACACTTATAGTAGGTGTAGTAGGTTGTTGAGCATTTGTACCAACACAACCTTTTAAAGCCGTAGTATTACCAGTCTGATTTAAATCGATAAGATCATTTATTATTTTAGTTGTAGCCATATTTTATTTTATTCAGCAATTGCCATGTAAATATATGTTCCTCCGTTTGTATTATAGTCTGAATTAGTAAATTTTAATACAAAGCCAGTACTAGTAAAATCAATATAATTATATGTTGTATCTTCAGCATCGGAAAGATTAGCAAACAAAATACCATCAACATTACCACTTGATCCATTTCTTTTATTATCATGTATATACCAATTTGAAGTAGCATTTGTTTTCTTCATTATTATAAATGCGGGTTTAAATCCTGTATAAATTTCAGGTCCTGTAGTACTTCCGTTACCAACATAAAAACCTATTTTACTGTATCCTGCTACTGAATGGAAGCAGTAAGCAATAACATTTTTTCCTAGAGTTATAGATTGTCCCGATTTTAAACCAAAAGTGGTGCTATTAGGTAAAGCAGCTCCCCAAACGTTAGCTAGAGTTCCAGTTGTCCCAGTACTATTAAGAAGTAAATACTGGTTTATGCTAGTTATACCATTAACAAAAACTAACCAAGAACCTGTATCGTTGGTTTCTTTAGTTATAATAAGTTCAGGTGCTGAGCTTAATCCGTGACCTACAGTATAAGTGGAGTTATCACTTGGGTCAGTCCACTCAACAATACTAAATCCTGCATCTACATTAGCAGATACTTGGCTTGTTATTGTACCATCTGTGTTTGATACCGCTGCGCCTCCGGCTTTCCAGCTATATGATACAAAGTTAGATGAATTATTAATACCATTGTTTGTAACAGGAGGAGTAGTAAAACCAGTTGATGTAATTGTAGGAGACAAGTCTCCATTTGGGTGGGTACTATAATTATATTGAGCTTGAGAATCATTAGTATAAAGAGCATAATCATCACCTCTTACAGTATCATAAAGTTGCCAACTGTTTATTCCATTCCTTTCTTTAAATAAAACCATATCAGGGCCAAAACCAACTGAAATAGGTGTACTAAGTCCGGGGTTTGAATATATAACTGTATTAAAATTAGCAGATGGTATTACACTATTTGAATATGTACTAGCTGTATCTGTTATCTCTTGCCATAATGATCCATCATAAAATTCCATTTTACTTGTAGTAGTATTTTCCCTCATTAATCCTTCAGTAGGTGAGGATGGTCTACCTGTACCAGTACCACTAAAACTAACAGTTCCAGTACCGGCAATAAACTGAGACCAAGTTTCTGTTCCAATTGTACCGGTTGTAGCTTCATTAGTTTCAGAATATAAAGCCTGTACTTGATCTGCATCTAATTCACTTGGAAATATTCTAATTTGATCTATTGAACCAGTTTGAAAAAACGCAGTTCCAGTATTTCTCATTTGTTTACCAATTTGCATATTGGTGTTATTAACGTATGAGCTACTATTAAGCTTTGTAACAACAACTTCCGAACCATTTATGTAAATTTTTACATTTCCGTTAACATTAGTATCTGTAACTACAAAATGATTCCATTGATTAGTTACAACCGTGCTTGCATCACCAGTATGATACCCACCAAATACTGGAATATAAGCAACGTTGCCTGCTGATTCATCAAATGAAAACAATCCATTATTAGCACTTGAGCCATCCATACCACCAAATCCAATAGAAGAACTTCCAGTTGACTTTATCCACATAGAAATACTTTTAGCATTAGTAAGCGTGGAAAAATTTATTCCTGTACTTATATAATTACTAGTCCCATTAAAAACAGCATTATAGGTTCCATATTTAGGTGCTGTATTACTATATGACGGAGAACTAGTAGATGTTCCACTATAAGTCCCACAAGTATCACTCATGGCATTCTCTAATCTATACAAAGCAGTTGCTGTTACTGGGTAATGACATTGACCTATTGTACCATAATCATAATTACCATATAAACCAGAACTTATAGTTATTGGATTTGCTGTTGGGTATCTTAAAATTACAACACCAGAACCCCCAGCACCACCGTTTGCATTTGTTCCACCAGCACTTCTAGAACCACCACCACCACCTCCACCAGTGTTAGTAACTCCAACTCCACCATCAGCTGTATATGGATCAGTTCCTTGATCTCCACTTTGACCACCATTTCCTCCAGTTCCAAAAACACCAGCACCTCCAAGACCAGCAGTGGCTGGCGTACTATTATAAGTAAAATCACAAACTCCACCACCACCTCCACCAGCATATAATAAAGAAGTTCCAGCTATACTATTAGATATTGCGGCACCACCTTGACCATCAGTTGAACCTGATCTATTTCCACCTGGTTGACCTACACCACCAGCTCCACCTCCACCTCCACCTATATCACTAGGATTAGAACCTATACCACCATTATTTCCTTGACCGGTGGGGTTTGCACTTCCAGCACCTACACTTGTTCCACCTGAAGCACCACCACCAGATCCTCCATCAGAACTACTTCCTCCAGAGCCTGTATTTTTTGCTCCACCACCACCTGTAGCTGTTATAGTCGAAAAAATAGAATCTCCACCATTAACACCAACAGCACCACTTGTTTCATTTGTTGTACCTGCTCCACCAACACCTACACTTATATCTAAAGCAGCTGAAATAGCAAAATCAGCAGTTGCGGTCAATAAGCCACCGGCACCACCACCACCTCCACCTGAACTATTACCAGCTCCACCACCACCGCCGGCAACAACAAGGTATTCTACAGATGCAGTAGAATTACTTGTACCTTTAGGTATTAGTAAAGCTTCAGTGTTACCACTAAGATCTATTACGTCTGTGGAGAGTTTAGTTAATGCCATATTTTATGTTGTTGTTATAGATTCTATTATGGCTCCATTTGGATAAGTTCCACTTGTTAGTGTTATTGTGGTTACACCACTAGCAACAGCGGCGGTATATAAATCTTTGTTTTGATAAACCCCAGTCACATATACATCAATAAAATCTGTATTAGTTTGACTAACTGTTCCGCACACGTGGCTATTTGTTGATGCGCCAGCTGTAGTTCTATTTACTACTCTTGTTGCTGCACTAGATGGTATAGCTGCAAAAGTACCATCACCTCTGTAAAAATTTGTAGCAGTTGCAGTTGCTTGACCAACTAAAGAAATTGTTATAGTACCTTTTACAGGAGTTGCACCAACAACAGTCACAATACCAGCACCACCAGGACTAGCAGCTGCACTACCTTTTATATTTGCAGTTGTACTATCTGTTATAGCTATAGGTGTTCCGCTATCTCCAGCTAAATTCCAATTAGTATAACTTGCGGCAGCAGTATCCCATTCTAAAGAACCTCCACTCGCTGTAGCAGTTAACACTTCATTAGCACCACCTGTATTACCAAGACTATCAGTTATAGTTGCAGCTATTAAAGTACCCTGAGAAGTTAAATTAGCACCAGTTATAAGACCTGTTGCTGTTAATGCTCCTGTCACTGTTGCTGTAGTTCCAGCTCCATTTTGAGCTATCATTGAATCACCAATTGTAGTACTATTTGAAAATACAGGTATTGTATTAGCAGTAGGAGTACCATTTGTAGTAACAGTACCTGTTGTAAGATTACCTAAAGTACCATCACCTAATATAACTTCAGAATTTGATCCAGCACCCGTTACGGTAAATGTACCAAGTCCAACTATTGGATTAAAGGTATCAGATGTAACAGTAAAAGCTGCTGGCATAGCAAGACCAACGCTTGTAACTGTACCGCCACCAGCAGCAATATAAGTTTTTATAGAACTAAGAGAAACATCCTTAACTCCTCCGCCAGAATCATCATTAATTAATAAAGAATCATTATTCTCAACAGTTGTTATTGTGTTTGGTGCGGCTAAAATAATATTATTAGCATTAGCCGTATAATCTGGAGATATTGTACCAGTTGGACTAGCAACGTCTATAGGTCCACCAACAAGTCCATTACCTGTTGCTACACTTGTAATACCAACAGTAGGTCCGGTTGTCCAAGTCCCACTTTTTGATAAAAATGTATTTGCAGCCGCGCCAGTAGCATCTGGTACATAACCAGCATTACCAGCAATTGCTACACTAGCAAAACCTACAGCTGATACCGCACCAGCAGCAATAGTTAATCCTCCAGCTGTTGGAAAATTAGCTATACCAAGAGCTGTAGCTGTTGCTACACCTATATTTTGTTGTATTTGTGTCCAAGAGGTAATTAAAGATGCGTTAGCTGCCGCGGCGGTAGAACATACTATTTGATCACCTATAGCTAGAGTGTCTTGAGCAGAACAATAAAAATCACCACCAGCTGTTTCTACTATATAAAAATCTCCAATGTCTATTGCTATTCTTGTACCCGCGCCTCCAGGACAATTATATAAAAACGAACCTGCATTCACACCTGAAGTAATAATACCAGAATCGGCTCTAAATCCACCTTTAAACTCTAAAAATCCTACCAAAGCATCAGAAATAGCTGTTTGTATTTGATCACCAGTTGCCAATGTAGCTGAACCTGCTGCAACACCTCCACTTGTATCAGCATTTATTACTGGTACAGCCGGAGTACTATTATCAATTGTTATTTTATTTGTAGTTCCATTAACACCAGTAAGTGTACCTACACCATACCCTAGGCCTGTAACATATGTTACTACTTCAGCTGATGTTGCTAGTGCAGTTGTACCAGTGCCTGTTATTGCTCCTGTAATTACGTTAAGTGTTGGGGTAGTTTGAGATTGAGTAACTGTTAATTGCTGTTGCGAATTTGATATTACATCAGTAACAGTACCAACATTATTAGCTAAATATGTTACTATTTCAGCACTAGTAGCTAATGCACCGGTACCAGCACCGGTTATTGTTCCAGTTATAGCATCAACCGTAACAGTCCCTGGACCAGCTCCATTTGTTATGTTTAAAGCAGCAGTAGTTGTAGTATCAATTTCTGTTATATCACCAACAGCATTAGCAATCCATACAGCTGGTTGTCCAACACCCTGTGATTGTAATATAAAACCATTAGTACCAACCGTACCGTTCGCACTGAGTGTTCCAGTTAAACTTAAATTTGTACCTGTAAAATCTACAGCGTTAGCTGTTCCTGATAAAAATAAATTTCTCCAAGAATTTGTATTTGTAATACCTAAATCTGAAGTAGCATTTGTTAAAGGTGAAAAAGGTTTGGCTGAAAATACGCCTGCTGTTATATCTGTAAGAGATGAATCAACTGTAGTTTGTGGAGTATTAAAAACAGGTATACTATTAGGTGTACCAGATTGACCAGACATTTTATTATCAAATCTAGTCCAATCAACAGCACTTAAATAACCATCTGTTGTACCATTGGCCTCAGTAATACCAACAGTGCCTGTTTTAGTTATAGTACCACCAGTAAGTGGAGCTGTAAATGTTATTTGAGTTACTGATGTTATTATAGTATTTAAATAAGCAGCAAGATTACCTACAGAAAAATTTCTTGTTACGTTTTCTTTTATTCCATTTTGAACTATAGTTGAAGTACCTACTAATAAATCTGATGATTGTATATTGGTCTCTGATGGATAACTATATATTATTGCCATGTTTTTGTTTTTCTATTAAGTTGCTTGTAGTGTTCCTGTTATTGTTGTTACCACTGTTTGTGATCCGTTTATTGTATTTGTAGGTGGTGTAATTGTAGGTGCAACAGGAAAAGTAAACCCGGTATTTGCACTGCACCCTGTTGTAAATAAACCTGTAACATCTAGTGATGCAGAATTTGCGGGTGCAACACTTATTGCATTAGTTTGACTACCAGTTATTGTAAATCCTGAACCGTCAGCTGGTCCACCTTGTATATTTGCTACAACTAAAAGTGTAGCTGTTATTGATGGGATTGGTGCAGCTGCAACTGTTCCACCTAAATTTTGAGTTACTGTTGCACTTGCTCCTGGAAATACACCTTGTACAACCATACCACTAGCTGGTACTGTAAAGTAAAAATCTTCTTTTGGTGTTATTATAGAAGTGAATGTATATGCTTCTCCTGGTACACCAGATAATTGATTTCCAGTTACATTTCCAGTTATATCGTATGCGGTTCCAGCAACTCCACCGGATATACCATTAACAGTATTCAGTGTAACAGTTACTGGTGTTGTTCCAGCCCCAGCATCTAATATATATAAAGTGTTAGGGTTTGGTACAAAACTACCAGCATTGTATGTTGATGCTAGTATTGTAACAACGTTATTTATTACAGCTGTTGATGTATAAGTATCTGTTGAGTTTTTTATAGAGCCAGCATCACCAGCATCTATATATGTTTTTATTAAAGGAAGTGCCGTTATAGGTATAGTAGATAATGTAGTTGTTTTTATATTGTTACTAGATGTTTGGTTATAAGGTATAAAATCTGTACTTATTATAGGGGTATTAACTTTACTTCGTAATATATAATTATTAGAACCTGTTGTTTCAACTCCAATACTAGGGTTAACTGTATTAGTTCCAGCGGTTACCTGTAAACCATCACCAGCTATTACACTTTGCACTGTACCGGGATTATTTATTGCATTTAAAGTTACAGTACCTGTTCCGCTAACACCTGTAGATGCTATGGTTACATTTGCACCCGCAACTATAGAAGTTACACCTGTATTAGTTATTGTTACGTTACCAACTGTAGAACTAAGAGCTATACCTGGAATAACTGGTGCTAGAGATGTAACAGCACTTGTGGCTTCTTCAATATTTACAACAACATCATTAGTACCAGTTGTTAATTCAGCCGTAACACCTAGACCAGTAAAATTGATTGAATCAACATCTGAAGTTATTTGGTCACCTTTATTAGATACTGTTATTTGAGCACTTCCAGTTGATGTGGCTGGCATCCATTTATTATCACCACGTAAAAAAGTAGTTTCAGATGGTGTACCAGCTGCGGATAATAAAGCCACCAATGTACCGTCACCAGTTATTGGCCCTCCTTGTATGGTTATAAATGTAGAATCTGTGGTAGATACAGATTGCACGGTACCTGTACCACCCTGAGTATTAGTAAGTCCTACAAGACTAGCTATTGTATAACTTTTGGTGGCATTACCATCAGCTATGGAAGTTCCAATCAATAGATCACCTGTTTCTGGTGTTGTGTCTATTGGATAACTATATATTATTGCCATTATTTATTTTTAAATTGTTATTTTTATTAATCTATATACTAAAATTACTATTAACACCCACAAGTAGTTACTGAACCATTGTTACCAAGTGACCCACAAACACAACCGGTTTGTGTATCACAATCCCTCCACACAAAAGTTGCCTCGTAGACATCACCTGCATTTGAAGGGTCATTGCAAGTAAATTCAGGTTGAGTATCGTAAATCGGTTGGCATATATCTAATGTGAATCTAGGATCACCTGCAACCTCCCAACATGAGTTAAAATTACTAGTACAATTTGCCGACATAGTTTCAATAGGGGTTGGAAGTCCAGTTCCAGGCATTGTACGTGTATTATTCTGTATATTAAACGTAAACCATCTTGCGTGGTGTTCTGAAATAGAAACATTAGATATATTTGGTTTTGCAGTTATCATACCAGTTTCACTTAAACTAAATGGTCCTATAAAAGTGAATGATTGTTTATCTTGATTTGCTGTTGGGCTGTAATCCCAATTATAAGTTTCACTTATAAATCCACCTTGAAATGTTATACTAAATTCTCCAGGTGAACCATCAGGTTTAAGTGGAATATTAGCATTACCACATCGTAGTAAAGTTGCTATTAATTTTCCTGCTGTAAATATTGTTTCTGTTATTTTAACTTGAATTAATGGGTATGCTGGATTAACATTTTCAACTATATTATCGTATGCATATTGTGCCGTATCACTAACACTTTGCCCCTGCTCTACTGTAACTGTATTAAGTAAAACAGTATTGCTAAAAAACTCAACAACAACCCTACCGCCGAATGGAACAAGATTTGAAGCACCTACGGTACCTCCAGAAATTCTATTTACCAATACTTTAACTTTACCCTTGTTAGGATTTTCGTTGTAAGTAGGCATATCACCATAAGTCGTAGAATTGGTTAGTTGTGAAGGTCCGTCCTCTGCAGGTGCGCTAATAACCTGAACTACTTCGTTGTATTGATTTTCAATTGAGTCTCCCCATTGGTATGTTACTTCGTATGCTACAGTTCGTGTAAATGTGCCGGGACTATGGTAGGTGTTAACTATCGGACTTGCAACTAATTCTACATTTGTATTAAAACTAATTGTAGGTGGCCCAACTAAAGTACCTGTTAATTTATACTCAGCATAATGAATAGTGGGGTAGTCACCATAAGGCATACCTCCTTGAGCTTCAGTTCTTGCCATAAAAGGAGGATCTCCTGCTAACATAGTTAAAGTAGGTCCACTACTCCACGTATACTGGTAATGACGCGTATTAATGTAGGGGCCCGGAGCTAGAGGAGATAGATTACAAGGAAGACCTGTTGGACCTACTTGATATGCGGCAAATTTAGCAGCTTGTCCACTACTTGAATTGTTAGAAGGACAAACTGACCAATCGCTTGAGTTAGCACCATTCGAATACTGGACAGCATCAGAATCAAGAGTAAAAGTAATTTGACCAGCAACTGGTGGTGTAAATATTATGGCACCTGTTATGGTTAAAGTAGCAGAACCATTATTTCCACCACTTATTGTTTGGGGTCCAGTAGGATTAAATACATAAGTAGGAGTGCTACCCCAACTATATCCTGGATCAAGGTTAGGTTCAGCTGGGTCAATCCATGAAAATTCGCTTCCATCATTTAAGTTTGTAATAGCTTCTGCTATTATTCCACCATTTTGATTTATTACTGCCTCTTGGTTATTTGTAACAGGACTAGAAATTATACTCCAATCATATTGAGGTGTTCCATGACCAGCACCACTTATAGTTACATTACTTACATCTACAGTTAATGCTGCAGAATACTGTATAAGATAATAATCAGCTTGTATTGTTTGATTTTGATCCATAAATATACCAGTAAACCATTGCCGGCCTTGTGCCTCTTGAGTAATTCTTGATCCTGTAAAATTACCTAAACTTGTATAATCAGGTTCTGAAACAAGTGTTGGAGTAATGCTTTCGTCGGCTATGGCTATAGGATCATATTCGGTTTGGTATTTAGGCTCTCCAGTAACAAATTTGTGTTTATTTGTATTTATTAATTCTACAATAGGATTATAAAAAAAATCCCCAGTGTTTGTAGCTATCCCATTATTGGATTCGTCTCCAGGTTGAGAATTCGGCGCAGCTTTAAATTGCCAATCACTGTGTTGGTTAGCACTTATAGAACCCAGTAGACTTATAGATAATTTTGATATATATACAGGTAAGGCAGGAGGTGTATATGTGCCATTAAAAACTAGTGATTTTTCATATGTACTACCCAGGTTACCAACAATTACATCTGTAAATGATTGA
>Ga0209091_10000171_pt1 | contig 64023 bp, 60 predicted proteins | sample ArcticOcean_MG_C_6_FD_187438 | JGI IMG/M metagenome (GOLD analysis project Ga0209091, IMG submission 187438) | Marine microbial communities from western Arctic Ocean - ArcticOcean_MG_CB8_128 (SPAdes) (version 2) | ecosystem: Environmental > Aquatic > Marine > Oceanic | place: Arctic Ocean...
AATTGTTTCTAACCCTCTGTTTCATTCAGAAGAAACTATTTTGGTGAAAAGTGGTAAAGAAGCATTAGCGAATATTGCTTTATATCTTAGAGATCAAATTAAACCAAAAATAATTGCAATTACAGGGAGTAATGGAAAAACTTCTACAAAAGAAGTCCTCGTTTCAATTATGAGTAATTATTTAAGCCGAGACAAATTGTTATTTACAGAAGGTAACTATAATAATGAAATAGGCATGCCACTGACACTTCTAAATCTTAAGGATACTCATAGTCATGCAATATTAGAGCTAGGTATGAATCATACTGGAGAAATTGAAGGACTTGCAAAGATTGCGAAACCCACCATTGCCCTGATTACAAATATTGGTGAAGCCCATATCCAAAATTTTAATTCTAAAGACGATATTGCAGAAGCAAAGAAAGAAATTTTAACTCCTTCTGATGAACTTGAGTTTGCAATATTGCCTAGGGATGATGATTATTATCAATTTTTATCACAAAATAAAAAAAACATAAAAGAAATAACGTTTGGATTTACAAAAGAAGCAACTATAAGCTGCAAGATATTAAATAAGAAAAAAATAACGATTTTTACACCCAAAGAAAGCATTGATGTAGAAGTGAATTTACTAGGCAAGCATAACTTAAAAAATATTATGGCTGCTTGTGCATGCAGTTATGCACTAGAGGTCCCTATAAACACAATGAAAAAAGGAATAGAGGCAATTAAACCCTTTCCTGGCAGACTTGAAAATATAATTAGCTCTAATGGTGCAATAGTAATAAATGATAGTTACAACTCTAATCCAAGCTCAATGAAAGAGGCTGTAGATGTATTAGTAGATGTTAAAGGATTAAAGATTTTAGTGATTGGGGATATGGCTGAGCTTGGAAATGATTCGAATAAGTACCATAAAGAATTGGGGAAATATATTCAAGCATCTAAAATAGATTTTACTTTAGCTATCGGAAGACATACAAAAATAACTATGCAACAATTAGGAAAAGAAAATTTATGGTTTGAGACAAAAGAAGCCCTTGTAGGTAAGCTTTTAAAAATAATGAAACCTAAATCAACTATATTGGTTAAAGGGTCGCGTCTCATGAAGATGGAAGATATTGTTAATAAAATTATTTTATAGGGAATAAAAGATGTTATTGGAATTATTTAGATGGTTGGCGATAGATGTCCCAGGATTTAATGTTTTTAACTATATTTCTCTAAGAGCTGTATTAGCAGTCATCACTTCTCTATTAATTTCATTTTCTTTTGGCGGTTGGTTTATAAAGAAATTGGGAGAATATAGCCTTGGTCAATATATTAGAAATGATGGGCCAGAGGGTCACCTTATTAAGTCTGGAACGCCAACAATGGGTGGAGGATTGATATTAATTTCAATTATTATTTCAACATTGTTATGGGCCGATCTAAGTAATTATTACGTATGGCTATTGCTTATTGTAACTTCTTCTTTTGGCTTAATAGGATTAATTGATGATATTAGTAAGATTCAAAAAAAAGAAGCTAATGGACTGTCAGCACTACAAAAATTTATACTACAATCAATCATTGGTATAGGAGTTGCAACCTATTTATTTTATACGGCTGGAACACCTCAAGAAACTGAATTATTAATTCCATTTTTTAAAGATTTGAGTTTACCACTAGGCGCGCTAACATTTATTATTTTAAGTTATTTGGTTGTAGTTGGGAGTAGTAATGCAGTTAATTTAACAGATGGCCTTGATGGATTAGCTATTATGCCAGCTGTGATGGTCATAAGCGCATTGGGAGTTTTTGCATATGTCGAAGGAAATACAATTTTTGCAAACTATCTCAGTATTCCATACATAGAAGGGGCAGGCGAACTTACAATATTTTGTGCTGCATTAGCTGGTGCAGGCCTGGGTTTTCTTTGGTTTAATGCGTATCCGGCAGAAGTATTTATGGGTGATTTAGGATCATTATCCATAGGGGCAGCAATGGGGACGTTAGCAGTGATTGTAAGACAAGAAATTGTCCTAATGATAATGGCCGGAATCTTTGTAGTTGAAACATTTTCTGTGGCTATCCAAGTCGGCTATTTTCGCTATACAAAGAATAAATATGGAAAAGGTAAACGAATTTTTTTAATGGCACCACTTCATCATCATTATGAAAAAAAAGGCTGGAAAGAAACTCAAGTTGTCGTGAGATTTTGGATTATCACAATGATGCTCGTTCTAATTGGTCTGGCTAGCTTAAAGATTCGTTAATGATTGATAATGTTAATCATGTTTTAATTCTAGGATGTGGCAAAACTGGTCTATCTATTGGAAGATATTTGAATCATGCAAAAAAAATATCTTTCTATGATGAAAATAAAGTAGCTGTGGATAATGCGAAAAAATTATTTGGCACAAAAAGAAATTTATATATTTGTGGGGAACTAGAGGAAAAGTTTTTTAATGATGTAGATTTTGTTGCAATTAGTCCTGGATTTGATCCTAGGCATCCAATAATTAAAATAATAAAAAAAAATGGTACAAAATTTCATAATGATATTTCATTATTTTTTAAAGAAAATGATTTAAAAGATACAAAAGTAATCGCTGTAACAGGCACAAATGGCAAGACCACTGTTTGCTCAATGATGGAACAAATGGCATCAGAATCCGGATTGAAAGCTAAAGCAGTCGGTAATATTGGATTCCCAATATTGGATGTAGGCGAAGTCAATAATTTAGATTTATTAATTATTGAATTATCTAGCTTTCAGCTTGAAGTATTAAATAATGCAAAAATTGATGTGGGAGTTATTTTAAATATTTCTGATGACCATATGGATAGATATAATTCGTTCTCTAAATATTTTCAAGCAAAAGCTAAATTATTTGATATATCAAAAATCAATATTATTAATCGAGATGATGAAAATTTATACTCTTTAAAGGAAAAAGCTACTTTATCTTTTGGTATTTCAAAGTCTAAAAACGAAGAAGATTATAGTTTAAACAATAGTCAGCTCCAACCTTTTATTCAGAAAGGGAATAAGGATGATATTAATATAGAGAGCTTAAATTTAATAGGGGAGCATAATAAATTGAATCTTATGGCGGCAATTGCATGTATTGCATCTGCTTTTCCAAAATTAAACGATTACAAAATTAATAATTTTAAAGGCGTTAGTCATAGACTTGAGTTGGTCAAAAATCAGAAAGGTATCATTTTTTATAATGATTCAAAGGCAACTAATGTAAATGCAACAATTACAGCTTTGAAGAGTTTTGATAAGAAAAATATCTTTTTAATTGCTGGAGGAGATAGCAAGAATCAAATTTTGAAACCTTTGGAAGGGTATTTGAAAAAGATGGTATCTGCTCTTTATTTGATTGGTCAGGATGCGCATATATTTGAAGAAAGCTTTACCTTTATAGATTCGCTCAAAATTACCAATCATTGCTCGATGAATGACGCAGTTTTATCTGCTTATCAAGATGCAAAAGCCGGGGATATTGTTTTACTATCTCCGGCATGCGCAAGTTATGATATGTATGAAAATTACAAAGAGCGCGGAGATGAGTTTAAATTGATTGTGGAAAAATTATAAGGTATGAAGCTTTTTTCTTCTCAAAAAAATTATAATCTACCAATTTATGATTACGGTTTAATATGGGCTGCTCTTTTACTTTTAGGAATCGGTCTGGTTATGGTCTATTCAGCGTCTATTGATGTAGCAGCTGGATCACAGAAATATAATTATCAACATTATTATTTTTTACTAAGGCAGTCAACATACTTATTAATTGCTTTTATTTGTGGGTATATCACATTTTTAATCCCAGTTTACTTTTGGCAGCGATGGGCTCCTTATCTTTTCTTTATGGGTGTAGTTCTTTTAATATTAGTTATAAGCCCTATTGGCTTAGAAAGGAATGGTAGTCAAAGGTGGCTTTCATTGGGTGTTCTAAATTTGCAGCCAACAGAGCTCGTTAAGCTTTTTACGGTTATGTATGCATCTGATTATGTCTTAAGAAAATCAAAGCAAATGAGAACTATTGTTAAAGGATTTATGCCAATACTAGCAGTGATGATTTTTACTGGATTATTAGTTATTTTAGAGCCTGATCTCGGCGCTCTAATTGTTATTATGGCAATTGCAATGGGAATCCTTTTTTTGGGCGGCTTAACGTTAAGAGTTATTTTAAGTTTAGCTGTATTGGCCCCAATTGGAGTCTGGGCAGCAGTAATGTCATCTCCATACAGACTTAAAAGAATTCAAGCATTTAGAGATCCTTGGTCCCCAGAAAATATATTAGACGGAGGCTATCAAATTACTCAAGCACAGATGGCTTTTGGTAATGGTGAATTTTTTGGTGTAGGGGTTGGGAATAGCGTTGCAAAGCTTTCATTCCTACCTGAGGCACATACAGATTTTCTTATGGCAATTATTGGTGAAGAATTTGGTTTGTTTGGAGTCACTATTGTTATAAGTTTATTTGCATTTTTAATAGTAAGGATGTTCGGGATTGCAAAGGAGTCAATTCAGAATAATAAACATTTCGCAGCTTTAATGGCTCAAGGAATAGCTATATGGTTTGCGATTCAGTGCACAATTAATATTGCTGTCAATTTAGGATTGTTCCCCACGAAAGGCTTAACTCTTCCATTACTATCATTTGGGGGTAGTAGTATTTTAGTGAGCATTGTTGCAATTGCTATTGTACTAAGAATCGACCATGAAAATAGAAGAAATTTAAGGGGACAACATTATAATAAATAAATTCAAGATCATGGTTGTAGCAGCGGGGACAGGCGGACACATATATCCTGGTCTTGCAATCGCAGAGCATTTTATGGCTAAATCTCACCCTGTTTCATGGGTGGGAACCTGCAAAGGTATGGAAAAAGGACTAGTAGATAAATATAAGATTCCTTTTTTTTCAATAAATATTTCTGGCATTAGGGGCAAGGGTTTATTGCCGTGGATTAAACTCCCATTTATACTCTTCACATCAATACTTCAATCTATAAAAACATTAAAAGCCGAAAAACCAAATTTTGTAATAATAATGGGTGGTTATATAGGTATTCCTATGGCAATTGCATCTAAAATACTTGGAATACATTTAATTATCCATGAGCAGAATGCGATACCAGGATTAGCAAATAAAGTAATTTCAATTATTGCTAATAAGATATTTTGTGGATTTAAAAATAGTTTAAAGAAAGCAAAGGTAATAGGAAATCCAATAAGAAAAACAATATCCAATATTAGCGAGCCTCAGCAAAGATTTAAAAATAAAATAGGGCCACTGAATATTCTTATATTAGGAGGAAGCTTAGGTGCAAAATCCCTTAATATTTTATTACCACCAATCCTGAATAACTTTACTAGCGACCAAATCTCAGTTATTCATCAATCAGGGGAAAAGCACTATGAGGAATTAGTGAAAACATACGAGAGTTTAGCAATCGGTGAAGTTAGTAAAAAACCCCTCTGGTTATTAGGCACAGAAAAATTTATATACGATATAGAGGAAAAATATGAATGGGCAGACATTGTTATTGCTAGATCTGGAGCACTCACTGTTTCAGAATTTATTGAAGCAGGCATTGCATCAATATTAATACCTTTTCCATATGCTGTTGATAATCATCAGTATCATAATGCTAAAATATTAGAAGATAAAAAATCAGCAATCATTATTAATGAGAATAAAATTAACAATAAACTTTTACAAATACTATTAAAAATAAATAGAAAAGAATGTTATTTGATGGCCTTAGGAGCACAAAAGAATAAATTAAATTTGAATGTAGTTGATGAAATATATTCATATTGCGAAGAAATAAATAATGAAAAATAAAATAAAAAACATATATTTTGTAGGTATTGGTGGTTCTGGCATGAGTGGTATTGCTGAAGTTATGCACAATTTGAAGTTCAATGTCCAAGGATCAGATCTTGGTAGGTCAGAAGCAATTCGAAATTTAAAAAAATTAGGAATAAAGATTTTTAGTAAGCATCTAGAAAACAATATAAAAAATATGGATGTCATCGTTGTTTCGGCTGCTATTTCAGGAAAAAATGCTGAAGTTAAAGCAGCAAATAAACAAAAAATACCAATTATTACAAGAGCAGAGATGCTATCTGAGTTAATGAGATTTAAAAAAGGTATAGCAGTTGCAGGTACACATGGAAAAACTACTACAACGAGCTTGATTGCAGCAATACTTACGGAGGGTAACCTTGATCCAACATATGTAATTGGAGGCAGACTTAATTCAATGAATGCAAATGCTAAGCTTGGGGGTGGTGACTTAATGATTGTTGAAGCAGATGAGTCAGATGCATCATTTCTTCATTTAAATCCGGTGAGTGCAATAATTACGAATATTGATAATGATCATTTGGGCACATATCAAAATAATTTTGAGAACCTAAAGCAAACATATATAGACTTTGCTCATCAAATACCATTTTATGGGACAATTTTTTTATGCGCAGATGACAAGCATGTAAGAAGTATTATGCCAAAGATTTCAAGACCAATAGTTACATATGGACTAAAAAATAAGGTTGATGTTCAGGCTGTGAATATAGTACACGAGGGAAATAAAGTGCACTTTACGATTATTGACAGAAAATATAATCATAATGAATTTGATATAACCATTAATTTTCCTGGCGAACATTTTGTTAGAAATACATTGGCAGCAATTGCCATAGCTCTGGAATATGGCGTATCAAAAAACAATATAAAAAAAGCCCTAGCTAATTTTGAAGGCGTAGCTAGAAGGTATGAAATATATAATAATATTATTATACAAGGTAAGAAAATTAGAGTTATAGACGACTATGGCCATCATCCAACTGAAATTGAGGCAGTATTGAAGGCCACCAAAAAAGGATTTAGAAATAAAAAAATTAATTTAGTATTTCAGCCACATCGATTTTCTAGAACTCGAGACTGTTATGAAGAGTTTTTAAGAGTTTTGAAAATCCCAGATACAGTTTTTCTGTTTGATATTTATGCAGCCGGAGAGAAAGTTATTAAAGATATTTCAACAAAGACATTAATAAATTCCATTAATCATCCGGAAATACATTATTTACCAAATTTTAAGACGGCAAAAAATATCATAACAAACAAAATTGAAGACGATTCAATTCTGATAATAATGGGCGCTGGTTCGATAGGTAATTTTGCTCAGTATATTATAGAAAAATAAGATATGAAGAAAAATACTATTCATGATGATGTGGAGTTAAAAAGTTTTAATAGCTGGAAGGTTGGTGGAAGAGCGGAGAAATTATTAATTTGTGATGATAAAGATATTCTTGGATCGCTTATAAAAAATAATAAAATAAAACTACCAATTACATTTGTTGGGCTCGGGTCAAATTTATTAGTACGCGATGGAGGCGTTAATGGAACTGTAATAGTTATGCACGGCGGCATAAATAAAATAAATAATGATGACGGTTTAATTTACACAGAAGCAGGTGTAAGTTGTTCTAAATTATCTAAGTTCTCAGCTAAAAAAGGGTTAGCTAATTCAGCCTTTTTCTCAGGTATTCCAGGGACAGTTGGAGGAGCATTATCTATGAATGCTGGTTGTTATGGTTCTGAAACATGGGATTATGTTCAAAAAGTATTAATGATGAATATGGATGGAGATCAGGTTGAAAGAAATAAGGCAGATTTTGAAGTTAAATATAGAGAAGTAAAAAATAGTAACAAAGATGAATTTTTTCTTGCTGGATGGTTTAAGTTTCCGAAAGGTAATAAAGAAGAAGCTGAGAAAAAAATACGTGAACTATTGTCCCATAGAAAAAATACCCAACCTTTAAATTGGCCAACTGCTGGATCAACTTTCCGTAACCCCGAAGATAATTTTGCTGCAAAGTTAATTGAGGATTGCGATTTAAAAGGATATAAGATTGGTGGGGCACAAGTATCAGAGAAGCATACAAATTTTATAATTAATTTAGGTAATGCTAGCGCACTAGATATTGAGCAAATAATTATTCATATTCAGAAGGTTGTTTTTGAGAAGAAAAATATTTTACTAAAAAGAGAAATAAAAATTATTGGAGAAAAAATTGGACTCAAATAATTATGGGAAGGTTGCAGTTCTAATGGGTGGAACATCTAATGAGAGAAATATTTCGCTAGAAAGTGGGACTGCTGTCCTAGCTGCACTTCATAGGAAAAATATAATTGCTGAAGCAATTGATCCAAAAAATGATGATTTAAATCAATTAGAAAATTTTAGTAGAGCTTTTATTTGTCTTCACGGAAAGGATGGTGAGGATGGAGAAATTCAGAGTTTTCTTGAAGGGATAGATCTCCCCTATACAGGAAGCGGTATTGTTTCATCTAATTTAGGTATGGATAAATTTAAGAGTAAAAAAATTTGGAAAACAAAAAATATCAACACACCTAATTTTATAAAAGTGGATAAGGTTGATGATTTTGACATAGCTGCGAGCCTATGCGGACTTCCTTTCTTTATTAAGCCAGCAAATTCAGGATCAAGTATTGGGATAGCAAAGATAGATAATAATAAAGATTTTATTAATGCTTTTGAGAAAGCCTATAGAATTGATAAAATCGTTATTGTAGAATCTTTTATTTCTGGGCGAGAATATACACTCCCAATCATCAATAAGAAAACATATCCTATTGTTGAGATTAGGCCGAAAACGGATTTTTATGACTATGAGGCTAAGTATTTAAGAGATGATACCGAGTTTATTTGCCCGGCTGACATAGATTTATCTGATTTGGAGGATATTAATAAATTATGTATGAATGCATTTGAAGCAATTGATTGTAAAGGCTGGGGTCGCGTTGATTTTATAATTGATAAGAATAAAAAAATTTATATTATTGAGGTAAATACTGTTCCCGGAATGACAAATCATAGCTTAGTACCAATATCTGCAGGATATGCTGGTGTTGGATTCGACGATCTAGTTGTAATGATATTAGAAACATCTAATGCTTAAAAGCGAAGGCTCAATAAAAAAAGTAACAATTATTGTATACATATTAATCCCTATAATCTCTTTATTTCTATTCTACGAGTTGGTGACGAGTTCAAAATTTCCAATAAGTGAAATAGGTATAAAAGGCGAGTATAAGAATGTAAGCAAGAGTCAGATTGACTTAATTAAGAATAAATTTATAAAAAAGAATTTTTTTGCTTTGAGCCTTAGGGAGACGAGAGTAGTTTTTAAAAAATTACCTTGGATCAGGGATGTAAGCATAAGAAGAGACTGGAATAAATTTGGTTTAATAGTAGAAATTGAATCTCATAAACCAATTGCTAGATGGGGTAATCAGGGATTAGTTAATACTTATGGCGAAATTTTCCACGCAGCTTATGATGATAAATTATCATTATTTTTGGGTCCTGATGAGTTTGTTAGTGAAATGACAGTAAAATACAACCAAATAAATAAAATTCTTGAGAAAGAGTTGATGCAAATCGGTACAATTTCATTATCAAATAGATTGTCCTGGGAAATTTATACAAATAATAATATAAGATTTTTTTTGGGTAAAGAAGGTAAAAATAATATTGTTAAAAAATTAAATATTTTAATAGAAAATTATCAGTATATTGTAGCCAAATCAAAAAGTAGAATTGAGTACGTAGATTTAAGATATAAAGACGGATTTGCAGTAAAGAAATTAAATGAAAAATTATATAAAATAACTAAAGAAAAAAAGACTACTCTATGAATAATGTCATGCCTGAAATGTTAAAAAAGAAAAAAGATCAGAATAATATGATTGCAGCCCTAGACATAGGAACATCAAAAGTTGTTGTTATTGTTGCAGAGCTTCAAGCTGATGGGATCTTAAAAATTATTGGTAAGGGACAGCATATTTCAAAAGGATTGAAAAAGGGTGTGGTTATTAATATTGAACATACAATGCAAGCAATTCAGAGAGCTGTTGAAGAAGCAGAGCTAATGGCAGATTGTAAAATAACTGAGGTATATACCGGAATTGCTGGAAGCCATATTAAAAGTCTAAATTCTCATGGAATGGTAAAAATTAAGGATGAAGAAGTAACTCAAATGGATATTGATCGAGTAAGGGAAACTGCTGAGGCAATAACTCTTCCGACTGATCAAGAAGTTTTACATACTTTAGATCAAGAATATATTGTTGATGACCAACAAGATATAAAAGAGCCATTAGAAATGAGCGGAATGAAGCTTAATGTTAAAGTACATATTATTTCTGGGTCTATTGCTGCACGCATGAATATTATCAAATGTATTAAGCGATGTGGTTTGGAGGTAACACATTTAGTCTTTCAGCCTTTAGCATCAAGTGCTGCTGTTTTGACTGAGGATGAGAAAGAACTTGGTGTGTGTTTAGTCGATATAGGAGGGGGCACTACTGATATTGCTGTAATCAAGAATGGTGCATTTCAACATACAGCAGTAATTCCAGTTGCTGGAGACCAAATAACTAATGATATTGCTAGCGCCTTTCGAACTACAACTCAATCTGCAGGAGATATTAAAGAAACTTATGGATGCGCTATGACAAATTTATCATCTACAAATGAAATCATTGAAATACCACTTGTAGATGGCCAAGCTCCAAAAAGAATTACGACACAAGCTTTAGCTCAAGTAATTGAGCCAAGAATCGAAGAGCTTTTTGAAAAGATTCAGAATGAAATAAATAGAAGTCGAATGGGGAGTACTATTGCATCAGGGATTGTTATTACTGGCGGCTCTTCAATGTTAAAAGGGATGGTTGAGTTAGGAGAGAAAATATTTGGTATGCCTGTTAGAATCGGAGTGCCTAGGGATGTCGATGGACTTTTACAGGTCGTAGAAAATCCAAGGTATGCAACTGGGGTAGGCTTGTTGATTATGGGTAAGAATGATTTACAAAGTAACATGAATAAAGCTGGGTCAGGAAATTCTATCGGCCTTATTCTGAAAAGAGCTAAAGAATGGTTTACAGGAAATTTTTAATGCGATACGGGATAATTTATGTTTGAAGTCGTTGAAGGAAAGAAACAAAAAGCTATTATTAAAGTTATGGGTGTAGGGGGCTGTGGCGGAAATGCTGTTGACTATATGATTGCAAAAAATGTCATGGGTGTCGAGTTTATTTGTGCAAACACAGATTTACAATCATTAAAAAAAAGCCAAGCAAATACTATTGTACAGATTGGAGAAATATTAACACAAGGCTTGGGAGCCGGTGCCAGACCAGACAAAGGTAAACAGGCCGCATTAGACGATAAAGATAAAATAATTGAGGCCCTCGAAGGTGCAGATATGCTCTTTATTGCAGCTGGGATGGGTGGGGGAACAGGAACTGGTGCAACGCCTGTGATAGCTCAAATTGCTAAAGAGTTAGGAATATTAACCGTCGCTGTTGTTACTAAGCCCTTTAACTTTGAGGGTAGAAGGGTACAGGTTGCTAATGAAGGCATTGAGGAGCTTGTAAACCATGTTGACTCTCTTATAACAATACCAAATGAAAAATTAATGGGGGTTTTAGGGCCAGATGTTACTTTTGTAGATGCCTTTGGAGCTGCAAATGATGTTTTGTATAGCGCTGTTTCAGGAATTGTTGAAATTATCAATAATCCAGGACTGATTAATGTAGATTTTGCTGATGTTAAAACTGTTATGAGCGAGATGGGCATGGCAATGATTGGTTCAGGGACTGCAGAGGGGTCAGACAGAGCAGCTATTGCTACAAAACAAGTAGTTGCATGCCCATTGTTAGAAGACGTTAATCTTAATAATGCTAAAGGAATGTTAGTTAATATTTCTGCAAGTAGTGATTTTAAAATGAAAGAATATCATGAAGTAATGAGTATAATTAATCAATATGCGGCAGAGAACGCACATGTAATAGTTGGAAATGTTATAGATGACTCGATGGGAAACAGTATAAGAGTGACTATGGTTGCTACAGGACTTGCTTATCTTAAGGACGAAGAGAAATTAAATATAGCAAGCAACCAAAATAAAAATAATGATGAAATTATGACTGAGTTTGTTTATAAGCCCGATACGGAAGCAGGAGAAATTAATAATGAGATACAAGATACAATAGAAAATAATGAAGTAGGTAATCCAAGTGTATTTGGACCTAATACTTCTGACGGTGGGGGTTTGGAAGATATTGCAGTATCAGATGATGAGGAATATGATATTCCTACTTATATGAGAAGAAAAAAATAAGTGATCTATCAAAAATCAATAAAGAATGAAGTAAGTGCAGTTGGGGTGGGCCTCCATTCCGGGCAAAAAGTTCGTATCATTTTGAAGTCAGCAAAAGAAAATACAGGGATAATTTTTAAAAGAACCGATATTAAGCCCCCAATTGAAATAAAAGTTGAACCTCAAGCTGTAAGCGAAACAAGATTATCATCAACTATCGGTAAAGGTAAATTTAAAATTTCAACAGTTGAGCATCTAATGTCCGCATTATCTGCCTTGGGAGTAGATAATATTTTGATTGAAGTTGGCGGATCTGAGATTCCTATTATGGATGGAAGCTCAATTTCATTTGTCTATTTGATAAATTCAGCAGTACTTGTAAATCAATCAACGTTAAAAAAATTCGCTGTGATTAAAGATTTGATTAAAGTTGAAGAAGATGAGAAATTTGCCAAATTTGAACCATATAATGGTTTTATGGTTGATTTTACAATCGACTTCCCTCACCCAGTATTTAAAAAAGAAAATAATCGGGTTGAAATAGATTTCTTTAAAGATTCTTATGTGGATAATATTAGTAGAGCAAGAACATTTGGATTTATGCAGGAAGTAGAATACCTAAGGTCAAATAATTTAGCTCGAGGAGGTTCGCTAGACAACGCTATTGTTTTAGATGAGTATAAAATTCTAAATGATGAAGGATTGAGATATTCAGACGAATTTGTTCGGCATAAAATTTTAGATGCAATCGGAGATTTATACATGATAGGCATGCCTATCATTGGTAAATTTACAGCCTATAAATCAGGACACGAGCTTAATAATAAATTACTTAGGTTGATGTTGAAAGAAAAGTCAAAATGGGCAATAGAGCATTTAGATCATGGAAGTGAAAAAACTGCATCCCTAGCAAGCAATTACGTTAAAGCTAAGGATACATTCTCAAACAATAATTTTGAAAAAGTACTATGATATTTGTTAAATTAATTATTTTTATAATGCTAATATTTCTTGCTGTGATGATTGCATTATACTTTTTCACTAAAAATAAAAAATATCTATCCTTAGCTAAAACTGTCATTGGGTATCTAGTTTATTTAGTATTTATCATTACAGCAATCTATTTTTCTCTAAGATATTTTCATTTATAAGTTGATGAAAGTTATTTCAATATTTGGTGGAACTGGATTTATTGGAACTGAATTAGTTAATCAGCTTGCTGACATGCCATTTAAAATTAGGCTATTTACTAGGAATAAAGATAGATTAATTCAACTAAAACCTAATCCTAGACTAAAGCTAGTAAAATTTTCAACTAAAAGCGATTTAACCACTGAATTAGATAAGTCAGATGTGATAATTAATTTAGTTGGCATTCTCCATGAGACTAAGAGGATAAAATTTTCAATGGCTCATGAAGATTTTGTTGAAAAACTTATAAACTCGGCCATAAAAGAAAATATAAAGAGAGTAATTCATATAAGTGCATTAGGTGTTAAAAAAAATTCATTGAGCAAATACCTTCTTTCAAAATATAAAGGTGAGGTTATTATTCAAAATAAATTTAAGATGCATAATTGGACAATATTAAGACCATCGATTGTATTTGGCCCTCATGATAAATTTATCAATCTGTTTAAGAAGATGGTTCGATTTTTACCTGTAATACTATTAATATCGCCAAAAGCAGAATTCCAACCAATTTATATAAACGATTTGGTGCATATAATTATCAAAAGTATTGATGATAAAAAAACTTATAAAAAGATATTTAATATAGGTGGACCAAAAAAGTTTACTTTTTATGAGATTGTTAAATTAATCAGTTTTTGCGATAAAAGAAAAAATATTATTATAGGTTTAAATAAAGCTCTATCATATTTTTTTGTTAGATTCTTACAGTTATCACCTGTAAAAATTATCACAATAGATAATTTAAAGTCAATGGAAACTAGCAATACAGTGGACATTAATGACTCATATAGCTTTAAGTCTTCATTACATGAATTATCTACTTATCTAACTAACTGTAAAAATAATAATTTATGAAAATTTATCTAGTTGGCGGTGCAGTAAGAGATAAAATATTAGGTATACAGGTTAAGGATAAAGACTATTTGGTAGTGGGGAGCACTCCTGAAGAGATGGTTAATTTAGGATATAAGCCTATAGGAAAAAATTTCCCTGTTTTTTTGCACCCTAAAACCAAAGAAGAATATGCACTTGCAAGAACAGAGAAGAAAATTGGTAAGGGCTACCATGGATTTAAATTCTATACATCACCAGATGTAACTCTTGAAGAGGACCTAAAAAGAAGAGACATTACCATAAATGCAATAGCTGAGGATGAGGATGGAAATATCTATGATCCATTCAATGGAAAAGATGATATTAGAAATAAAATTATTCGACATGTTAGTGATGCTTTTATCGAAGATCCATTAAGAGTTCTGAGGGTGGCTAGATTTGCAGCACTAGATGTTAAGTTTAAGGTCCAGGAAGAAACATTGGCTTTAATGAAGAAGATAGTATCCAGTGGTGAGCTTAAGTCCTTATCAGTTGAGCGAGTGGTGGTAGAGATTACAAAAGGTTTGGGAGGTGAAAACCCAGATATTATGCTACATTATCTATGTGAATGCGGGGCATTGAATGAAGTTTTTCCTGGCCTTAATCCTAACCAAGATTTATCTAGAGACTTTGTCAGCTTAGGCTTAGCTTTGAAAGAAGCACCAAAATCCTTAGCCGTTGAATCTAAAATTATCATGTTGCTACTGGTTCCATACTTTGGCAAGCATTTTCAATCTAAGGATCATAAATGCTGGATAGAGACACAAAAATATTTATTAAAGTACTTAAAAATATCAAGCCTGTCTCATAAGATATTTATGAACATTAAAGATGAAGAGCAAAACCTTAAAAAGTTTCTAATATTAGGAGCAGAAGATAAGCTAGATTGTTTATACAGACTTGATTTCTTTAGACGCCCAAATATTATGTTAGAGATTTTAAATATAATTCCAGTGTTTTATAAGTCATCTGAAATAATGACTCCAACATATGAAGATCTTAATAAATTTCTAGCTCAGTTTTCTAATGAAATAAGTCAATTAAAAAGTGAATTGGATACCAAAAAATCTGGTGATGAAATTAAAAAGTTTATATACCAAGAGAGACTCTCTGTACTTAAAAAAATTAGTCAGTAATTAAATCTTTTAGTTTAGATATTTTCTTATCAATATATGAAGGACTTTCTTCTTCGTTAGTTAGCCATATTGTAGATAACCCAAATTGATTAGCTGTTTCAAGATTTTCTTTTACATCGTCTACAAAGTAGGCTTTACTAATTTTATATTTCTCTAGAAAGAATTTCATTGAAATTTCACTTGGTTTTGCTAAAAAATTACAATCTTCTATACTAAAAATTCCGTCAAAGTAACCTTCAATCTGACATATCTTAAGTACTTTATTTGTGTATGCTCTAGGGGCATTTGTATAAAGAATTTTTTTCCCATTTATTGAAGATAACACCTTTATTAGGTCTTGCATTGGAAAAACTAATTCTTCAAAATTTTTAAGTGTGTGAGTTTTTTCTAGAAAGTCTGTTGGGTTTATATCATGGTGCTTAATCAATCCTCCCAATGTTGCCCCATAATCTTCCCAATATTTTTGTCTTAGTTCGTCAGCTTCTTTAAGGTTAATTTTTACTTCTTTACTGATGTATCGATTAATTTTTTGATTAATCACAGGGAATATTTTTTTTTGTGCATCATGCAACGTATTATCAAGGTCAAATATCCATGTATTCTTCAAATTATTGATCCTTAATTAGGGTCCCAACTCCTTGATCAGTTAATATTTCTAGTAATAATGCATGCTCAACTCTTCCATCAATAATATGCACAGTATTAACTTGATGCTTAGCAGCATGTACTGCTGAGTTTATTTTAGGGAGCATCCCTTCAGATATGGTCCCATCATCTATTAGTTTTTTAATTTCTTTTGGAACTAGCCCTGTAATTAAATTATTTTTTTTATCTAAAACTCCTTTTGTATTAGTCATAAGAACTAATTTTTCAGCATTTAAAATTTCTGAAAATTTTGAAGCTACAACATCAGCATTAATATTGTAAATTTTATTATCACTACCTACTCCAAGGGGTGCAATAATTGGAATGACTCCATCATCTGTAAGGTGTTCAATAAAAGATGGGTCGATACTAACTATTTCACCTACATAACCAAGGTCAATTGATTTTTCTTGTGCTTTTAATTTTTTAGCTTTGATAATCCCTATTGTTTTGTCATTACTATAGCTATTAGCATTTCCACCATTTTCCTTGATTAGCGAAACAATTTCTTTATTGATATCATTTAGGACATTTGCAACGATTCTCATAGTCTCTTCATCGGTGACCCTTATACCTTTGAAAAATAGTGGTTTTTTTCCTAACGCATCAAGTGACTCATTTATTTGAGGACCCCCACCGTGAATAACCACTGGATTCATTCCAACTAATTTAAGGAGTACTACATCTTTAGCAAATGATTGCTTTAACTTGACATCAACCATAGCATTCCCACCAAATTTAATAACAATTGTTTTACCAAAAAATTTTTTAATGTAGGGAAGAGCTTCGCTTAAAACCTTTGATTTTTCGTTGGGCGTCATATTTTATAACCTCTTGATAAAGTATTTAGAGTTTCGTTCAACAGTATATGTTTTCATTCTTTTATCAGGGATAAATTTTCTATCTGTTAATAAGAAATTATTTTCTATAAACCAATGTTCTGATTGAGTTGTAAGTATGAATAAACTTTTTATATTTTTATTTATTGCTGTTTGCTCACAATATTTTAATAACTTTTTACCGTAACCTAGATTTTGATAATTATCATGAATTGCAAAGCAAGCTAGCTCTATCATTTCCTCATATTGGTATAAAGCGACGGTCCCTATTATATTATGGTCATGCTCAATAACATAAAATGAGTTTATATCTTTACCAATATTCTTATTTACCCTGTCAATAAGAATCCCTTCTTTCTCTAATGGCTCAATAATATTTATTATCTGATTGATGTCTTTTATTGTTGCAGACCGAATATTTTGAAGAGAATATTCTGTTAAAACTGTCCCAGAACCCTTGTCTGTAAATATTTCCTCTATTACTGAGCCATCAATATTTCTATTTATTAAGTGTACTTTTTCAATATTATTTTTTATGGCATACAAGCTACTTTTAATAATATTAAAATCATGATGGGAAATAAAAGGTGCATTTTTGGGATCTTCAATACTTTCTATCAAATGTTTGGCCTTGGAAATAGTTAATTCAGGAATTAATTCTCCTCGAATATTTAAAATACCATTAGCATTTATATAATAAATTAATTTTTTAGCTTTTATTGCTTGTGCTACATGTGCTGCAGTTTGCTCGTAAGATAAATTAAATATATCCCCTATCGGTGAGTAACCCAAGGGAGATATGATTACAATTTCATTATTATTTAACTTATCAGTTATTGCATTAGTATCAATTTTTCTAATCTGCCCTGTTAATTCCATATCTATACCATCAATTACTCCTAATGGCCTTGCGGTAATAAAATTTCCACTAGATACCCTCATATTACTTCCAGGCATTGGCGAAGTCATAATGCCTGAAGACAGGGCGGCCTCAATATTTGTTTTTATTGTCCCATTTACTGCAATTATATCGTTCAGCATTTCTTTTTTTGTTACTCTAATATTTCTAATTAACTCAACCTTTTGTGTTTCACTTTTTAGTTTATTATCAATTTGTGGCCTAACTCCATGTACTAAAACAATATTTATATTCATTGAGTGTAATAAATTAATATCACAAGCGATAGATTTTAATTGGTTATCATCAATGACCTCGCCCCCGATTGCAATAACAAAGGTTTTATTATTAAATTGATTAATAAATTTTGCAGATAATCTAAAAGTTTCAATAAAACTCCTAGGCTCAGTAGTTAAATTATTTTGAGGTGGATTATTGTCAAAAAATACTAATGGCGATACGTTTAAAGCTAAAGATACTTTTTCAAGTAAATTAAAACTTATATTTAATTGACCCCTCTCAATTCTTGATAAGTTTCCAGGGTCTAAACTTATACGTTTTGCTAAATTAGCAAGGGTCATATTTTGAACTTTGCGTAATTTTCTTACAATTTTTCCTGGATTCATATTGTATTTTTTACATATATATAATTATTATTTAACTAATTATAATCTAAATAATGTAATTTATACAATATCTCCATATTTATATTGTAAAATTGACAAAATAGTTATTGGTACAGTTTCTGTTCTAAGAATCCTTGGCCCCATTTTAATGGCCGTAAAACCTTTTTGAATGGATAAATCTAATTCTTGATTAGTAAAATCACCTTCTGGACCTATTAAAACTTTTATGTCTTGCTTGATCTTAGGAATATTATCTATGGATTGGGTTGCATCAGGACTTAAGATTATTTTAGTGTCTTTGTCAGATTCCGCTATTTTTTCAAGATATTTGATAATATTTTCTGGCTTATGAATTGTAGGTATTTTGGCACGCCCACATTGCTCACAAGCTGCAATAGAAACCTGACGCCAGTGTGATAGCTTTTTTTCTAATTTTTCATTTTTAATTTTTACTATACTTCTTTCACATACAATTGGTTGGATCTCACTGATTCCAAGTTCAGTTGTTTTTTGAATAACTAAGTCCATTTTTTCACTGGAAGTCAGTGCTTGCAAAAGAATTACCCTTAAATTTGATTCATTTTTAATTTTTTTCTTTGACTTAATCGATACTTCAACTTGGCGCTTTCTTATTCTTATTACTTGACCTGTATAGTCCGATCCATCCCCATTAAATAAAATTAAGTGATCATTAATTTTTAGGCGCATTACTTTCAGTGCATGATAAGCAGCAAAATCGTCCATAACGATGGTTTCATTAATATTTATGGGTTTAGAATGGTAAAATCTATTCATAGGGGTTTAAAAGTAATTGATTAACATTTATTTAATGATACAGAATGGAGGAAAAATTTGGTTAGTTTAAATACACCATTATGTAATTTTGGTTTGATAGCAAAACCATTTAATTTGATAGGCGTTGATGATGAATTTTGGACTCTTGATAAAGCCAAGGGTGAAAAGGGACTTTTAGTAATGTTTATTTGCAATCATTGCCCTTATGTAAAAGCGATTCTTCCTCGTTTAATTAATGACCTATCCGAACTGAACCAGTATGGTATTAAATCAATTGCAATTTCTAGTAATGATGTTCTAAATTACCCTGAGGACTCGTTTGAAGAGATGAAAAAATTATCAGTTTCACATAATTTCACTTTTCCATACGTTTTTGATGACTCGCAATCTATTGCAAAATCATATGAAGCAATTTGTACCCCAGATTTCTTTGGATTTAATAGTAAATTAGAGTTGCAATATCGTGGTCGATTTGACTCAACTGGAAAAGGGGATAAACCTCCCGCAGACAACAAAAAAGATTTATATGAAGCTATGAAATTAATAGCTGACACTCAAAAAGGACCAGAAACTCAATTTTCTAGTATTGGTTGCTCATTAAAATGGAAGTAAGTCAATTAGAATTAAACATCAGATATCTTGATTGAATGGCTACTTTAGTGAATAATTCTAAATTAAATTCAAACAAATACAATGAGAGACTGTTTGGCTGTATTAAAGTAATTAAATTGGGAGATTAAATAATGGCTACAAGACAAGATTTAGCAAATGCTATCCGAGTTTTATCGATGGATGCTGTTCAAAAAGCAAGTTCTGGACACCCAGGTGCACCTATGGGAATGGCAGAGATTGGGGAGGCTTTATGGAATCATCATTTAGACCACAACCCAACCAATCCTGACTGGGCTAATCGTGATCGATTTATTCTTTCCAATGGGCATGGATCAATGCTCATTTACTCACTATTACACTTAACTGGCTATGATCTTCCTATGAAGGAAATTGAAACATTTCGACAGCTACATTCAAAGTGTGCGGGCCATCCTGAATATGGCTATGCACCTGGTGTTGAAACAACAACTGGACCCCTAGGTCAGGGTATTAGTAATGCGGTAGGCTTTGCAATGGCAGAGAAACTGCTCGCTAATGAGTTCAATAAACCAGGTCACGATATAGTTGATCACCACACGTATGTTTTTTTAGGTGATGGCTGTTTAATGGAAGGTGTTTCTCATGAGGCATGTGCGCTTGCTGGTACTTGGGGATTGGGAAAATTAATCGCCTTCTGGGATGACAATGGTATTTCGATTGATGGACATATTGAAGGTTGGTATACAGACGATACTGCAAAACGCTTTGAATCTTATGGTTGGCACGCAATAAGGGATGTTGATGGCCACGATCCTGATGCTGTTGAAAAAGCAATTGAAGAAGCTAAAAAAATAACAGATAAACCTACAATGATTTGTTGTAAGACAGTTATCGGCAAAGGATCACCAAATAAGTCAGGTACTCATGATTGCCATGGTGCTGCTCTTGGTGAAGAAGAGGTTGCTTTAGTGAGAAAAGAAATTGGCTGGGACCATCCTCCTTTTGTTATTCCTCAAGATATTTATGATGGTTGGAATCAAAAAGATAAAGGACAAGCTAAAGAAGATAAATGGAACGCAAGGTTTGAGTTATATTCTAAAGAATTTCCAGATTTAGCTTCTGAATTTAAGAGAAGAATGGCTAATGAGTTACCAGCTAATTGGAAAAAACTTTCTGAAAGTTTAATTAAAGATGCAAATACTAAAGCTGAGAAAATGGCAACTAGAAAAGCGTCTCAAAATGCCATTACGTCTTTAGCTGGATTGTTGCCAGAATTTGTTGGAGGCTCAGCAGATTTAACAGGGTCAAATTTAACAAGTTGCCCAAGTTTTAAACATGTTAGTGGCAAAGAACCAGGAAACTATATTTCGTATGGCGTGCGTGAGTTTGGTATGGCTGCGATTATGAATGGGATGGCTCTTCATGGAGGCATCCTACCTTTTGGCGGAACTTTTCATATGTTCACTGATTATATGCGGAATGGTATGAGGATGGCTGCATTGATGAAACAAAGAGTTGTTTATGTGTTAACTCATGATTCAATTGGGCAGGGAGAAGATGGCCCAACTCATCAACCAATTGAAACTACATCAGGACTTCGTTATATTCCAAGAATGGAGGTATGGCGTCCATGCGATGCAACAGAGGTTACGACTGCATGGGTTGCGGCTGTAGAAAATTTAGAAAATCCAACAAGCCTTGTACTAAGCCGACAAGGTACAAGCTTTATCCCTAGAACAGATGAACAAATTAGAGATATTAGAAAAGGCGGTTACGTTTTGTCTGAGTCTAATGGTAGTGCTGACGTTATTATTATTGCAACAGGGTCTGAAGTGGGTTTAGCAATGGACTCACAAGCAGCTCTTAATGATGCTGGAATAAATGCTCGAGTTGTTTCGATGCCATGTACGCATGCATTTGATCGACAAGAGGGAAAATATCAAGAAAGTGTTCTTACACCGGGTGTAAAAAGAGTCTCAATTGAAGCTGGGATCACAGATTTTTGGAAAAAATATGTTGGTTTAGATGGTGCATCTGTAGGAATTAATACTTACGGAGAATCTGCTCCTGGAGGCGATCTATTCAAACATTTTGGATTTACTGTTGAGAATGTTGTTAAAACAGTGAAATCAATTATTTAATATTAACCAATAAGGCTTTATTAATTTATGGTTAATCTATTTTGGACTTATTAATGATTAATATTGAAGTATTATAATAATTTAATTAAGGCATCCGCAAAGGTGCCTTAATCTCATGTGAGGAAGTTTAATGACTATAAATATTGCTATATCTGGATTTGGAAGAATCGGCAGGTTAGTATTAAGAGCAATATACGAATCCAAAAGAACAGATATTAAGGTAGTAGCTATTAATTGTAGTCGCGGTGATATTAAAAGCCATGCCCACCTTATAAAATACGATACTGCACATGGGCGCTTCAGTGAGAAAGTGGAAGTCACTGATGATTATTTTATAATTAATGGCGATAAAATTAAATATTTTAATACCAGGGAATCTGAAGAGCTGACCTGGAAAAAACACAAGGTTGACGTTGTTTTAGAATGTTCAGGCGCGTTTAGGGGAAAAGCATCTAGTAACTTCCATATAGCCCAAGGGGCAAAAAAAGTTTTGATTTCTGCACCTGGTGAAAAGGATGTTGATGCAACGATTGTCTTCGGTGTAAATCATAATATTTTAAAGTCTACAGATTTAGTAGTTTCAAATTCATCATGCACTACAAATGCACTTGCTCCGATTGCTAAGGTCATTCAAAATCAAATTGGAATTAAGTCAGGTTTAATGAACACCATTCATTCATATACAAACGATCAAGCATTATTAGATAATATGCATGTTGATATCCGTCGTGCTAGAGCTGCAGCTGCATCAATGATTCCTTCTAAAACAGGTGCCGCAGCTTCAATAGGCTTAGTAATTCCCGAGCTTATGGGGAAATTAGATGGTATAGCAATTCGCGTTCCGACAACCAATGTTTCGTTAGTTGATCTTACGTTTACTCCATCAAAGAAAACATCCAAAGAGGAAATAAATAAAATAATGCAGGAAGCCTCACAAGGAGCTCTTAAAGATATATTAGTCTACAATGACGAACCACTAGTATCTGTAGATTTTAATCATACAACAGCATCGAGTTATTTTGACTCAACTCTTACAAAAGTAAGCGCAGGTGGTAATTTGGTTAAGGTTTTTGCCTGGTATGATAATGAATGGGGTTTTAGCTGTCGCATGTTAGATACAGCTGTTGCAATGATGAATGCAAAATAAATTATCTTGAATATGAATCGCATAAGTGATTTTAACCTAAAAGATAAAAAGGTTTTGATAAGAGCCGATCTAAACGTTCCGATTCAATCTGGAACAATATCCTCAAAAAATAGAATTCAAGCATCACTACCAACTATCTTATATGCCATAAAAGAGGGTGCAAAGGTAATGGTTACTTCGCATTTAGGTAGACCAGAAGAAGGAATTTTTTCAAAAGAAAACTCACTCGAACCAATCGCAAAATATTTAAGTACATGTATTAATCAAACTGTTCCATTAATCAAGGATTGGGCTTCTGAACCATTCAAATTAGATTCTGGAAATCTGGTAGTTCTTGAAAACTGCAGGTTTAATATTGGAGAAACAGCTAACGACTCTACTTTATCAAAACAATACGCAGCCCTAGCTGATATTTTTGTAATGGATGCATTCGGAACAGCTCATAGGAAACAAGCATCAACATACGGAGTCGCTGAGTATTGTAAAAAAGTATGTGTAGGAATGTTGTTCTCGAGTGAATTAGAAGCTCTTGACAAAGTTCTTTTAAAACCCCAATTGCCAATGTTGGCAATAGTTGGCGGAAGCAAGGTGTCCACTAAGCTAAATATATTAGAATTATTATCTGATCAGGTTAACCAGTTAGTTTTAGGGGGAGGAATTGCTAATACTTTTTTAAAAGCACAAGGATTTAATATTGGAAAATCCTTACATGAGGAAAGTTTTATTCCATCAGCAAAAAGAATAATTAAAAAGTTAGAAAGGAGAGGGGCTTCGTTACCCATTATTACAGACGTAGTTTGCGGCAAAAAATTGGATGGAAGTGAGGTTTCCGTTGTTAAAAATATTAACGATGTAGAGCCTGATGATATGATTTTTGATCTTGGTGAGCATTCTATGAATGCAATAGCAGAAAAAATTAAAACAGCAAAAACTATTCTATGGAATGGGCCAATCGGTGTATTTGAATTTAAACAATTCTCAAAGGGTACTGAAATGTTAGCTCATTCAGTTGCAAGTTCGTCTGCATTTTCCCTCGCAGGTGGGGGAGACACTATTGCAGCTATTGAGGCTTTTGGGATGGAAAAAGATATTTCATATATATCTACTGCTGGAGGCGCTTTTTTGGAGTATGTTGAGGGAAAGAAATTACCTGCTATAGAAATATTAGAGAAGAGAGCGAAAATATGAGTGGATTAATTAACTCAAATCTTTCAAGTCTTAAGCTGTTACATCAAGGCAAGGTCAGAGATATATATGATATAGATGAAGAGAAAATGTTAATCGTAACTACTGATCGTTTATCGGCGTTTGATGTCATTATGAATCAACCAATACCTTTAAAGGGAGAAGTCCTAACTAAAATGGCAAATTTTTGGTTTAAAAAAATAGATGGCATTGTGCCCAATCATTTAACCCATAAAGACCCTCTAAGTTTTGTAAGCAAAAAAGATTCTAGTAAAGTAATGAATAGGTCAATAGTAGTTAAGAAATTAAAGCCGATACCTATTGAGGCCATTGTAAGGGGGTATATTATAGGCAGCGGATGGAAGGATTATAAAATTGATAATTCAGTTTGCGGTATTAAATTACCGCAAGACCTAAAATTAGCTGATCAACTTGCAGAGCCTATTTTTACCCCATCAAACAAAGCAAAAGTGGGGGAACACGATCAAAACATTTTAGTAAAGGATTGCGAGAATTTGATAGGCAAAGAGCTTACCCAAAAAATAAGCAGTATAAGCTTAGAAATCTATAAATTTGCATTTGATTACGCTTACCAAAAAAATATTATTATCGCTGATACTAAGTTTGAGTTTGGTATTGATAGTGCAGGAATAATCCATATTATAGATGAGGTTTTAACACCAGATTCATCAAGATTCTGGCCTAAAGAAAGCTATCAAATTGGTATTTCACCACCAAGTTTTGACAAACAATTTGTTAGAGACTGGCTTGAAACTACAAATTGGAATAAAACACCGCCACCACCTGACCTTCCTATCGAAGTTCTTAAAAAGACAAGTCAAAAGTATCGAGAGGTATTTTCTAAGTTAACAGGTGAGTTAATATAAAAACCCCGTTTCTGCGGGGTTTTTTATTGTTTAATATCTTTTATACGATTGGCAAGATTGGTACAATCAATAGCGCAACAATATTGATAATCTTAATAAGAGGATTGATCGCTGGGCCCGCTGTATCCTTATAAGGATCACCTACAGTGTCACCAGTAACTGATGCTTTATGAGCTTCAGAACCTTTACCACCATGATGACCATCTTCAATATGTTTCTTCGCATTATCCCAAGCACCGCCGCCAGTACACATTGAAATTGCTACAAATAAACCAGTAATAATTGTTCCCATTAGTAAACCACCTAATGCTTGAGCGCCTAAGAAATAGCCGACTAGCACAGGAGCTGCCACAGGAAGGATTGATGGTACTACCATCTCTTTAATAGCTGATGCAGTTAATAAGTCAACCGCTTTAGCGTAATCAGGCTTACCTTTACCAGTCATAATCCCTTTAATTGTTTTAAATTGACGTCTAACTTCTTCCACAACTGATGCTGCAGCTCTTCCAACCGCTTCCATAGCCATCGCAGCAAATAAGAATGGTATTAAACCACCAATAAATAAACCAATAATAACCATTGGCTCACTTAAGTTAAAAGTTATGTTATGGCCATATTCAGTTAATTTGTGAGTGTAATCAGCAAACAATACTAATGCAGCCAGACCTGCTGAGCCAATAGCATAACCTTTAGTTACTGCTTTAGTTGTGTTACCAACCGCATCAAGAGGATCAGTTATATCGCGAACTTTTTTTGGTAAACCCGCCATTTCTGCGATACCACCTGCATTATCTGTTATTGGACCATACGCATCAAGGGCTACAATGATGCCAGCCATACTTAACATTGCGGTAGCAGCAATTGCAATCCCATAAAGACCAGCTAAATCATAGGAAAAAAAGATTGCAGCACAAACTGATAAAACAGGGAGTGCTGTTGATTTCATCGATATGCCAATACCAGCAATTATATTTGTTGCGTGACCTGTTTCAGATGCTTTAGCAATATGCTGAACTGGTTTATATTCTGTGCCAGTGTAATACTCTGTAATCAAAACTAAAAGAGCTGTAAGAATAAGGCCAACTACAGCGGAACCAAATAAGTTTATCGCAGAAACTGTAGCTCCATTTGTATATGTAATTCCTTCTGGAAACATATCAGCTGTTACATAATAAAATGCCACTGCGGAGAGAATTCCTGCTATTGCAAGTCCTCTATAAAGTGCTGGCATTACATTAGTCATTTTAGAATTAGCTTTAACAAAGAAACATCCAACAATTGATGCTACAATTGAAACAGCACCAAGCATTAAAGGATAAAGAATCCCGTTCGTAGCATCAGCTACCATTAAAGCACCAAGCACCATTGTTGCGATGATAGTTACTGCGTAAGTTTCAAAAAGATCTGCTGCCATACCAGCACAATCACCAACATTATCTCCAACATTGTCAGCTATCACTGCAGGATTTCTTGGGTCATCCTCAGGAATTCCAGCTTCAACTTTACCTACTAGATCAGCACCTACATCTGCACCTTTAGTAAAGATACCACCACCTAGTCTTGCAAAAATAGAAATAAGTGAAGAACCAAATGCCAAACCAATTAAAGGATTCAAATCTTTTGTGGATATTAGAGAATCTCCACCGAGATAAGCAAAAAAACCAGCGACCCCTAAAAGGCCTAATCCTACAACAAGCATACCAGTAATTGCACCACCCTTAAAAGCAACATCAAATGCCTGAGGCAATCCTTTTGTAGCTGCTTGAGCAGTTCTTACATTTGCTCGAACTGAAACATTCATCCCAATAAATCCACATAAACCAGATAAAACAGCCCCAACTACAAAACCAAGTGCAGTATTGGAATCGATAAAATAATAAATAAGAGCAGTTAAAATAATTCCGACAATACCAATTGTTTTATATTGTCTGGCTAGATAAGCGGATGCTCCATTTTGAATTGCTCCAGCAATTTCTTTCATTTTATTATTTCCAGACGGTAAGCCAATAATCCATTTGGACATTATTGCTCCGTAAAGTACGGCAAGTATTCCTGCTCCTATAGCGATATTAATTACTGACATTGCTTCCCCCAGATAGTGATTGAAATTAAGTCTTATATAAGACTTGAAAAATTAATGCGTAATTATCACACTTTTTAATATATATCACAAACTAATATGCTTAAAAAATTATTAAATAATTGATTAATATAGCTAAATTTAATTTAATAACATTAATAAACCTATAATCAATAGCATAGATGAGAATAATTTTTTAACATTTACATCGGAAATTTTTAATAACCAATTTGCCGAAAGTTTCACAAAGATTAAGCTTGGCAAGGTAAGAAATAAGATAGCTGGTAAATAAATAAATCCAAACATAGAGCTGCCTGTTGAAACAGAATACAAAGAACTAAGAAAAATACTAATTGATGCTGCAAGGCCAATTAAAAATCCTAAAGCACTTGAGGTCCCAATAGCTAATTTAGTAGATATATTTCTTTTAATTAAATATGGGACGAATAAAGTAGCCCCACCAATACCTACTAAGCTGGAAATGATAGCAAAGAAAAATCCAACTGTATTAGAAAAAAAATTACTTGGGATAGATGATTTACTTAAGTTTATTTTATGGGTATAGGTATTGTAAGCAATGAAAAAAGTATAAATGATAAAAAAATTTTTAAGAATATTACCCGGCAGCATCTTAATAATAAAGCCAACTAATAGGGCTCCAATAAGCACTCCAATTATAAACTTATAAATAATTTTATAATCAATATTTTTATTTTTTGTATGTGCGTAGGTAGCCATAGTCCCAGTTAATACTATTGATGCTAGGGATGTACCGACACCTGTATGAATTGCTTGGTCTAGTGAGTAATTTGAAAAGAACATGAGTGAATATGTAACTACAGGTACTATTATTAATCCACCACCAAGGCCAAAAAGACCAGCAGTAACACCTACTAGAACGCCTGTGAAAATAAATATAAGTGCCTCAATCATTTTTATGGTTAATGATTTTCTTTAAATAGATTTTAAGCGGAGAGTTATTAATTTTATTTGATAGCTCCTTCATAGATGTAATAGATGATATTGAGATTTTGCCCATTCTTTTTTTTGGGGCGGGATTTTGAACAACAATTTTTATTTTTATTTTTTTTAGCTTATGCAAGCTATCATTATTCATTTTCTTAAGGATAGAAGAAGAAGACATTTTAATTTTATGTCCTATGCTGTTTGAAGTTACCTCGATGACAAGTGTATCCCCAACCCTATCCTTAATTTTGACATATGGCTTTATCTGACTTGGAATATTTCTTATAAATTGATGTTGTAGAGAATCCAGCTCAGATTTTTTTTCCCCATACTTGTCAAAAACTTTGGCTTGGAATAGCTTTTTTATTGGTTGCATACTATATAATGCTACATTAATTTTATTAAACAGATTTGCATTAATGAAAATAATTTTTATTGGAAAAAAAACAGCTAAGCCAAGAAGCATAAGCCTTACTTCATTGATTCTTTTTTTAATTATTTTATTTTGCCTAAATACATATTTAATTGATTATTTTTATAAAAATAAAGGGTTAAACAGCGATCCGAATCCTAATGCTTTTAAAGTAACTGAAGATGGCGCTAGTTATAGGCAGAATTTAGATGTATATGTTGATCAAATTGGTGAGTTATATTCCAGAATTCTCGATATAGATCAACAAACAGATCGTTTGCAAGCGGTAATGAAGAGGCAAATAGTGGGAAAAGAGAAATTACCAAAAATAAACAAGAAAAATAAATTGGATGGTAAAGGTGGCCCATTTCTCGGCGAAAAAGTTGGTTATGATAGTATTCAAAAAACCTTACAATTCCTTATTGAAAATATAGAGGTGCGAGAACAAGTTTATAATAAAATGGAAGCAATGCTATTAAAACAGTCAGTACTAAAAGAAACGTTACCAACTTTATATCCTGTTGACATGGCTTATAGCTCTTCTTCATACGGATGGCGTATGGATCCTATATTAGGAAAGAGAGCGTTTCACCAAGGAATTGATTTTAGTGCGGCACATGGTGAGCCTATATATGCAACAGCTGGAGGAATAGTTGAGAAAGCTGGTATGTCTGGAGCTTATGGAAACTTAGTTTCTATTAATCATGGCAATGGTTTGCAGACAAGGTATGCTCACATATCAAAAATCTTAGTTAAAAAGGGCGATATTGTGAAAAAAGAAGATTTAATTGCTTATGTAGGAAATACAGGCCGCTCTACAGGCCCACACTTACATTATGAAATAAGACTTAATAAACATCCCCTTGACCCAAAGCAATACCTTAGAAGATAGATAAAAAATTATGCTAAAAAAAATTCTCAATTCCTTTTTTGGTAGTCGAAATGAACGACTATTAAATGAATACTCTAAAAAAATTACGTTAATTAATAAATTAGAGCCACAAGTTAAAAAACTTAATGATAATGACTTTAAGCTTAAAACAAACGAGTTTAAACGTCGTGTTAAAGAAGGGGAAAAGTTAGAAGATTTAATTGTTGAAGTATTTGCGTATGCTCGTGAAGCAAGCGTAAGAACTCTAGGAATGAGACACTTTGATGTTCAATTAATGGGGGGCATGGCTCTTAATGATGGAAAAATATCAGAAATGCGAACCGGCGAAGGTAAGACACTTGTTGCTACCTTAGCAGTGTATTTAAATTCTCTTTCACAGAACGGAGTTCATGTTGTAACAGTGAATGACTATTTAGCTAAAAGAGATGCTGAATGGATGAGTAAGTTGTATAACTTTTTAGGCTTATCCGTAGGTATTAATTTATCCAGAATGGACCCAAAAGATAAGAAAGATGCTTATGCTTCAGATATCACTTATGGAACAAATAATGAATTTGGCTTTGATTACCTCAGAGATAATATGGTTTATTCTAAAGAAGATCGTGTTCAAAGGGCTTTAAGTTATGCAGTAATAGATGAAGTAGATTCAATCTTAATAGATGAGGCAAGAACTCCTTTGGTAATATCTGGCCAATCAGAAGAGAATATTGAACTATATTCTAAAATTGATAAAGTTGTTTTCAAGCTTAAAAGACAGGAAAAAGAAGATTCGAAGGGCGATTTTTGGGTTGATGAAAAAACAAGTCAAGTTATTTTATCTGATCTTGGCCATGAAAACACAGAGACAATTTTAGTTAAATTAGGAATCCTACCAAAAGGCTCAAATCTATATGACCCTAATAATATTAATTTAATACATCATGTTAATTCTGCTCTTAAAGCACATTATATTTTTATTAAAGATAAAGAGTATGTTGTAAAAGACAACGCAATCACAATCATAGATGAGTTTACTGGAAGAATGATGCCTGGAAGGCGCTGGTCAGACGGTCTTCATCAAGCTATTGAAGCAAAAGAAGGTGTAGAGATTCAGAAGGAAAACCAAACGCTTGCTAGTATAACCTTTCAAAATTATTTTAGAATGTACAAAAAACTTTCTGGTATGACAGGCACTGCAGATACGGAAGCTGAAGAATTCAGTCAAATATATGGTCTAGAAACAATTATTATTCCACCACATCGCCCTACAGTTAGGATAGATAATGGGGACAAGATATATCGAACAAATTCAGAAAGATATGAGGCAGTAATAGACGATATTAGATCTTGCCATATAAACTCTCAGCCTGTTTTAGTGGGGACTACATCGATTGAAAATTCTGAATTTATTTCGAAGATTCTTAACAAGGAAAAATTATCACACCAGGTATTAAATGCAAAACAACATGAAAAAGAAGCACATATAATTACTCAAGCTGGCCAGCCTGGAATGATAACAATAGCTACAAATATGGCAGGGCGAGGAACTGATATTGTACTGGGAGGAAATATCCAGCCTGAAATTGATAAGCTTGATAGAGTAAAGCAAAAGAAAAAAATTAAAGACATGGAAGATAGTTGGAATGAAAGACATCAAAATGTTATTAATGCTGGCGGACTTCATATAATTGGAACAGAAAGGCATGAATCAAGAAGAATAGATAATCAATTAAGAGGTAGAGCTGGACGCCAAGGCGATCCAGGATCTAGTTCTTTTTATCTTGCATTAGATGATTCATTGTTAAGACTTTTCGGTGGTGATCGAGTGGCCTCTATTATGGATAAATTAAATCTTCCAGAAGGCGAGGCAATTGAGCATGCTATGGTAACTAGGTCTGTAGAAAGTGCTCAGCGGAAAGTCGAAGCTAGAAATTTTGATAGTAGAAAGCAACTTCTAGAATTTGATGACGTCCCAAACAATCAAAGAAAAGTAATTTACGAACAACGAAATGATATTATAGATAGCCCAGATATACAGCAAAGTGTAAGTCAAATTAGAGAAGGAGTTGTAGTTGATACTGTTTATGAATATATACCACTTGAAAGTATTGAGGAGATGTGGGATATAAAGGCATTAGAAAAAAGATTAAAAGCTGATTATGCAATCCAAATAAATATAAAATCATGGTTAAAAAAAGAACCTAATATAGCAATTGAAGAAATTGCAAATAAGATAAAAGAAGAGGCGAATAAAAATTATCGGTTAAAAGAAAAACAAGCTGGTATTGATGTATTGCATCATTTTGAAAGATCGGTAATTTTACAAATAATAGATCAAAATTGGCGGGCACATTTGTCTTCATTGGATCAATTAAGGCAAGGGATTGGTTTAAGGGCTTATGGACAGAAAGACCCAAAACAAGAATTCAAAAAAGAAGCCTTTGTATTATTTGAGCAATTATTAGAAAAAATTAAGTTTGAGATAACAAGAGTTTTAATGCTTGTTCAAGTTAAAGATGAAGAGCAAGTTAATGAAATAGATAAGAAAAATGAAGCTAAATTAGAAGCAGCTCAATCAGATTTGCCACCAAAGAAAACCTCTCGTAACGATCTTTGCCCATGTGGAAGTAAAAAGAAATACAAGCACTGCCACGGTAAATTAATTTAATGGAAGAATCGTATAATAAAGATTTATCTCCTTGTATCGGCGTTTGTCAGTATAGTGAAGAAGATCTTTGCTGTGGTTGTTTTAGGACATCAAAAGAGATTTCTCAATGGGCTGACATGACAACAGAAGAAAAAAAGAAAGTTATTAGTTTATTGCCATCAAGGATGGAAGAGTTATTCTAAATAGTAAGGCTTTTGTTCCGGTATTCACATAGCTCGTTAATAATACAATTTTTACAATCTGGATTTTTTGCCTTACAAATATATCTACCATGAAGTATTAATAGATGGTGTGCATCAACTAAAAACTCATTTGGAATTAACCTTGTAAGCTTTAATTCAACAGCTAAAGGTGTTTTACCCGGTGCTAATTTTATCCTGTTAGACAGTCTAAAAATATGAGTGTCAACACCTACAACAGGCTCATTAAAAATGGTATTTAGTATTACATTTGCTGTCTTTCTTCCCACACCAGGAAGGCTTTCAAGATCCTCTCTATTTCTAGGAATTTTTCCTAAGAATGATTGATTAATAATGGTACTAGTTTTTTGAATATTCTTAGCTTTCGTACGAAACAGTCCAATATTCTTGATTAAAGCTTCTATTTCATGGATGGATAATAAACTAATCTTCTTAGCGGTGTTAGCAATACTAAATAATTTAACAGTGGCTTTGTTAACAGATATATCTGTAGCTTGTGCAGATAAAATTACTGAAATTAAAAGCTCAAAAGGGCTTTTGTATATAAGCTCAGTAGATGGATGAGGATTATTTTTTTTTAGAAGAGAAAAAATCTTTCTTCTTTTTTCAGTGTTCATTTTTAGTCTTTTTGATCTAACCAGTTAACTAAAGCAATTAAAAATGCAAGACCTAAAAAAGCACCTGGTGGAAGAATAGCTAAAAGAAAACCACTGTACTGATCAAAGAAATTTATACCAAAACTACTGAAGGACTGCCCGAATAATAAATCAAAACCTGTAAATAGTGTTCCTTGTCCTAAAAATTCTCTCATACCACCCAGAACTATAAGAACAAAACACAAACCTAGACCCATAAATAGACCATCATAAAAAGACGGTAATGTTGGGTTTTTTGATGCAAATGATTCAACCCTTGCCAATACAATACAGTTAGTTACAATAAGCGGAATAAAAATTCCTAATGCCTTATATAATGGCTCAGCAAATGCATGAATAGATAAATCGACTACAGTTACTAGTGCTGCAATTACCAATATAAATATAGGAACTCTGACCTCATCAGGAACAAATTTCCTAATTGGTGAAATAGAGCTGTTAGCAATAATCATGACAAACATTGTTGCTATGCCGAGACTTAAACCATTAATTACGCTAGTTGTAATTGCGAGTGTTGGGCATAAGCCTAATAATTGGATTGTTCCAGGGTTTTGCTTCCACAAACCATTAATTATAGATTCCTTAAACATTAAATTCCCATCTTAGGTTTATTTTCTTTAAAGAAAATAAGGGCCTCATTTATTGCCTTTACAACAGCTCTTGCTGTAATTGTCGCTCCAGACATATAATCAAATTTCCCTTGATCCTTCGTTACAGCCCATTCTGACATGAGTGTGTTTTCTAATGATGAGTAAGTAAAATTATCAATCCAATCACTTTTAATAATATCAATATAATCACCTAGTCCCGGAGTTTCTTGATGTTTTATTACCCTTGTCCCTAAGATATTACCCTTAATATCAATTCCAACTAAAATTTTTATTTCACCACTATAACCATCGGGTGCACGTGTCTCAATAACAACTGCGGTTACTTCATTATTTTTTTTTGCAACATAACTTTTTATTGGTTTTTTATTTTTTAATCTTTGATTAGGTTGAATTACAATAAAACTGTTTATTAATTCATTGTTATAAAAATTTTTTGAAACAACTTGTAACAGCAATCTCTCTTTTGCCTCTGCTTCACTTTTTAATATAATAGGGTTAGTTTTGTCGTAAACAAATTCTAGTACAGCTGAAAAAAATACTCCAAAAATTATCATTACTAATACAGTTCGACCTACTATTTTATTTTTCCTTATAAAATTATTCATGCCCAAATACTTTAGGTTGGGTTAATGAGTCAATTAGAGGGACACATATATTCATAAAGATAACAGCAAATGCAATCCCTTCAGGGTAGCCTCCAAATACTCTAATTAGATATACTAAAAGTGCAACACCAAAAGCAAAGAATATCTTTCCTTTTGGTGTTGTTGGCCCACTTACCGGATCAGTGATAATAAAAAATGCACAAAGTAAAGTACCTCCACTAAATATATGAATAAATGGAGAAAGATACCGACTCGGGTCAATTAACCAGAAAATACAAGAGATTAGAGTTAGGGTTACTAGATAGGTAATTGGTAAGTGCCAGGTAATTATTCTTTTATACCACATGAAAAGCCCACCTATGAAAAAACTAAGACTGATAATAATTGAAGCATTAAAATATGAATTAAGCGGCATCCCATAACTAAAGTTTAAATCGAAAGGCCGCTTTAAAAATATTTGAGTTTTGATATAATCGAGCGGAGTTGCACTTGAGACGCTATCAATAAGGTTTTGTGTACCATAAAAAAATACTTCCATTTTTTGAGCTATATTGAAGTCTAGTAAATGAGAGGCAGGTAATTGCCATTTCGTCATAACAGCGGGAAAAGATATGAGTAGAACGGCATAACCAACCATTGCAGGATTAAACAAATTTGACCCTAAGCCACCATACATATGTTTAGCAACGACTATTGTAAAGAGGGTTCCTATAACGATAATCCACCAAGGGGCAATAGTCGGAATTGATAGAGCTAATAAAGTAGCTGCTACTAAAGCACTTCCATCTGTGATAAATAATTTGACAGGTAAATTTCTTAGCTTAAGTATAAAATATTCGGCAAGCAGTGCGGTAACTATTGCAATAGTTAAATTTAGAAGCACCCCAATACCAAAAAGAAATATATAAGCTAATATCCCTGGAAGAAGCCCTGCTATTACTAGCATCATAACTAAGGTCACACTCGGTGCTTTTTGAAGGAATGGTGATTGTTGGTTAAACATTAGTTAACTTCTTTATTAATAGTTCGACTGACTGCAGCTGCAATTTCTGCCCTTTTCTCTGCTATTAATTTTGCTTTTTCGCCACTATTATTTTCTAATTTACGCTTTGCATTTCTTTCAGCACGCTCTTTTTTCTCTCTTTCTAATCTCAATATTCTAAAATCATTTCTTTCGCGAGCAATATCGGCTTCTTCTTTTGCAATATTATCCGCAATAATTTCACTTTTAGCGTACCTGTAAAATTGAACTAGAGGAATATTACTTGGGCAGACATAAGAGCAGCAACCACATTCGATACAATCAAATAAATTATAGCTTTGTGCTTTCTCAAATTGATCTGATTTTGAGAGCCAAAATAACTCTTGAGGTTGTAACTCAACGGGACATGCTTCTGCACATTTAGAGCACCTTATACAAGGAAGAGGCTCTTTTTTTTCTTTAAGCATCTCCTCTTCAGCACTTATTACACAGTTCATAGTTTTGGTAACTGAAATATCAATCGAAGGTAATTTAAACCCCATCATAGGACCACCCATAATATATGTATCATTTTTAATTATTTGTCCACCAGATTTTTTGATAAGATCTCTTAAGGAAGTCCCAAATAATACTTCATAGTTTTTAGGTCTATGAAGGTTCCCTGTGATGGTTACAATTCTACTAATTGAAGGCTCTCCAAATTGAATAAAGCGATAAATTGCAACTATTGTTGCAACGTTAAACATTTGAATCCCGTATTCAGCAGCTCTTTTTTGTTTAGGTATTTTTATACCGTTAATAAGATAAATTAATCTCTTCGCATCACCACTTGGATAAATAGTGGGGACAACTTTTGTTGTTATTGATGATTGTTTTTTACTAAATAAATTTAATTGGTCTAAAGCTATAGGTTTATTATCTTCAATCCCAATAATAGTTTCTTTGGCTCCTAATAATTCCTGAACTAGCTGAATTCCTTTTATTAATTCTTCACTTCTCTCTCTTATCAACATGTCATCGCAAGTAATATATGGCTCACATTCAGCAGCATTAACTATTAATGTAGTTATTTTGTTGGTTTGATTTACACCTAATTTTAAATGACTTGGAAATGCTGCCCCTCCTAGTCCAACTATCCCGGAATTAAGCAATAATTTTATTGTCTCATCTATACCTATTTTTTTCCAATTAATTGGAGATTTTTGAATCCATTGATCTTTCATATCAGGCAATATCACAACACAATAGTCAGGTAATCCTGATGGGTGAGGTACAAGTAGCTTTTCTATTGATCTAATTGTTCCAGATGTCGGTGCGTGGATAGCTGCCGAAACACTCCCATCTGCTTCCGCAATTATCTGCCCCTTAAGAACGTAATCACCAATATTAACCATAATTTTTGGCATATTTCCTATGTGCTGCCTTAAAGGTAATATTAATGTTTTAGGTATCGTAATCTTTTCAATTGGTATCGATGTTGAAATAGCTTTTTTAGTTTCAGCTTTAATCCCGCCATTAAACTTGAATATTTTATCTATTAAATTCAATGGTCTGCCTTTGATTGATTTAAATTGGTATTGTTTATATTGTATACAGGGTATTTCCACTTCCAATTTTCAGTATCTTCTTTTATTTCAGGCATAGTTATGCAATCAACTGGGCAAGGAGGCAAACATAACTCACATCCAGTACATTCCTTTTCAATTATTGTATGCATTTGTTTGGCTGCGCCTAAAATTGCATCAACAGGACATGCTTGTATACAAAGAGTACAGCCAATACATGTATCTTCATCTATAAAGGCAACCGCTTTTGGCTTAGTAGCACCATGCGATTGATTAAGTGGCTTGTATTCAACACCCATTAATTCTGCAAGAGCGCGAACCCCTGCTTCTCCTCCTGGAGGACACTGATTTATATCTGCTTCTCCTTTTGCAATAGCATTAGCATAAGGTTTACATCCAGGATAACTACATTGACCACATTGCGTTTGGGGTAATATGGAGTCAATTTTTTCAACAATTGGATCACCTTCAACTTTAAACTGTACCGATGAAAATCCAAGAACTAGCCCAATAATTATAGCTAGGAATAATATTACCAATATTGAAGTTAGCATTATTTATCCAGCCCAATAAAACCCATAAAAGCTAAACTCATGAGTGCTGCAGTTATCATAGCAATTGCACTGCCTTTAAAGGGTTGAGGAATATGCGCACCTTCTAATCTCTCCCGAGTAGATGAAAAAAGAATCAGCACAAAAGAAAAACCTAATGCCCCACCAAGTCCGAAAAAAGCTGATTCAAGAAGGGTATAGCTAGCCTGCGCGTTAAGTAATGGAATGCCTAATACGGCACAGTTTGTTGTAATTAAAGGTAAAAATATTCCAAGCATTTTGTATAAAAAAGGAAAATTCTTTTCCATTAGCATTTCTGTAAATTGAACAACAGCAGCTATAACAACAATAAACGTTAATGTTCTTAAATATACGAGGTCATTGGGCTCAAGAAGATAGTGATTTATAGCCCAACTGGTCATAGAGCCAATTGTTAAAACAAATGCAGTAGCCGCAGACATACTAATGGATGTTTCAAGTTTTTTAGAAACACCCATAAAGGGACATAGACCAAGGATTTTAGTAAGCACTATGTTGTTAACAAGAACTGTACTGATTATGATCAAAAAGTAATTATTTAGCATATTCTTGAATTATAGAGGATTAATATCTCCTAAGTCTTCCTTTTAAGTATAAAATTAATGAAACTATAACAATTTTTTAATATCAAAAAAAAGAATAATAAATTATTTAATTATATTTTTTAGTTATATGTAAAAAAATAGATAAAAATCCAATTGTTTATTGTTTCTAGTAGAATATAAATTATTTTTTTGATCAATGGAATTAATTATGTTTCAAGGTAGTATCGTTGCATTAGTGACTCCAATGAACTCCGATGGTTCAGTTGATGTAGGAAATTTTAGGAACCTACTTGATTTCCATATAGACAACAATACTGATGGAGTCGTTGTATTGGGTACCACAGGAGAATGTCCGACAGTTGATTTTGATGAACACACTTTTTTAGTAAAAGAAGCAGTTTCACATATAAATGGAAAAATTCCAGTAATCGCTGGAACAGGAGCTAACTCTACAAAAGAAGCTATCTATCTAACACAAGCTGCGAAAGAGGTTGGGGCCGATGCATGTCTACTAGTTACTCCGTATTATAATAAGCCAAATCAAAAAGGCTTGTTTGAGCATTACAAAGCGATTAATGATGCAGTTGATATTCCACAAATTCTTTATAACGTCCCATCAAGAACAGGGTGTGACCTGGAAAATGAGACTGTAATTTTATTAAGTCAACTTTTAAATATCATTGGAATAAAAGATGCAACCGGAGATTTAGAGCGTATTAATTTCTTAAAAGATAGAGTTGAAGATAATTTTATTTTTATTAGCGGGGACGACCTCTCTTTTTTAGATTATATAAAAAGAGGTGGCTGCGGTGTAATTTCGGTAACAGCAAATGTAATCCCAGACATTATGCACACTATCTGTTCTGATATTTTTAAATCAGAGCTTGAAAAAGCAGAAAATATGAATGAAAAATTGCGAAGCCTCCACGAAGCTATGTTTGTAGAATCTAATCCAATTCCAGTTAAATGGCTTTTAAATTATTTGGGATTGATTAAGCAAGGGATAAGACTACCTCTAGTTGAGCTCGACAAAAAATATCATTCAAACCTCATCAAGGCCTATAAAAATATAAAATGATAAAAATTTTCTTAATCTTAATACTATTCTTGCTAACTTCATGCGCAGATTTAGATATAACAGACAACGAGGTTGTAGATGCACTGACTCAGCCTGATTATGTAAGCTCATCAAGAGCAAAAAAATTAGATGTTCCACCAGATTTGAGTGACGTTGAAGCTAATGTTCAGTTTGGTGTTCCTGGGGAAGCTGTATCTTATAAAGATTATGAAGACGCAAAAAATGCAGGATATAAAGAGGTTAAAGTTCTTCAAAATCCTGAGGGCATGCGGATTGTGAAATCTGGTAATTTAAGATGGTTGGTTGTTACTGAAGACCCAGAAACCTTATGGCCACATCTAGAAAGTTTTTGGCAAGAAATTGGTTTTGGAATTAAAGTTTTAAATAGGCGAACTGGTGTTATGGAAACAGAGTGGACTAAGTCATCAAAATTAAAAGTCGATTCTAATAAAGGATTAGGAAGCAGATTCGATGCATGGCTAGATGGTATGTCAAATTTAGCTGACAGAAGAAAATTTCGAACTAGACTTGAGAACGGTATAGAAGAAGGTACTACCGAAATTTATATTTCGCAAAGAAGTATTGTTGGTATGGACCAAGATGCAAAGGATAGAATTAAAAGAATGAAAGAGGGGTCTTACTCAACTGATATTTATACAATTCAAGAATACATTCCTGATGGAGAGGAGGAAGCAAAAGAGATTACAGATAAGCTCCAAAAAGAAATGAACATGGATGAATATGAAGTTAATGCAGAAATACTCAGAAGGTTAATGACTAAGTTAGGAATGACAGATTTTGATGCAAAACAACAGCTTGCAAACCCTATTGAAAAGAAAAATGCAATCTTAGTTGAAAATAAACGAGGAAACTATTTAATGTTAAACGATCCTTATGATCGCTCATGGAGACGCTTATCTCTTGCTTTAGATATTATTGGGTTTGTAACAGAGGATAAGAATAGATCTGAAGGAATTTTTTATGTGAAATATAAAGATTTAGAACTGGAAGGGCCTAAAAAGAAAAATAAAGGGTTGATTGATAAATTAGCTTTCTGGGAAGATGATGAAGAAGAGGCGCAAAGGATAAAAGAGGAAGAAGAAAGATTGAATAATCTAGATGGAACTGAAGAGACTGAAGTTATTGAAGATAAGTCATTAACAGAAGAAATTTTAAGTCTATGGGGATCTGATAAAGAAGACGGTCTTGGTAAAAATGAAAAGAGGTATCGTGTAAGAATTAAAGAAGATCAAAACGGTGCTAGAGTATTTATGGATTACCCAAATGGTAAATTAAATAATACGAAAACAGCAAAAAGTATTTTAAAAATTATTTATGAGCATCTAAGGTAAATTTTTTTGCTACATTACATAGAAAAAAAAATTAAGATTATATTATGTACAATATAGTTCGTTTTTTCTTATTCCTATTTGACCCAGAAATTGCACATCATTTGGCTATGAAGTCATTAAAGTTAGCAAATTTTCTAGGGATATTAGGTTTGTTCAGAAAAAATATACATTGTAAACCAAGGGTTATTTTTGGTGTCAAATTTCACAACCCCATTGGTTTAGCAGCGGGATTAGATAAAAATGCTGAATACATTGATTGTTTGTCAAAACTTGGGTTTGGTTTTATTGAGGTTGGAACCGTTACCCCAAGGCCACAGCCAGGCAATCCAAAACCAAGATCATTTAGATTGACACAAGAAAAAGGTATTATAAATAGGTTTGGTTTTAATAATGATGGCATAGATAAGGTAATAGAGAATATCAAAAAAACAGGATTTAAGGGTATTCTAGGTATCAATATTGGAAAGAATTTTGATACACCTATTGATAAAGCTGTAAATGACTACCTGTTATGCTTCCAAAAATCATATCTATTTGCAAGTTATATTGTACTTAATGTTTCCTCTCCGAATACTAAGAATCTTAGAAAATTACAGTCAGGAGATAATTTAGAAGGGCTACTAAAATCAATTAAGGGTGAACAAACAAAATTATTTAAGAAGCATGGAAAATATGTGCCATTTTTACTAAAAATTTCTCCTGATAATTCACAGCCTCAATTAAAAATTATTAGTAATTTATTGATTAAATATAAAATTGATGGGGTCATAGCCACCAATACAACACTCTCTAGAAGTAGTGTTGTAAAATCATCAGTACGAAATGAGTCAGGTGGTCTATCTGGGCTCCCATTAAAATTAAGCTCATTAAAAACCTTAAAAATATTAAAAAAAATGCTTAATGGTAAAATTCCGATTATTGGTGTTGGTGGGGTAATGTCTGCAGAAGATGGCAAAGAGAAGATAGATAATGGGGCAGATTTAATTCAAATATACTCAGGCTTAATTTTCAAAGGGCATAAGTTAATTCATGAACTATGTAGAGCAATTAAATAACCTACATTCAAAACCATATTTATTTTCATACAGAAGGTGCCCTTATGCTATGAGAGCAAGAATGGCTCTTGTTGAATCTAATATTGAATTTGATATTTATGAAATATCACTAAGAAGTAAACCACGAGAAATGCTTTTAATTAGCCCAAAAGGTACAGTACCTGTTCTAAGGTTAGGTAAATTAGTCTTGGATGAGAGTTTGGAAATAATGAAATGGGCATATGAAAATAGTAATAATCATTCATTATCGATGATGCCTAAAGACACGCTAATAGTGGATGAATTAATTTCGCTAAATGATGGACAATTTAAAGAATCCCTAGATTGTTATAAATATTATGAGCGATTCCCAGAAAAATCAAAACTTGAGCATAGGGAGCATTGTTGTTTATTCATAGATATTCTAGAACAGAGATTGGAAAAAATGCCGTTTTTGATGGGTGATAAGAGAACTATTGTAGATATATCTATTTTTCCTTTTATAAGGCAGTTTGTGGGTATTGATCAAGACTGGTTCGGTAAATCGAAATATACTAGAGTGAGAAAATGGTTGGCAACACTTATAGATAGTGAATTATATAAAAAGATAATGGAGAAGCCAACCTTCGGTTAAGCTGATACCTTCTCTTTATGTTTGATATTAAGAACAATTTTATCAGCTTCATCAATATCAATTTCAACTTCACCGCCGTTTATTAGCTTTCCAAATAAAAGCTGATCTGCTAAAGCCTTACGTATTGTATCCTGAATTAATCTTTCCATTGGCCTTGCTCCCATTTGAGGATCAAATCCAGCTTTAGCTAAATACGATTTTAATTTTTTTGTGAAGGTAGCATCTACTTTTTTATCATGTAATTGATTCTCGAGTTGGATTAAAAATTTATCGACAACTTTAAGGATAACATTATTATCTAATGCACTAAATGATACGATTGCATCAAGCCTATTCCTAAACTCTGGGGAAAATATTTTTTTAATTTCTATTTGCTCATCCCCTACTTTTTTATTGTGTGTAAAACCAAAATCTATTTTAGACAATTCTTCAGCACCTGCATTAGTTGTCATAATAATTGTTACATTTCTGAAGTCCGTTTTTCTTCCGTTGCTGTCAGTAAGTGAGCCATCATCCATTACTTGAAGAAGTATATTGAAAACATCTGGGTGAGCCTTTTCAATTTCATCTAGTAATAAGATAGCATGTGGGTTTTTATTAATTTGTTCTGTTAACAAACCACCATTATCATATCCAACATACCCTGGAGGTGCACCAATTAATTTAGATATTGAATGTCTTTCAATAAACTCACTCATATCTATACGAATTAACTCAATACCTAGTGTATAAGCTAATTGTTTTGCAACTTCGGTTTTTCCCACGCCAGTAGGGCCACTAAACAAAAAGCTACCGATAGGCCTACTCTCAGGACCTAAACCACTCCTAGACATCTTAATCGCTGATGACAGCGAGTTAATTGCTTTGTCCTGCCCGAAAATAACTGCTTTCAAATCTCGCTCAAGAGTTTTAAGGGTATTACGATCATCTTTATTAATAGTTTTAGCCGGTATTCTTGCAACCTTACAGATTACATCTTCAATTTCCTTGCTCCCAATCACTTTTTTCTTTTTATTTTTTGGTAGTATTCTTTGAGCCGCACCTGCTTCATCAATAATATCGATAGCTTTATCAGGTAGCTGCCTGTCATTTATAAATTTTGCAGATAGCTCTACTGCGCTAATAATCGCATCAGTTGAAAATTTAACTTTATGGTGGTTCTCAAACTGAGATTTTAAACCTTTGAGAATATTTATAGTTGTTTGAATATCCGGCTCTTCAATATCTACTTTTTGAAATCTTCTTGTTAATGCGTGATCTTTTTCAAAAATAGATCTAAATTCCTGGTATGTTGTGGCACCAATACATTTAATTTCACCATTTGCTAGAGCTGGTTTTAATAAGTTAGAAGCGTCTAACGTTCCTCCACTAGCTGAACCAGCACCAATAATTGTATGAATTTCATCAATAAATAAAATCGAATTCTTTTCTTCCTTAAGCTGTTTCATTACTGTTTTAAGTCTTTGTTCAAAATCACCTCGATATTTAGTCCCGGCAATTAAAGAACCCAAGTCAAGAGAGTATATTGTTTTATTTTGAAGTACTTCTGGAATATCTTTCTCTACAATTTTTTTTGCGAGTCCTTCAGCTATTGCAGTTTTACCAACCCCAGCTTCACCAACCAACAATGGATTATTTTTTCGTCGCCTGCATAAAATTTGAACAACACGCTCAACCTCTTGTTCGCGACCAATCAATGGGTCTATTTTGTTTTCAGCCACTAACTTATTAAGATTAATTGTGTAGCTCTCTAGACTTTTATTTATTTTAATTTCAGAATCAGACTCACTGTTAATTGATTCTTTATTTTGTGTCTCTGTTACTTTAGATATCCCATGAGCTATAAAGTTGACTACATCAAGCCTAGCAATCCCTTGTTGATGAAGAAAATAAACAGCATTTGATTCTTTTTCTCCAAATATTGCAACTAGTACATTTGCACCTGTAACCTCTTTTTTTCCTGAAGATTGAACATGAAGCATTGCTCTTTGAATAACTCTTTGAAAGCCAAGTGTAGGCTGAGTGTCTACATCATCATTTCCAGAAACAATTGGAGTGTGCTCATCTATATGACCAGAGATATCAGAACGTAGCTTCTCAATTTTTGCCCCACAAGCATTTAAAACTTCAGAGGCTGATGGATTATCAATCATAGCGAGCAGGAGGTGTTCGACAGTTATTAACTCGTGTCTTTTTTGTCGAGCATCCATAAATGCCATGTGAAGGCTAACTTCTAATTCTTGTGAAATCATAAATTAAACTATATCTTTTCTATAATACATTGCAAGGGGTGTTGCGATTCTTTTGCTAAATTTAATACTTGATTCATTTTAGTTTCTGCTATCTCAAATGGATATGTTCCACAAACACCTATTCCCTCTGTATGTATTTGAAGCATAATTCTCGTCGCATCATCTGGATTTTTATTGAAAACCTTCTGGATGATATTTGCCACAAATTCCATAGGAGTAAAGTCATCGTTTAATATAATCACCTTATATATGCTAGGAAGTTTTGGCTTAACCCTTGCTGGTTTTAATTTTACAATATCATCGTTGTCATTTTGTTCCATATTTAAATTTTACTTTTTTTGAGTTTCCTATAAATTTTGACACTTTTTACATTTTTGTCTTGCGCATTAATTATTTGGAAAGTAATGTTATTAATTTTAAAGCTTGTATTCGGCTCTGGTATATCTTCGAAAAATTCTAAAATTAATCCATTCAATGTTTTAGGGCCTTGTATTGGTAGATTAAGAGATAGTTTTTTATTTAATTCTCTAATAGAGATTCCACCATCAGCAATCCAACCATTCTCATCAAAAATAATCTTTGATGATTTTGAAGGTAACTCAATATTAAATTCACCAATGACTTCTTCAAGTATATCTTCAAGAGTTAGTAAGCCAATAAATTCTCCATGCTCATTAACAATTAGCCCAATTTTTTCCTGGTTATCTTGAAATTTCTGCATTTGTTTGTATATCGTTGTTCCTGATGGAATAAAGTAAGGCGAATCTATTAGAGAAACTAATTCATCATGGTTTAAAGTCTTCATATTTTCTTTAATATAAAACTTAAATAGCTTATTAATATCCAATACCCCATATATTTCTTCATTATCTTTCTTTTTAACAAGAATTCTATTGTGGTGAAAATTCTCTATTTTTTTTAAAATATCATCAATAGGCTGGCTTAGGTTGATAGATTCAATAGTTGTATGAGGCATCATGATTTCATCAATAGTTACTTTTTCAAGGTCGATTAAATTTAACAATAAAGACTTGTTTTTGCTTGGTATAAATTTTCCAGAGTCGCTAATAATACTTTTTAACTCATCCATAGTAATTAAATTATTTTGAGTAAAATTAATTTTAATATTAAATATTTTTAGTATCCCTAGTACGAATATATTCACAAAAAGAACTATTGGATAGAGCAGTTTTAATAATGGGTAAAGTATATAGCTGCATGATAGCGCAAGTTTTTCTGGATGTGCTGCAGCAATTACTTTTGGAGAAATTTCACTAAAAATTAAAATTAAAAATGTCGTTATCAGCGTACCTGCCATAATAATTATTTCTTGATTTCCATATAATTGAACAGCTATTACAGTTACTAAAGTTGCAGCAGCAGCATTTGAAAGGTTATTGCATAACAAAATTACACTTAATAATTTATCTGTTTCCTGAAGAAGTTTCGAGGCTAATTTTGCACCAGTATTACCATTTTTAGCTAGGTGTTTTAGACGATATCGATTTAATGACATCAAGCTTGTTTCAGAGATAGAAAAGAAAGCCGATATTATTAGGAGGGTAGCTAGGAGGATGATTTGATTTGTTAGTGAAAAATTAAACACTGTGAATATTTATAATACTATTTTTCTTTTTTACTTTCTGGGTTAGTAGTTGCTAAATTACGTTGACTAGTTCCAAGCCACATCGCCATCGGGCACCCAACCATAATTGAAGAATAAATACCAAATAATATTCCTATGGTTAAAGCTAATGCAAAATTATGGAGTATTTCTCCACCAAAAATCAACATTGAAATTACAACGGTTTGAGTTGATAAATGTGTCATTATAGTTCTTGACATGGTTCGTGTAATTGCATTGTTTATTACATCAGCAACATTTGCTTTTCTCATATTTATAAAGTTTTCACGAACGCGATCAAATACAACAACAGACTCATTTACCGAGTAACCCAAAACAGCTAATACTGCAGCTAGAACAGTTAAGTTAAATTCCCATTGGAAAAAAGCAAAAAAACCTAAAATAATAATAACATCATGCATATTTGCAATAATTGCTGCTACTGCAAATCGCCATTCAAATCTCATTGTAAGGTATAACATAATTCCTATACATACAAAAAGAATTGCTAGTGCACCATTTTCATATAGCTCGTCACCAACTTGAGAGCCAACAGACTCAACCCTCTTAACCTCCATTGAGCTATTTGATAATTTTAGCGCTGACGAAACCTTTTCTGATATTTCTGCAATAGACAAACCTTCACGAATCGGTAAACGAATCAAAACATCTTCTTCAGTACCAAAATTTTGAACTTGAGCATCCTCTAAATCTATACCTCGTAAAGTTTGGCGAATATCATCTATATTTGCAGCTTTTGGGTAACTTACTTCCATCATTGTCCCACCAGTGAAATCTACCCCAAGATTTAAACCGCGGATAATAATAAACAAAACCGCTAAAATAAATGCAGTAGTTGATATTACTGCAGATATTCTGCTGTATTTCATAAAAGGCACATCTTTTTTTACTCTAAAAAATTCCATATCTTTAGTTGTTGTCCACTTTGAATATTTCACCAATTGATAATTTACTTATCTGGCGTTTGTTACCGTAAATATAGTTTACTATGGTGCGCGATACAAAAATTGCGCTGAACATAGAAGTTAAAATTCCTAATACAAGAACTACTGCAAAACCTTTAACAGGACCAGAACCAAACATGAAGAGCGCTAATCCTGCAATCATAGTTGTTATATTGGAGTCTAGTATTGTTCCCCATGCCATTTTGTACCCTTTACTAATGCTTGCTTGTGGAGTGTTACCATTTCTTATTTCATCACGAATTCGTTCGTTAATAAGAACGCTAGAATCAATAGCCATGCCTAATGTTAGAGCAATAGCAGCCAAACCTGGAAGAGTTAATGTAGCTTGGAGTGCAGAAAGCAATGCCACTAAAAAAAATAAATTAACAGATAGCGAAATGACCGAAATAACGCCAAAAACCATATAGTAGATAGCCATCATAGTTATAATTGCAACGAAACCCCAAATTGTTGATTGAATGCCACGGGATATATTTTCTTTACCCATACTTGGCCCAACTGTTCTTTCTTCGATAATCTCCATTGGTGCTGCTAATGAACCAGCCCTTAAGAGTAATGCAATATCCGTTGCCTCTTGAGTATTGTTCATACCTGTAATCTGTACCCGTCCCCCACCTATTTCTCCGTTTATAATCGGAGCTGTAACTATTTCGGTAAGATTCTTCTCGATTAATAAAAGCGCCATTCTTTTACCAACATTCTCGCGTGTTACCTGTTTAAAAATGCTGGCACCCTGACTATCGAGTGAAATTGATACAATTGATTGGCCTGTTTGACCGTCAACACCAGGTGCTGCATTTGTGATGCGTTCACCAGTAAGAATCACTTTTTTCTTTACTAAAATACCTGTGCCAAATCGATCCGGGAAAATTTCTGAATTTACTGGTATTTGATCCTCATTCCCATCTCTAAAAATATCTTTATTGAAGTTATCCTCATTTACCATTCTCATTTCAAGTGTTGCTGTTCGACCTAAAATTTCTTTAGCTTTTGCTGTGTCTTGAACTCCAGGTAGTTGTATAACAATTCTATCAAGCCCTTGTTGTTGAATTAAAGGCTCTGCTACACCTAATTCATTCACTCTATTATTTAAAGTTTCTAAATTTTGTTTAATTGCGAATTCGGTGATTGATTTTTTTGTTTGCTCACTAATAATAACTTTAAGAATAATTTCATCATTAACAAAAATTTCTTTAAAGTCAAAACTGTCATTAATGCCTCTAATAATATTTTGACCTTTAATTAATTCTTTTCTAGATTTAAATTTAATTTGCATGATGTCATTATTTTTTGTGGCATCGTAATAACCAATCCTTTCTTTTCTTAATGCAGTTCTAAATTCATCTAAATAACTAGCAGTGGTCTTTTCTAGGGCATTTGATAAATCAACTTGCATAAGAAAATGTACTCCACCTCTTAAATCAAGACCTAAGTACATTGGGAGTGCACCCATATCAGAAAGCCAGTTAGGGGAGTTTGAGATTAAATTCAAAGCCACTACATATTTATTTCCCAATGAATTTTGAATAACACTTTTTGCTTTTAGTTGGTCTTCAGCTGTCTTGAGCTTAATTTTAATATGAAAGTTCTCTACAATTAATCCAGTATTTGATATGCCAGATTTTTCTAATGTTTCTTCAATTGACTGTAAAAGTGATGTATCAATTTTTTCACCTGATTTAATTGGCATTACCTGAATGGCAGGGGACTCACCATAAAAATTTGGCATGACAAAAAGTATACTTAACAAGATTGTTATTAAAATTAAGAAATACGCCCAGCGTGGTGATTGATTATTTTGATTATTAGGTTTCATTTAAATTAACTATCAAAGTTCTTAAATCGATTTAATTGTACCTTTGGGTAATAGAGTTTGAATAGTTTGTTTCTGTATCTTTATTTCTACATCTTTAGCTATCTCTAAAGTGGCAAATTGGCTACCCAGTTTAGTGATTTTTCCTAAAATACCGCTATTTGAAATAATTTCATCACCTGTTTTGAGGTTGTCTATCAAAGCTCGTTGTTCTTTGGCCTGCTTCATTTGAGGCCTAATTAGCATGAAGTAAAATAATACAAAAATTATTATAAAAGGGAGAAAACTAGCTAGTCCTTCATTCACAATATATTATCCTTTAAAAAAAGATGATTCTATCATAAGTCATGCATCTATTCATTAGCCTTTCGTGTTTTTATGAAGTCAGTTTGGTATTGTTTAAATTTTTTATTGTTAATTGCATCCGCCGCCTCTTGCATAAAAGTTTTATAAAAAAATAAATTATGAATTGTATTTAATCTTAAACCTAACATTTCTCCAATCTTGAAGAGATGATGAAGATAGGATCGAGAAAAATTCTGGCAGGTATAGCATTCACAAGATTCATCAATGGGTAGTAAATCATCTTTATAGCGGGTATTTTTTAACTTAATGTCACCAAATCGAGTGAATAGCCAACCATTTCTAGCGTTACGGGTGGGCATTACACAATCAAACATATCTACACCATGTTCAATCGCATGCATTATATCTTCAGGAGTACCGACACCCATTAGGTAGCGAGGCTTATCGCTTGGCATTTTGGGGGTTATATAAGTAGTAATTTTTTTCATCTCAGATTTTGGTTCACCGACAGATAAACCGCCGATCGCATAACCATCAAAGCCAATTTTTGTAAGCTCTGATAATGATTCATCTCTTAAGTCTTTATACATTCCACCCTGGACTATTCCAAATAATGCATTTTTGCTCCCTATAAAACTCTCTTTACTCCTATAAGCCCATTCTTGACTAAGAATCATTGAGACTCTTGCTTCATCATGTGTTGCAGGGTAGGGAGTGCATTCATCAAATATCATTGATATATCAGCGTTTAGAATTTTTTGAATCTCTATAGATTCCTCTGGTCCGAGGAAGCATTCATCGCCATTGATAGGAGATCTAAAAGTTACACCTTTTTCAGTAATTTTTCTCATCTTCCCCAAACTCCAAACTTGAAAGCCACCAGAATCAGTTAGCATAGGTCTATTCCAGTTAATAAATTGATGAAGTCCTTTATGTTTTTTTATGATATCTAAACCTGGACGCAGCCAAAGATGAAAAGTATTCCCTAGAATAATTTCAAAACCAATACTCTCTAATTCTTGAGGACTGATTGATTTAACGGCTCCATATGTTCCAACTGGCATAAAAACAGGAGTATTGACTTTACCATGTGAAAGTTGCAAAAGACCAGATCTTGCACTGCCGTCTTGAGAAATAAGTTTAAATTTCATGTTTAGTGGGTAAATAGATAAATTTGATTTATTATCATTATAAATAGAATATGAGTTAATAACGATGAATATTAAGCAATATTAGGATAAAATTTTAAATAAATATGGCTATTAAGAAAAATAATCAAAGAAAAGATGGTAGTGGTAAGAATAAATTTTATCTTTTACCCAACTTAATTACGACAGCATCATTATTTGCTGGGTTTTATTCTATAGTTCAAGCAATGAATGGCCGATACGCTCATGCTGCAATTGCAATTTTTGTTGCATTAATCTTAGATGGTTTGGATGGAAGAATTGCAAGATTAACAAACACACAAAGTGCATTTGGATCAGAATACGATAGCTTGTCTGATATGGTGTCTTTTGGGGTTGCACCAGCCTTGGTGATATATGTCTGGGCTTTACAGCCACTTGGGAAATTAGGTTGGATTGTCTCTTTTATTTACTGTGCTTGTGCTGCAGTGAGGCTGGCTAGATTTAATATTAAATTAGATGTAGACGATAAAAAATATTTTTCTGGACTACCTTCGCCAGCAGCAGCAACCTTGCTAGCCAGCTTCATTTGGATTTCTTTTGATAATGGAATAAGTGGTAATGAAATCTTTCTAGGTTTTTTTCAGATGCAATGGTTTGCATTAATCATAACTCTCTTCGTTGCATTATCAATGACAGCAGATGTTAATTTTTATAGTGGTAAAGATATAAACCTTAGAAATAGCCAGCCTTTTGTTGTAATACTTTTAATAGCATTTGTATTTGGCTTAATATCACATAGCCCAGCAGAGGTTATTTTTATAATCGCTTTTGGCTACTCCTTATCCGGATACTTTAATGTTGTGAAAGAGAAATTTAAAACAAGCAAAAATTTTTTAGATACTGATATATTTGATGAAAAATAAATTAATAATATTTGATACTACATTACGTGATGGCGAACAGAGTCCTGGTGCATCAATGACGCAAGAAGAAAAAGTCAGAATTGCAAAGCAGCTTGAGAAATTAGGTGTGAATGTTATTGAAGCTGGTTTTGCAGCAGCAAGTCCTGGCGACTTCGCAGCTATTATGGCAATAGCAAAAACAATAAAAAAATCAACTATTTGCTCTCTAGCAAGAGCGCTAGAATCTGATATTGAAAGGGCTGGGTTGGCGGTGCAACCAGCAGCTCATAAGAGAATTCATACTTTTATTGCAACAAGTAAGATTCATATGGAAAACAAATTAAGAATGAAGCCTAACCAAGTTCTTAATCAAGCTATTAAGGCTGTGGAATTGGCTTTATCTTATTCTGAGGACGTAGAATTTTCTGCAGAAGATGCAGTTAGATCAGATATAGATTTTCTTGTTGAAGTATTCGACGCTGTGATTCAGGCTGGGGCTAAAACAATTAACGTTCCGGATACAGTAGGTTACTCCATTCCAACCATGTGGGGCGAGCGCATGAAGACATTAATAGAAAGAGTACCTAATGCAGATAAAGTAATATGGTCAACTCATTGTCACAATGACTTAGGAATGGCGGTAGCTAATTCACTAGCAGCTGTTTTGAATGGAGCTAGACAGGTTGAGTGCACAATTAATGGGCTTGGAGAGAGGGCAGGAAATGCTAGTCTAGAAGAAATTGTTATGGCTGTGAAAACAAGAAAGGATATTTTTAATCTTGAATCTCAAATCAACACAAAGCAGATAGTGCCAACCTCCCGATTAGTTTCTACAATAACAGGTTATCCAGTTCAACCTAATAAGGCGGTAGTTGGAGCAAATGCATTTGCACATGAGTCAGGAATTCATCAGGACGGTGTTTTAAAGCATAGAGAAACATACGAAATAATGCTTGCTCAAGATGTTGGCTGGGGAGCTAATAAGATTAGCCTGGGTAAACTTTCGGGAAGAAGTGCGTTTAAGAGTAGGTTGAAAGAATTAGGTATTGAAATTGAGTCTGAGGAAACATTTAATTCAACATTTGATCGATTCAAGTTGTTAGCTGATAAAAAATCTGAGATATTTGATGAAGATCTTCACGCCCTGGTTAGCGAGGAGTATGTTGAAGAATCCTATGATTTATATAAATTAATTGGATTAAAGACGGCATCAGAGTCAGGTAAAACTCCTTTTTCTGAAATTGAAATGACTATGAGTGGGGAAAATTATAAATCTAGCGCTGGTGGAAGTGGTTCCGTTGACGCTGCATTTAAAGCTATTGAATCAATTGTAAAATCACAATCAGAACTGTTATTATTTTCGGTAAACAATATAACATCCGGAACTGATTCACAAGGTGAAGTGACTGTTCGCTTATCTAAGGGCGGAAGAATAGTAAATGGCCAAGGTTCAGATACGGATATTGTTATCGCATCCGCAAAAGCATATATTAGCGCACTTAATAAGCTATATTCTAAATATGAACGTGCACATCCGCAAATATAAAAGAGGTATTTTTTGAATCTAGCCATTTTTGATCTAGACAATACGCTTCTGAATGGAGATTCTGATTACAATTGGGGTCTTTTCTTAATCCAAGAAGGGTTGGTTGATAAAGAAACCCACGAAGCTTCTAATAAGAAATTTTATGCTGATTACAACGCAGGAAAATTAGATATTTATGAATTCACTGAATTTCAATTTAGGTTTTTTAAGGATAACCCAAAGAAATTAACGGATAAGCTTCTTGCTCAATATGTGAATAAAGTTGCAGCAACAATGATAACGGACAAAGCAAAAAATCTTGTTAGCAATCATAGAAACAACGGAGATAAACTATTAATAATTACTGCAACTAATAGCTACATAACGAAACCTATTGGAAATTTGCTCGGCATAGCAGATTTAATTGGGACTGATCTAGAGGAAGTTGATGGAGAGTTTACAGGTAAAGTTAAAGGAATTCCTTCATTTAAAGAAGGTAAAGTTGATAGATTAAACCTTTGGTTAAAACAAAAAAATTATAGCTCAAAAGATTTTGAAAAAATTTACTTTTATAGTGATTCCCAAAATGATTTACCATTACTTAGAATTGTTAGTAATCCTGTAGCGGCAAACCCTGATAAGGTATTAAAAGAAGAAGCAAATAAAAATAAGTGGCCAATAATTACTTTAAGATAATTTTTAATTGAGCAGAATCTCTAAAACAAACTTTGTACCAAAATAAGATAATAGAAGAAGCATTAAGGCAATAAGTGAAATTACCACTGCTTTTTTACCTCTCCACCCGTATTGAATTCTACCAATCAGCATAGCGCCATAAGCTACCCATGCCATAGAGGAAAAAATAGTTTTATGATTCCATACTAACGAGGACCCAAAAATATCGTTTGCAAATAGAAAACCAGAAAACAAAGTTACTGATAGAAGTACAAAACCAAGCCAATAAATTTTAAATAAAATATCTTCCATTTTGAGCAATGAAAAATTACTAGTTAAATTTTCCTTATTTATGTCATTTTTGGTTAAATTTTTCTCAAACAATAAAATAAAAATAGAAAATATAGCTCCAATAGTTAAAAGGCTGTAAGAACAAATGGCAATAATTATGTGCACAATTGAGTTTATTGAAGTTTGAATCTCTAAGTATTGATTATTTCGAAGAATAGGATGACATAAAATAATTAAGATAGCAGGGGTAAGAGTTAAATTCTCAAGGCCAATAAACTGCATTTTTCTATTTATTAAATAATAAAAAAAGACTGTTACCCAGCTGAGAAGTAGTAATGAATTTGCAAAATTTAAATTGATATTATTTGATATTGTTGTTACATAAATAAGTGAAGCATGAGATATTAAACCAGTGACTAAGGTAAAACTAGCTAGTTTTTTATTATTAGCTTTACTGAAAAATAAAATAAAAGCAGTAGATATATATAACCCTAATGAAGATATAAGTAGTGTTGTGTATTCCATATAATCAGTATAGTTTGTTGAAAAAATTAAACACAATTATAATGGATTTATTGTGTAGCTGTATAATTACAAAAATTTTAATTGAGAATATAGATAATGCTTGAAAATTTAACAGAACGACTCCAGTCGGTAATAAAGACAATACGCGGGCAGGCTCGCTTTAGCGAAGAAAATATAAGTGATGCAATGCGAGAGGTAAGAATTGCTTTAATTGAGGCAGATGTCGCGCTACCCGTTGTTAAATATTTTATTGATCAAGTAAAAGAGAAGGTATTAGGTGCTGAAGTCTTGGAGAGTGTTACGCCTGGCCAGGCGATAATTAAAATTGTTCAAGATGAGTTAACAGCTCTCATGGGAAGTGAAAATGTTGGATTAGACTTATCAACAAAACCACCAGCAGTGATTTTGTTGGCTGGATTACAGGGGGCTGGAAAAACAACAACAGTGGCCAAGTTAGCTAAAATTTTATCAAATCAAAAGAAAAAAGTTCTAGTTTCAAGTGCGGATATTTATAGACCAGCAGCTATCGACCAGTTAAAAACTCTTGCAGAAAGTTTAAATATTGAATGTTTCGATTCATCACCAAAAGATAAGCCTAATAATATTGCTTTAGAAACTTTAGCTTATGCAAAAAAATATTTTTTTGATGTCGTTATATTTGATACTGCGGGCCGATTGGGTATCGATGAAGTTATGATGAAGGAAGTTAAACAATTACATAAAACACTTGCACCAATTGAAACATTATTTGTAGTTGATGCAATGCAGGGGCAGGATGCAGTAAATACAGCTAAAGCATTTGGTGATGCTTTACCCTTAACAGGGGTGGTTTTGACAAAATTAGATGGAGATTCTAGGGGAGGAGCAGCTCTTTCTGTAAGGTATATAACTGATAAGCCAATTAAATTTATCGGAGTAAGCGAGAAAACAGATGGTTTGGAGGCTTTTCACCCAGAGAGGATGGCATCGAGAATTCTTGGTATGGGAGATATTGTTGGATTAGTTGAGGAAGCAAAAAAAAATGTTGATATAAAAGAGGCTGAGAAACTTGCAGAAAAAGTTACATCAGGAAAAAACTTTGATTTAGATGATTTCAAAAACCAAATCGTCCAGATGAAAAAGATGGGTGGAGTTGGAGCAATGATGGATAAAATGCCTTCACAAATTTCAGACGCTGCTTCAAAAATGAAACCAGAAGATGGCGATAAGTCCTTGGTTCAGGTCGAAGCAATTATTAGCTCAATGACGTTGTACGAAAGAAAGCATCCCACCGTTATTAAAGCAAAAAGAAAGATAAGAATTGCAAATGGTTCTGGAGTTCAGGTCCAAGACGTTAATCGAATTCTTAAGCAATTTGAAGAAATGCAGAAAATGATGAAAATGTTTTCTAAAGGCGGGATTGGTAAGATGATGCGAGGCTTGACTGGAAAATTTCCAGGGATGAGTTAATTTAAATTAACAATGTCCATTGACCAAGTTCTAATATTCCTGGATAATTCCGGTTTCCGATAATGGGGAGTTAGCTCAGCTGGTAGAGCACCGGACTTTTAATCCGATGGTCAGGAGTTCGATCCTCCTACTCCCTACCAATTATTTTTTTTTATAAATCTGTAAATCTTTTGCTACAGATTTATAAAGCAAATTTTATTAATACTGAAATCAATTTTATATGACTGAACATAAAAATTTATTGTTAAATAATCAACTTTGTTTCGCACTTTATGCCGCTACAAACTCAATTATTCGATACTACCGTGTTTACCTTAAAGAAATAGGCATAACGTATTCACAGTATCTAGTCTTACTTGTTCTTTGGGAGTATAAAGATTTAAACATTAAAGAGATTGCTAAGATATTAAAATTAGACTCTCCAACAATCACACCAATTGTCCAAAAATTAGAAAAAATGAATTTCGTTAAGAGAGTCCGTAATCAAAAAGATGAAAGACTAGTATCTGTTTCCCTTACCCAAATCGGTATTAACCTAGAAACTGAAGTTGCTAGTATTCAAAATAAGGTTGCTTGTAAGACACACCTGAAAACTAAAGAATTTAATGAGCTTAAAAAGACGTTGAATACTCTAACTGAAACAATGTCAAAGAGAGAAGGTAAGTTAGATAGCCTGCTAGGGAAAAAAGTAAAAAAAAATTAATACAGACTTAGTAAGAAATTATAGAATCAAAAAAGTAATAAAAAGGCTGTGATTACACAGCCTTTTTATTTTGTAAGGCATAACTAAATAAAAAAAATGACTCCAGAGAATGATTCTAAAGTGAAGCTATAGAATAATTGCTAGATAATTATCAATTTTATTGATTAGCAGTTTTATATGGATTTTTATAGCCATCAGTTGGGTTAGTTACGATGACACTTCGAAAGCTCTGTAGGTCACCCATTAGTTGACTAATCTCATAATCAGGAACATTCCATGCGTAAAATGTTTGCAGACATTCAGTCATGATGATGTCGAATTCACGGTCACTAATATTTAAGTGAGGGTGACTATCTTTCATATTTTTACCTCGACCAAATTCGTCAGGCTGGTAAATTTTTGGCCCACCTGTTCTTGCTACAACCCAATTAGTTAGCATTACCTTAAAACCAACTTTAGTATGAGCTGCGTCGTGAACTGCTTTTAGTGCAGGGTTAGCATTAAGTGCTTTATTGACGTAAATTTTATCAACAAGATGATCAACTGTCAGAGCAATATTATATGTACCACCTAATCGTGTATATAATGATTCCTCATCGCCACCAGCTTGAATAGCTGTTGAAAAAACTCCTATTACCAATACTGCCAGAAAAGAACTAAACAACTTTTGATATATACCACTTAGTTTTTTAATCATTCTAAAACTCCTCCTAAAAGTAAAAGAAAAAATGGCTTTTAAAGAAATTATACAAGCCACTAGTTATTATTAGCATACTAATGATTAGTACACAATATTTATTTAAAATTATATATTTAAAATATGAATTATTTACTGGTTAATGTGTCCACCTTGATGATTAAAAATATATATTTCTTAATACTTATTTTGCTATCTCAATCTTCACATAGCTATCCAGCTCAAGCAGAATTGTTTGGTTTAAGTAAGTCAATGGTGCAAGTATTTGTGACCTTCAAAGGGGGCGTTACTGGGACGGGCTCCGGCATTGTTATTAAAGAAAATCATGTTGCTACAAATTGCCATGTGTTTGCCGATAGTAACGGTGTTAATGTAGTTAAGTTTTATGAAACCTATACTCCAATTGCGGTATATGCTGATTGGAAAAATGATTTATGTATTCTAAAGTTTGATAACCTACCCCTTGCTCCTGTTAAGCTGGGTTCATCTGAAAAATTAAACTACGAACAAAAAGTTTTTTCCCTAACATTTCCAAATGATAATCCAATGCCCTTACCTTCATATGGAAAAATTAAAGCGTTATACCCATTCCACAAAAGTAAAATTATAAGATCTTCTGCAGGTTTTACAGTGGGATCTAGTGGAGGGGGATTATTTGACCTTGATTTTAATCTTGTAGGAATTACAACTTTCAAAAGTCCTGGAAGAAGAGAAAATTATTATTATTGTCTTCCAGTTGATTGGATAAAGGAATTACTTGAAACAAAAGAACAAATAGATCTAAAAAGTAACTCAGCTCCATTTTGGAGCTTACCTGAAGCTCAAAAACCATTCTATATGAGAGTTGTCCTACCTATGCAAAATGAGGACTGGCAGCTTATGTTAAAAATAGCTAAATCATGGACGCAAGCTGATGAGGAAAATGCTGATGCTTGGTATTACCTAGGTTTTGCACAAAAAAAATTATCTAATTTAGATTTTGCAAAATTATTCCTTAAGCAAGCAGTTAAGCTAAACTCTAATCATTACGACTCGTTAATTGAATTGGTTGAGATTGCTGTGATTCAAAAAAATACTGATGAATACAATCGTTCAATTAAATTAATGTCAGATATTGATCAAGTCGCAGCTAAATTATATTTAGAAAATAATGCATTATAAAAGTTGGCGCGCCCGAGAAGATTCGAACTCCTGACCCCTTGGTTCGAAGCCAAGTACTCTATCCAGCTGAGCTACGGGCGCAAATACCTAAATAAAAAGTTGGCGCGCCCGAGAAGATTCGAACTCCTGACCCCCTGGTTCGTAGCCAGGTACTCTATCCAGCTGAGCTACGGGCGCGTGAGCGATATTATAACTTAAATTTAACCACCCAAAAATATGAATTAATTTTACTGGGAAACAGGCAGTGTTAAAATTGGACCAGCTTTGACGACCGCTCCTGATTGTAAAGCACTAATTTGATTGAGCAACATTAATGTATATTTACTTTGCATATCATTGTCTTTTATATAAAACCAATGGTTTTGATATTGAACTGCTACGCTAGCATTAATAGGCCTTTCTTTGCTTGAGTGGACTTGAAAGAGATCAGATAATACCTCTCCCCAGTCAAACATTTCACCCCTATCATTCTTTGTAATCTGTACACGACCCTTATCTAAATCTTCTTGTGGAATAATCACACCATGAGATAAGAAAAATTGAATCCCAGCAAGGGATCTAATATTGAGCTCAATTTCTTGTGTGCCATCCATCCCAGTATAATTTGGTGTGATAGGTATAATATTGTTATCACTTGTTACATTTATATCGTTTAGAAATTTCATCACTAATTCAGACTTCCTTTGATTGTCTTTAATTAGGAGAGCAAATTTCTTAGAATTACCTTCTAGCTGATATCCAAGTGTAAAGCTATCTATTTGCTGCAACTTATTTATTTGATCAGCAATTAATCTAAATTCCCTGTAATTTGGAGCTAATGATGGAGTAGGCCCAGATGCTTCTGACGCGTTATTTATTCCGTTAATTTTATTCACAGTCAATCTTATAACCCTGTCTGCAGCCCAGCCAGATCTGGTAAGCAATAATATAGTTTCAAGGCTTATTGGAGACAATACATTTTTAACGTAATCTGCTCCATTAAGAGGTATGTATGTAATCGTAGGTTTTTCGCTATATGAGCTATTTCCACTTAATCCAAGGTTATTATCAGCTATATCTCCATCAAAAAACCTGGCAGATATTCCTATATTCTTTTTCCATTCAAGTGATGTTGAGACACTATTCACTTCAAGAATAGCAATACTGTCTGCGTAGCGCCTTCTTACCAAGTTAAGCAAAACTTCTTCATCATTAGTATTAGCTAATACCTTATTGTATTCATTTCTATTTCCTTCCATAAAATCAGGACCAAGAAAAGAACAGCTTGATAGAAAAAAGATAAGAATCAGGGGTAATGGAGCTGATAGTGATTTCGGTAAAAGGATGGAGAACAAAATTTTGAACATTCGTTATTATAGACAATATATTGTCAATATATGTCCTAGATTACAAAAAAATTTATCCTGGCTATAGTTATATTTATACACAATCATATAACATTACAATTATTGCTTAGTTCGATTATTATGTATACCTATCGAAAATTCAAGGAGTACCAATGCCTTTGCCAATGTATAAAATATCTGTACCAATGTTTATTAATAACTTCAATATCCTTTCAGAAATTTTACTAAAAGCTGAAAAAGATGCTGAAAAAAGAAAAATTGATGAATCAGTATTTATTAATGCAAGACTAGCTCCAGATATGATGCCACTAACAAAACAAATTCAGATTGGAACTGATATGGTGAGGCTGGGAATTGCGAGATTAGCAGGCGTAAAAGCTCCGGCTTTTAAAGATAACGAAACTACTTTTTCTGACCTACGAAAAAGAATTCAAAAAACTATTACATTCTTAAATAAAATTAAAGAAAAACAAATGGATGATTCTGATCTGAAAAAGATTGAATTTTCAATACGCAAGCGAGTGTTTAAATTTAGAAATGGACATGCATATTTAACTGATTGGATTATTCCTCACTTCTTTTTTCATATGACAACAACTTATGCGATTTTAAGATCTAACGGTGTTAAGTTAGGCAAGCGTGATTTTGTAAAAATGTAATTTTTTATGCTTAACACCTTTTTTAATAAAAAATTCCTGAACCTATTTATTGCAATAATTGTAGCAATACTTACCGCTGGATATTTCAGAGCTCACTTTATTACATATTTCCCAGATCCGGACGGAGGTTATTACACCTATCTGGCACAAGAAATTAATGCAGCATTAAGTAATGGACAGAATATCCCTTCCGATATGACTTTAGCCTTATACCCGCTTATCACTTCATGGGTTTTTAGTTTAGAGATTAATCAATATATTGCTTTACGTTGGATTGATTTATTAGTAGCCGTTATAGCTTCTTTCTTGTTTTATAAAATTATCCTAAAAGAGAGTGGGAGTATTATTTTTACAATAATCCTAGCTGGGTCAGCATTATTAGTTATGAATGATAAAGATATTGTTTTGTATGGCTACAGGAATAGTATTTGGGTCTCGTATGTAGCATTATTTGGTGCATTACTAATCTGGCAAAGCATCTCTAAGGCGGATAACTATAAGTTTTATCTAATTGGAGCACTTGTTGCCTTGGGTATTTTGTTGAGAGAGCCATTCCTACCTTTTTTCATATTAGGTGGAATCTCTATTTTAATAGGTTATGGACCAAGTTCATTCTGGAAATATTTCCTTGGCTTTACCTTGCTAGGCATTATGAGTCTCGGATGTATTTTATTTATTCGTGAGGGTGATCTACATGAACTTATCAACTCATATATTGCATTGGGTTCAGGTATTAATACTAGAAATAACTACTTTATTGACTCTGGTTTATCAATAGTTAAAGCATTTTGGTTTGGAATATTACTTTCTATAATGTCTATTTTTTATTCCACCAAATTATATTGGAAAAATAAAAATTTAATTAATATTAATAGATATTTATTTTGGGGTGTATTAGCACTAATACCCATTTTAGAGCCATTGGTAAAATCTTCAGTACCATATCATTTTACAAATTGTATCCCCGGCCTTGTAGGGCTAAGTGCTTTGGGCTGGAGGTGTATTTCACTTAATCAATCTGAAAAAGCTAAAAGATACAGTATTGGAATTATTATATTAATTTGTACATATGGTATTTACCCCGATCTGTCAGCATCATTAAATTCTAAAATGTTAAGGGAAAGAAATGCTTTTAGTGCTGCATATAATGCATTATGGGTTGATATCTATAGCGATAAAAAATTTTTTAAATGGTCTGCTTTCCTAACAATAGCAGATATCATTAAACAGGCTTCTAAAAAAAATTCAACCCTAGCAGTTATGAGCCACTCATATGCTTTATACCCTATTACAGGATTGAGGCCACCTGTATTTGGATTACAAAGTTTAGATTTTCGCTTAGGTCTAGATGGGAGTGAAAGTAAAATGATTGATACGCTAAAGAAATACCAACCTACAATTATTACAACTATTATGTACAACATAAAAGGAGTTATAGAAATGCCAGGAGCTATAGAAATGCCAGGAGTTATAGAAAAAACAAATCTTTATGAAAAAATTTCTACAATCACGGCCCCAAATGTAATAATGGGGGATGTATACAGGTTAAAGACTTATTCGGATAATTAGATTGAGCCAAGGTAAGACCACTTAATTCGTATAACTACTACTTGCAATATTTTAAGGTCTAATAATTTAAATTAGATAGATGTAGCTTTATAAAAATGACAATATTATGAAAATTCTACAATCATTAACTCTTACTATACTATTTTTTTCACATTCTCTTATGGCAACTGAAGAACCAGAATTTAATTTAATTTTAAAAAAAGAAAACCTAGAAATCAGAGAGTATTTACCTAAAATTTTGGCTCAAGTTAAGGTAATAGGTACTTTTGATGAGGCCACATCTGCAGGATTTAAATTACTCGCTGATTATATCTTTGGTAATAATATTAGTACTGATGGGAGCTCGAAAATAGCCATGACAGCTCCTGTTATTTTGGAGCCCAAATCAAAAATAATTAATATGACAGCTCCTATCATTACAGAGGGTAACAATAGAGAGTGGCTCATATCATTTATAATGCCAAAAGAATTTTCAATAAAAACTTTACCGAAGCCCAATAATAAAGATATTAAAATTATTAGCCTACCAAAAGAAAAATATGCAGTTATAGTTTTTTCCGGTTTAGTTAGAGAAGTAAGCTACAAGGAACAAGCTATGTTACTTAATAATTTTATCAGTGATAGCAACCTAACATCAGTGGGCCAATTGCAAATTGCTAGATATAACCCACCATGGACGCTACCTTTTTTTAGGCGAAATGAATTGATGGTAAAAATACATTAAATAGAATTTATTCATTTTGTAAAATCAAAATTTCTTACAAAGTGGCAACTATAACCATCTGGATTTTTTAAAAGATATTTTTGGTGCGCGTCCTCAGCGGTGTAAAAGGCAGTAAATTTCTCAACAATAGTTACAACTTCTTGTTCCCATAAGTTAGATTGATTAACCATATCAATTACTTGGATTGCTGTATTTTTCTGGTTATCATTTGTGTAGAAAATTGCAGACCTATATTGCGTACCCCTATCATTACCTTGCTGATTTAGGGTTGTGGGGTTATGCATTTTAAAGAAATCTAGAAGTAAATTTTCATAGGATATAACTGCGTTGTTAAATTCTATTTTAATACTTTCTGCATGACCAGTATCACCACGGCTTACATCCTTATAGGTTACATTTCCAACATGACCACCAGTAAAACCAACACTTGTATCCAAAACCCCGGGAATCACCCTTATTAACTCTTCAAGCCCCCAATAACAGCCACCAGATAAGTAGGCAACTTGTGAAGTTTGATTTTCTGTATTGGAATGTATTTGATTGGCCATGAGCATTAAAATTATAAAAAGTTTTTTCATCTCGGTATCATTAAAAAATAATAATTTACAATAAGTTTACATGATAGTAAAGAGTAATAATAATCTAATAAAATCTTAATTTTTTTTATTATTCCTATAAAAAAGTAGTGAAAAAATACCAAGTAACATAAGAAAATAACCGATTTTTTCAGAATCATTAGGCACCTCATCAAGCAAGAACCATGCTGATATTCCACCAGCTATTGGTGTCAGTAAAGATAACATTGATACAGAAGAAGCTTTAAGATGTTTTAATGCAAAAAACCATAATAAATAAGCAATAGCATTTACAAAAATTATATTAAATAAAACGATACTTATAAAATAATTTGTCCATATAATTGGTCCAGAATTAACAATAAATAGGATTATAAATAAAGGAATTGACCCCCATAGCATTTGCCATGCAGTCATAGTGAGAAGATCTAATTTTGGAAACCTAATATGAATCTTCTTTGATAGGATTACACCACAAGCCCATGAAAAACCAGAGGCTAAAGCAAGAGAGCAGCTAAAAATATTATTTCCTTCGTTGAGGGGGTTGAAAATTATACCTATTCCCAACATTGATATTCCTGATGCAAGCCATTGCGAAGCAGTCAACCTCTCTCTCAATAGTGGCCATGCCATCATTGCTACCCATAAGGGCATCGTAAAAACTAATATAATGGTTTTACTTGCGCCACCTTCTAATAAAGCCCATATAAGAAATCCTGTAAACCCTGCCGTTTGAAAAAGACCTAGAATAAATAGCTTAGGTGCCTCACTTATAAGTATTGGTTTTTTTTGAAGTAAAAGTATTCCAAATAATACTGCAGCACCAAAAAAATTTCGTAGAAAAGCAAATTCTACAGGACCAGAAAAATCTAATGCAGCTTTCATATATGGTACATTAGCACCCCATATAATTGATAGTACAAATAAGCCTAGTACTGATAATAATTTATTATTTTTCATGAAGTATTTGTAACATTATTTTTGAGTGAATCTTTTAAAGAAAGTTGTTATGTAATTTTCAGTATATAAAAGAACAATTAATAATAAAATTATAAATATGCTAGGACGCTCTAATAAGAGTTCAGATTTAATTTTTTTTT
>Ga0209091_10000172_pt1 | contig 63745 bp, 33 predicted proteins | sample ArcticOcean_MG_C_6_FD_187438 | JGI IMG/M metagenome (GOLD analysis project Ga0209091, IMG submission 187438) | Marine microbial communities from western Arctic Ocean - ArcticOcean_MG_CB8_128 (SPAdes) (version 2) | ecosystem: Environmental > Aquatic > Marine > Oceanic | place: Arctic Ocean...
AAAGTGATACTGTCGAAGAGCGATAATTAAGGACGGGTCGCGTTTGGTTTAAGCCGCACCCCCGCGGCGTAAGTGATGATATGGTCGACCAATTACCGAACTTGGGCCGTGAGGCCGAGATGCTTTCCGCTATGGGAATGTCCTCTATCGAGGAACTCTTCGCAGATATTCCTGCTGAGGTACGGATGACTGGGGCTCTACCTTTACCTCCACCGCAATCAGAGGAAGAGATTCTTGCCGATGCCCGACGGTTGTTGGGTTCCAATGTGGCTTTAGGAGAACGCGTCTCTTTTTTGGGAGCGGGGTTGTATCGGAATTATGTTCCTGCTTCTGTGTTTCAATTGGTTAACCGAGGAGAATTTCTCACCGCTTATACACCATACCAACCTGAAGTAAGCCAAGGCATGCTTCAAGCAATGTGGGAGTTTCAAACACTCATTTCTGAACTCGTTGGTCTTCCAGTTGCGAATCTCTCATTGTATGATGGCTCGACTGCGGCTGCTGAAGCCTTGACCTGTTGCGTCCGAGTACACAACCGGAAAGCAACCCAAAAAGACACGGTCTATGTCTCCGAATTGACGCCGCCCGACCGCCTTTCAGTGATGTATAATTACTGCCAGGGAGCTGATATAACCATCAAACTCCTTCGCCATCATTCAGATGGAACCCTTGACCTCGACGCTGTGTCAGAGGCTGTAGGCTCATGCGGGGTCTATGTCGAACAACCAAACCCCCTCGGTATTTTAGATGGAGGACTTTCTCAACTGAAAGCAATTCTTGGTAAAACGACAGCCCTCATCGTTGCTGTTCAACCCGTTTCTCTCGGCCTCGTTGAAGCCCCAGGTCATTATGGGGCAGACATTGTCGTTGGTGAAGGCCAACCCCTTGGAAGCCCCATCACAGGTGGCGGTCCAATTTATGGAATATTCGCGTGTTCCAAAGATTATCTGCGTTTGATGCCAGGACGTATTGTAGGTCGAAGTATTGATGTTGACGGTAAGGTCGCTTATTGCCTGACTTTGTCGACTCGCGAACAACATATTCGCCGTCACCGTGCAACCTCCAATATCTGTACAAATGAAACATTGATTGCATTGATGGGTGCCATGCATATGGCTTTGCTGGGACCTGAAGGATTGCATGCACTTGCAGTTCGTAACATGACCGCTTGTATTTTGGCGAAGCAAAAGTTGAGTCAAGTCGAAAACATTAATTTACCGCATTCAAACAGCCATCACTTCAATGAATTCGTCATAGAACTCCCTGGCTCGAGTAAAGATTGTTTGGCCCACCTCGACGCGGTTGGCATCGTCGGTGGGTTTGATTTGTCTGCATGGTATCCAGAGCGAACGAATTGGATTTTGGCAACTTTCACAGACCAAAACAATGCGAATCAGATCGAATTGTTGGTTTCCCACCTTGCTCTTTGGGCTTCCTCACAGGGGGTGAATGCATGAGTAACTTGTTTGAGCATAACGGGGCGAAAGGGCAAGGATACTCACAACCTGCTCCAGTTCTTCCGGAGTCATCAATTTCTTTGCCAGCCAGTTTGACTCGTAAAGCCCTTCCGCGCTGGCCTCGCTTGTCAGAACCGGAAATGGTCCGACACTATACTTGGCTCTCGAAGAGAAATTTCGGTATCGATACGGGATTCTATCCACTTGGTTCGTGTACGATGAAACATAACCCTCGTGTCAATGAAGTGATTGCACAAATACCGGGTATTGCGGATATACATCCACATCAACCTGAGCATCATATCCAAGGTCTTTTGGCGATTTTCCATGAGATGCAATACATGCTGGAAGTGTGTTCAGGAATGGATCAAGTCACCTTGCAACCAGTCGCAGGTGCCCAAGGTGAATTTACTGCTGTTCGATGCGTTCAAGAATATTTCCGTCAACGTGGTGAAACACAACGAACCAAAGTAATCGTGCCAGATTCTGCACACGGAACAAACCCTGCAAGTGCCGCTATGTGTGGCTTTGAGATTGTTGAAATACCAAGTAGAACCGATGGGCGAATAGATCTTGATGCATTACGAGCAGTTGCTGATGAAACCACTGCAGTGATGATGATTACCAATCCGAATACGCTCGGCTTGTTCGAACCTGACATTGTTGAAGCATCCGCAATCATCCATGGTGTTGGCGGTCAGATGTATTACGATGGGGCCAATTTCAATGCGATTTTAGGCATCACTTCACCGGGTCTGATGGGATTCGATGCAGTCCACTTCAATTTGCACAAAACCTTCAGTCAGCCACACGGTGGAGGTGGACCAGGTTCAGGTCCAATCGGAGTGCGGTCGCACCTCGCAGAATTTTTACCTGGGCCACTGGTCAAGAAGCGTCCACCGATTGGTAACGAATCTCAAATGGTCATCGATGATATGTGGTATGGCTGGTACCAACCAACGCATAGCATTGGTAAGGTCCAACAATGGCACGGAAATGCTGGTGCAATCATTCGATGTTGGGCATATTACCGACGCTACGGTAGCGGCTTGCGAACGATGTCGGAACATGCGGTACTCAATGCCAATTATCTTCGACATGCGATTCATAAAGCAACGAAAGCGGCTGGAGTTGATTCAATGGTTCGAGATGGAGCTGAGGCCAAAGTTACCAAGCACGAATTCACACTCTCCCTGGCGCCTGCAAAGGAGATGTATGGAATCTCTGCCATGGATGTAGCCAAGGGCTTGCTCGACATGGGCTACATGGCACCAACCGTTTACTTCCCATTAGTCGTTCCTGAATGCATGATGATCGAACCGACTGAAACAGAAAGCAAAGAAACTTTGGATGAGTTTGCAACTCATTTCGCAGAAGTACTACAAATTGATGCAGAAACACTCCATGCAGCACCGACCACGACACCTGTCCGTCGAGTTGATGAAGTCTATGCTGCACGTAATCTCTGTCTTCGCCATCCTTACGATGATGAATAAGAAATGCGTATATAGCGCCAATATGTGGCATGGACATGGATGTCCGGAAGATGCGCAAATTCGGTTGGCGCACCGTACAGATTGAAAACAAAGCATCGAAGGCTCTTTTCCCGATCGCTTGGGGCTTTCTTCCACTTGGTTTTTCATGGCTCATGTGGTTCACCGGTGCACCTGAAGAGTTCATTCCTTGGCTTGGAGCAGCCAGTATGCTGTTCATGCTTATGGGAGGGCTTGCTGGAGTTTCCAGTCGTGTAGGGACGCTTAATGCATCGAAAGTCGGTGTTGCTTTGGCATCGATTTGTATCGGAGTCATGGTATGGGCATTAGTGACACAAGGTACTGTTTCTGTTCTCTTCGCCCTGTTGTATTCATCTGCATCGATTTATCTTCTCGTTAAAGCATTAGATTTCATTTTCAAAGATGCCGGCTATGTATTCGAGATGGATTGGGATGTCAAGGAAAAGTTGCCAATTGATGCGTTGAGCGATTGGGATGTTAAAACTACGCGATTCTCCCAAACATGCATGGCTATCAAGCGATTCGATGCAAATCAATACGTCCAAATCTATGGTGCTGTTAAAGGTGAATCTACTTTTTTGAGATTTGATTTATTTGGTTGCCAAACGCGTGAACAGTTCAAAAATCTCAATTTTGGTGTTGATTGGCCGGAATTCCAGATCAACGAATTAACTCAAGAAGAGTGAGATTCGCTTGTGAATTCCGCCATAATCAAGAGACATCTTGATGAACCACCCGCGCCGGCGTAGTAACATGGATGTCACCATACTGCTGGGCTCTTCCTCCGATTTGCCGGTCGCTGAAAAGTGTACCAAAATTCTCGAACTCTTCAACGTCAGTTACCAATTAAGGGTAGCAAGCGCTCATCGTTCCCCAAAATTCATGGAAGATATTGTTCAACAGGCTGAAGCAGATGGTTGCCAAGTCTTTGTTGCTATGGCCGGATTAGCTGCTGCTCTACCTGGTGCGGTTGCTGCGCTAACGACCAAGCCGGTCATCGGGGTCCCATGCGGAGGTAAAGTCCCATTCGATTCGCTTCTTTCAATCGTTCAACTTCCACCGGGAGTTCCTGCGGCCACGGTTGGTGTAGACCGTGGAGACAATGCTGGCTACCTAGCAACCCAAATCCTAGCACTCAAAAATCCTCTCTTTGAGGCTGCATTAAAACAGAATAAACTCGATCAAATCGAACGAGTAAAAGCCCAAGACCGTGATGTCAACGGGGGCCAGTGAAATGTTTGATTCAAATGAATTCATTCAAGAATCAATTGTAACCCTCAAAGCAACCATTGATGACATCGCTATCATTGCTTGTTCTGGCGGTGTTGATTCAACAGTAGCAGCAGTGATCGCTAATCAAGCAGTTGGTGAACTCTTGCATTGCGTCTATGTTGACACTGGTTTTATGCGCAAAGGCGAAACTGAAGAAATCGAGGCACTCTTGGCTGAACAAGGTATCAAGAATTTGGTAACTGTCAAAGCGGCAGACCGTTATTTTGAAGCACTTGAAGGAATTACAGAGCCTGAACAAAAGCGTAAGGTGATTGGCGAATTATTCATCCGTATTTTTGAAGATGAACAAAAGAAATGCGGTGCTAAATATTTGATTCAAGGAACGATTGCTCCAGATTGGATTGAATCTGGTGGCGGCGTTCGTGATACCATCAAGTCTCATCACAATGTTGGTGGACTACCAGAGGACATGACTCTCACGGTGGTCGAACCTCTTCGTGATTTGTACAAAGATGAAGTTCGTCAACTTGCTCGAACTCTTGAGATCAATGTGGCTGAGCGCCAACCATTCCCTGGTCCTGGACTTGCAGTTCGCACCTTGGGTGACTTAACGCCTGAGCGTGTCGCAGTAGTCCGAGAAGCTTGTGCTATTGTTGAAGAAGAATTTGAATTAGCAGCCGCAGAAGGGAAGATGGAAATTCCATGGCAATACTTTGCTGCCTTACTTCCAGTCCGTAGCGTTGGTGTTCACGGTGACGTGCGTGCTTACGGTGAGACGATTGTCGTTCGTGCGGTTCAGTCCATCGATGGAATGTCGGCCCGATATTCAGAGATTCCTCATTCGATCTTACAGAAAATCAGTACCCGTATCACAAATACAGTCAAGGGTGCTGCAAATCGTGTTGTCTATGACATTACACACAAACCACCAGGCACAATTGAATGGGAATAATCAGGTACTTCTGAGTACTACATTTGGCTTTCAATCCCTACTCTTTGATGGCATATTTCTACCCTCTTCTTGAACTAAAATCGGGTTTTGACACGAGAATATTTTCATGCGGAAAGTTTGATTTCAAATCTAAAAAAAAGCCTTCAGTACAACATTCTTGAGTAAACGCCGATTGAGGGGTTCGAACCCTCGACCTTGGGATTAACAGTCCCACGCTCCACCAGCTAAGCTAAATCGGCAACTTGGGCGAATAGCCTCCCCTTTATGACGACTTCTATTCACTCGGCTAGTGTATGATGCGGATGAGTCGTTGAAACTCTGCCGTTGGTACATTTCCAATTTGCAAGGCATCTCCGATTTGAGTGAGGTGCTGAGAGCTAAGCGGATGGTCATGGTGAATCGAAATCCAAGGCTGGTTTTTGGAAAGAGTCATATTTCTTGTGGCTTCAATGACGTAGCCAACCCCATGATTGATTGAATCTTCCATGGAAAACCGACCAGCACCAAGTTCTCTTGCCACTTCGGCCAGTGCCATTGCATCGATCGATTGAACGTATCCCGATTCGGCAGCTACAACCGAAGTCACATGCTTTGACTTCGGAAGAACATGCTCCGGCTCGTTTACAAGTAGTTCAGCCATCTTTCGCTCTGTTCCTTGTTGTACACACATCTCGACAAAGAAACGTAATGCTTCGCCGTTATCCAGTACTTCCAAAATCATCTGGATACCCTGCTCTAGAGATGGAGATATTCCAGTAAGTGCAAGTAATTGTCCACCTTGGAGGGCGACTAAGTTTCGTGTATCAGCGGAGCCCTTTCCCTGAAGCACGTGAACACTACCAAGGACTTCGAGTGCATTACCAATATGAGTGCCAATCGGTTCATTCATATCCGTAATTTGAGCAACCGTATTGATTCCTAAGCCCTTGGCTGCACTGACCATTGATTCGGCTAAAGCAAGGGCGTCTTGCTCAGTTTTCATGAAGGCAGCACGACCGCATTTGACATCAAGCACAAGTGCATTCAATCCTTCTGCCGCTTTTTTCGAAATGATAGAAGCCGTAATGAGAGGGATGCTATCGACGGTATTTGTGACATCACGTATCGCATAGAGTAAGCCATCAGCAGGCGCAATCGCATCGTTTTGGGCTGCGATACAACACCCAACTTTTTCAACGGCTTCTTGCATCTGGTAGGGGGTGAGATTGCAATTGAAACCAGGAATCGATTCGAGCTTGTCAATCGTGCCTCCAGTGTGACCTAATCCTCTACCTGCTAACATTGGAACTCGAAGACCACATGCAGCAAGAGCCGGAGCGAGAATCAATGACATCTTATCACCAACTCCTCCAGTGCTGTGTTTGTCTGCAACATTGGTCAGTCCCTGCCATTCTAATACAGCACCTGAATTCATCATACCACGCGTGAGTGCAGTTGTATCATCAACTGAAATACCATTGGTATGGACACACCGAAGCCATTTTTCAATGTCTTCAACTTGAAATTGGCGTTGGGCAACACCATCAATGAACATCGTCAAATCCGCCATCACCATTGATTCCTTCAACTGAATCGAAGCACATAAGCGTTCAATGAGGTCTTCACCCATTGGCTCACACACCGTCTTCTGTAAGACCTATTTCGACCAAACGCTGATGGAGATATTGACCTGCAGTAATCGATTGAAACAACGATACTCCCCCAGTGAGCCGAATAAACTCCTCTCGTGGTGTCAAATCGATATCATTACGTGGATGGACAAACATCGGCATTGAAAATCGCCGAGCATTCGAGTTACTCGGATTTACGACACGATGCGTTGTCGATTTGAATAATCCATTGGTAAGATTCTGTAGCATATCTCCAGAGTCGACAATGATGTGGCTTGCATCGCCTTTGACCTTAATCCAACTTCCATCATTGTCCTTCACTTCAAGACCATCTGCTGTCGCAGTAACCAGTAAGGTGATGAAATTGATATCTTCATGGGCTGCTGAACGGACTGCACCTTCAGGTACTTCTTCACCAAGTGGAGGATAGTGAATGATTCGCATGATGGTATTGCCATCTGCTGCCATTGAACTGAGCCAATTTTCTTCTTTTCCAAGATAAAGGCTGCATGAATGCAAGAGACTTTGCGATACTGCTTCCATCCGTGCAAATAATCCCTCAATGACTGGTTTGAATTCAGGAACATCTTGCTCAGGCCATACATTTGCTACATAGGTCGGCTTTTCACCCGTGGTTGGATGGCTACGCCCACTTTGCCAAAACTCCTTCAAATCGGGTGCAGGGTTGTTCTTGGCATGCTCAATTCCAAAAGCGGTATAGCCACGTTGATGGTCAATTTGAGGTTGAAGGTAGGCGTTCTTGGTAACTTGACGAAGCGAGAAAAAAGCATCCCCTTGTTCATACGCTTGTTCGATTGCTTTCAAAGGAATCTCATGGTTCTTTAATGCAAAGAATCCGATTTCCTTGAGGGAGTCACCCACTGCTTGTATGAATGTCTGTTGTCGTTGAAGGTCACCGCTGGTGTAATCCGAGAAGTCTATGACAGGGATGCTTCGCATCATTCCACCTTCATCAGTCGAGATTACTACGCACTTTCGAGAGAAGTCGTAGCATTTCGATATAAATCCAAATGACTGTTACAAGGAGTCCAAAGGCCCCCCACCATTCACCCACTTTCGGTGTTTGTTGTTGAATTCCAGTTTCAATGAAATTAAAATCGAGAATTAAACACAAGGAAGCCACACCAAGAATAAACAATGTGAGTAGAATTCCGATTGGTCCTGATGAATGAAGGAATGGAACTTGAAAAGAGCCTGGGATGAAGGAAAGGATAAACGAGACCACATACAACAACATAATACCCATTACGAGGCTCATGACTACCTTTTGAAACATCGGAGTGGCTTTGATAATCCGAGTCGCATACAGCCCATACATGGCGCCAACAATGCACATTGTTCCAACTGCTGCTTGGAATACAATTCCAGAATACATCTGTTCGAAGATCAGGGAAACTCCTCCAACAAAAAGGCCCTCGAATACAGCATAGGAGAGCATTAACGGCACTGGATTCTTTGGTCGAGAAAAAACCAGAATGAGAACAAGGATGAAACCGGTAATCCCACCGATAATCATTGCGGCCATGGCGAGATTCATGTTAATCGCAATTGCAGCATAAGCAGTTAATGCGGCAAACAAGACCGTGGTGCCGAACATGATGCCAATTTTTTGCATTGTCCCTTCATAGGACATGGACTCATGTCCTTCGATATTACTCCAAAACTTGTTTGAAAGAACAGGGTTACTTGTGTTGTAGGCCATAGCAATCAATCTTTGGACATCGAGGTCCTTTGTCAATCTTGTGATGTTCAAGCGTGTTCATTGACCTGTTCTTGATAGTACTCCGCCAGTTGGTCAATCGACCATCCCTGGTCAAGATAGGATTGAATCGTTGCTTCTGGCCACCCTGGACAACGTGCGAGATCTTCGGATGAAAGTCCCGAAGGCATTGGTGCTTCTCCACTCCCGTCAAGAACCGGCATATTCCAATTGTCAGCATCAATATTCGTTTCAGCAAGTGCGTCGAGGTTTTCACTCTCGATGGTAATCAAATCCTTGATTTCTTCACCCTCAGTTTCGATGTTCCTCAAGATGAGGAATGCTCCAGCAGCCAATCCGATTCCTGCAAGCATGAACGTAAGCATCATTCCAGAGGCGAAATTAGAACTTGTATCGGCACTCGGTGCAGCATTAGCATTTCTCTGTTCAGTCGAGCAACCATCGACGTTAACTGGAATATTTGCACCGGTATTCGGGCAGATGTCATCCCGATTGATGACCATATCAGCGTCATCATCTAATGTGCTGTTGTCAATGAGAGTTTGATTTCCATCAGTCAGAATTCCACCAAGGTCACAGCCAAGAAGTTCTGATTCATTGACACCATCGCCATCAGCATCAGCAAGTGTCAATGCTGCGGTTGGAGAGACATCAGGAATCGTAGAATCTTGAGCAGTTGCTTGTGCCCACGAAACTTCGATTGCATCTGGAATACAATCTCCATCGGTATCAGGATTGGTTGCATGACTACCGAAAATGTATTCCACTTCATTCAGTAATCCATCTCCATCCGCATCATACGCTCCCTCAAGAATATTGAGCATGGCAAGAGTGCGTGTTGTACGGTTGAGTCCATTGGCCACTTCCCAATAATCCGGCAGACCATCGTTATCGGTATCCGTCACATTGTCAGTACGGACCCAATCCCGATACCATCCAGCAAGGAAAGGAGCAGTGACTTCTGCGCTACTGAGAATGAGGCCCATTTCACGGTTCCGTGTTGTGGCAGAATCACCCCAATTAATTGATGAAATCAGTACGTGCTCAGCATCAACAATAACACCCTTGTTATGCAATTTCGAAACTTCATCATCTTCACTCATGATGATCGCATTGATGTCGTATCCAAGGGTCGAGTTCCATTCTTCATTGAAGGTATCAACGACATCTTGAATATCCTTATCGAGATAAGCACCGTTCAAAATCAAACGAATACGAATGCCACTTTGTGCAGCGTTTTCCAAAGCGGTGACAATTGGATTCTCTCCCCAACCCCAGCTCCAATCCACATCGAGATATTGCAACGACAATAGAATTTCTTCATCTGCTTGTTCAATCATCCAGACCAAGCCGTCAATACAAGTGTCTGGGCACGTGATGAGACGGCCAGACACATTGGTTGTAATCGGTTCCGCCATCGTTCCATTGACAAGGGGTTTGAGTGCATCCATCGACCAATCGGATGGTGCTGAACCTGGGTAGACTTGTGTGATGTAGGTGCGACTCGAAGATTCATCATAGGCAAGTTGATTCATGACCTTTTGAGCAAGGTCTGCGTTATCGATTAAGACTCCCCATTCAGAGTTTCCGCGTTCACCAGGTGCAGGTTGTGAGGAACTCTTCCAATTACCTGAACCAATCCATACACTTCCATTGTCTTTTACGGCTACTTTGCTGTGAATATAGGAATAAGGGTCATCATTTTGTCCACCAAACCAGAACGTATTGATTCCAGCAGTTGCAAGTATGTTTGCCGTGCCGAGTTGGTTGTTCTTATCGTAATTATTCCACCAGTATTCCGCAGCGTTAAGAACTACGGTAACATCAACATCTCGGTTATGTGCTTCAATGAGTGCTTGAACCAAATTTGGCTGTTCGATCTGATAAAGGTGAACATGTAACGATTCAGTAGCATTGTCAATCCATGCGACCAAGTCAACGAGGCCTTCTTGAGGACCAATCAATGGCGTGATGGTACTTATGCCTGAGAACAGTGTTGGACCACAGAAGGTGCTTGCACCTAAACGTCCCCAACGATGTTGCCAATCCAAGGCGACATCAGTATCTGGTAAATTGCCACATCCATCGCCGCGATGATAAACAAGAAGAGAAAGACTGGTGACAGGTTCGACCAAACTAATACCACTCCAACCTGCGGATTCAACTGGACCGTTACCGTAGACCACTGTATCTGCAAGGACACCCGAAGGCGTTGATATCTGAAGAGCAGCCCCTGAATCAGGAAGTGTCAATCCCGAGATGGACATGGCAGAATCAAATCCAATGATTGTGCCATCTTCGTAGACAGAAAGACCGCTTGGGTCTGAAGCAAGAATCACCGAACCGTTGGAAGGAATCGCGACTTCACCAAAGGAATAATCCGTGGCTTCATTTGCTGAATTGATGAGTGTGAAGGTCCATCCCTCCATGTAAGCAAGGCTATCACCGATGTTCGTAATTTCAATGAATTCTGTATTACTTGAAATGGAGGTTGAACCTTCGGGCATAAAGCGGCTGAAGACAATATCTTGTGCCTCAGCAAAAAGGGTCGCATCTGGCTCTTCGTAGCCAGGAGTTGGCCAAAGGAGTAATTCCCAACCGTCGAGTTCAGTCTCGCCAGGCCCCATCGTTTGGCAATCACTGACGATGTTCCATTGTGCCATTTGAACCGAATTCCCATCAGGATCCGAGAGTTGTAATTGGTCTCCTAAACCTGAAATTACATTGTTTTCCATCAGCAGGACAGCGCGCTCTTGTGGGGCGAGGAGCATCGAATCATCAGTTTGATTCCACATTGAAGTTGTTCTGAAAAAGCGTCGGTCTCCATCACTTGAATCAACTCTCCATCGGCTCAAATTGAGATCAAGAGTGCCAACGTTCATGACTTCGACCCAATCTTCCAGTGGGTCGATTGAATCATCATTGCAATACGCCAAAATTTCAGTGAGAACCAGGTCATGGGTGCCTGCATACATTGGCCAAACTGGATTCCCCTCGCCTGGAGTTGCCCAAGCGGATTGAATCCAATCACTGCCGTTTGATGCACCTGTTCCAAGAGGTCCAGCACCTGCGTGCGTGCTGTTTGGAGCAATCAAAGATTCACCTTCAGTCGTAGAAACCCAAGAGATAGAATCAACCATGTTCCCGTTTCCATCAATCAAGATAATAGAGTCTGGAGTCGTGTGTTTTAGGTAAAAACTTGTGGTACCATTCAAAGCAATTAATGCGACATCTCCCGGTTGAATAATCGAGGTTGCTTGGAGCGGCATGTTGAATTGATGCAGAGTCAGTGAACGACTATTGGAGGACTGTAATTTCCACCCACCTACGTCAAGCGCAGCGGTCCCATTGTTGTATATTTCAAGCCATTCTCCAAGGGGCCATTGTTGATTATCATTGCCAACAGCATCCGGAAATACTTCGGTGAAAATCGCGAGGCCTGTTGAAGGTGTTTCACCAGGGTCTGGTTGACCGGGTGTCATCCAGGTTGAAGGGACCCATGGGTCTGCATCCATTTCCGCAGGAATCAGCGAAATGTTTTCACCGTAATCAGTTGTATACCAAGCAGAATCAACAATCAATCCAGTTGAATCACGAAGCATGAGTTGATTGTAATAATCCCATAGTTCAGTATCAGCATTAAATTGAATCAGTCGTCGCTCTTCAGCATCAATTGAAGTAGCACCTTGAGTTTGGTTGAAGACAAGTGAACCAGGGTCTAGATACGTGACATTACCCATTCCATCAATGACTGACCAACCTGACAAATCCACCGTTGTGTTTCCAGTATTGAGCAATTCAATCCACTCCCCATCTGGGAAAGTAGAACCATCTGAACTGCTGTTTGATAATAATTCAGCAAATTCAATTGGTGAGGGAGTAGAGGCAATTATAGAAAAATCAAGAGGGTTACTTGCATTTGGAGTTGGGTAGGCAGCATAGGTCCAGTATTGGGATGATGAACTCTCGACAAGTGCGAATCCAGCTTCAGTATCAGTCCAAGAGATTTGTTGTGCTTTGGTTCCATTTGGCCAAAACAAGGATAATGTTTCGACACCATTGTTCAATACACCAGAATTCCCAGAACCGTTAACGGCAATGATTCTTGTATCACCCGGAGCGATGATGGTCGAATTGGAATCGTTCGTATATCCGACGAGATGGTTTTCGTCAAAGGCAAGAATATTGCCTGCAGTATCTTGAAGGGACCATCCTGTCAAGTTCATAGCGGTCATTCCGGAGTTGAAGATTTCAACCCATTCGCCTCCTGGCCATGTTGCGTTATCGAAAGAAGGCCAAGGGTTGGACATGACTTCATTGATGACAAGATCAGAAGGGTATACAGTTGGGCCACCCGTTGAGCCTCCAGAGTTGATGGCGCCAGGTGTTGGACCGTTTGTAGCAACCCAGTCACCAGTTGCACTGAAACTGTCTTCTTCAAGGCTTGAGCCTGAAGGAGCAGAGGATGAAAAGGTCCATGTCGCTTGGTCAAGTTGAACACCGGAAGAATTGAACAACGAGATGATGTCATTTGTATTCGCCAGATAAAAAATCGAGCTTGGCAATCCATTTCGAGCGATGACCATGTATTCATCCGGTTCAATTTCCCAACTGGTAGAATCCATAGTATCGTAATCAACAATCGAGGTCGAATTGAAGTACAGAGTTTTGGAAGCCTTATTGGTTAAATACCAATCTCGAACATCAACGGTTGTGTTTCCCGAGTTATGAATCTCCATCCATTCGCCACCTGACCAACTTGCATTATCGTAGCCGTTTGGATTTGGAAGTGCTTCGTTAAGGCAGATATCACCTGTACAAGCCAGTGAACGACTGGAAGTTGCAGGCACATCAGGTACCTCTTCAAGAGATGAAATACCAAAGGGGGCAATTATTGAAATCACCATGAGGGTTGCGAGGCAGAGGGAGCGAACGACGGCATTCATGGTATCACCAACATGCCATGGATTCGGTCTAAGGGCATATCACTTTCCCTAAGCCTTTCCGAAGAATAACTTAATCCTGTTCAAAGGAATCCTGCGTTATCGACCAAGTTCTCGAATAAGAGATACGTAATTGGTACTAAAATAACACCCATTGCGTGACTACGGCGAATACCTAATCGAGGAGGTAAGAGCCCCAGCATGGTTCCGACAATGAGGACTGCTAATCCGATGAAACCAGTACTGACGAACACCAGAGCAGCGACGAAAACAATGACACTCATAATCATCTGTTGTAATGGAATTGCTGCGTGAAGTCGCAACATACCTTTTCCGACGAATCGCATAATGGGCATAGCCATGAGGCCAGCAGCAAGAGTGATGGCTAGCAAACGAATGAAATCCGCAGTTGGTTCAAGACTACTCCACGTGTCGACAGGGTACATCGCTTTGAGTGCCAAGGTTGCACCAGATCGTGAACGGCCGATGATGTAGAGGAATCCAAGGACACATACTGTAACAGCAGTGTTCACCGCTGATAGAATCGCAATAATTTCCAAATCTTGCTTCGTTTGAGGTCCTTCGACGCCCTCTTCGGATTCGGCTTTTGCAATTTCGAGTAATTCGTCATCGGTTAATTCAGTGAGTCGCCGAGTTTCCCAATCCATTCCAAAGCCTTGTTTGCCTTGCATTTTAGCAGCGACGTTTCGTCCACCCATGACAAGGACAGTCGCTTGAGATGCCGTCATTCCAGGGAGGACACCCATCGATGCTCCTGCGACGCCTGACCAAAAGCATGGAACCAATAATGGCTTAACAGGAGGCAAATCCCAGTTTTCTTTCTGTGGAGGAAGATGGGATGTTGTTGCATAAATATCGAGGAGATTGGCTATACCAAATAATCCGGCTAAACTCGGAAGTAAAAGACTCGCTCCAGGCATGTCAAGTGGTGAACGTGCTGGGAGTGAATGCGGGCCAAGGATGGTCCAGCCAAACAGTCCGGTGAGCAAGAAAAAGGCTGTTGCGGAAAAGAAACCTGCCAATCGAGAATCGTTACCGAGTTTTCCGCGCGTTACCATTTTCAACCATTTTGGCCAATCGAGACGTGTGGTTTCAGTCGCCAATAATAATAATGAAATCGTCAGTAAAATGAATGGTAAAAAGGCACGTAATTGAGTATACCAGCCCAATTCGGGACCAAAGGCAATACGAGCCACAATAATCAGTGGGAGTGAAAGGAACAAACCGAGTTGTGAGCCTCGAGCTGACCAAGCAACTCCACGTGCAGCATTTCCAGAGAGTAACATCCTGTGACCGGGTAAGAGTGACAACGCTTGGTCAGCATCCGGCGCACCCATCAAGGCCGAAGGTATGTAATTGAGAAATGTATGTACTGTTCCTGTTGAAACAATGATGCCAGCCACTGCCGAAAGAGGAATTCCTAAACTTAACAATGCAGGTGCTAAAGCAAGTAAAATCAGTGCGACATTGTTGACGTGAAAACCTGGAATGATTCCAGTAAGTGTCCCCATTGCAACACCCATGAACAAGGCTGCTAACATCCAACTCAATTCATATAAATAGGCCTCAAGCATGTGAATACCTCAGGAGTTTTGGTTGTTTGGACCGGTTCCATTCTCCATTTCTTCGCGGTCATTGATTCCATCCCCATCCGAATCGATGGTGTTTGAATTGAAGCCGGTGGCATCTTCAAAACTATCTGCCAGACGGTCGCCATCCTCATCCAAAGCATCTGCATTATCAAGAGAAAAGACCAGAGCCAAATCACTGGGATGTTCGATTTGCCGTAGTCTTCCATTCCATGTAAGGGATTGATTTTCGTGCAACGTATCAGTACCAATTGCATTGAGTCGGACATTTAGTTTGATGGATTGTTCTGAACCTGGGCGTTCGAGATACCAGCCATCATCATGGAGGGCTGCTTTTCCATCGATTAACACTAACTGGTTCTTGGTATAGCCCCATTGGGTTGCTCCAGCGTCCCAAAGTATGGTCTGAGGTTCCGGAGGGTTTCCAACCAACTGGTAGGTGTCAACCATGATTCGCATCATCATTTTTTCGTCGTCCCACGATACAGTGACGTTGGCAATGATGCCCTGACCAGCTTCGATCCATTCGGTTCGTGTTGAAGGGAACGACATGGCCACACGTGTTTGTCCAAAGGTGTAGCCCTGACTATCAACAAAATAGCCTTCCGTATCGAGTGGTTCGAAGGAGTATTGCATGAATGTGCTGAGCGTGTATTGTTTGCTAGGTGTTTGCAACATTGATGCCGGGCTAGCGGAGAGCATGGCTTGCATCGACATTGCGGACATTGGGTCAATGAGATTGGTGCCATTACCATTGTTGGCATCAATACACCACATGCTGCGAACGTCATTCCACATTAAGCGGCCTGAGGCTTCGTAAGTAGAGCCGTTGTAACCCTGCGTAGCAGCGCTTGTGATGTCTTCATCGGTTGGGAGAATACACATCACGTTGCCGTTTGGCCCAGACAGCGTCCATTGGCCGTTAGAAATCAATACGGTACCTGCCATAGAGACCATGCTTCCTGATTCGTAACTCCATGTGGATTCACCCGACCATTCGAGATTATTGATTGGAGGTGAATAGCTTGTGACGACGAGGATGGTCGGACCTTGAGTCATCAGTGCCCATCGCAAACTCATTTCTTGGTAAGCGAGCATACCAGTCACTTCAATTTTAGAATCGGATTCAATCCAAACTCCTGTAGCAGATTGAACAAGGAGTTGCATTTGGTGCGAGGCATCTGTGAGGTAAGCAGAGGTAAATGTTGCATCTGGATTTACAGCTTCACTGATGTATCCGGTCACAGTCAAAATCTCCCCTACGTAGGTTTCGGGAGCTACGGCAAGATCTGAAAGAGAAACTCGTTCGAGAACAGGTAAATCTTCTGGCTCCCAATCCAACGCACCTGAACCAGTTGCTTGCATGTAAAATCTGCCATTATAATCGACAACATCACCCATCACCGTAACATTGGTACCGATTGGAGGGATCGTTCCGGTTGAAAACCAACGTACTTGTATGACGCCAGTATCATCTTCAATAACTAAATCGACTCGGTCTTCCCCATTGCCATATCGGTCTTCAATCCACGAAATGACTTTTCCTTCGACTAATACAACTTCATTTTTGTGCTGAATTAAATCGTCAATCTCGACAACTTGAGGTTCTCGAACCATTGCATACCAATTCAAAGTGGCAACTAAGAAGAGAGAAAGTGCAAACATAACCCACAATTTTTGCCCACGAGTCGCAGGATTATCATCCGTTATTTTTAGCATAATGTCCTTCAGAGGATCTGCCATGTTGGTGTTCACATACCCCCCGTGCTTAGGCATTGTCCCTTAGCATTCAGTTGTTATTTCGCAAATCACCAAGTTTTTTTGCGTGCGGGGCCTTTTTAATGGAAAAGCAGACCGCTTCATGGGGATGGCTATGCGTGACCGTGTGATTCGTGATGAGATTCACAAAGATATTCTCGTTCCTGCGAGCCATGCAAAAATAATCGATACACGTGAGTTTCAACGTCTTCGTTCAATCCAACAACTCTCTACCTGTGAGTATGTATTCCCCGCCGCCAACCATAATCGTTTTTCACATTCACTCGGCGCCTACCACTTGGCAGGAACATTGATCTCTTCGCTCAATGAAGTTCAGCCCAACCTTGTTTCAGGTGAAGACAGTGAACTGATCCGATTAGCTGCATTGCTTCACGATATTGGCCACCCACCATTTTCACACGTGTTGGAAACTCCAGAAGTGTTTGCGACCTATCATTCACATGAACACTGGGGCCGAGTCTTACTGGAATCCGAAGATACTGAAATCGGAATGGCACTCCTCGAGGTACTCGGCCAACAACGCCGAGATCGTTTATTCGCACTCATGGATGGAGCATCTGAACACGAAGGGATTACGATTCCACCTTACATGAAAGAAATAGTCTCCAGTCAACTGGATGTTGACCGTATGGATTACATGGTTCGAGACCAAGCAAATACAGGTGCACAAATCGGCGGTTTTGACATTGCTCGGGTTATTCGTGCGCTGCGTGTCAACAAAGAGGGTCATTTCTATGTGAAATCGTGGGGCTTGCCTGCAATCGAAGCCTATCTTGTTACTCGTTACCATATGTATCATCAAGTCTATTTCCATAAAGTCAATATGTTGACTCAAAATTATCTTGTCAGAATGCTTTCACGTGCTCGTAATCTTGCCAAAGAAGGTTCACTCCAACTCTCACCACCACTCGAGAATATGTTGTTGAATCCCGCACTTGATGCCAAAGGATATGCTGCATTGAATGATGCACACATACGCGTGGCTTTACCCGAGTGGGCAGAGCACCAGGACACAATTTTGGCCCATTATGCAATGCGTTTGCTCTCACGTAGAGATTTCCATAAATCGTTGCGGATTGAAGGCCTCTCTGCTGAAATGGTTGATGTGGTCTTACCAAGACTCAAGCCTCTGGTTGAAGCTGCTGGATACAATCCCTCAATCGATGTCATCACAGCTCGCATCTCAAAACGTGGCTACATGCCTTATGAACAAGGAATTATCCTTGAAGATGGCCGAGATGCAGCCGATCACTCGCCGCTGGTCCGTTCACTCAGCCAGCCAAACGAGCGAGTGCTTATTTTCGTCCCTGATGCGATTCGAGATGAACTCGAAATCAATGTCCGTGAATGGATTAAACCCTCGCAGTCTTCGCTTACTCAGTTTGAATGACGTAGAGGTAAGTTCTTGTCTTGCGCCTATTCCCTCGGCATAGGGGCCCGTAGCTTAGTTGGTTGGAGCACCCGGCTCATAACCGGGGGGTCAAGGGTTCAAGTCCCTTCGGGCCCACTTAATCATTTGAGGTCAGCGTAGGCTATTTTTGGAACCATCTTGGCGTAACGGTTATGAGGGTCTCATTGCTGGGGTTGACTAATAGGTGAAACCTCTATGATGAAGCGTGCTATGTTCTTGCTTGCCCTCTACCTTTGCTCAGTCATGATTGTCGCCGTTCCTGCTGCGGCACAAGCCCCGACTGCGGCGGTCTCACTTTCATGTGCACCGATTTCAATTAATATTGAAGTCAAACCTGGTTCAACCTACAACGGTTTCACAACCTGCACGGCGAACAACCCAACCACTTACCAAGAAAAAATTAGTATTCTCGTAACCAGTGATGGTCTTGCAACCGCAGCCCCTGGTGACATGTATATTGGTGGTAACTCGGAAGTCGACTTCCAAATTTCGGTTCGAGCGACTCCTTACATGGTGATGCAAAGTCGAACACTCTCGGTCTCTGCTACAGTTCAAGAGATCAACTCATTGCCTCCAGTCAACTCTGCTTCATCTCAGAACAACATGATTGTCAACATCATGCAATATTCTTTGGTCCAAGTTGAAGCAGTCGAGCCTTTTGTTCAATTGATGCCAAAGAAAGACAAGAACTTCGAATTCAAAGTTTACAACCTCGGTAACCAAATTGACTTCATGAAGGTCGGAATTACTGAAACCAGTCGTGATAATCTTGAAGAAGCTGGTTTCACCATTAACTTGCCAGCAGTCAAGGTTCAAATCGATGCAATACCAACCGCAACGAAAGTTCGAATCATGGTACGAACACCGAAAACTCAGGGATGGAGCGATGCTTACCACGTCCTTGACTTCTTTGCAGAATCCGAATTCCAGTGTAATAACGGTGGATGTATCCGTGAATCACAAATGATCACAGTCTATGTCCGTGGTGTTTACCTGCCAGGCTTCGAAGTCGTTCCCGCTCTTTCAATGGTCGTCCTTGCTGCAGCAGTAGCCGGTCGTCGACTAACAGAAAACCGAGACGAAGAAGAAGACTTTGTCTGGCATGACTCGGCTCCCGGGCTGTGACGGCTTTTACTCGAACCTACAACAAAGGGGTCGAAATCGACTCTCACAGGGGTTGCTTTGATAATCCCCTCCGTTAAACGCTCATTTAACAGGGATTACTATGGGTGGATTACTAGACAAAGCCAACGCTACAAAAACTGAGACAGTCGATGCTGAAGTTGTCACTAAAAAAGTGACAGTAAATGTTGCTAAGGTGGTTGATGCACCTTCAACCCCAAAAGGTGAAACCTTTCTCCAAACAGCAAATCCAATTGGCTTGGGATTAGGTGCACTTGGATTCGTCCTAATGTGGTTTTTGAATAATTATTTCCTCGAAGACATCACTGGACCAATTCCCTTTGGTCTTGTTGTTGTATTGATTATGGCAGGTTCTTTTTATCTTGTTTGGGACTCAATTGACCGACAAAAAACATTGACTCTGGCTGTTGGCTATTTATTGTTAACAGGTCTACCGTATCTTGCAGGTCTCGAACTCGGAAGCAGCCCTGGTGTTTCAGAGATAAGTGTAAATGAAGATACGAATGAATTTTCTTTTGTTGTCCGAGGTTCCTTTTCTTCAGCAACCTCTGAAATTCTCCTTGGCGATGAGTCCCTTTGGTCCGAATCAAAGGATATGAGTAACGACCGAAGCAAATTCACAGTTCTTCTCGAAACGATTTTCATGGGTAATTCACAAGACCATCTCTTGAGTACGGTAAACACCTATTCAATACGTGTGGTCGCCAATACCGGGGATACATCAACAGTGGAAATTTCACCTTCGCTTCTCAATCGTGAAGTGGAAAACTCTGCAGCTAAACTGATCACTCGGACTGAAACCACAGAGGAGGGGGATCAACTCGTTACCGGTGTCACCGTTTTGGCATTGGTTGGAATGTTTTCCAGTTCCGCTGCTGCAAGTGTTGGTGGGGAACATGACATGTCCAGCACTTCTCAAAAGCGTTTACCGGTTCCGTCGGACTATACAATCCAACTGAAGATTCTCCAAGGTAGCACACAAACGTATGAATCAGCAGAAATAAAGGTGGATGGTCTTGCTGCTACATGGGAACCAGCATCGGCAGATGAGGATTTAGCTAACTTTGGTAGTACAAACGGTTGGTTCTCGATGCCTGGAAACGCTATGGACGAAAACAAACTGTATGAATTCATTGAGAGAGATCAATTTTTCGAAGATGATGGATGTTATAATTTCCAAATCATCGTCACCAATGACTTCCACTCTACAATGAATGATGCCTCACCGGGAAATGGTGTGTTCATCAGTGAAAATGCTTGGCAACTCGACTTTGACAGCCGGGAGTCGAACTCCGAAATGAAACCCTGCACGCCTTAAGTTTAGACGAATTCAAACTTCGTCATCTTCGTTCGTTTCATCGACTTCTTCTCTATCTTCAGTCACTTCTTGTTCTTCCTCTTCCAAGGGTTCATTGAACTCTATCGTTGAGATCTTCTCACCTGCTTTTCGTGCAAACAAAGCACTTCCAATGACGATGAGGACGACGAGAATACCATAGACAATGAATGGTTGGTCTTCAGTCTCTTCGCCAATATACCAACCGACTTCTTGGGAGTTTCCACCCTCGACGTTGGTGACATCCTCTGCAATCGCTTTCAAAATATTAGGGATAAGCGTACGGCAGTTGAGAATTTGAGGCCCGTCAGTATTGGCCCACCAAGAGACAGGGAGTTTCTTTTCTTCACCAGGGGTAAGTGTCGTTGTGAGGGCAGTCGTTTCAGTAAGGTTCTCATCAACATAGCACCAGATGTTGACAGTAGCAGTTGCATTGCCAGTATTTCGGACCGTTATCATAGCACCTATTTTCTTATCCACTTCAGCGGTTGTGTCTTCAGCATCGATTGAAACGATTTCGATGTAAGGTAAGGGTACGTCAATAATCGCAGTTGGTGTTTGAGGTGCAGCGACAGTCGTAGAAAAGTCACCCCATCCAGTGCTGAGTGTGAATACAAGTTCAGCGTCTTCTGAATGATAGACGCCGTTCTGGTCAACCCATTCCACGATTCGTTGCCATTCACTTCCTCCAATGTCAATCAATCCATTTGAGTTTGTAAAATCGTCACGAGTGGAACCCCCATACCCAATTCCAGTTTGGTGAACCGTTATGTTTCCTGCATTGGTTTGAATTTGTCGTTGAGACAACAGTCGAATCCATCCATCTGTTACGCCACCGGTTCCTTGATTATCGGTGTAGGTGATCTCAGCAAGGTCATGGACAATAATGTCTTCATCGGTACGACTGCCGAGAATAGAACTGGAGTTGACAACGATACTTGTGCCGTCATCGACATTGATGGGGGCGCTACCAATCAAGGTGCTCGAATGCATCTCGCATACGCCGGAACAGGTGAGTTCAGCCCCATACAAAGTAGCTCCATCTAAGTGCAACGTTCCTTGAACGTCGAGCGCAAATGAAGCACTGTTCCAAATTAAACTTCCACCGGTCTGATTGAGTTCACTCGCCAAGAGGATTGCCGCTTCACCGCTACCCGAATGTAGGGCTTGGACAGAAACGACCTGTATCTCAAATGCATAGTATGTGTAAAAGTCAGCGAGCAAATCACTACCATTAAGTGATACATCAATGAAAATGTGGTCTGAACCTGCAGCATCACTTGTTTGTTCACCAATGGTCACGTTGAACATGGCCGATTCAGGAATCACTTGGTTGAAATCGATTCTCAATTGTCCTGACTCTGCTAAATCTCCAAAATTCATGTGTAATTGGGTGTCGTTCATTATTGCAAGTCCTGAATCCAATTGGTCTCCAAGCAGCGCACCGGTCAGCATGAGTGCTCCACCTTCTTCGACGGTGATTGAATTGCCCGTTGCAAGTGTGACATCACCTTCAATCGTCAATGTTGCACCGCTTTCCACAATGAGGTTTCCATTCATGGTATTCGTTCCATTCCATGTTTCATCCGCACTGATGATGACAGTTGTACCGTCGCTTGGAACTTCAGCATGAACTCCAGCAAGTGTACTTAATGTGGTGACAATCAAGAGAAATGTCAAGGATAGGGCGGTTCGCATATACCGAGGTAGAACAAAGCCACATTATAGGCTTCTCTCCGGAATCAATAGGGTACATCTTTCCAGCCAATCTTGTAGCCAATGAGATTGAATGACCGATGTAAAACAGGTGTGAATACAATCAATGCCAACATTGGGAGTCTTAATTCCGAGTCGGCTAGGACTGAAGTTCCAAGCATAAGTTGCCCTGCTAAGAAGACCATGATGGCAAAAGGTAGAGTGTCGAGAAGAGGCGCTTTCGAAGAGATATCACCTTCACGCTTGAGGCCACGTCGACGTTTCAGGAAAGACCCCGTACTGTCACCGACGAGACAAAAGAAGCCGAGGAATGAACCTAATATGAATGCGGTGAGCATGTTTCCTCCAATTGAAAACCACGCATCCTCAGCCCCTTGTAATGGATGGGCAAAAACACCATTTTCTCCGATGACTGCACCCGTTGCAGGGACTTCGCCGAATGAGGCTACAATGAGCATGCACAAGAGTCCAGATGTCAACGAACCACCAATGAGTCCGTTCCAAGTTTTACCGTCGCCAAGAATTCGATTTCCATCGCTGAGTGTCCTGCCGCCATCAATTGGCCAAGGGCCATATCCTGTTTTCGGTAGCCATTTGCCCCACATCATGGCGAAGGTATTCGCCAAAAATCCAGGTAAGTAAAGCCAAAGCGTCAACGCACAGAGTCCAAGAAAATTCATTTCAATCACCAAAGGTTCACACCCTTATTTGGTGGCTTGAGGGACGGTCTTTGAAGCATCCCCTTTGAAACGGCTTTAGAGAGCGAACAGTCTGCATGTAGACGCGATGGGATTATGGGATGGCGGCGACCGAGGCAGACCATGGCAGACAAGGTGGTCCTCGTTGTCGGTGGAGGTGGACGTGAACATGCGCTTTGCATGGAATTGAAGCAATCCAAGCATGTTGGTGAACTCCATTGTGCCCCGGGGAATGCAGGAACTTCTTTTTTGGCAAAGAATCATGCAATTTCAGCAACGGATGTTGAGGGATTGTTGAATTTAGCGGAAATACTTGGTGCTGATTTGGTCGTGGTAGGTCCGGAGGCACCTTTGTGTGCAGCACTCGCAGACCGCTTAGAAGACATTGGGATTCCATGTTTTGGACCTGTAGCACATCTCGCTCAACTCGAGGGTTCAAAGTTGCATGCAAAGCAAGTTATGCAAAAAGCGAATGTTCCTACTGCGGCCTTTCATGTTCTCTCAGACACAAGTGATATCGAGGCGGCGTTGGATGATTTCGCCGGAAATCCGTGGGTTGTAAAACGTGATGTTTTAGCAGGTGGCAAAGGCGTCGTTGTAACAGAAGACCGTAATGAAGCACGAACATTCATCAACACTTCAATTCAAAGTGATGGGCAAGTTCTGCTCGAAGAATTTTTACCCGGCGAAGAAGCAAGTATGTTGGTGATTATGGATGGTTCCGGCTATGTTTGCTTGCCTGCAAGTCAAGACCACAAGCGTGCTTTTGATGGCGATGAAGGGCCAAATACTGGTGGGATGGGCGCCTATTGCCCTGCACCGTTGGTTACAGATGCAGTATGTCAAAAAACGATTGAATCGATCATTGAACCGATGCACAAGTATCTCACTTCATCTGGAACTCCATACCGTGGCGTCCTCTATGTCGGGTTGATGATTCCTGAATCGGGAGAACCAAATGTGGTTGAATTTAATGTCCGATTCGGCGACCCTGAATGTCAAATCACACTCCCTCTGCTGAAAACTGATGTCTACGAAGTTCTTGAAGCCGCTTCGACCGACCGATTAGCAGAACTCAACATCGAGTTCCATGACCTCTTTGCTGCGACCGTTGTCCTTGCCGCAGAGGGATACCCAAACACTCCAGTCAAAGGTCGTTTGATTCATGGCCTCTCCAAGAACACCATCCAATCAGCTGGGGCAAAGGCTTGGGTAAATCATGCAGGCACCAGTTTCGATGCCCAAGGCCGCCTTGTTTCGACTGGGGGGCGTGTTCTCTCTTGCAGTGCTTCTGGACCTACTCTTGAGGCGTCTGTGAAGTTAGCATATGAGCTCATTCGTACCATCGAATTAGAAGGCTCTCACTACAGAACAGATATTGCATCGAGAGCACTTTAACGCTGCACTCAGCCGTCCAAATCTGGCTAAAATCACGGGTCGGATTACACCGGTGAAATGAGGCGCAGCGTGGCTTTAATCTGTTGCTCTCGCATAGTCATCATTAAAAGAGGCTTTCAAGTGGCGAAGTCGCTTCTGCCTTGTTGCAGTCGCACAAACACCTTTGAGGGATAAAATATGGAACAAAAAACTGGCACAAACCGCACTGCGCCAGCAGCACCGCTTGGATGGCTTATTGCCCCCCTTGCAGTCCTGCTCGCTATCGCAGCCATCAAGCTCGCTGGAGTCACCTTCGAGCTCGATGTAGACAACATGACGCCGATGATTTTTATCGTCGTCGCAAGTATCTTGGGACTTCTCCCATCGATGCTCAAACAATCTGAATCCGTTTCACTTTCAAAGGCCACTCTTTCCCTCTTAATGCTGGCCTCTGCTCTTATTGGTGCGGAAATCATCTACATGCAGGGTTATGGAGCATTATCCGGCCTCCTGTTCGCATTGGTCACCTTCGGCGTTCATTTCATGACCAGCCGTGGGCGACACGAACTTGCAACCATCATCATCTTCATGGCGGTTGGAATCAACGTTGGAATCGTTGCTGCTGGAGACGCTCTTGCGCTTCTCCCAGAGTATTACAACATGGCAGGTCCGGATGAGATAAATCCGAATACTGGATTGCCGTTGATTGAAGAGGTCAGGACATTGAATTTGAAATATCAGGCTGTTGGATACCAATTCTTTTCCTATGTGACACTCTTCACACTTCTTGGTGTTCTTGTCGCTACAATGGCACGAGGAGTTTTGACACCCGTAAGCGAAACCGGTTGGTTTAGTTTCATGAACAATGAGAGTTCTTCAATCATCAACAAGAAAAACTTACCCTTGCAAATTGCTCTTGCCGTCTGGTCTTTTGCTCACATTGCAAGTCTCTGGCATTTCGACAGTGTCTCGGTTGCCGACCAACTCGGAATCAATACCGTTGAGGGCTACCATGGCTACTTTGGCTACTGGCCAGCCTTCTTCACCGGTATGGTTGCACTGATTGTCGCAGGGATGTTCTCCGAGCGCTGGCATACCCGTGCAATGACTCTCGGATCAATGTGGACTTTGTATTTGGTTTCATCATGGTATGATTCAGGCATGTTCTCTGTGGACATGTTGAACGGAAACTGGGGCAGTTTGATCTGGCTCGGAATCACCTTCTTTATCGGCGTGGCCATTTATTCAATTTCCACCCATGATTCATGGGGCGGATGGGTGAACCGTGAAGAGCATGAATATTCAGGTGCTCGTTTATTCTGGAATCAGCATTGGGCAGGCGTCATGATTGGACTTGCTTTCTTCTTTGGTCTGGTCATTCGCACACAATGGTATGTTGTGCCATCAATGAATGCATACGGAACTGGGAACTGGGACATGACCGGTGGTTCTGACCCATGGTACATGAAGCGAGTTGTTGACTATATTCTTGCCAATAATGCTCACATGATTGTTGATGCTGACCGTTTCTACCCCGTCGGTGGAATCAACCCTCGACCTCCGATTTTCACATGGTCGATTGCAGTCGTTGCAATGTTGCTTGAACCGTTCTTTGCGAATGGCGATGCAGTTTGGTGGGCAATCCTTTCCCTCCCTGCTATCTACGGCGCTCTTACCATTTTGCCAGTTGCTATTATTGCACGCGAACACGTCGGTGTAAAAGCAGCAGTAATCGCAGCATGGCTTCTCGCCTTTATGCCTGCACACGTGAGCCACACAACATGGGCTCTTGCAGACCACGATGCTTTCATCATGCTGTTCATCACGCTCGGGTTTATGTTTTGGTTGCGAGCGGTTAAGTATGCTGGAACAGAGCGATTGATTCGTACTTCTTCAGCGACACCGATGGCTTTCGTTGCTTCAATTTCAGCGGTTATCAATCAACGGAAAGCCGCTTTCGCCGCCGCAGTTTTGGCAGGTGTCAGTTTCGGTATTGTTTCTCTTGGTTGGAAAGGTTTCGTTGTTGGACCATCGATTCTCTTCCTTGCATATGCAGGACAAGTTGCTCTCAACATGTTCCGCCGCCGTGACTCAACCACACTCAATGTCTTATTCATGACCATGCTTTCAGTCAATTTCTTGATGGCAATTCCGTTCTACGGACATCCTCAAATTAACCTTATCCTCAATGGCACAGGTCTGCAACCGTTCTTGTTCATCTTCGCGTTTACTTTGGCAATTAGCTTTGTAACAACCGGATTCCGAGACAAGCCTTGGTTGCTTATCTTGGGCGTTCTTGCCAGTGCTGGTGCTGTTTTCTTCTTGGCATTGTGGCTCCTCAAGCAAGCGAACATCTCGAATGCATGGGACGTTTTGTTTACCGGTAGTGGCTATTTCACCAAAACTAAGATTTTCGGAACAGTTGCTGAAGCAAACGCTCCAGACCGTGGCCAACTCTTTGCTCAGTTCGGACCGATTACCTTTGTGCTCTCATTGATTATGGGCGTCCTCTGTCTTTGGTCTGCTGTTCGTGAACGTAAACAAACAAAACTCGTGTTCGGCGTTTGGATTCTTGCAGCCTCTTTCATGGCTTGGACAGCGGCTCGTTTCATGTTCAATGCCACACCTGCAATCGCCGTTCTCGGCGCATGGGGTATCGTATCTCTATGGAAGTGGGCAAACTGGGACGGCCTTGTGAAGACTTGGAAGAAACTGGGAATCCGTTCTCCTGAAGATCGTATTCGTGGTGCTCGAATTGCAGTATGGCGCACACCATCATTCTCTGCAATCATGCTTGTGATGGTCATGCTCATGGGACAGCAATTTACCTACGGTCTTGACGCTGCTATCCCTGGCAGCAACAATGCTGAAGATGATCTTGATGAAGTGATTTACAACATTATCCCTGATGCATTCCGCTGGGAAGTCGGTGGATTTTCGCTTCTTGACGACAGCGGTTATGATGGAAACTGGTATCTCGGCTCGTTCGGTTCTGGATTCAATGACCAAGGTTGGAACAAGGCATATCAATGGCTTGCTGCCCAAGATGCCGATGAGACATATTCACAGCGCCCAGCTTTCGTTTCTTGGTGGGACTACGGATTCCAAGCACTTGATACGGGTGAACACCCATCCGTTTCCGATAACTTCCAATCTGGTATTCCTGCGACCGGTAACATGTTGCTGGCGCGCAGCCAAGAAGACCTCGTTTCGATGTTCATCTGGCAACTTGGCCAAGGCGACATCGGATACAATCAGGCTCGAACTGATAACACCGCTTTCACTTCAGGTTACAGCAACATCGTTGATTCGTACCTCACCGATGACCAAATGGACCTCTTTTCTACCATTTCTACCAATTATAACCATGACGAAATGATTACTTTGGCTAAATTGAACAGTTTCGAAGCGTTCCAAACGAATGACGATGTCGTGCTGGCAGTCGGCCACCATCAAACCGATGGCGTGTTTGACGCATCGACTCAATACTGGCGGATTTACGAAGGTGGAGAACGTATGCTCTGTACCGAGGCCCAGTCGGCAACATGTGTCGATGGAGACTGGTCTGAACAGTCCGAAGCGAACCGTACTTTCACAAACAACATCCGCACAGGTGCTGACAATGTCTATGAGACTACCCATTACATAGTTGGAGAATACTGGTACACTGCAGACCTTATTGAAGAATATGATTCAGTCGCAACCAACATCCATCGTGCGAATACCCGTCTCTCTTTGACCGTTCAATTATTAACACTCAGTCTTGATGACGGGCAAATTATTGACATGTATGACGACTTGATTAACCTTGAAGGATATTATTCCGTTCAAGATTACAACGGCGCCCCAGGTGATCTCATTGAGCGTGACCATGAAATTCGATACTTGGCAATTGACAACAGATTGTACCCTCGTGCTGGCCGTTATACTCAAGACATGAATTACAATCAAGGACAACCGATGGGTATTTTCGGAGCACCTACTATTTTGAGTGGACAGGATATTTCTACTTACATGAATGAAGTGTACGAAACTATGCGAGGCGATTTCCCTGATGAAATGACCCGTGCCGAAGTTGACCAAGCGATTACCGAAGATTTCCTCAACCAACAATCGGGTGCAGATATTGACCCATTACAAGTTGAAGATGTCCGAGTCGATCACAACTCAGCCTTCTTTGATACAATGCTTGCACGAACCTATATTGGATATGGCGCCTCAACACTTGGTCTCGATTCAGGTTCGTCGAATCCTCAACCAGCGCAACACTTTGGTCAATCCGGTAGCCCTGGCAGTATTCTAACCCAAGCCCCTCCACTGCCTGGTGCTATGCAAAATCACTTTGTCATCTCAAATTGGTATTCACCTGAAGCCAACAGCTCAGTGACGATTGGACAGCAATCTACAGGTATGGCAACAGTAAATACGCTTGTCAAGATTCTCAAGTATTACTCCGGTGCAGAGATTTCCGGTCAAGTTACCATGAGTGACAACGGCCAAGGCCTACCTGGTGTTCGATTGCTGATTGAACGTGACGCCTTCTCTGGTGAAGGTGTCGAAGATCTTGATCCTGATACCTATTGGGTTCCAATCGGTTTCACCGATGCTGACGAAAATGGCGATTGGTCATTTGAAGCTCCTGCCGGTCGAATCCGCGTCAGTGCATATGCGGGTGACTACAACCCAATTACTGCCCAAGATAACATTCGTTCAAGTGGTTTCTCACAACTCGGTTTCACAGACATTCTAACGGAGACAAATGATGACCGTCAAACCAACGACATCACCGCTATTCTTGGTGAAGTTGCAAACATGAGTTGGCTTGGTGAATCTCAACTGAACGTTACCGCAGACCAAGCAGACCGTAAAGACGATGCTTCTGCCGTAACCCCATTCGATATTGCTGTTGAAAGCAGTGGTGTTTCGGGTCAAGTAACATGGACTGGTCACGATTCCTTTGATGGTGATGCTCTGGTCAGTACTGATTTCATTTTGCGTAATATTTGGTCGATGACTGATAACTATACCTTGACAACAACCAATGGTTCGTTCTCGTCAGTCGACAGCCGTATCCTTCAAGGAACTGGTGAAGTTACCTTCACTGAAAATGGAACCTTTGAAAGTGAAGGTGTTGCTTTTGCAGATGACTTTACTGGAACGTTTACACGTTTGATTTCGGATAACCGAGTCTACACGAGTAACGGAACTTGGAGCGGTAAGGGAACACTTGTTGCCTCATGGGTTTCGAACCAAAGTGTCGACTCTTGTCTCGATAATGAAACGGCCCCAATGCCTGAGAATGAAACACTCTGTATTCAAGATTCTTCGGCCTCCCCAATGGTCTACCTTCTCGATGGAGAAGTAGAAGCGAACGCCCGTCTTACTTCTGACGGAGTATCTACATTGGTCACTGAACACGTCGGTGACTCGTTTGAAGCTACAGGTTCCTTCGAAGGAACAGGAACACTCAATGGTACAGGACTGTTTGTCGGTCCTGGTGATTTCTCTGGACCAATGGTTCAGGCAGGTTCATTCTACATCACAGGATTAATTCCAGGTGTTTACAATATGATTGCTCAGTTGGATAACGGTAAGGAAGTTCTTTTACCGGACCCAGTGAATGTTGAAATCTCACCTTCGTATAATTTGGCAATGACTATGCCGGGTTCAATCTTTGAAGACACACTCGATGATTTCTTTAACCAACCTTTCCCGAACGAAACGATTGAGTTGGTTGATGTCGATTTGGGTCTTGATAAAGTGATGGAAATCCTCACTGATGAAAATGGTAACTTTTCCTACGGGCCTCTTGCAGCAGGTGAGTACTATTACCGAGTGGACGTTGACAGCGATGGCTGGTATGAGTTGAATGAAACGATCTTAGTTCGAGATGCCAGTGAAAACTTTTCGTTGCTGATGAGCGTTCCTGAGATGCATGATATCTCTTTACAACTCACTTCTCCAGTGGACCCACTCACGCAAGAAGCATACACTGACATTGCTGGACGTGTTGTAATCTTCACTAACAGCGACCCGTTGTTTGGACCGCTCAACTCAACTTCAGACGAGAATGGACTTGTTTACATTGAGTTGCCAATGGGGTCATATACGATTTCTGACGAAACTGGAGATGATTACATTTTGTTTGACCACATCGAACTTGAAACAGAAGATATCTCAACCACGAGTGCTTATGCAATCGGAACATGGGTCAATGGTAGTATCCGTGTCGTCGATGGGGGACTCTTGAACTCCGACTTTACCTATTCTCTTTGGAACGCACAAGATGCCGATCTGAAGTTCGACCAAAGCCAGCCTGCTGCTGGCCTTGAGATTGACTTTGTTGCGAATGACTTATCCTTCGCAACCACAGTTGCAACAGATGGAAACTACAGCATTCGTCTACCGAGTGGTAATGATTTCCACATGACGCTGTTTAGCATTGCTTCACAAATGTCTGGAGGTCAATTGGTTGAACTTAGCGGTGATACAGAACTTGATCTTGGTCTTATGTATCTTGAGCCGACGGTGAATGCAAATGGATTTGTGTTCCTTTACGACAATTCTTCACTTTGGGATGGACTCGTTCCGGGTTACAATGTACAAACTGTTGTTGCTACCAATGCCGATGGTCTTGAATGGAGAACTACTATTTCTGACGCTGGAGAGTTCTCATTTAACTTGCAAGCAGGTGAATGGGACTTCGCTGTTGATGATGACGCATTGAACTCTACGAATATCACGAATTACAACATTATCGATGAGGAGGACGCACAGCCGAATCCACTTGAATTGTTTGTTCACCCAGATTATCTCACCATTGAGTTGAATCTCTTCATGGATGCTGGCGATGATGGGGTCTTTGCAAATGGAACTGCAATGAGTCCTTCCTTCACCCTCATGCCTCTCAATGACCATGGTCTACAGCACAATTACACTGCGGCTGACTATTCCTCTGCTGGTAACATCACCGTCGTTCTTGAGCCTGGACTTTACAGCCTCCTGTTCAACGTAACAGAGGCAGCAGATGAGAATGCATCGGACTATATGCTCGCTGGAGTAAGTACGTTTGACCCAATCATGGTTGGACTTGATGTGTATGAAGAAGCATTGGCGTTCCCCCTACGTAACGACTACTTGGTCACTGGTGAATTCACAAACTTAAGTGGCGGCGCTGTTGAAAAGCAATTCTTGCTCAGAAATGAGGCCGAAGATTTGTGGTTTAATATGGCATCAGATGTCAACGGCAGTTTCGCCTCCTATGTTCCTGCAGGAGATTGGGTCGCAATTTTTGCACCATTCTTAGCCGATAACGAAAGCACTGAAACACTCCGTTACCCGTTCACTGTCGGCAATAATTCTTCTGTTCGAACAGGCTTGAATTTAACTTCCTTTGATGTGATTGAATTGAAGTTCCAACTTCAAGAATTCAACACAGACTCGAACATGTCTGGAATACGTGTGACCCTTGTCAGTCATGATGGATTTGGTAATATTACGCTTTCCAAATCTGATGGAAATGGAAACATCAGTGAGCAATTGATGCCAGGGAACTGGAGTTTGTTCCTCAACGAAACATCTCCTCAACATCACTGGAGTCTTGACACCTCTTCGTCACCATTCTCGACTGCATCGGCAGTTGATGGTATCATCGTCCTTGAAAACATCACAGCTGTACTTGAAGTTGAAATCGGTGGAAAGGTCTTCTGGGACCTTGATGACGATAATATCCCTGACGGAACTGAGGGTGTTGCAAACACTACGGTGTCCATTATTGGCATGAATAATACCGAAATTGATACCAACGTAACAACCGATGAATTCGGAGTTTGGACTCTCTTTGTTCCAATTCAAGATGAATATCAAGTTTCAGTAAGCAAGGAAGGTTTCAGTACTGAAGTCTACAATGTCTCGAATTTGAGCGCTTATCCTGTTTACTCACAACCCGAATCTTACGATATTGAAATGACAGCAGGAAATGTTAGCGTTTCTGGTAATGTAACTGATATTATTGATGCGAGCCGATTGAACGGTTCATCTGTTGTTCTTTACCCATCAACAGGAATGGCAGGAGAATCACAAACAATCACTCCTGAATTTGCGAATGACCAACTCACTTGGTCTGCAGTTATTGCACCCGGTAAGTGGATTGTTGTCGTTACAGAAGCGAACGCTGGAACAAATGGTGGCGGTGTTGCAGTCGGCTTACTCGATGCAAGTATTTCCGACGGAGCAACCCTCGACCTTGAGATGTCTCTTGGCGGATGGATTGATTTGACAACAACGTGGACAGACATCGGACTGGATGAACACCATGCTGGTTCTTCAGGTAATGGCTCTGCAATGCTCAATGAAACAGCATTGGTCACTTTCGCTATCGGTTCTGATATCGAATGGGATATGGCGGTAGGAACCGATGGCAGCATCAGTATTCTCATGCCTGCTGAAGAAATTGAGATGGATTCTTCTTTCACCACCCTTCAACATGATTTGAATCTCGAGATGAAATACATCGCCGGTGCTGTGACTCAAGTTGCAGAAGGTCGTTCTCCGGTTGTCCTTTCATACACACGTACTATCAATTCCGACACCACGATTACAATGGTTGAAGATAGCATGGTGAACGCAACCACAGTTGAGGGTTCTGAACTTGCATTCTTAGCAATCGAAGAAAATGAAGGTTACAAAGTGATTGTATTTGATTTGAATATTACCTACAATGGAACTGAAACAGTGCAAGTGTTTGATGTTCTTGGACAAGTAGGTATTTCACCAGACGAGGCGGACTGGGGTATTGAATTCTGGAATGGCACTGCATTTGTCGATTCACATGAGATTTCACTCGGAATTGGAAACAACTCGAATGATACCACTGTTGAATCTTCAACAATGCTCCGAGTTCGTATCCTTACAGCCAACCAATCCGAAGCCTGGCATTTGCAAGACCCTCATACGCTTAAGGTGCGTTTGATTACCGATTCGACACCTTCCAGTGAAATTGCGCTGACTGTTCAAGTTCCGCAAATCTATGACTTTGAAGCCAATGATAAACCCACTGAAATTGGAATTGGTGCCGGCGGTAGTAGCACATTTGGATTCATGCTCGAAAATACTGGAAATGGTGATGATTCGTTTACAATTGAACTCCTTGATAATATTCCGGACGGTTGGGAAGTTACTCCTATGAATTCAGTCATAAACATTACAAAGGACGACAGTCGTTCTCAATTATTTACTGCATATGCACCTGATGACTTTGTTTCAGGTAGTAAGACTGTGACGGTTAAAGTGACCAGTGAAAACGGTATCAAGACCGAATCCTTTGATGTTATTATTTCGAAGGCAAGTATCGTGCTCTTTATCGATCAAGGAGATATTGTGACACTTTCCGATAACGATGCTGACACTGCAGGAAAACTCCGGATTCCAGTCACAAACCTTGGTTTCTTAGGGAGTTCTGATGTAATTGTATCTGCAAATATCGTCGATGGTAAGTCGCTCGGTCAACAGACGATTACCCTCAATCCAAATGGAACGACAATTGCTGAATTTGATTTGCTTGCTGATGATGCCAAGGGTACAGTTCGATTCGAAATCCGAGTCGAGGTTGTTGGCGAAGACAGTTCACAAGTAACTCAACAAATCGGAATTGAAGATGGAGAACAAACGATTGACTTCTCGATCGACTATTACATCTCTGGAGATTCAGAAGATTCGATATGGCTTACTGTGGCGATTTTCATACTTGGTGTTCTTGTGATTTTCGGTGGAGTTCGTGCTGCTCGTGCTAAGTCTTCGCCATCTCGATTCTGATACCAGACAACACATTATATCCAAAGTTACTCAAGTAACTTTGTTGGTGTAGTGCCATGGAGGTGGAATGATGAAGGGATTAGAGAGCTTTGAATATCTCCCTGAACCCGAAGATTCACGCATTCTTTCCGCCATTGACCCTTCCGCAGTTGGGTTCCAAGATGGTTGGCGTGCTGAAGTGACGGGATGGGCACCCTTAGATGCCATACCTATGCCTCAATTACGACGAAAGAGGATTCTGGCTACCAATGGAGTAATCTTTGCAGTCCTTGTCATTATCCTACTCGTCGTGTGGAATTCCGGTTTACTGTTTATTGAACTGTCACCACCAAAATCTGAATGGGCGAATGAACAATCTCAATTCAATGATTTTTCCGAACTTGGTCTTACGGGTGCTGGGGTCAAGGTATGTATGGTCGATACTGGTTTGGATTTGAGTAATCCTGCCTTTTCTGAAGTCGAGGTGACGTTCAAAGATATGATTGGTAGTTCGAATGCACCGATTGATTACGGATTTATCGCCCACGGTACCCTGATGGCGGGAATTCTTGTATCGGGAAGCCATCAATTAGGTATCGCCCCAAATATCACTCTAGCAATGGTTGCTGCTTTAGCTGCTGATGAGGATGACATGAACAGTGGTTCAGAACAAACAGTGGCAAATGCAATCTCATGGTGTCAAGATGAATTCAAGGCTGATATTATTTCACTTTCACTTGGTGGTGAGCAGAACATCGAGATGCATACCGAAGGCTCAAGCGTATCTGCTGTTCGCCGAGCGGTTGATTCAGGCATATTTGTTGTCGCTGCTGCGGGTAACGATGGTGGTGATGCGGACGACGGTTTAGTTTCAGTCCCAGGCAATGTTCCACGCGTGATTACGGTTGGGGCATCAACTCAAGAACAAACAGTATGGGTGAATTCTTCTGCAGGCTCACAAATTCTTTCCGATGGAACTCTTCGACAGAATCCACACATGAAGCCTGAAATCATCGCGCCTGGTGAGAATATTATCAGTACTGGCATGGGTAACAATTGGTATTCGAGCAGTGGCACTTCAGATTCAACAGTCTTCGTCACTGGCGCATTATCTTTGCTTCTCGAAGCATTTCCAGAGTACAGACCGACATCATCCTCGAATGGTGAATGCATTGATCAAGTAAAATATTCATTGATGAACTCCTCGCTCAAGTATGATGATTCTGTTGCCCACGACGACCATTGGGGATACGGTCAACTTCAAGCCTTGGATTGGTATCAGGACTTGGCGATTCAGATTCCTTCTTGTTGAAATTAACACGTGCTTCAAATTGAAGTCAAAACCCCTGAAAGCATTATCTAAGACTGTTTCACTCTACTTCCCAAGCAAATCTATTGATATTTTGACAACTATTTGATACAATAAGGCGGTAATGTGTGATATTATAGATTGGAATTGATATTATAAAAGTGGCAATAGAGGCGCAGTCTTATATTCGAGAGGAAAGTGGGGGGAATGAAGAGGTGTCTATTTTGAAGAACACAACATCACGCAAAAGCATATCGTTGGTTGCACTCCTGTTGCTTTCCATCTTAACTGGATTGATTACCATACCAGCCGCATCTGCGGTGAACGAAACGAAGTCGGGTATAATCTCCGGTACTGAAACTTGGACTGGCACTATGAACCTTGACGGTGATGTTACCGTTGCCGAAGGTGCACAACTCATTGTCAATGCTGGAACGACAATCAACCTTCCATATGGAGCCTATATCGATGTCGAAGGTGCGATTTGTATCGCAGATAATTCATGTGGCGCAAGTTCCGGTTCTGCTGGTAACCAAGCACGATTCGTTTGGTCGACACCTACTGATTATACCATCACTGGACGATGTTATTCAAACAATAGTAATAATCCAAATTGGAACGATGACACAGGCTGTGGTTCGGGGATGATTATTCGGTCGACAATTGACCAGGCAATCACTTCGATCAAGTTTGCTCACTTTGAAAATGCATACGGTTTTCCTTTTGACGCCAGCCAAGTGAGTGGTAAGCAATACGGAGTCTTGGTGTTTGATGGCTCGTCAACAACCGCTACTGGGCTCTCTTTCAAAGACATCAATACTTCAAACATCCTTGCTCTTGATTTAGCATCCCCGACGATTACTGATTCCACATTTACACTCGGAATTGATGGAAGTGGATATGATGCAGCAGCAATCCGTGCTTATGGTGCAGGTGCAGGAATTCTAGCCACAATGAAGGTTCGTGATTCAGTCTTTACTGGAACTACAGAACCATCATGCGACGACGGACGAAGTATGATTCACATAGAAAGTTCGTACATTGATTTTTCACGGCTTGACATCAACGAGAATGCACAAGGTGTGTATTTGAAACAAAGTTCCGGTTCATTAACCGACTCGACCCTCATTGTCAAATGCAACGGGATTGACACCAATTCTCACAAAGTCACTGGGACAATCAACCATACTCTCTATCTTAGCGACAACATCATTACAACCGTAGAGGGTGCAGGAATTACCGCCTACGATGGTGCAATTGTTGAAGCAACTGGAAACACAATTTCTGGTGCTGATAAGGGTTCTGGATTCGGTATTCGTGATTCCGTTGTCATTGCAAATAATAACGTGATTGGCCCAATTACCGGCTACAATGGATTGTGGATTTATGGTACTTCGGATGTGAGTGCAGAAAATAATACAATCCAAGACACTGGTGCTGAAGCAGTCTTGATTGGAGAATACCACTTTGGAGACTCCAGTTGGCAAGGCATCCCAACTCCAACAGCGGCTCGATTATATTTCGCCAACAACCAAATCTCAAACAACACAGGTGTTTGTAATTCCCAATTGTATGGTGGAGAGTTTGCCTGTCCAGCAATACATGTATTCATGTCATCCGCTACACTCTATGATAATACGGTGACCAATAATGGTGGCGATGGAATGCGAATCAAAGGTGGTATCGTCAATGCTCAGAGAAATACAATCGAAGTTACAGGATTTGCGGTAAATATTTCTCATTATGATGATAACGCTGGCAGCAAGTATGGCTCTATTGCGTACTTCTCCGGTAATACGTATACAAATGCCTCCCAAGTCTACAATATTACTGAATCACGAGTTATTGTTCAATCGGAATTTATTCCGGATGCTGGTGGCAATGAATTGTATCCAGTTCAACTGAGTTGGCTCAGTCCAGAATGCCCGTTAATCCTCGCAGAATGTCTGTTGGTTCCATCGACTTCCCTTATGCCTCCGGCTTTTATGCCAATGGCCCTTGAAGTCATAGAGAATTCCACTGTGTTCTCATATGCGGATTTACAGAATTTTGATTCATCTAAAATCCATGTGCAAAATCAAAACTCGGCTTGGGGAAGTCAAGTTCGAGAAGGTGAACTGGTGCGTTACCAAGTCAAAGCAAAGAACAGCAACGTTGTCGATGCAACAGTGATCATTCGTGATGCAACAGGTTTGCCGCTCTACACCCTTACAACAGACGCCTTTGGATTTACACCTGAAGTATCCCTTCCTTCAGATTTCTTACTTGACCGGGATTGGAATCATTTGGTCGGTGAACTTAATGTCCGAGTTCAGGATGATAATACCATTCCTGCTGTCTGGCTCGATGAGAATTCTTGTGCAGACGGCTATGACAATGACGGCGATACAAAAGTGGATTCTGAAGATGCCGATTGTACCAATGGCCGCGAATTGCCGTTTTACTTTGTAGAAGCTTACATGTTTGGTAAAGGGCAAAAGGAATTCGACTTTGTTCTCAGTGGCTCAATTGATGATGTGATCAATCTTGATAACCTCAAACCGAGCGTAACCGTCACACAAAACGATGGATTCTCATTTGCGACAACTGTTACGTTAACAGGTACTTCATGGGACGGCATCTCCGGACCTTACGGCAATTCTGACTTCGTTGCGTATCAAAATCAATTTGGTATTATCAAGCGAGTTGAAGTTAAACCTCCTGGTTCAAGTGATTGGTATTCTGCAATTGATGTATCAGGTGCTGCCGGCATGATTACAAAATCGAATCATCCTTTCAAGACCTGGAACTTTGATTGGGAGATGTCTGCTCACCCAGAAGGTGAAGGCGATGTGACATTCCGCGTTCGTTCATATGACGGATTGGATTACTCTCCAGTGGAAGTCCGGAAGTACAAACTCAATCTCGTTGCTCCAAGCATTTTGGTTAATACTCCAAATGATGGAACTTTCCACGACAATGCCAAAGTGACATTCACGGGCACTGCGAGCGACCCCTATTCAGGTACTTGGGGCAGTGACATCAATTCAATTTGGTTTGATATTAACGGGCCAAATGATTACACTGCTAATTTTGATATCCCTGGTTCAACTGCCTGGGCATATGACTGGATGTTCCAAGAATTACAAACTGGAGATTATACTTTCCGTATTTGGGCATCTGACAGTGATTTCTGTAATCTTAAGAGCAGTTGGATGGATTGTGCCTATGAAAGCCGCACAATTAGCGTGAACACTGAAAACGCAATTCCATTTGTCACAGTGAATTCTCCTGTACTCAACGATATTCTTCGCGCCAATGAAACTCAATTGATTGAGGGTTGGGCTTTTGACAACGATGGTTTGGTAACCCGAGTTGAAATAACAATCTATGATTTAGCCAGTGGGGCCAAAATCAATAACGGCCCGGACCCAGTCACTACTTTCGCCCCAAACGGCGGATGGCAGACGACCTGGGACACTTCTAATCTTATACACGACCAACAATATGAATTGTTCATCAAATCATGGGATGGGAAGAGTTACTCGGTGGAATCCAGTATCCGAATCACCATCGACAATCCGAGTGATGCAGACAACCTCATCCCGGAGTTCAACTACTCAAATTGGGTAAGTACAATTACTCTTTTCTGTGATTCAAATACACAAAAACAAGATCGCTGTAATAGTGGAATTAGCATCGATTTGACTGATCACTTTTCTGACCCTGATGGCCCTGTGAGTAGTAGTACAAATGGACTCACCTTCGATGTCTATGACGATCCAGGAAACTTTGAAGATGACGATTACGTGAATTATCTAACATTTGACGCGAATGGAGTTGTGAAATATAATCCTGCATTTGTAACAGGTCTTCCTGACGATATTTCAGAATGGTCGCTTATAGGTTTGATGTTTGAAGCCAGAGATTCCTATGATTCGGTAGCATTTTCTGCCAAAGTAAACATAATTGTCGTTGAAGTGTCATTCACCGTCACACGAGATGGAGACGGCCCATTAGGCCCTGGTTCGCCAGCCTATTTCAGCGGTCAAGGATTACCAAACAGCGTCATTGAAGCACGCTACGATAGTTTGAGCGGTCTGAGACTTAACTCAACACGTGTCAATGCTGATGCTACTTGGAGTATGGAAATCTCAAGTAATCAACTCGCTGGAAATGAAGGGTCGCGTAACATCATTTTCGAAATGGATGACCAAGTCTTTAGATTGCCCGGTGAAAATTCCGAAGCTATGTTTCAACTCAGTGTTGGAGATGGAGAGGCCTCGAGTTCAAACTTCGGATGGATTTTGGCAATTATTGTCGGAGTGATCATTCTCTTGGGTGCTGGAATGTTCTTCTTCCAAGTCGAATACGACGACCTTGATGAAGAGGCAGAGTTGATGGCTGCTGAAGAACAGGTGACTGCAGACCCGTATGCTTGGGCAAAAGCCCGTAAAGAGCTCGTTAGCATTCCTCCGGCACAGGTTCCAACGACTCCTGCGGTGGTTCAGCAACAAGTTTCTGCTACACCACATGTTGCCCAACATCCGGGATGGATATGGGATGCAGATTCGAATAACTGGGTTCCAGACCCAAATTATATTCCTGAACAGTGACGCATCTATGGTTCATTGAACCGGAAGTATTGAAGAGGAGATAAGAGGGAGTAAAGAATATGGCTCTTCAACCGAAACCTGGAGTGCAAGAGAGAATACTCTTGCATTTGCTTGATTACTCCGACTTCAAGAGTAGCGTCGAGGTGCCATTTGCCCTTTCACAGATGGGGATTGCCAATGCTGTGGCAATCGCTCGGTCAAATGTTCCTCGTGCAATTGCGGGATTGAAAGACCAAGGCCTCTTGATTGAACGCCAAGCCCATGTTTCAGGCGTTTCTCGAAAACGGAAGGCGTACTTTTTGACAGACCCAGGAATCAATGTTTCAGAGGAGACTTGGGTACGGTTACGGAGTTTCCAATTACGTAGCATCATGGAAGATGGGGTAATTATTAATTCTACTTTGGGTGAAATCAATGACCATCTTGACTTCTCAATGCGACCTGTTGATATCATCCGCTACATGGATGATAATTGTGTATTGGATACCCGTATCTTGTCTGCTGACTTGGTCGAGAGAGATCTTTCAAAACACGTTGAAAAACAACTAGTAACATCGCTTGGAGATTTGCCACGGCTGCGACATTTCTATGGCCGGGAAAAAGAGATGGACAATATGGCGAGCCTTATCGATGCACGAGCTACCACTTTATTGGTGCCAGGAATTGCTGGAATTGGTAAAACTACGATTGCATCAAAATTAATCGAGCGGTTTATGCATCGACGAAATCTCTTATATCATCGATGTCAAGATTGGGAAGGTTCACGTTCCTTTTTTGAGGCAGTTGCTGATTGGTTAGCGAACATCGGTGATTCGACTTTTGCAGATTATTTGGCTGCAACACCGGTACCTCAACCCGCTGATGCTGCACGTTTACTGGTTGACTCTCTAGAGGGAACTCCAACCTTGATCGTCATTGATGACTTTCATAAAGTCGCAGATACAACACTCCATCAAACATTCCAAGCGATGTCGCTCGCTTTGCTGGGGAGTGAAGAAGAAATTGGCCTTGTCATCTTTTCACGTTCCTTCAAACCAGTTGTCCCCACCAAAGATGCAGAAGGACGAATTGCAAGTTTAGTTCTTCCACTCGATGGCCTCGATTCTGATGCTGGGCGGCAGCTTTTGAGCAGTTTCGTAGACCTCGATGACGAGCAATGGCTGCATATTCACGGTTTATCCCGAGGACACCCACTTGTATTGGAACTCATCAACCGAGGTGCTTCGGCAGGCGCATTCCATGAGACATTGGAAAATTATGTCGCTGTTGAAATCTTTTCAAAATTGAGTGCTGAACAAAAGCGTGTACTCTCTGCACTTGCAATTTATCGAGAACCTGTAGTTTTGAGTGCACTCGCTGAGCAAGGTTTGGATACCGATGAACTCGATGCATTGGTTGAACAAGGCCTTGCACGACAAGGCGATGTAGATTTTTACGATGTTCACGATTTAATTCGAGAGTTTCTCTTGCGTAGCCTTGATGAAAATACAAAGAAAGAATTTCACGCAAAATGTTGCATATGGTATGAAAAACAAAACCCTTCTGCAGGTATTGTAATAGAGCGCATTTTTCATCTCATTCGCTCAGGAGAGGGTGGAGATGCAGCATTACTCATCGCCGATGAAGGGAGAGACCTCGTTGCTCAAGGCCACATGGAATTACTTGGGCTGATGGAAGGTCTTTCTCTTGAATCACTTGATTCACAGGTTCAAATGCGTGTTTTACAACTCCAGGGTGAAATCCTGGTCCTGCTTGGTCGATTTTTGGAAGCGGAAGAAGCATTCCTCTCAATACAATCGCTCGGATCAACCTCCAAGGTGACACGCCTTGATGCTGAAGTCCTCTCCGCTTTGGCTGACATCGCTCTCAAACAAGGTGATACGGACAAAGCACTCGTTATGCATCATGATGCACTTGAGAAGTTTATTCAGTTCGGAGATGCAAAAGGTGCAGCACGTTCCTACAATAATATGGGATATTTACTCCGTCGGAAGAATGACATCCCCAAAGCATTGGAAGCCTACGGTGAAGTCGAGACTATTTTACAAGGCTCAAATGATACAGAACTCATTGGGACTCAACTTACTCTTGCCCGGGCATTCATTGAACTCGGCGAAATAGACCGAGCCAGAAGCCATGCACTCCAAGCATTCGAAAATACCGATGGCGGAGATGATGTCTTGTTGCATGCTCGTGCCCAAGCTGTACTTGGTCGATACTATGCTAAAGTCGGGGATGGGGATGTAGCCTCCCATCATTACTCGATAGCACTCGAAACTATGAGTCAATCAGGTGACTTATTATCGTTGGTTGAAATCACAATTCTGCTCGGTGAAGTTTTGCAGGATTCAGGTCGGGCAGAAGAAGCAATGGAACATTATCGGGAAGCATTGGTTATTGCTGAGGCAAATGATCTCCGTATGCAAATCGGAGAATTACTTTCACGCCTTGGCGGAGTTGCGACTGACAAACCTCGTCGAATGGAATACTTGCAGAGGGCATTGTCAGTGTTCAGAGAACTCGGTGCAAAATCGAGAATGCGAGAAGTTCAAGCTCAAGTTCATTCCGCAGTCATGGGTCGATGAATCAATCATTTGATTGAGGTCTATCGTATTGCAAAGATGTAATACCATCCGAGTGAACAATCCATACAGATGTGACTCCGGCAAGAACAACTGTGCCGTGGTGGATTCCAGTACCCGTACCTGAAATTGAAACATTTGTATCCAAAGTACCTCCATCATCAATCAACTCAATTGATGTGTCAGTCAAAATAAGTGTCATTCGATATTCATCTGCTTCAGTTAATCGCCACGTCACTTTCTCTGCGTACTCCACCGAACCCATCCGACTTGCTTCATCTGCTCTTTCCACCGCTGCAGCGATGTCATCTAAATTTGAACGGATAGCATTTTCATTCCATCGTTCCCGTGTCGCAGTTTCGATATCATACGCCCATAAACTGAACATGGTAAGAAGTAATACTCCAAGAAGGAAAGTAAAAATATATCCCAACTCAGTTGCCGCTGCACGTTCGTCATGCTTCAATGAAACTTTATTCATGAAATCACCTCGGTCATGTGTGCATTCAGTGAAGCTATTTGTAAGGTAAATTGAATTGGTTGACCATTGGTGTGCCAAATTGCTTCCGAAGTAGCGTAAGAGGGGTCAGGGACCCATCCTACATAATCGGTAAGCAAGTCAATCCTCCCGGGGTAAATCGTCCAGTCTTCACTTGATTCTAGACCGTCTGCAGAAGCATCAGCAATCGCTACACCATAGGGGTTTGACCACCCCCTGCGCACCTCAAAGGCCGTTGCGGATGCAAGTGATGAACGGTCAGCGAGTTCGATATCCAAATTCATACTCCCTGATCCACTTACACTGTATTGTGTTGGATGAAGTGAAGGGATGGTTGCAGCAAATCTCGGACCGGGGCCACCTCGATCGGAAGGTGGGACGATGATATAAGGCTCAAATTCGGGATGGTTGGTCACGACAGCACCTCCTACATATGCCACTTCCATCCCCACTATTGAGGACCTAAACTCATAACTAAGACGTGAGAGATGGAATCCCCAAACGGTACCCAAGTTCGCATGTGTTGAGGCACCATCTACACCGATCAAGGTGATTTGCATACTTGCAGGGTGCGTTCCTGCTCTCCAAGCATTTTTTAGGTCGACTTGACTTCTTCCACTCATCGATTGCCACGGTAGTTGGGATGAGATCCAACCACTTGCCTGGACATTGATGGATAGGCAGCGTTGAGCACCATCATGACGAACTTGTATGAGTCCATCTTGACCCCGTAAATGATACAGCCGAAGCGCATGACCATCCTCTATTTCCATTTGGTTGAGGCCTTGATTGAGATTCAAAGTCGCCTGGGTTACTTCATCGTAAAGAGTACCATTCGAGGTCGTGCTTCCCGTCAAGTTCCATTTCGCATCAATTCCTGCTCGCGCAAGATGAATTTTGTTGACGTTGGTGCCATCAACATGGAGTGTGTGAAATTGGCCAGATAACGCACCCGTATCATCAGCCGGAATAACTTGTAATCCGGAACCGTTGGTATCTCGTCGCCATGAAACGAACAGATCACCATTGGCATCGAGCATCGGCGCCCCATCAATTTCTGCTGGTGGCCAATCGAATATCACACTCTGATTTGGTGCGACAGAAAGACCCCCACCTCTCCAAGTGACGGTTACGCTGTTTAAACCTGGGTTGGTGAAGACGAACTCGCCCTCGAGAGAAGGAGTAACAAAGGAATGCCCAAGGAATTGCCCATCGACACTTGGCCAAGCAATTTGCCCTACATCAGACTCAATATTCGTCTGAACGACTAACCGTGAAGGTGCACTTGTCGTGATGTGTATCACTTCGGCAGAATCAAGAGAGAATTGATGATTGAATGTCACACCAACACGATTCTGATTCGATGGTAATGCGTAATAGGAAGTTGAAGTTTGGTTTGTCACGATGATTTGATTGGCCACTTCGCTCACAACATGAATTTTGCTGGTGCCACTCGGTAATGGGAGTGACCAGGAGGTCCCGGTAGAATCAACAGGACTTGGGTCATTTGCCTGCATGAGTGCAGTGCCACCATCTCCCCTGGAAATCAGAAGATGAAGTTGGTGAGATGAGTGGATGACGATTTCACCGTATGAACTGGCATCAAGTGTATACATCCCATCAACCATGAGTTCACGTTCAGATTCTTTGACAGACTGATTCCAAATTTCAATTTCAATGGGGCCAAGGGGGAGTGCAAGTCCGGGTGATGCAGTCATCGAGACACTTTCCGCCCATTCAGGGATGGTGAACATGTACGGATTTGCAGGACCAAGTCGTAGGTCATCAACACAAACTGCCGTATTCATTGATTCCGGGTGACGGACACTGAATTCATCATCGTAGTCAAGGGCCCCTTGTACTCGGAAGCTTGTATCATCGACCCATGTAGCAGAATACCACATGCTGCTCTGCATCATGTTCCAATTGAGCGTCCCATCGACAGGAACCAATTCAATTTCAGTTGAGTCACCAGGCATCCCCGTTTCACTAAGTGCTGCAGTTTGATGTGCTAAGAGCGTCATTTGAGATGACATATCATGCCGTTCGATTGACCCCTCAAGTTCTTCGATGACTGGGATCATTGAGACCATCATCATCGCAATAATTGACACGACTCCACCGAATAACAATACGGTTGCAACCGCTGCTGAAACTGCCTCTTCATTTCGCTGCATACTCGATCTCATCTGGAAACCTCCACACGTTTGACATCAACTTCTAAGAATAATTGTGCGCCTTGAGTTTCAACGGTAAATCCATCAGCGCCACTTGCACGCATAAAGGGGGCATATCCGATGTAAGTGTCCAATGTTCCCGATGCTCGATTCAAAGTGTATTCGTCAAGCATTCGGTCATGGTATTGGGGAGTGACTAAATCATTGAGGGCATTGATGACTGTAAATTTGACATTATAGGCATGTCCAGTGAACAGCATCATCGGTCCGAGTGAAATCATAGTCATACCAACTTTGTTTCCCGAACCGAGTGTGCCATTAATCGTAACATCATTGAGAACCAATGAAAGTCGGAACTCACCGTTGACCAACGTATCGATTTCGAGGTTTGGGAATCGCGTGACCCGCCATGGCTCATTCGGGAACCGCTCAACTCGTGCTTCATTCATCAAAGCAATCTGATGCTCTCCGAGTCCTAAAGAAGTCGAGATTTGAATACCCGAAACGATGTATGATACACTCCGGTGGAGGGCAATTCCATCGGCATTAAAAACAGTCACTGACATCCAATGTTGTCGAGATGATGTGTGCGTTATCAATACCTCTTGGCGTGAAGAGTTGAAGAAATAATGTTCAGTACCCGTTTCAGTCTCAACAGAGATACTCCGAGCGGTTTCATTCATCGCTAAAATCCCAAGAGTTGAACTGTTTGCATCCCGAACAGTCACTGCATCGTATGGAGTCAAATCAGCAGCAATCGTCCACGTTTCGACTTTTTCAATCGGCTGAATCATGGTTGATTGCAACGCAAGTGTATGGCGAATACCCGTGCCTTCAGGGGCGCTTCCAGCAACGTCGATACGATCCTGGAATCGTTCAGCAATACCATTTGCACTGTTCCAATTTGTGTTATCCTCAAAGTCAGAGATGTATGGATTCAAAAAGACCCAGACACCACCCATGATTGTAATCACCATAGCGAGCATCATGACCACGCCAAGCACTTCGCTCACAGCCCTTTGTTCCCGGCGAAGGGACGGGCGCAAAACGGTGCTTGAATGTGCGTTCACAGTTGGCACACCCTTTGGCATCATTTAGCCATTGACCTTCACACCCCCCCTTAGGGGGGTGATTCGAGAGATTACCGATGCGTCGGATTGAGTGCGTTGGATGGCTCGACTTGCTCACTCTTGCCGATATAGTGGGAGCATTCAGGGCCATCTTGAAGCGATATTGAAATATCTCCAGTAAATACTTCATCGATATGATACAAGACCGTCGATTCAGCGAGGTGTGGCTGATTATTTTTCTCAGATAAATGTGTAAGAGAAATGCTCTTCGTAGCAGGGGTGCAAACCTGGGCAAGAAATTGTCCTGTTTGGTCATTGGATAAGTGCCCTCCACGGCCACTAATTCGGTCTTTCAGTGAGTAGGGGTAAGGTCCGTTCATCAAGCGATTATGGTCATAATTTGCTTCAATGGCGATGTGTTCACAGCCTCGAACGTGAGTGACCAATTCATCTGTCCAAGAACCAAGATCTGTAATCACTGCTGCTCGGCCACCATTATGGCTGGCGATGAAGGCGACATTATCAGCACCAGAATGAGGTACTGGGACGGGGAGAATTGCTAAATCTTGACTGACATGAATCATGTCTAACGATTCGAAATAGTGCGTGAGTTCCGGAAGTAGGCCGAGTTCATCAGCGGTTCGATGATTTGCTTGAATCTTAATTCCCCAACGTTTTTGCGCTACTGCCGCACCTCCGCCGTGGTCTCCATGGTGGTGGCTGATGAAAATAAAATCAAGTTCAGTCGGGTGAATATTCAATCGCCCCAGTCTTTTTTCCAGTTGTGCTCCGCTGAATCCTTGGTCAATCAATACTTTTGCCTGCTCAGTTTCGAGCAAAGTCGCGTTCCCGCGACTCCCTGTACCAAGATGCGTAAGAGTCATGACCATCTGAATCAATATGCACCGAGCGCGAGCGGCCTTTGAAGAAACCGCATAGTTAGGATGCAATGACTACTTTATCCTCCCTCCTCACACATGGCACATACAGATTCTTTCCCCGTGATATATATTATGGGGGCAATAAATCCGAAATTGTCCGAACATCGCTCCATCATCCTCATAAGTGTCTTGAGAGCGATACACACCTGCGAAGCGTATGCTTTGTAGGCTGGTCTCAAAATGCGTCGTAGTTTAACCACTCTTCTAACCACTCTTGCCGTTGTCGCGAGTTTAATGTTCATGTCCCAATTTCCTGCAGTTTCGTCAGTTTCGAATCTGCATCCAGATACGACGGATGGCTCCAAGCCTCCGACAACTGACAGTGATGGAGACAAAATACCCGATGTCCATGAAAATTTGTTTGATGAATGGCTGAATTGGAGCACGGTCGATGGCCGTGCAGTCATCATGCAGGGAATGGACAGCAACAATGCCTCGGATGCTTTTATCGACCAAGACCACGATGGTTTGAATGCTACCGAAGAATTTTGCTGGCCGTATCCAGCAAATTGTACCTCCCCAGGATTTCCTCGTGGACTGACTGGTACAGTCGATGGCGAGGGTGAGCGAAGTTATCTTGACCCTCGTATGTCCGATACGGATGGCGATGGAATGCCGGATGGATACGAAGCATACATGTGTGAGCGCGTAGGTGGTTACAACATCTTTACTCAGAAGTATGAATGCCAGAGTTTTGACCCTTTGAACAGCTCTGATCTGTATGACGACCCAGATGAAGATGGATTTGATGTTAATCGCGACGGAGTATTGTCGACGACAGAACGTTTTTCATCACCGGAAGAATACATTCAAGGTGCACCATTGAATCATACCACTGAGTTGGATGGGATGTGGTGTTCGGCTACTTTGCCAGAAGGTTCAATCTTCAAAAGTTGGCCATTTATCCCCGCAGGCCAAAATGCAACATTCAAACATTTACTCTCCGCTTGTACTGAAAACGCATCGATGGTTATCGATGAAGACCTTTGGCTCGGGACCGACCCTCTGCTTGCAGATTCGGACCGCTATCATTGGGATGGATTTTCTATTCGCCGACTGTTTCCTTCTTTTGGAGATGGAATCCCTGACGGATGGGAAGTGCATTTCGGTCTTGAACCTTTGAACCGAACCAATGCTTTACTCGACCCCGATGCGGACGGATGGGATGCGAACCGTGATGGTGGAATTTCACCCGATGTGAGCCGTACTCTCACTGCGCTTTCTTTAGGCGAATCACTTTCTACCTTGGAAGAATACTTTGTATATGCTGATGATGGTAATTCGGTTCTACCTGGGATGAAATCTGTTTTACTCGGGAATCAACTCGACAGCCATCAGTTTGTTCCGCTGAGTTTTATCGCACCAGCGGATGAAATGAGCCTCATACACCATGATATTCGGGACCTTGATGAAGATGGTGCGATTTTATATGCGACGACTCGTTATGGATTAACGGTCTTTAACTATGACCAAATGGTCAGTTTCGACCACTGGATGCCTCAAGGGGTTGAGTTGCATGAATCATTACTTCTCACTGCTCAAGACTCATCCTTTGCTTTAGCGATTGCAACAAATATTGGTTTGGCAATTGCCCCACTTCAAGCTGATGGAAATATTGGCCCACTGACCACTTGGGATTGGTCACTTTCTGACGAACTCTATGCACTCTCTCTCTTGAATCTCGATGGTCAAAATCAACATATCATTGGCTTAGGTCAATCGGGTGAAGGCGCTGTGTTCGAGGTTACAACTTCCTCGCAAATCGCACAACAATACGACATTGCAACGGGACTCGAAACTGCACTGACTCTATCGAATGCCATGGTGACAGGAATTGCTCACGGCGCCGCAGGTGGAGGGAATAATACTCTGTATGTGGGGACTGACCGAGGATTGTTGTTCGGAGAAACGACAACAGCACGTGGTGATTTTGAGGCGGTGTGGAGGTTTTATTATACGCCAGAAGTCACACCTTATCCAACAGCAATTGATGAATTACGGTCACTTTCTCTCGGCCTGGTTGCTAATCCTGCTGAAGTGCGAACCATGGCACTCGATGGCCCGAATCCAACCAATTCACAGGTTCTGTGGTTCGGCACTCCTTCGGGAGTTCATATGATGAACCTTGTTGACACAAAAATCTCACACAGCGGGTTGCTTGAACATCCGGGTATCGAAGGAAGATATACTCGAAATTACAACAACATCCACTCGCTCATTTCCACAGGTGACGAGATCTTAGTTGGTTCTGACAAAGGCCTCTGGGCGATTTCCGGTGACTATTCTGCCGTCTATGGATTCCAAAATCAGGAGGATGTTTTTGGAGAAATAGTCACTCTTCAAACAATTACTATCGGTGATAATACTACCATCTTCACCGGTTCATCGCCTGGGCGATATGCCAATTTGGAATTGATGAACCCTGGTGCGAATGATTCTGATAACGATGGAATGCCTGATGGATGGGAGGTTGCCAATGGATTGGACCCGACCGACCCTTGGGATTCGATTTTCGATACCGATAGCGATGGAATTGATCTTGACCAAGCAGGCGATGGATTCTTGGAACGTCTCTGGACGAATCTGGACGAATACCGTTATGAAACTCAATCTCCAAACGGGTACAATTCGACCAATCCCGCAGTTGGCGACACCGATGGTGATGGATTGGGTGATGGCAGCGAGTATTTCGGTTTCTTCTATGAAAACTCTACACTTTGGTGCCATTATTCGGTTCAAATGGAGTACATTTGTGATGACGCGGCTGGTCAAGCAGCCAATGCGACTTACCTCGGCCTTTCAAGTAGCGATAGAGGTACGGACCCAACCAATTTTGACAGTGATGGGGACGGCATGCCAGATGGATGGGAAATTCATCATCGACGTTGGGTTGGCTCTTCGTTTAATGGAGGCAATAATTGGACACTTGACCCAAATCGAGCTGAAGACGCGAATTGGGATGCCGACCGTGATGGTCTGGCCAACCTTTGCGAATACCAGTGGTCACTTGTTCGTGGTGCTGGTCTTGAAGGATTGTTATTTGAATCGCATGGTGAGTCTGTGAACTCGACCTTGGAATGGTTTGAGGCGGACCCAAATAACATTGATTCTGACGGTGATTCTTTGCCAGACGGCTGGGAATCAGGTGGTGCCTGCACATGGGACCCTTCTCGGAAAGGAGTGAACCCACTCAACGCTTCCGACCTCTTTGAAAATCCTGACGGGGATGGATATGATATCAACCACGATGGAGTGTTAGACGATTCTGAAGCCTTTGTCAATTATTTGGAATTCCATATCCGTTCAAATTTGTTCACAGGAAACCAAACGTTTGATGGTGAGCCAATTCCAAATGGCTTCTCGACCGATTTATTCACGAATGTTGCGGCATTAGGAATACCTGAAGCGAATTTCGGAGACCGAGCATCAGGCTCGGTTACTGCCCTTCAAACACTAACTGACAGGGGCTCTGCAGACCCGTTCGATGCGGATTCTGATTCCGATGGAATGCCTGATGGCTGGGAAATTTGGTTCGCTCGTTGGAATGTTCTTGACGATGCGTGGACTTTGAATCCATTGGATTCTTCAGACCGGTGGGAAGATGCCGATGACGACGGTATGGCGAATTGGGAAGAATACAATGCAATATCTCCTGAATTCACTGAAACTGACCAAAACCGCTCAGCACCTCAATGGTTTGTTACGACTATTGGTTCTGCTTTTGCCTTACAACAATGGCCAGGAAACGCTGTAGAATACTCCTTTGGCTCCTTCATCACCTCTGACCAAGTGAACTTGACCGGTTGGACTTCTGACCCGAACAACGTCGACACAGACGGAGACGGAATGATCGACGGAATTGAACAACTGTTTACTTCTTGGAATGTAACGGCTCAGACTTGGACTCTTAATCCGCTGGTGCCTGGTGATGGTGGATTTGATGGTGATGGAGATGGCCTTATTGACCGTCAGGAATTTGCCGTTGCCATTGAGAATCCAGTGAATGGATTAGAACATCCTTCTGATGCCCCACTCCTGCACCTCGATGGAGATATACAACAACCAACAGAAAAAGCTCAGCGAGTCTTCAACATCCTCATCACCAAAGAAACTCGTGGAAAGCGTTTGTTGAATGATTTCAATGATTGGCAGACAGGTGTCCCACCGAATGCTATTCTTTCAACACTCCTCGGCATGACTGACCCGACCAATCCGGATACGGATGATGATGGCATGTATGATGGATTTGAATACTGGTTTACTGAATGGAACTTGGAGGAGAACCGTTGGAGTATGAATCCACTCATCGATAACGATGTCAATCTTGACACTGATGGGGATAGTTTCGATTGCGACGGTGATGGTAATATTTCAATGGATGAGAGATTCTCGAATTTACGTGAATGGGAATCTCGGACCTATGGGAAATACCTCTCACGCTTTTCGGTTCCTGCTGCTGATGGAGTTATAAATTTTGCAAATGACGCTATGCAAGCGTATATGGAAGAACTTGGAATAACTTTTGCACAGGCTCAACAAGCGCTTTACACTGATTTCGTATCAAAGAGCCAATCAAGTACTGACCGCATGGATATGATTAACGAATTTGATAACGATAACTTCAATCGAACACTGCTTGGAGTTGCAGACCCAACGAGTACCGATTCCGATTCTGACGGGATTGAGGATGGATGGGAATACTGTTATGCTTTGTATGGAATGGAAGATACCTCAACCATCAACCATTGGGCCTCGAATCCATTGAATCCTTGGGATGTCAATTATGATGGAGATCATGATGGCTGGTATGACCGTTCTGCCTTCGATCAACCCGCTCAGCAAGGCTCTTGGTCGGGTCGAGTGTTCACACCTGGCACAGCAATAATTCAATCCGGCACTGGGGACTTACCATTTACAAATAAAATGGAATGGGATAATTCGACCCGTCCTGATTTGAACGATTCTGATGGAGACAGTGTCTCCTATTCGACGGTTGTTTCCAATGGTGTTGTCGTCTATCATCAACAAGACTTCAACCTCTCAGATGGGCGTGAAGTGTTCAAGTATGGAATCAATCCAAGTGATAACGATACCGATGGGGATATGTTACCGGACTGGTTTGAATATTCCAAAGGATGGAATGAATTAAACGACAATTTCAGTTCGTTTTTGCAAATACAAGTCGTTTGGATTGATGCTGCTACTGGCGGTACTTGTTCGACCGATACAAATTCTTGTTTGCCATTATCTCAGCAAGGCTCAGGAGGAGTCCTCTCTCGTCCAGACTTATCTTCAACATGGTTTACTTTGAATCCTGCTGACCCAGTCGATGCGAATTATGACCCTGACCAAGATGGCAATTGGGATTGCACAGGCGCTGGATGTGTCTATGAACCCTATACGAATTTCCAAGAATTCTATGCAATCACTGATTCCGACCTCTCGTCCCCGAATGCAGTTCGCCTTAGTGGCATGATTTATGACGGAGAGATTGTACTTGAATGGTGGCAATTGCGAGCTGCGTTGTTGAAATTAGATTCGAATGGCTCAAGCGCTGAAAATTATTTGAAAATGGATAAATCCAATGGAAATGATTTCCGTTTTGCATACTTAGTCGATGATAAAGATATCAATTTCCTCTCTCTTGATTCAAGTGATGATGAAATATATTTGGCTGGAAACCGAACAGATGCTTGGGATATTTACTATGTTGGTTCTCCAAACACTGCGCCTGTTCGAGCAGTTGGTGAACATGAATTCGGCTGGTATTTACTCGATTTGGATAATGACCACATTGCAGAAGGCTCAGATCCGATGAATTGGGATACGGATGGTGATTGGATGGTCGATTGGTTTGAAGTCCATGATGATGAGGACGATGGCATTCGTGGCGACTCCTCTCCAATACGGTATGATTCACGTCAGATAGACTGATGTTTCAATAACCGGTGGGCGTATGATTCAAAGGCTAAAGGCTCTAAGGATGTATCGAGGGGCAGACATGCAGAGTGATTTATCGAATGGCCGCGGAATAATGTTCGTGCTTTTTTTTATCATGGTTCTTTCACCGATGGGACCAATGGCAGATGTTGTTGTTGGCTCTGCTGATGCTGCAGGTGTATCTCGACATATTTACTCCCTCCATGATGGTTCAAGTGAATACGTCGCCTTATATCAAGGTGCAAACCCGGATGCTGGGGCGATTGTTTCTCTACCAAAAGGTGCCTTGGTTACCGAAGTTTCCATGACACTTTCAGGTGCATCTGCGACTGGATGGAGCCAGACGGTTACCGATGACCGCGATGATTGGATTGAAGGAACATCTTCCGCTACAGATGCTCGGAGTGGAGAATTAAGTCTTGCCTTCTCCAATCGTTCAACTTCTTTTTTCCCACACGGCTATGATGAACTTGAAAACCCTGCGTCCGATGCATGGCTTGACAACGGCTCGTACGCTGTTCGACAACCGCATACTTCGAATTCTACCGAAAGCAGATTCTCGCAACAAGTTCTCAGGACTTCATCCACTCTTACGAAACAAAGCCAAGGCGCCATTCTAAAGCATCATGATTGGCTCTTCATGTCGACTTGGAGTACTTCGACTTTCCAGAACATTGTCCATCGCCTTTACCCGAATAATGGAACGAGGGAGTCAGTTATTACATTAGACCAGGGTCAATGCACCCTTCCTTCGCTTCATCCCAGTTCATATTACGGAAGTTACGGTTTCCGAGATTGGACCATTACTGATGATGAGCGAATGTTTGCAATTCTCTCCGGCTATCGTTATCATTACTCCTCATCGGCACCGACGCAATACCATCGTGTTCTCGAGATGGATATCTCACGAGATGATATCTGGAAGTGCATCGATTCATACGATGTCTCACCACAGTATTCCGACTACACTGCAATTGCTTATGACCGAGTGACCGAAGATGTTTGGATTGTCCACAACGCACAACGCAGAATTGTACCTTATACCTTTGGAGACCAAGCCGATGGTCAATATACACGAGGACAAGACATGTATTCTTATTCTTCATCTTCAGGTAGTTCTTGGGAATGTGGAAAGTCTGGACAACAAGTTCGCGGATTAGAAGTGAATGAAACAACCTTCTTCATGCGTTGCCAGAAAGGTTCTTCAGGCCAAGATAAGGACCAACTTGAAGCTTGGACCATTTCAGGAAGTTCCACTTCTTTAGTTCCTCAAACTGGAATACGCCTGTTGTCAGCACTTGGATATGGTCTCCAATTTGACGGTTCACGATTCGTAACGGTTGACTGTGGATATTCCTCTTGGTCTTCAGCAACTTTGTATTACCGTGAATACGGTACTGGATGGCAATACAAAACTACACCCGCTCCTGGGACCACCACATGGTTGGGCCCTGTGACCGAATCTGGAGATCCCATTTTAAGCGTCAATGTGCAAACATATTGGTCCGCAGCTTCGATCGGTGACCGTGTTGATTATTGGGTATCTGCAGATAATGGCACCCATTGGGAATCCGTTGAATCCAATTCAACCATTCACTTTTCTTACCCGGGCACAGAATTGTTATGGAAAGCACAATTAATTGGCTCAACAGCAGTTTCTTGGTGGGTTGATGTTGAATATTCAACGGAATATGCCCCCGCAGGCACTTGGACATCTCCACCTCATACCACAGGTACGAAAGTGGGCAAAGTGAAGCCGAATTGGATTGCTGACGTACCTCCGGGAACCTCTATTGAGGTTCAGGTTTCAAATGATAACGGTTCAACATGGCTTCCTGCATTAAATAATCAGGAGGTTAGTTTCCCATCAACTGAGGCAGGAGATACCATTCGATATGCAGTGAGTTTAACGACCTCAGACATTTCCTTCTCACCTCTTATTGATTTGATCACACTTGAATATGAGGAAGGTTATCCTGACCGTCCGAAATTGGATATTGGCAACGATCTGATTTGGGATTGGGAATCTCTTCTCTTCTTGAATGAGTCCGCTGTAATTGCGAGCGACGAATCTGTGGTCAACGTAGATGTGAAGTACCAACCAACGCTTGTTCAAGCCTTTAACTCCATCATACCTCAGAATGGTGATGGAAATGTATTAATCCCTATTGCAGTGAAAGCAGCAACTTCTGGGCGAGTAAAAATATCGAATATTGATATTGCTTACCAGATGCAAACTCGGGCGGTTGACGCCTCGTTAGAAGGGGGTCTTCTTTCACCAGATGGTGTGTTCAGAAACCTTCAGGTTCGTATCGCTCCAGGTGACGAAGTCGACCGTGTTACAGAATCACTCATCGCTCTGAACAATTCTTACGGTGAAAACCCTGCATTCGATTGGCAACGGGGAGATACTTGCTCGGTAGTCAGTGATGCAGGAGGTATCGTTCAATTTGATGTAGCCAACTGCACATCGACGATGGATTCTCTCGGAATGGTATCCATCCGGATGCCAGTTTCAGTGAATTGGACCTGGGATGATGAAAGCAAGTTGCAAGCCCTCATTTCTGTTGATGATGATTTAGGTCAAGCAGTCACCGGTTGGGAAACTGAAGATTTAGACATCATTGTCGAAAACGATATTCAGTTGGATGGATTGCGTGTCTTTGAAGAAACCGGCAGAGAACTCTACTCGCAAGACTGGGTTCGTGGTGGTTTCAACCTCTCGTTCACAGGCAGTATCCATTTCCAAAATTCACAACTCACTCCGTTGGCAGGCCAGTTTGCTTTACGTGTGTTAGGGCAAAATGTCACCTATGATGGAGACCCAATTGGAGAACCTACTCTCTTGGCTCAAGAACAAAACCCTGCGTTTGGTGAATACAATCTTACGTTCCAATCACCACTTGAATCTGCTCCAGGTGGCATGGTCTTCTACGTCGAGGCAATCCAGATGCAAAACGGTTCGGTATATGCAAACCCGGGATACAATACCATTCGACTTGTGTTGGATGGAAACTCACCACTTGTACTCTTATCGACTCCTAATGATGGAAGTGAACGCCACGCAGGGCCTCCTTCACCAGGTGGTCAAGCAGTCAGCATCGTGATTCAAGATTCAGTTGACCCTCCGAATCAAGCGACCCTCAATTATTGGATTGGATGTAAAGCCGGCGTATCAATTGGTTGCAGTGATTACAACTTTGATGGTTTGCCAAATGCTGATGAATATGAAATGAAAACACTTACTTCACCTGATACCCAAACTGGAGGATTAAATATTTTTGACGGTCTTATTGATGATTCAATGCTTCAGCATGGTCAAAGCGTATCTTACTTCATTTCGGGCAAGGATGCACAAGACAATGACATTGCCATGGGCGGTGGGCCAGTCTGCCCCGTCAGTAACATCGCATGCGGATATGTTCCTGGAGAAGTCGTTCCAAATTGGGACAATGATTTGGCGACCTATCGGATTCGAGTCGAATTCGAACCTGAACTCGACCTTGACAACTCAACCATTCTCGGTCACGATGATCAAACACCACTCCATCCAGGTATCCCATATACTGCACAAATTCTTCTGTCTGACCGCAACGGTTGGCAAGACATTCAATATATTCAACTCGCACTTGGTGGCGATTTTAATGATGATGAAACATCCATGTTCATCACTTTGACCAAAGGCGCAGATGGAGACCCGATTGCAGTTATCGAATCCGGGTCTGCAAACATTGCAGTCTCGAACCTCTACTCAAGCGTTGATATTGATGAAAATAATAACAGTATTATCAAAATCCTTGCACGATTCCAATTGACCTGGACGTTTCCTGAATCATTTGATACAAATGGGCTAAGTCAAATTATTCCAAAGGTAATGGTCACTGATTTACCTTGTAATGTGGGGGAAGAAACCCCCTGCTTCGAAGCAACTGCTGGCTTAGGGAACGATGCATGGAGCCTTGATAATGACTTTAGGTTTGATACCACGGAAGGTCATATTCGTGCTGTTGAATTACGAGATGGAACCAACCACTATAATTCTGATTTCAAAGAAACGCTCATCGGTGCTGGCCAAGCATTACGTGTCAATGGTCGAGTGCTCTTTTCAGAGGATGAAACACCTGCACCACCCGGTGCGTTTGATGTTGTTTTTGGAGATTACGATAACACATGGAAAACATCAACTCGTTCTGATGGAGAGTTTAGCCTCGATCTGTTGATTCCGTCGGTACCTTCTGGTCACCTTGACTTACGTCTTGAACTCAGTGATTTACCTGGTTTGGCTATGGATGAAACTCCGTCGGTTCAGCGGGTTCGATTAGCTGTAGACAGTTCACGACCGAATATTGCTGCTATTTCTTTGAATGAAGTTTCAGCTGGTTCCGACCTTTCGATTGGCGCTTGTGGCGATTTACTCGTCATGCTTGAAACAGTCGACGACCATGGATTTGACCTCTATAAGCCAGTCGTCTTGCATTATCGAGTTCGTGCAGGTGAAGCATCGATTTCACGAGGTAGTGTACCTTTGCCTGATACGACTCCTTTCGGCGAGCAATTTTTCTGGACAGGGAATCTCGACCTCACCGACTCTGGTTCAACGACACTTCTACCATCGTATATGGTCGATATCTGGGTTTCAGGTTCTGATTCAGCGGGTAATCCGTTCAATACTCTTGGTAATTCAATGAGTCAACCAATCGCCTCTTGGTCCCTGGCTTTGCTCGGGCCGAGTATTGACCTTGATGCAGCAACCAGTTTCTTTTCATGGGATGACCCAAGTCCAATTTCGGAACAAGCTGTAGAACTTGGCTTCGAAGTGCGCAACCTTGGAGGCAAAGGTGATGTGGCATTTGTATTGCAACGAGCAGTTGATGGAGGTTTCTGGCAAGATACCGCTCGTGTCGACCTTGTGGCCACTGCGGGTGCTGTAATCACGGGAACCCTCCCGACAGTCGCCAATGTCAAAGCAGGTGAAAATATCGAATTCCGTCTTCTTGTCTTGGTTGATGAAGTTGAAATGGACCGTAAAACGCTCGACCCACTGCTCATCAAAGAAGAAACTATTCGAGATGGAGAAGCCCTTGCCCTTCAGGCACAGGAAGGAACTTTTAGTATAGTGCTCTACCTCATTGCACTGGTCTCGCTCAGCCTTGCGATGTGGTTGTTAGTGGTGAATCGTCGGATTCGTTCGGGTGAATTAGAACCCGGTGTAGAAGACCAAACTGAGGATGTTCTCGAAGAGTTAAATCTTTCAAAGACGCTTCCTCAAATTGATATAAATATCCCTCCACCAATTGGATTGGTTCTTCCTCCACCGCAATCAGTTGCAGAGCCAGTTGCAGCACCTCCGGCCCTTGAAACTGCACGTGACCCACCACCAATTCCACCTACTGGCTTACCTCAGGGATGGACCCTTGATCAATGGAGCCATTTCGGATGGCAATACGTCGATGCGATGAAAAAGTGAGTTGTCGCTATGACTGAAGAAAAGGCTTCGGCCGTTGATGGCATGGTGACTATGCAAGAACGCATGGTCAATCTCATCAATCAATTGAGTATGCCCTTGATTGAAGTGAGTCTTGTCTTGAGCAAGCATATTGCTGGCCTTTCACGTTCTTTAGATGAACATATTAGTGCAACTCAACAAACGTTCCCTGAAACGGTGACCCATCCATGGCCAATTGAAACACCGGAAGGTAATGACCCTGAATTTAGTTTTGAACTTGAAAAAATATTCAAAATCATTGATGAAGACCGAATGGATATTCTCGCAACACTTGTTCGTGTCACACTTGTCGAAATTGATGCTTCTTTGGCAGAAGGATTACTGGCACTGCGCCCTTGGGAAGCCCTTTCACGCACCCAACTGGCCAAGGCAAAAGGCCCCGGGCAACTGTTCTCTCCGCTCGAAATACCGGAAGACTGGTGAGCAATGGGTTTGAAAATAGCGACCTGCACCGCACACCATGGAGAAAGGGGTTCGCATCAGTTTGGGGATGCTCATCGTTCTCATCTCTCCAATGCTTTCAGGCTGCATTGGCACGGATAGTTTTACGGATTTGGGTTTGAGACATGGAATCCCTGGTGGATTGACACTGGCTTGTCTTGATGATTCAACCTACACTTCAATGGTAATCGAAATTGATTATGAACCAGGCTACCAACCGGAATCATCATCCACTGATTTGTTGAAAGAACGTCTCGACTCGGTGTGTAAGAAGCCTCAAGGCATTGAACTCATATTCACCGAGACTGACTTTGTGAACGAAGATATTTGGGATGCAAATGATGTTCGCGCAACAGGCTGGGAGGAGAAGAGTCACGACCCAAGAGATGGTTCAACCCTTTATTGGCAAGTCATCTTCCCTGCTGGCGTCTATGAGGATGACAGTGTACTTGGAGTTGCAGTCGATGCATCGACCATTTCCATCTTCAAGGATTCAATTGATGATGCTGAAAACTTTCTTCGCAGGCCTTCTGCTGAAAAAATCGAAAACAGTGTTCTTATTCACGAATTCGGTCATCTGTTAGGCTTGGTTAACACAGTCTATACCTCACCAGAAGATCATGAAGACAGTGAGCACCCTGGCCATTCGAACAACGAAGATTCAGTGATGTATTGGGCAATTGAATCTTCGAGCATTGCGAATTTCTTTGATAATGAGTTACCCACCGAATTCGACATCGATGACAAAAAAGATTTGCAAGGGTTAGCCGATGGCACAATCACATGCACTGACCAATTATGGAAGCCTTAATCCGATTTGGCTGCAATTCGCTTCGTCGCCTCTCGCCATGCATCAAAGATCGAATAAAACCACAATCCGACCCAAAGTACGATGGTCAATGCAAGTGGAACTTGGAGCATCATCCAATCGAAAGCCTTACGATGTTGTCGATTGAAATGCTGACCTAGGAAAAGGAACGGAATTGTGGCAAGAAGCGCAGTTACCAGAGGCCGCAAAGTTCCCCATGCACCGACTCCAAATGTGATTTCTCTCCAGATTTCACGCAATAATCGAATAGGGCGCCATTCGAGAAACCCTTTTTTCTCTTCTTCAGGGAGAATAAGCGTCATTTCTGAATGTGCCTCCATACTCCCCACTGTATCGTCGTGTTGGTTCTTATTTGTCAAGATGACGGACATTTAATCGGCACGAGTATCAAAAACCCCCATGACAAGGCAATGGCATGGCTCGGGTATTGGTGACTGGTTTTGAGCCATTTGGAACTCACCGGCGTAATATTTCGAGCGAAGTGGTGAGGGAATTGCCTTCCAACATTCGAATGAACGACCCTTGGGCAGATTTGCGTCAAAAACCTGCCAAATCGCTCGACATCTCGATTGAAACGCGAGTACTCTCCGTAGATGAAGCAGGGTCGACCGAAATTGCATCTGCTCTCCACCAAGGCCAGAATTGGGATGCTATTCTTCATATTGGGCTATGTGAATCATGTCGAATTCCTCGTTTGGAAACGCTCGCACAAGACCGAATCGACATGCGGATACCCGACAATAAGGGTCGTCAAATAATGGAACAACCCATCACAGGGCAAGGTGACCTCTACGTCACAGTGCCGGCGCAATCGTGGATGAACCGTGACTGGTCGATGGAGTGCGAACTCTCAGTGGATGCCGGGTCGTATCTCTGTAACGAGACACTGTACCGAACCCTTTCTGCTCTCGAATCCACATCAAGCGTCGATGAATCAGTCATACCATGCTTATTTCTCCATCTTCCTTCACACGAAAATTGTTCACTGGCATCCGCTCTCGAACTGGTTCAAGAACTCCTTCAACGCATGATGTATCGACCAGTACTATCGGTAGTTGCAGCTTTAATTTCTCACGACGACCAATATCTCGTCGCTCGTCGCTCACCATCCGAAAGTCATGCGGGGGCATGGGAGTTTCCTGGGGGGAAGGTCGAGCCAAATGAAACTTTAATTGAGGCGTTAGAACGAGAAATCAAGGAAGAGTTTGGCTGGTATGTGGCATGTGAGAACCCAGTCGGCACCTGGTATCATTCGCTCAAAGATGTCGACATCGCTTTGCATGTCTTACCGACCTCTTTTCATGGCGATGCGCCTCATTTCGAGGATAAGGAATTGTGGACTGCGCACGATGCAATTGCTTTGAGGTCACTGGCAGATACCACGCCTCTTGATTGGCTGGGGAACGATGAGGCTGTTGTCGATTGGATGATACAAACTTCGTACTTGCCTACAACCAAGTAACCGCTTCACCATCTTCACCCATGGCATTGTCATCTTTGATCGAACGTGGGGTAATGTCTCGACCTTTATGCCAAGTCGCTGCTTCGAGCCAATCACCAAGATGTTCTCCTTCGAGTGTGACGGAGATGACTCCTCCAAGTGGCTGCTCATTCGGCAAAGGAAAGGCTACTTTTCCAACGATTGCTGCCTGGCGTAGCAAACGGAATTTGGTTTTCTGTCCATCGAAATCAACGGTCATTGCATCCAATGCAGTATCGAGTATTCGGTAGTCATGGAGTAATTTGAGAAATGTTTCAAGCGATATTTGTTCGGCACTCCATGTCACATTACTCGCCTTTCCAAGAGTTGGTTCATCGGATTGATTGTCTCTTGGGAATTCTGGGAATATTGCCAAGACTGCCTGTTCTACCTTTTGAGGAGAGTCTGCACCCCGCAACTCAGTTTCAATGAGGATACGCAAGTTTTCATTGACGCCGTTGAGGCGAAGCATTGGGTCTTGCATGAACTCGCCAACCATCGCTTGCAAATGAACATGCCTTTCGTTGCGAAAAAGGGCGAAGAGGTGAAAGTCAAAGCCATGTTGGCAATGGTATGAGTGATGCAGAACCGTTGATTGCATCTGTCATTCCAGTCTTGAATGAGTCAGCATACATTGGCGCCTGTTTGGATTCACTGATTGCTCAAACTCTGCCTGCAGAACGCCATATAATTTTGGTACTTGATGGCGGTTCTGAAGATTCGACCTGCGATGAAGTGTCCAAAGCAATTGAACGAAGTAAAAAGGTCAATGGGCCGTCAATTGAATTACATTCCAATCCTAAAAAGCATGTTGCTGAAGCACGTAACCTCGCCCTTACCCTGCTTCCTGATTCCATTGAATACACCGTTGAAATGATTGGACATTCTACGGTTGAACCCGATCATCTCGAAATCCGCTTACAAGAATGGAGGCGTATTGAATCAACAACGACAGGACCTTTGGCTGCAGTTGGTATTCGAGTGAAACCAAGCATCGGTGAACATGGAGTGGTCGAGGCTTGGATTGAAGCGACGCTTGCTTCTCCACTCGGGAGTGGCAGTGGACAATTCGATACTTTTTCCACTTCAGGTCCAACGAATACTCCTGCCTTCGCCATGCATTCACGCTTGGCATTGAAACAGATTGGTGGTTGGGATACATCCTACATCACAAGTCAAGACAGTGACCTTTCAATGCGTCTTCTTGAAGCAGGTTTTAGCATTCACCGAACACCAGCAACCAGTGTCCATATGGTGAAACGTTCGGGTTTGCTGAAGTGGTGGAAAATGGGCCATCGGTATGGATTTTGGCGGATGAAAGTTTTACGAAAGCATCCGAAGCGAGTGAGTGCTCGGGAGTTTTTACCTTGGTTTGGATTGTTGACAACACTTGCACTCTGCTTTTTTCAAACTGAATTGGCTTTTATTCTCCCTGGCTGTTATTTCGCCGTACTCGTGATTGAAGGTATTCGCAGCAGTTTCATTTCAAAGCGTATTTCAACACTCTTCGGTGTTCCATTCTGCTTGCTTATGCTTCATTCGAGTTTTTCGATTGGACTGCTTGATGGTCTCCTTCGTAAAGGTCGAGCATCCACTGACCGATGATGCAGGGCCATACAAGAGACGGCAACATACTTGAGTGAACGATTGAAGCGAGGGATGAGTACAATGGTGTCTGAGCGAACTGCAACAGCCCGTGGAGTTGCAGTGTTGCCATTGCTTCTCATGGGTGTGACTCACTTTACAGTGACTCCTCTCAAAGAAATGTTTGAAGTTGAACCGAAGCTCATGTACGGGTGGTATGGAATCGGCATCGTTCTTGGTCTACTTTTGTTTCGCAAAACTCGTACGGTCCATGATTATGAGTTCCATCGTTCGAAAACTATGAAATCGATGAAAAAAGTCTACGAGGCGGAAGAAGCTGGTGTTTGGCAAACCGATGTACAACTCGACAGCAACCTTAGTCCAGAAGGAGAAAGAGTGCTTCTACAGCAAGTTTCCAGTATCGATAATGAACTTCCGGAACTCGAAATAGGTGAAGACGAACGAGTTGAAGTCGACCTT
>Ga0209091_10000173_pt1 | contig 63595 bp, 32 predicted proteins | sample ArcticOcean_MG_C_6_FD_187438 | JGI IMG/M metagenome (GOLD analysis project Ga0209091, IMG submission 187438) | Marine microbial communities from western Arctic Ocean - ArcticOcean_MG_CB8_128 (SPAdes) (version 2) | ecosystem: Environmental > Aquatic > Marine > Oceanic | place: Arctic Ocean...
GGATGGATGTATTGAACAAACTTTTCCTATTTCATTAAACGTAACACTAACCCCTGAAGATGCCGGTTCTCCAATAGCAATTACTGGAACTGGTTTTTCAGCGTATAATTTAAATCAATCGTATAGAGTATCGATAAATAATACTTTAGAGGCAGTTGACACATTCTCAATAACTACTACAGGGACTACTTATACTGCATCGAACACTACAAGTGCAGCAACTGCCATTGATGATTTGGTTGCTCAATTAGCTAGTAGTGGATTTACAATAGTCGATGAAGGAGGAAGTGCAACGGCTGCATCCCTAACCATAACCTCCCCCTTATCTGGTACAGCTTTTTTAGTAACCACCTCTTCAGTTGACTCTAACAGTAGTGCTAGTATTGGGAAAAATATGTTAACCGCTAGTAAAGGTATAGTGGTATGTGAGGGTTCCACTCAAGCAATAACAATTTCTGGTGCAACTTCCTACACCTTAAAGGATAAATTAGGTGGACCAAGAACATTAAGTGGAGCTGTAACATCCGTTAGTCATATTTCTAATTACGATGATGGAGAAATACTTGAATTTACAGGTTTCACAGGGTCTGGAGCTGTAGGATGTTCTTCAACTCTTTATGTAACGGTTGAAGTCAATGGTATTTCAAATGCGGGAACAATTTCTAGTGACCAAGTGGTATGTTATGATGGAACTCCAGCAAATTTAACGGCAACTGCTCCAACACTTACGGCAGCAGCTGATCTATCTTACAGATGGGAGAAATCTACAGACGGTGAAACCTACTCATCTGCCGGAGCTTCAACTCAAAACTATCAACCCCCTTCTAATATAGTTTCTAACACTCATTATAGAAGAGTCGTTATCGCTACTCTTCATGGTGAGGTATGTGAGAAAGTCAGCGCTCCAATTTTTATTAGAGTTGAACCTCCTGAAGGGATTACTCTTAGAAGTCCAAGTATAAGTTCACAGACCGTTTGTGCGGGTACTGCTATAGCTGACATATTTTTTGATTTAACCGGAGGAACTTCAAGCGCTACCATCGTTTCTCCTACATTTACTTTTCCTACCGGAGTAACAGGAGGAGGTTTAACTCGCCCTCAGAAGAGCACTGTTAATATTACCTCTGCAGGACCGGGTGTTTATAAATTATTTATAGATGGTAGAGTTTATATTTATAATGCTTCTGCATCTGATTCTCAAACAAATATTAGAGACGGTTTAAAAGCGGCAATTGATTCTGATAATACCTTGGCTGCTTTTACTGCATCAACAAGTGGAACTACAGCATTGAATTTACTTGCAGATGTTTCTGGTGTACCCTTTTCAGTAGTTACTTTAGCTGGTACTGGCGCTTCAAGTATGACTACAAGTATAGTAGACACCAATCTAAATCAATTTAAAATTTCTGAAACTGTAGGTTCATTAGTTTCCCCTGCGGCATTTGGTTACACATTAACAACAGATTGGGGTACAGCATGTTCAGTTCATGCTTCATCTGCTACTGCAACAATCACTGTTTTGTCAGCTTCAACAGTTTCATTAACTTCTGCGGCTCCAACTGAGAGTCAATCAGTATGTGTTAATTCAGCAATTACATCGATTACTTATGATATTGGTGGAGGAGCAACTAGCGCTAGTGTAGTCCCACCCACCTCATTGGTTGTTGATGGTCTTCCAGCGGGAGTTACTAGTAGTTTTTCTGCTGGAGTATTAACTATTCAAGGAACCCCTACAGTTCCTCCACTTGCTCCAACAACCTATATCTATTCAATAGTCACTAGTGGAAATTCAGGAAGCTGTTCTGAAACCACAGTCAGCGGAACGATCACCGTTGCTCCGGCTCAAGAGATCACTCCAGTATCTCCAGTATCTGTAAGGATTCAAGATGTATGTAACACGTCTGTTGCTATTAACCCTATAATTTATAATTTAACCGGTGTTTTAGCTTCACAAACTATAAGTCCTTCTACAGTTACAGTTACCGCTGCTCTTCCAGCGGGTATTAGTGCGTTACCTGTTTTAGTTCCTCAAAAAAACACTATCAATGTAACCGGAGCTGCCACTGGAACTCACAGTATCGCGATTAATGGAGAGGTGTTTACTTTTGGTACTGCAGCTTCAAGTAGTGCTCAGGACATAAGAAACGGTCTTATTATTGCAATCAATGCAAGCAGTGCAATTGTTACTGCTAGTAACGGAGGAAGCACAAGTGAATTAATTTTAACAGCTGATGATGCAGGAACTCCTTTTGAGGTAAACTTTGGAGGATATAGCGGAGTTGCAAACCTTACCAATACGATTACTGTAGCTAACACAAATCAAATTCAGATTACAGGAGCATTGGCTGCTAGTGTTACCGCTGGAACGTATTCCTTTACTTTAACCACTTACGCAGGAGCAAGTCCCACGTGTGCCGTTACTGATACGGAAATAGGTTCCATAACTCTTAAAACACCTTCTACATTAGTCTTAACTTCTGCTGCTGCTACTGCTTCTCAGAATGTATGTGTAAACACCGCAATCACCTCTGTCACCTATACTTATGGTGGAGGTGCAACATCAGCTCAAGTTGCCGGACAAACAATGGTAGTCGATGGTTTACCTACAGGGGTAACCGTTAGTCCTACCGCAACCACAATTACATTAAAAGGGACTCCAACTGCAACGACAACGTATACAACTATGTATAATTATATTGTTAGTAGTGTTGGATCTTCGGGATGTCCAGAAATTGTTATGTATGGAAGTATTACCGTGGAGCCAGAGGAACTGATCGAGTTAGTATCGGCTGGATCTACAACTAATCAGAATGTGTGTGCAGGGGATACACTAACGGACAACATCATCTATGATATTAAGGGAGGTGCATTATCTATAAGTCCAGCATTACCCTTGACGTTACCCCAAGGAATTACTGCTGTTGAATCTAAAACACAACAATCCAATAGAGTAAATATAACTGGTGCAGCAACAGGAACCTATATTCTTGGAGTAAACGGATCGGTTGTTTCCTATACTTATGTAACAGGAAATACTACTCAAACGATTAGAGATGCTTTAAGAGTCGCCTTATGGGGGGATTCTACAATTAGTAACGTTGTAACTGCTACAGATATTGGTACAGACGCTTTATCACTAACTGCAAAAGTTAGTGGAACACCATTTAGTGTTCAAATCGGTGGAACGGCAGGGTCAGGAAACATGTCCAATGCGATAACGGCAGCCAACACCAATCGAATTTCCATTGGAGGAATAGTTAATTCTGGAGTAGCATCAGGCTCCTATACTTACACGGTATCAACCACTGCAGGAGGGGCTTGTGCGTCACCCGACTCACTTTCTGGCACAATTAATGTTAGCGCAGCTTCAACGGTCACACTTAGTTCTGCCGCAACAAGTACTTCACAGGTTGTTTGTATGGGTACAGCAATATCAACCATAACATATAATATTACAGGAGCATCAAGTGCTACAGTTATTCCTGCTACTGCTGCTATAGTTGATGGTCTTCCAAGTGGTGTGATTTATTCATTTGATGCTGGAACGAAGGTGTTGTCAATTTCTGGAACTCCAAATACACCAGATATTATAACAACAGTTTATACTTATACAGTCTTAACGGCAGATGTGGATTCAGGTTGTACAACAGCAACTATCTCTGGAACTATTACAGTAACCCCTCTTGTAGGAGGAATAATTAATAGTGGAAATAATCAAGTTTTTTGTCAAGACCCATTGGATGCATCTGTTGTTCCAACTGCTTTATCGGTTACCGGAGATACTGCCCTAGCAGTAGGTATTGAATATCAATGGCAAAGTTCTCCAGATAATACTCTTAGTTCATATACAGATATTACAGGTGAAAAAGCTGCTACATATTCAGTTCCTTCAATTTCTACTACTACATATTACAGAAGAATGATTCAAAGAGTATCAGGCCTTATCGTTCAGTGTGAACTTCCTTCTTTAGTTCACAAAATAACCGTTCATTCAATTAATGTGGGACAAATAGCTATGCCTACACAAATATGTTATGGTACTGTACCCGATCCTTTAGTTAGTGTCAATGATGCAACATCACCAAATGGAGCAATCACCTATCAGTGGCAGTATTCACCTAATGGAACCGATGCTTCATGGGTTGATATTGCAAATGCTACTTCTAATTCATTCTCGCCTCCTGGTGCATTAATTGCAACAAGTTATTTTAGACGCCAAGTCATTAATCAATTGATTGATCAAGATAATCGAGTAACTATTGGAGGAACACCAACGGGAGGTGATGTTTTTAGTATTAGTATCAATTTAATTACAACTTCCGTTACTACTGGAACCTCAACGGGGACATATGCAAATATTTTAATTGATCACATTAATGCTAATGGATCTATACCTGTGACGGCATCACAAACAGTTTCTGGAGTAATAAATCTCGTACCTGATACTCCTGGAACTGATTTTACATTAGCCGTGGCTACTAATTCTTCTTCCGGAGGAACTATATTTAAAGATGATTCGACCCCTAATTTATGTACAAGAAATAGTGCGTCAGTAATGATTCAGGTTGTTGATGAAATTCAAAAAGCCAACACAAATAATGATCAAGCTGTTTGTTTTGATTCAACTTTAGCATCAACCTTTACAAATTTTATCGCCAGTGGTGTTTCTCCAGTTGCTCCAGCTCCAAATATTGGAGCCATAACCTATCAGTGGTCTAGTTCTACTAATAATGATAACTTCACAAATTTAGGAGCAGGTTATTCAGGGGTTACAGGAACTACTCTTACTCCTGATGGAGGAACTAAAATAACCGAAACAACATTTTATAAACTTACTACAACTAATACTTATCCAATTTATCCTGTTCAAAGATTTACGATCTCAGGGAATGGATCTGGTGTTAACGAAACGTATACTTTATCGGATGGAACCACAACAGCAACATTTACAACAGTTGTTACTGTTACAAGTAATAATGCTATTACCTCAGGAATAGTTAGTGCGGTAAATAATACCGCTCCATTAAACACTGTAATTGAAGCTTATGATTATCAAGATGGAACTATAGACATAAGAGGTAAAGTTGCTGGAACTGCAATAACTATTGCTACAGCTACTGCGACGGGTACTGCTTCCTTTTCAGCCTTATCTGTACTTAAGTCAACAACCGCATCGTGTGCATTAGATTCAGAGGTAACTACCGTTATTGTAAGTCCTGTAGAAGCAATTTTTCCTGATTTTAATTTAGCTCTATTAAATCAAGTAGTTTGTCAAGGTGATCCAATAACCGCTATTTCTTTTAATGCATCAGGGGGTGCAGCTGACCTCGAGATTCTAGGCTACACAGATTTTGATCCAGATGATAATGGTGATACTGAAGTGGGTGGCGATAATGAGCAAGCTGCAAATCCAAAAATTGATGATACAGTGGAACCGCGCTTGGGACCAGATGATTTCAATTATTATGCTAATGGAAGTAACACTCAACATGGGATCACAATGACACGTTCTAATGGAATTTACACCTTTGAAGGAACTCCCAGTACTGGTACAATTGGTTTTACTATTCTAACAGAATCATATCAAAAAGATAGAATAGATATTTCTGGTAATCCAAAAATTGGAGAAAAGTATAATGTGATTATTAATTCAGTTACTGTATCAGTCACGGCAGCAACTACCTCTAGAAATGATTTAGTTGATGATTTAGTTGATGCAATAACAGCTGATCCAAGAGTAAATGGAACCAATCAAGGAAGCGTTTCAAAGTTGGGAGTTGGAGCTCAAAGTACAGCTTCTGGGACGATTATGATTTCTAATCGTCGTGAAGACGCTAAACATACTATTGGTTTTTCTAATGAGCAAGCTCAAGCAATATCTACTATTGCCTTAACAGGAGGAAATACAAATTCAGCTGGTGAAGTATATAGCATTATTATAAATGGAGTTCCGTATACTAAAACATATGGAAATGCAATTTCGACTGCCACTATAGCCACTGAACTTAGCTTATTAATTGATAGTTCTGGACTAGTTTCCACTACTGTTGCTGGAAGTACAATAACAATAGAAGCAGAAAAAAGAGGAATACCACTTGTTATTTCTACAGTTGCTGCAGGAAATACTCCACAAGTTGCACTAGCGGTAACGTCAACTCAGTCAGCAACAACTTCAACAGGGTCTATTTTTACTATAACACCAATAAGATGTTTTGATTGTGAAGATCCTTCACTAAGTGGTTCTTTTACTAAAACAGATGAAGTAACGATGCCTTCGTTTATAATCGCAAATTATGCTACTGGAGCAGTTGGAAACTCTCAATTACAACAAGAAACCATTATAGATTCTGATGGTTCTAAAGTTTATAATGGTGCAAGTTGTGATACTCCTGAGATCACTTCCTTTGAATCATGTGGAGGTTCAAATATTGCTGGTTATCAATGGACTATAACCGCAGGTGCAGGGATAATAAATTCAAGCACCGGGCAAGTGAGTTGGAACCCAGATTTTATTGGAACAGCAACAATATCAGTAGCTGCTCTTGGATGTAATGGTCCCTCAAATTCACAATCTGCATCTTTTGAAATATTTCCTTCCGATCCTATTGAAGAGCATATTTATGTATCAGATGTTGTTGCAGTAACCGATGTTATTAGTGTAACAGTGGATGGGTTAACTGCTGGCTATACTGTGACCGGGCCACCTCTAACTGTTGTTTCAACTCTAGCTTCAATCACTACCTTAATTAATTCTAATTTTTCTGGAAATCCTTACAATGTTACTGCAACTGCAATCGCAAATACTTATGTACAAGTTGTTACTGATGATGCCTCGAGCCCTGCTTTTGAACTTACCATAACTGCTTCTTCAACTACTGCTTCTGCTACTGCAGTTACCATTAATTCCGTTAGTACAACTCTTCAGATTCCAGCTACTCCATCGGAACCAAGCTCGCTTGAACAATATCAAAAAACGGGTATTTCTGTTACTTTAAATGCGACAAGTACTACAGTTATTCCAGCTGGTGAAATTTATAAAATAACAATAAATGGTCGTTGTTATGATTATATTACCTCCTTTGCAGATACTGCCGATGCAATCAAAAATAGTTTTTTAAGTCAAATTAATGGAGCAACTCATACATTTAAGGATGGAGTAGGAGTCACTGCTTCAAATAGAGGCGCAGGTTCAACAAATTCAAGTTTATGGGTGACTGCTGATTATTTTGGTTATAGTGATTACGGAACAGAGTTTATAATAGACAAAGAGATTCAAGAGGTCACAGGTGATGAAAATACTCCGGGTTATAACATAAGTAGTTGGTTACAAACAGCGGTTTCTCAATACATATGTGGCCCTGTATTGGTTAGAACAGGTGCATTGCCAAATTGCGAAATAACAGCAACTACAGTCAGTACCCAATTTTTTGCTGATTCAGAAAACTATCAATACATTACTTGGTCTTTATCTTCTGAGGTTCCTGGTACTGGAAGTTCACCTACGGTTGGAGATAACATATTAGCAAGTACATTTACTCAACAAGGAATAATTGATTGGACTGAAGGGTTTCATGGGAGTTTTAATTTAAACGCAACGGCTATGGGTTGTGATGGAGTTACAACATCTCCTGTCTCAACTATAAGTGTAGTTATAGAAAGTAGAGCTGTTACTCCAACAGATATAATTATCGCAGGGGGAAGCTTTTTACCTAGTTGTCCAGGATCAACAGCTTCAACAGAATTTTATTCTAACCCAGGTTCAGGAAATAGTGTGACCTGGTCAATAGACAATAACTCTGCTGGAGTGATTAATTGTGATACAGGAGTTTTAACATGGGATTCAGATTTTTCTGGACCTGTAAATATTACTGCAACTTCAACAGGATGTGGGGCACCATCTGTAACAATTCCATTTATTGTTCCTCCAAATCCAATTCTTACCATTACATCTCCTGCAGCTAGTGAAGTTCAAGATGTATGTGTGAATCAATCTTTACCGGTTACTATAACTTATGATATTGTTGGTAACGTTACTGGAGCTCAAATATCAGCCTTAGTGTCAGGAACTACAATAGGGCTACCGAATGGTGTGGTAGGACAAACTTCTCAAACTTTCATGATTCGTGATATTACGGTAACGGGAGGTGGTAATACTGCTGTTAACGATAGTTTTAAAATTTTCATTAATGGAGAAGAGAGGGAATATGTTGCAACTGGAACTGTTTCTAAAGCAATTGTTGCAAAAGGATTGGCTGATATTATCAATGCCGAGGCAGATGGAACAAGAGATGTAAATGCTGATGCGGATACTGTAAGTGGTACAATTCGAATAACAGCAAGAACTGTAGCTACTTATTTTAGTATTTCTCTTCAAGAAACATCTGTAGCCCTAGCAATGTCAACTCCAACATTGCCTGTTCAAGGAGTTGGAGTGTTCATAATATCTGGAACACCAACAGACCCTGTTTCAAGTCCAACGAGATATTCTTATACTATAAATACCACAGGTTCAAGTTGTAGTCCTGGAACATCAATTGGATATATTATTGTTGAGCCCAATTCGTCAATTTCACAGTCCTCAGCAGCAGGTACTGAAAATCAAGAGCTTTGCGTTGGAGAGGCTTTAGTTCCAGTAACATTTGAAATATTCAATGGAGCTACTGGAGCAAATATAGCGCCATTAAATGGACTAAATGGCTTGCCAAATGGTGTTGGTCTAGCTAGTGGTAATGGTGTTTTTACTCAACAGCAGCCCGTTGATGAAATTAGTTTTTCTGGAGCAAATTCTGGATCAGTTACAGAAACTTATAGTTTGATTTTAACTGTTCAAGGAGCAGGGACTCATACTGTTTCATACTCTGCTCCACCTAATTCAACCCAAGCTACAGTAAGATCTGGATTAACTGATGCAATTAACCAGTATGTTAAACAATTGACAGTTACTGGTCAAGGAACTGCTATTACGGATTCTTGGACTGTAACAGTAACAACTGATATAGCTCGCTCAGCTACTTTTACAGCGACTCAAACACTCACTTCTAAAGAACAAATTGTAACTGGATTAGTAAGTGAAGTCAATGGGACAGCTGGTATTAAGGATGTAGTTGAAGCAGTTGATATGGGGGGTGGAAAACTTAAGCTTCTTGGAAAAGTTATTGGAACCTCAATAGATAATATTACAAGAGTTGTTTCTGGAACTGGTTTTATAGCTCTCCCCCCAATAACTTTAGACTTAACCTCTAGCCTTACAGCTACAAATACAGCTAGTGGAACTATAAGAATAACTGGAACTAATACTGGTGTTCCTCAAGGAATTATTGTGGGTACAGAACCTACAATTAATTTAACTGTAGCTCCTATAAAAGGAACTGGTGTATTCACTATATCTGGAATACCATCAGTAACTTTAAATAATATGACTGTTTATACTTATACCATAAACACAACTGGAAACTATTACTCATGTGAGGAAACTTCATTTACTGGAGCGATAAAATTAAAACCTGCTGAGGCAATTACCCGTCCAACTACAATTGTGTCGACCACTTTTTCTACTGGCACTACACAAAATGGATCTTTAACTCAACAAGTATGTGATGGAAGTGAATTAGATGGAATTAAATTTGATTTATCGGGCTCTGCAATTAGCGCAGGGGTTGCATCTTTAACTTTATTTACTGGTTTACCTAATGGAATAAGTTTAACACCTTATTCAACTGCCCAGGTAAATACCACTCAAGTAACTGGAACGATGTCCTCCGATATTTCCTTTACTGCATCAATAAACGGAATTTTATATTCGTATTCATCGGTTGCAACTCCAACCAAGGAAGCTGTAGCACTAGGACTACTATCAGCAATTAATAGTCCAATTAATAATGGAAATGGAAATAGAACTGCTCCTGTAACAGCTTCTGTTTCCGGTTCTATTTTAATTTTAACTGCTAAAGTGCCCGGTATATCATTTACTTATACTGCTACATCTACTCTTGCATCTATAATGGAAACAAGTATCGCTGGAGATATTGCCAATGATAATTATGTAACTCTAACCGGAGATCCTGATCCTGTAACTACTGCTACTACCTATTTTTATACTATTGAAACCACAGGAACAGCCTGTTTACCGCATGGAACTATCTCTGGAACAATTACACTTCTTGCAACTCCAAGTATTGCGACATCAACGGTTGCAGGAACTGACGCTCAAGAGGTATGTGAGGGTACAAATATAATAGATGTATCATTTAAAGTTTATGGAGGGGCGGTATCTCTAACCACTCAATTAAATGGTGGATTTAATCAAATACCACCTGGAATAAATCAAACCTATACAGACACCAAACAATCTGACGAAATTACATGGGCTGGGCCGGCTACTGCACCCGTCACAGAAACCTATGGAGTTCAGATTAACACTACTACTTATTTGGTAACAACGATAGTGGGAGAAACGATTAACACTTTTCTTACTAGGCTTGCTACTAGCATTAATGCTGATGTTAGTTTAGATGTGACTGCTAACGCAAATTCAAATATATTAGCACTTGAGGCTGATGCTGCTGGACCTTACCAAGGGTATTCTGTTTCAGCATTTTCTTCTACAGGAACATCTAGTTATACTTTAAATATAGTGAATACTAGTGGAACGGGGTTGTTGACACTTTTTGGAGCACCAGATCTGTCTGGAATTAATCCTCCAGTTGATGCGCCAATGACCTATACCTATATAGTTCAATCTTTAGGGAATATATATCCTAGTTGTTCAGTTTCTTCAACAACTCAATCAGCAACACTTACTGTTATTCCAGCTGAACAATTAATTCATTCAGGAACCATAACCAATACATTATTTACAGGAGCTACTGTTTCAACAACAACCAATGGTCAGCTTTCTCAAGCTGTATGTGAAGGTGGTGATATTCAGGGTATTAGAATAGAAGTCGGAGGATCAGCAACAGGAGCAACACACCCTTCACTAGTTGGTCAAAATGGACTTCCTCTAGGAGTAGTGATGACTCCTTTTAAAGAAGCGCAAGTAAAAACCACATCGATTTCAGGAACACTCACTGTAAGTGAAACTTTAACAATAAAAATAAATGGTGTAAGTTATCAGTATACCCTCCAAACTGGAGATGCAGCTAGTAATGTAGCTATTGGTTTGCGTAATGTGATTAATAATGCAATTGGAATTAGATTGAGCCCTGTAACAGCTGCTGCTTCAGGATCAATTATAACGTTAAGTGCAGATCAGTCAGGAAAATCATTTAGTTATACTACATCTACTACCACTAATACCCTTGAATTAGATGGTGACGTTGCTGGTGATGTAGAGAATTTAAATTATGTGACCATTACCGGTTCCCCTTCCGAGGTTGTTAGTAGTACGAAAACATATTCAGTTGATATTACAAGTGTCGGTACAAGCTGTACTCCTGTAAAACAAACTGTTTCTATAAGCCTTTTACCTAACTCTAAAATCAGTTTTACTTCTGCTGCTGGAACAGATAATCAAGAAGTATGTGATGGAGAACCTATCCCTTTTCCTATTACATATCAGCTTTCAAATGGGGCTACTGAAATTATTCTAGAGTCTGCTGATTTTGGTCAACAAGATAGAGTTAATATTTCTGGAGTATTTGCAGCCAATGATAAAGTAACGGTTACCATTGATGAAACGGATTATCAATACACTGTTCCAGTAGGCGCAACCGGTATTGATAATATCATTACAAACTTAGTTACAAATATGAGTGGTTCATCCGTAATTAATGCAATACCTGATCTTGCAAATGATGCTATTTATTTAAAATCATCAATAGATGGTGCAGCATACAGTTTAGAGTTAAAAACTACTACGGGAACTGTTACAAGTACAGATATTACACCCAGTTCTTCTCGTATATTTCCTAATGGAATTAGTGTTACTGAAAATGCAGTTGCACAACAACAAGTTGATATAGTTAGTGTTGCTGGAACTTTTGTTACTGGTGAAGATGTGTTTATTTATGTTACAGGTGGAGCTCCTCTAACAACAAACACATATTCCCATACAACAGTTGGAGGCGGTTTATCTGCAACAAATGTTAGAGATGCACTCATAGCTAAAATAAACGCAACTCCTGGAAGAAGAGTTCAGGCGTTAGCTGGTTCTGGAGGTGGTGATATTACCCTAACTGCTATTACTTCTGGAGCTCCATTTGGCTTATCACAATTTACTAATTCTGTAACACCAACTATTACAAGTGTCAATTCTGTTGGTTCACATAGGGTTGCAATATCTGGAACACCTAATGTTGGAGTCACTTTCCCATCAACATATTTTTACAGAATTAGGACAGCTAATAATCTTCTTGGATGCGGAGAAGATTTTATTCAGGGATCAATAAAGGTTAATCCAAAGGAAGGTATAAATTATGATTCATCGGATTCTAACTTTCCAGGCTCAGATAATGCACAACAAATATGTGTTGGAGAACAGTTAGAGGGTATTAAGTTTAATTTAACCGGGACAGCTTTAACTGCTAGTATTCCAGCATTAGCAGGAACAGTAGGTTTGCCTCCAGGAGTTTTATTAAATCCAGTATCCGTTAGACAAGTGAACATTATTGATGTTACTGCTTCAAGTGCAATTGGAGCGCAATTTTGGATAAAAATTGACGGAGTTACCTACAGTTATACTACATCTACCACGGGTGATACCGCCCTAACAGTTGCTCAACAACTAGTCTCAGGAATTAATATAGCTTCTGGCGTAAGACAAAGTGCTCCAACTGCATCCATTACAGGAACTACTTCAATTCAAATAAGAGCCAATGTTCAAGGAACTTTATTCGACCTTTCTTTTAATAATTCTATTGCTGGAGGGGGAGCTTTATCTTTAGCTTCTTCAGGAAATATTGATAATGAAAACTATATGACAGTTACTGGAACACCTAATCCAGCAACTCCTATTACTACTACTGTGGCTTACACTTTTACCTTAACTACCTCAGGCACAGCTGGTTGTTTACCAGGGGACGCGTCCAATACGGCTAATGGTACTATTACATTAACACCTGAATCAACTCTTGTTTTAAGTTCAGCGTTAGCTACTTTAAATCAAGAAGTTTGTGCAAATAATGCAATTTTACCAATTATTTACACATGGGGTGGTGGCGCAACTGGTGTGCAAGAAGTTCCAAACGCCGATCCACTTCTTCAACTACCATCCGGTCTTGTTCTAGGAAATGGAGCTGCACCAAATACAAAACAAATAATTGGAACTCCAACAGTTTCAGTTAGTCAAACTACAATATATCAATACACATTAACAACAACTGGAAACCCAACTTGTAGCGAAACAACTATTATAGGTCAAGTAACGGTTGCTCCAAATATTGTTATTGATTCAGTTGGAATTCAGGCTGCAGTTGAAGATGTTTCTTGTTCAACAGCTGGGTTTACCCCAGACGGTCAAATAGGACATCCAGTGTCGAACACATTAAGCTCTTTCATAACAGGGGGATTAGAAGATACTGCTCAGGTTGATCGGTTCTCTATAATTGGACTCACAACAAACGCCGATGTTGGAGTAGGAGACACTTATACTATTTCAATAGATGGTGTAAACTATTCAGAAACTACAAATGATCTTAATCTTGATGGTAACTCTGACCAATCTATTAGTGTGATTGCTGCTAATCTTGCTTTAAAAATTAATGGAGGATCGACTGATGTTTCTGCTGCTGCTAATGTTGGAAGTGCTGGATCTGTAGATGTTACAGCTCTGTTAGCTGGAGTACCATTTACATCAACCGCGACTCATACAACTGACAATGTTATAAGAATGACTCTATCTGGAACACCTGCCGCTACAGATGTTGTTACAATTACTGCAGGGGGTGTTTCATATGGTCATACTGTTATTGGTGGAAACACATTGATTTCAATTGCTGCAAGCTTGACAACTTTGATTGCTCCGAGTACTACTGTCACAGCCACAGCTAATGGGGATGGAACCATAGATATAAGAACTCTTAGTTTAGCAGGTTTTGTAACCTTCTCATCAACAGTTTCATCCTCAAGTGTTGCTGTAACCAGTGATGATCGATCAACTCAGTTTACAAAGACTACAATACAACAAAATTTAGAGACTAACTATATTTATTCTTGGACTAAGGTTGGAGATGTTAGTTATACAAATACTAATCTTGAAATAACAGGACTATCTGAGGGAGAATATAATTTAACAGTTTCAATTGAAGCAAATGGTGGGGCATTTGTTGGCTGTTCAGCAACAGCTAGTTTTACAATAGAAAAACCAATTATTACTATTGGAACAGTTTCTGAAACTTGTGGAGGAACTATTAATATTCCGGTATCGGGTACTTTTACCACAGATCAAATGTCAGGAGCTGGAAATATTCTGACTGCAGAGCTTTTCCAAGGATCGATTGGATCTCCTCCATCATATTCAGCTTTGTCTCCTCCAAGAATTTTAAATTTCACAGTAGGCTCTTTAGCTAAAACTTTTTCTGAGGATTTACAATTTACAGGATTAACGCCAGGATTAAAATATAGATTAGAGGTTAGAACTAATACATGTTCAATTGCTGAATTTATTGAAACAGATCCTTTATCTGCTGTCTTAGAGATTGATGAAAGTCAAATAACTATAACAGATGAGGTGTGTGCTGGAGATGGTGAAATCAATTTACCAATTGCAGCTATTACAGGAGGATCTGGTAGTTATGACTACCAATGGACAAGACTCTCCCCTAATCCACCAGTCACCTATAATGTTAGAAATTTAATCGGAATCTCTGCTGGTTTTTATGAACTAACCATCACAGATTCAAACCTTGCAAACTGTTCAGTAACTTCAATAGGTCCTATTGAAGTTAAGGGGAATGGCTCCTCTGTAACAATTTTGGGTACTACGCTGAACAATTTAGAAAATGAATGTGTTGAAGGAACAGACGGAAGAATTGAAATAAAAGTTTCGGGTACTCCATCGCCATTTATTGTTTGGGAATATCTTGTTACTACTAGTCTAGGATATACAGTCTCATCTTCTTTGAGTACAACTACCTTAACTCCTAATAGAAGAAACCTTCTTCCTGCAGATTTTACAGGTGAGGAATCTACTCCAACCGGTGGAGCTTCATCTTTTGATAATTTACCTGCCGGAATATACCGAGTTACAGTTTATGCATCTAGCGCAGCATATGTTCAGTCTTGTGCTGAGGAAATAAAAGATTTTGAAATTACTGAATCGTCTCCTGTTTCAATAGCTGAATTAAGTGGAGCTAATGAACCACTTGTAACGCAACCTCCACTTGCATGTTCTCCTAATGATATTTTACTTGGATCTATTCAAATCGCCTTGTCAGGCGGTCAACCCCCATATTTATATAGTTTAGTAGGTGGTGAGCCAACTGAACCAATTACAGGCTCAACATTCTTTAGAGACGATCTTCCTGCTGGAACTTATGATATAGTTATTTCTGATTCGTCAGGCTGTGATGTAGTCGCAAATTACCTAATAATACCAACAATTGTCCTTACCGACCCTCCTGGAAATCCTTTAGTTCTCACCGAGGGTACGATTACACCAATTCCGTGCGAGGGCGGTACTGGACAATTTATTGTTGAAACTGAAGGAGGGTATTACTCAGGATCTGTTACGGCTACTATCTTCCCTGTAAGGATTGTTTCATCAGATGGTAATTATATTCTAAATACCTCTATTACCCCAGGTCAAAACATAGTTGTTGATAATATAATTTATCCAGCTATTTATACAGTTACCGTTACAGATGAATCTGGATGTATTCCTGATGAGTCTATTGATATAACAATTACAAATGCTCCTTCTGGTCTTACTGCAGAAGCAAATTTAACAGGCTTGCAAGATTGTGGTTCTCCTGTTGTAAGTCCAACTGGTCCAACTATTAAACTTACCAATGTAGGAATTACTGGTGGCACTGCCCCATATACTATTTTATGGCAAAGAAAATCTAAGGTAAATTATGATACTTTTTCGATTTCATTTACGGGAATTGTTTCTGCCTCAGCTGGAGGAACACTTGGAGTTGTTGTAAACGGAACAACATTTACCTCATCAATGATTGTAAATGATACAAATTCCATTATGGATATAGCAGCTGAACTTAAAACAAAAATTAATGCAAATCCAGGTATTCAGGCTTATTTAAGTGGTTCTACGATTATTGTTAAATCACTTATAATAAGCAGTTTTCAAGCTCAGTCTATTGCTCCAGCTTATGGATTAACAATGAATTTGTCATCACTTTCAACTACACCAGCAACTTTTTGGAATGAAGTTCCTGGAACTGCTGGTTTAGAAATATTAACCGGACTGAGCATGGGTCAATATAGAGCTGTTGTTACGGACTCTTCCGGCTGTGGTAGTATTTTAGTTGAAAACGTAAACGGAGGGTATTTGTTTGATGTATTTGAGCCAATAGTTCTTACCGAAGGTGCGATTACCCCAATTTCATGCGAGGGTGGTACTGGACAGTTTATAATTGGAACTAGTGGAGGCACAAGATCTGATTCTGTAAATGGAACAATCTTCCCAGTAAGAATTGTTTCTGAAGATGGTAGTTATGTTTTAAACACTAGTGTTGTTCCTGGACAAGACATAGTTGCTCTGAACATAGCACTTACACAACCATACACCGTTGAGGTTACAGACGAGTCAAATTGTAGTCCTCCAATAAGTATTACAGTTACCATGACCTCAAATGCTCCACCACCTCTTGTTGCAGCAGCAAATTTAACAGGGGTTCAAGATTGTGGTCCTCCTGTTCCAAGTCCAACTGGTCCAACCATACAAATCGATGGTCCTATTAGTGGAGGTTTACCACCGTACACGATCAAGTGGGAGAAAAAAACACAATTAAACCTTGATACCTTCTCGATTTCATTTACAGGAACTGTTTCTTTCTCGGCAGGAGGAATACTTGGAGTTGTTGTAGACGGAACAACATTTGATTCTTCAATTGTTATAACCAACAGTACATCTATTTTAGATATAGCAACGGACTTAGTTGCAATAATTAATAATAATTCTACTCTGCAAGCATCGTTAAGTGGTTCAGCAATAATAGTTAAATCACAATTAATTAGCTCTGCTCAAGCTCGTTCAATTACCCCGGCTTATGGCTTAACAACCAATGTATCGTCAATATCGGTTGATACAGAAACTTCTTGGAGTGAAGTACCCGGATCGGCTGATTTACAAACAATAACAAGTTTAAACTTAGGTTATTACCGAGGTCTTGTTACGGACTCTTCCGGTTGTGATAGTATTTTAGTTGAAAACTTAGACGGAGGAGGGTATGAATTTGAAGTATTTGAGCCAATTGTTCTTACCGAAGGTGCGATTACCCCAATTTCATGTAACGGTGGAACTGGACAGTTCGTAGTTGAAACTCGTGGAGGTTTCCGATCAGAACTTGCAAGTGGAACAACCTTCCCAGTAAGAATTGTTTCTGCAGATGGTAATTATATTTTAAACACTAGTGTTGTTCCTGGACAAGACATAGTTGCTTTGAACATACCAAATGTTGGGGCTTATGAAGTTTTTGTGACAGACGAGTCAAATTGTAATCCTCCAATAAGTATTACAGTTACAATGACCACTGAATCTGTTGGAGATCTTGTTGCGGCAGCAAATTTAACAGGGGTTCAAGATTGTTCCTCTTCTACACCAAGTGTTGATGGACCTACTATAAAAATGGATGGACAACCTAGTGGAGGTACTGCTCCTTATACAATAAAGTGGGAGAGAAGGTCACAGTTGGATTTAGACACATTCTCAATTGCATTTACCGGAAGTATTTCCCCTACAGAAATTGGAGCTTTTGGAGTAGTTGTTAATGGTACAACGTTTACTTCATCAATTATAGTTAACAATACAACTAGTATTTTAGATTTAGCTGTAGACTTAGCAATTACAATTAATAACGATCCAACACTTGAAGCATATCTGAGTGGATCAAGTATTATAGTTAGATCTCAGACAATCAATTCTGCACAAGCTGGTTCAATTGCATCGGTTTACGGTCTAAGAATGAATTTATCGCCTATTACAATTACAACTCAAACGGTTTGGAATGAAGTTTCTAACACTGCTGGGCAGGAAGTTTTAACTGGACTAAATATAGGTTATTATCGAGGTATCGTTTCTGACTCATCAGGGTGTGGTGGTGATATATTAGTTGAAAATTTAACAGAAGGGGGTTATGTGTTTGAGATTGATGATCCTAGTAAATTACAAATTCAGGATGTTGAATTTGATGAAATTACATGTGTTAAAAGCACGGCTTCAATTAGCTTCAAATTAGGCAATGGACAGTTTGACTTGATTCCTGACCCATCGGTGTTTGAATTTACTTTAAATGGAAGTCTTCTTCAAAGCACGGTTTCAAATGGTTCATCTGTTTCCTCAACACCGTCAAGTTCACTTACTACAAATGTCCTTTCTGGCAACACATATACTCCTAACCTGTCTACAAATATTGTATTAATTCAAAACCTTCAACCTAATTCATACAATTTAGAAGTTAAAAATACTCAAACAGAATGTGTAGTGTTGCTCGGTTTTACAATAGAAGACTTGCTTCCAATTAAATATTCAGGACAAACAGATTTCACAATCAGTGCTTGTTATGATAGTTACCAAGGTCCATTTTTTGATCAATTCCTTGTCAGTGGAGGAACACCATATTTAGACTCTGGCGGACAACCCTACTATGGTTTATCCTGGACTTATTTTCCTGATCCAAATTCTACGGCTAATTCAACTATCTTTAATAGTCTAACTAATAATGTAGACTTCTTTCCGCTACCTGGTGTTTACCAATTAGGTGTTCAAGATAAAAATGGTTGTACAATCATTGATTCAAGTGGTAATGAAGAAACTGTTCAATTTAATTTTATTTCTGAATTTAATGATATTTTAGTTTCAGGTGTTGCTGACGCTTCAGGTTCATTTAGTTCAGCAGTGAGTTGTCAATTAGATGCTGAAGATGGAATGATAGCAATTTCTGTTCAAAATCAAGATGGATCATCGGCTCCACCATATGAAATAACATGGGAGATTCAGGGCGCAACATCAAATGATAATGAAGCAATTCTATTATTTCAAGGAATTTCTGCCTCTGCAGACAGTTTAGAAGTTTATGCTGTACTAATTAATAGCCTTCCATTCACCTATACAACGCAAACTCCAAATGAATCAATTGTATCAGTTGTTCAAGAAATGGCACAAGTAATAGATAACTCACCTCAATATTCTACTTCTGTTCAAGCGGCTCCTAATGGTAGTGCTACGCCACAGGATGTCCAAATCAATATAAGTTCGGTTTCGGGCGCCTCAATTGCTCTTGAAGTTGTTTCTAAAAGCACACGTCTTCAAATGTTAAACTCATCAGTTAGTGCAGCTAATTGGACCTCTTTGGATGGAACCAATGCAACAGTTAATTACACTGGTTATACTAGTTTAAATAATTTATCAGAAGGAAATTATAGATACACCATAACCCCAGCAGGTCTATCAAATTGTGTAGGTTCAAATCTTTCGCAAAACAACCAGATTACAGGAGTTGTTACTGTGTTAGATGAAAACGTATTACAAATTCGCCAAGGTCCACTTGTAGATCCAGAATTATGTAGTGGATTAGCAGGGACTATTTATATTGATGTTTTTGATGGAGGAACAGGCCCACTTTCATTTTTCTACGATGGAAATCTTGTTACGAGCCAAACAGTAGGAGAAGACCAATATATACTTGAAATAGATAACCCAGTTACATCTGCTCGTTTAGAAGTTTTAAATGGAGCAGGTTGCGGAATTGCTAGACAAATTAATATTGGAATTGGTGATCCATTATTTGATTTTAGCTCTATTAGCTTCCAACAATCTTCACAGTATATTGCAAGAGAAGATATTACTTTTAGAGATTTATCAGAAGATGAATACAGTTCATTTGAGTTCATTTTTGGTGACGGTACACAAACAGAACGACTCGAGAGAAATCAGCCTGATCCAATCACACATGAATATGCTATATCAGGAACGTATTATGTTACACTCAATATTTATAATGATATTGGATGTGTTGTACAATTAACCCAGACAATTAAAATTGGAAAAGGCTATAATGTTTTATCTCCAAATGTGTTTACACCTAATGGTGATATATATAATCAATGCTTTAAACCTCTGTTTAACGGATTAGTTGAAGTTACATTTAGAGTTTATGATGCTCAAGGAGCTCTCCTTTATGAAGAAATAGGAGTACCTCCAACAAACCCAGCAATAGAAGCCTTAACTCTTACTGGTTGGTGTGGGCCAGATTTGTCTGCTGATGATGGAAAAGAAATAATAACACCATATTTCATCTATACTCTGGAAGGACAAACAATAGATAGCGTGAAAGTATTTAGAGATGGAACATTTATACTCTTAAGATGACAACATGAAAAAAATTAATTACATATTGTTATTATTGATATTTGTTTTCAAATTATCAGCTCAGGATGATCTGATAATAAGTCACTCAAGGTTTATGCAAAAAACTAATCCTAGTTTTATGGGAATAAATAATATGAATAAAACGGGTGTTTTATATAACAGTGTTGGTTTAGTTTCAAATCAAGGAATTGAAAGCAGATACTTTTTTGGTTCTATATCTTTCGATTCAGATTATTTTTCTTTAGGAGTTGACATGTACTCTTATACAATGGATAATGCCGGCTTGGTGTATTCAAAACCTGCAATAAGTTTTATTTATAAAATTCAATTAGATAATCAAGACTTCCTCTTGCCTTCAATTACATTGGGAATGGGGAGTTCAAAGCTAGATGTAAGTAAGTTAGTTTTTGAAGATCAATTATCCCTTATTTCTGGTTATCTTCAGGCTCTCTCTAATGATCCTCTTGCGCCATTAATTGGGGATGCTAATTATCTAGATTTAGGAGCGTCATTCATTATTCATTCAGATAAGTACTTGGTTGGATTTAGCGCTCAACATCTTAACCAACCAAATATATCATACAACAAAGAGAATGAAGAATATAAAATGCCTATACGGTTTTCTTTACAAGCTGGTTATGAGTTTGATATAAACCCCTATGATCAAGGTTTTTTACCGAGATATTCAACACTGTATGCCTTTACTAATATTTCAAAATCTGCCTATAGCACAGATATATATCTTTCCCAAGAAGTTCAATTTGGAGAATTTTCTATCGGCTTAAATGAAATTATGAAAAGTACTGAGAGTTTTTCGATGTTAAATGTGGGAATATCAGTTGCATTATCATATGAAAATTTTGAATTTGGAACGCTTTATAATTTCCCTTCCAGGAAAAATCCAGCTAAAGCCTATTCTCCTAGCACATTTGAAGTGTTTTTGACTTTTGATTTCAGTCCTTATCTAAGAAATAGACGAGGTGATTACCGAAGATTAAGTATTGATAATTACTACTAATCTCTAAACACTTTATTTGGAAAAACTACAGGGCTTTCTATACCATTTTTTCCAACTGTAGAAATACCAAATAAGAAATTATCAATTACAATTCCATCTAAAGTATATTCTGAGACATTGCCGATATAACGACTGTTTTGCCATATTGGACTTGTTGTGTCTCTCCAGTATATTTTATAGCCTTTAACAGTATTATTATCAACTGCTTCCCATCGGAATTTAACCGAAGGCTCAACTACCCCTCCAATAGAAAGTGATTTTACAGCCGGAGGCGCCCATGCTATACTTGCTAGATTGATCGCGTTTACTGCAGTTAGTTTTTTAGCGTATTTAAAATTCACACCTTCTAAAACATCTCCATAATTTATTCCATCTTCAAATCTTATATCTTGATGCTGTCGGTTATAGTTTTCATGAGCTTCCATAATTCTAACTCCTGCATAACCCATGTCATTAAATGGACGATGGTGTCCACCCCTTCCAAACCTATCTAATCTATAAATTAAAAGAGGGTTCATTTCTGGCATATATTTTTTTACCGTTTTGTGAATGTACCTAGCTAGTTGTCTCGATATTCCATCTACTTCTCCACCATAGAATCGTCTAGCTTTTCTCTCTTTTTCAGATTCATTAGGGGGTGTTGGTTCAGAAAAAATTCTAAAAGTTCTATTATCTATTACACCATCAACTCCTTCTATATTTCCAATCATATCGTTATTTAGTATTCCTATAATCTCCCATTTATTTTTCTTAGAGTATTCTGACAAGCCTTTTCCTCCAAAAAGCCCTTGCTCTTCTCCTGAAAGCCCTAAATAGACAATGCTACTATCAAATTCATAATTTGACAAGACCCTAGCTGCTTCAATTGTTCCTGCCATTCCTGATGCATTATCATTAGCTCCCGGAGAATCATCTTTATAATTTGTTGGATCAGAAATTCTTGAATCAATATCACCACTCATTATAATATACCTGTTAGGAAATTTTTTTCCTCTCTGAATAGCCACTACATTGTTTATCCATGTAGGTTTAATAATTCTAGCTCCATCTTTTTGAGTAAAATAGTTCTTTTGGTAAAAGACCTCTAAACAACCCTCACAGTCTTTAGAGATTTTATCAAACTCTGATTTTATCCATCTTCGGGCAGCCCCAATACCTCTTGAGTTCGAAATAGTATCACTGAGAGTATGTCTAGTTCCAAAATCGGCTAAAACAGTAATATCACTTTTTATTCTTTCAACATTAACTTCATCTATTATATCATAGAAATCATTTGAAGTTTGAGAATTAGTATAATTACAAGCAAGAAGTAATAATATTAAGAAAATTTGTCGCATAATTTTTTTTAAAAATTACAAAAAAACATCAAAACTTATAGTTATAATTGTAAACAAAATTTAAATTCAGCTTTTACTTTTTTCAGATAATTTAGAAGAAAAAGCAAAGCTTAGTGAAAAAATACTAATCGTGCTGACAATAGCAATTATTTTTTGAATGGTAACCGATTCCATTAGAGAATCGGGACTTTTCAAAGCATCTTCAATCAAAAACTGATACATTACGTAAGCAAAAGTAAAAATTAAATACCCCAGAGTAACTAATGAATACTTGTTATCAACGGTACTTTTAAATAAAACAATAACATAGAAAATAGATCCAGGGACAAAAAGTCTAAATGCGTTTTTTGCAAAATGACCATGTAGATCCAGATATATATCATGAGGGGTTAAACCTACTCCTGCCAAGCAAAAGGAGCCAATAAAAAAAAAGAAACTTCCTATAAGTGCTAATTTATATATTGTTTTATTATCCTTAAAAAGACTTGGAACAAATAAAAATCCAATTCCTGAACCGGCATAAAAAAGCATTGAAGTATTGAAAATAAAAGAAGAAAGAAAATTTATTTCTCCGGATCGACTCATATATCCTCCTAGGTCACTTAAATAATTTTTTGTAAAAGAATACCCAACTTGATCAGGTTCAAATATATTACCTCCTGGATATAAAAATCCCGCAATAATAACACTAAATATAAAATATATTGAAACAAACCTAATTAAATAAACTGTCCAAAATTTAATCATTACAGTTTGTATTCATTTTCTTCAATAACTGTGTCAGCTATCTTATTCTTTAATTCTACTATATTCGGATAGTTTATATATCTGGTCATTAAATCAATACTTTTAAGTAATCCTACTTTGTCTTTATCATCCGAAATACTTAAAATTATTTCTTTTGCTTTATTTCTTACTTTTTCTATAGAGTTAAATAAGAATAATTGAGTCATGTCTTTATGAGTTTCAGTATAATTTTTATCATCTCTATCATGATTTTTTATCGTTCTTAAAAGGGTTGATTCAGTAAAATATGATTCAATCAAAATATCTGAAAGCCCTAAGAGTATCATTTGATTTTTTTCAAGATCAGATCCATATTTTTGAAAAGCAGCACCAGTTAAAAGTAAAAATATATCCTTAAGGTTTTGAACTAGCATCTCCTCCTGAGCAAATGGTGAATCGCTAAGAGACTTTTCAATATTATTTAACTTTACTTTTTCAACAACTTGCATCACAGAATTCATGATGTCCAAATGACCTTTAGCTGCTTTTTTCAATAGCATTCCAACTGAAACCATTCTATTGATTTCGTTGGTTCCTTCATATATTCTACCAATTCGAGAATCTCTCCATGCAGCTTCCATTGGTGTTTCTGCAGAAAAACCCATTCCTCCAAAAATTTGAATTCCTTCGTCAGCAGAGTTTTGCATGGATTCAGAACAGAAAACTTTAACCATAGAACACTCGATTGCAAATTCCTCTAGCCCTTTTAACTCAGACTCCTGATGAGACTTTCCCTGACCTCTCAAAAATTCAATATGATCTTTGATGTCTGAAGCAGCTCTGTAACATCCAGATTCACATGCATAGAGATTGGCTGACATTTTCGCAATTTTTTCTTTTATAGCACCAAATTGTGAAATTGGTGTTTTAAATTGAACTCTTTCGTTTGCGTATTTCACTGAACCATTTATTATTCTTCTTTGGGAGTCAACTACCGCTACACCTAATTTTATTCTACCAGCGTTAAGAGCGTTCATGGCAATTTTAAACCCTTCACCTCTTCCTGCTAACATGTTCTCAACTGGAACCTTGGTATTGGTAAAAAATACTTGTCTAGTTGATGAAGCGTGAATTCCTAGTTTTTTCTCCTCATCTCCTAATACAATTCCATTATCATAATCTGCAGGAACAATAAACCCAGTTATATTTTTATCATTTTCTATTCTTGCAAATACTATAAAGATGCTTGCAAAACCAGCATTTGAAATCCACATTTTTTGACCAGAAATGAAATAATGTTTTTTATCTTCTGAAAGCACAGCTTTTGTTTTACCAGAGTTTGCGTCAGAACCAGCTCCTGGTTCAGTTAAACAATATGAGCCAAACCATTTTCCAGAGGCAAGGTTAGGTATGTATTTTTGTTTTTGTTCTTCAGTTCCATAAAGTGTAATTGGGAGAATAGCTATACCGGTATGAGCCCCATAAGCAGTTGATAATGATCCAGTAGCTGACGAAATATAATCACAAACTAGCATAGTTGAAACAAAATCCATTCCAAGCCCCCCATATTCTTCAGGCACAGAAACTCCAAGAAAACCAAGCTCTCCCGCTTTCTCCATTATTTCTTTTGTGAATTCGTAATCTTTATTTTCAAAACGTTCTTTATGAGGCCATACCTCTCTATCGATAAACTCTTTAACAGAGTCTCTCATCATGATTTGTTCTTCTGAAAAATCCTCAGGTGTAAAAATTGTGCTATTAGAATCAGCTTTATGAATTATAAATCCTCCTCCTTTTACTATTTCTTTTGTTGTATCAGTTATCATTTTCATGTTGTGTTAATGTGTTTTGACTTTGTGTGTTTATGCAATCTATAACCTTAAAAAAGGTGTTGATTTCAGTTTTAGTTAATTTTTTTGAAATGGAATTATTAAATTTTAAAACAATTTTTTTTGATATTTCTCTTTTTTCTAATCCAAGTCTAGTCAAGTAAACCAAACGGCCTCTTCCGTCTACTGGGTTTGGTCTCCTTTCAATAAAACTTCTCTCCTCTAATGAATTAAGTAACCTTGATAAACTAGTATTCTCCATACCCATCAAAGGACCTAATGCTGTGGAGGGAGTTCCATCGGGCTCAATACTTAGTAATGCAAAACCAGTAGCCATTGTTGATTCAAACTTGTAAGCAGCTTTATTATACATATTACTTACACTTTGCCAAGTGGATCTAAGTGCATAATCAAAAGTTTTAGATTTTTCCATTTTATTAAATCCAAATATAATATAAATTATTATGCGTGCATAATAATATTCAAAACTTTTTAATTATTATTTTGGAATTTGTAAGGAGTATAAATATTCTTAATTAAGAATATATTTTTTCAATTAAATGTAAGTATTTTGATTTGATAGCCTTCCTTTTGAGTTTCATTGTAGGGGTCAGTAGTCCGCTTTCTATGGTCCATGCTTCTGGAGTTAATTCAAATCTTTTGATTTTCTCCCATTGACCAAATTTTTGATTATGATATTCTATATCTTTTTGAATAGCACTTATTAAATCTGCATTATTACAAATGTCATCAAATGAATCATTTATTTTTCTTTCTTTAACCCAGCTTTTGAGGTATTCAAAATTGGGTTGTATTATCGCTGCTGCCATTTTTTCGCTCTCACCAACAACCATTATCTGTTCAATAAATAGAGATTGCTTCATTTCACCTTCAATTACAGCTGGAGCAATATATTTACCGCCAGATGTTTTAAACATTTCTTTCTTTCTATCTGTTATTTTTAAAAATCCATCAGAATCAATAATACCAATATCTCCAGTATGAAAAAAATCTCCAGACATAACTTCTTTTGTTTTTTCAATCTCTTTATAATAACCCATCATTACATTGGGACCCTTACATAGTATTTCCCCATCTGCTGCTATTTTTACCTCAACACCATCGACAAGTTTACCTACGGTTCCAATTTTAAAACCTCCATCTCTCATATCGCTTAGTGAAATTGCAGGAGATGTTTCAGTTAATCCATATCCTTCTACTATAGTCATTCCAGCTGCCGTAAATACTCTAGCTAATCTAGGTTGAAGAGGTGCGCTTCCTGAAGCTATAAGTTTTAGGTTTCCACCGAGTGCTTCTTTCCATTTTGAAAGAATCAGCTTTTGAGCAATGGCAAGCTTAAATGAATAAAAAACCCCATTTTTTCCATAAGGCTCATATTTAAGTGCAACGTCTACAGCCCAGTAAAATAATTTTTGTTTTATTCCATCTAGTTCTTCTCCTTTAGAATATATTTTATCATATACTTTTTCTAAAAGACGGGGGACTGCTGTCATTATTTCAGGCTTAATCTCTTTAAGATTATCAGTGATAGTTTCTAATGATTCAGCAAAATAAACTCTAAGACCATTGTATAAATAACTATAAAGCACAACTCTTTCAAAAACATGACATATTGGTAAAAAACTTAATGCACTTTCTTTTCCAGTTTCAAATGGAAATCTATTTGACGTTGACAATACATTTGATACAATATTATTATGACTAAGCATTACACCTTTAGGAGTTCCAGTTGTACCCGAGGTATAAATAATTGTAGCTAAATCATTAGGTTTTACTTTTGATTTTTGATTCTCTATGTGGTCAAGATTAAGATTTTCTTTGCCAGAGTCGATTAACTCTTTCCAATTAATGCAATTCTCAATCTTGTCAAAGCAATATATATTTTTAAGACTATCAACTTGATCTTTTATGGCAAAAACCTTATCGTAAACTTCTTTGTCACTAACAAAACAAAGTTTACATTCTGAATGATTTAAAATATATAAATAGTCCTTGGAAGAAATAGTAGGGTAGAGGGGTACATTTATTGCTCCAATTTGAGACAATCCCATATCAATAATTGACCATTCAGATCTATTTGTAGAAGAAATCATTGCAATTTTATCTCCAGAACTAATTCCCATATTTATTAAGGAGGAACTTATATAATTTGCTTTTTTAGCATAATCATAAGTTGAAATATTATCCCACTTTCCATCATGTTTTGTGTTTAAAACATTGTCAAGGGGATGGTTTATTTTAGCGTATTCTAAAAAATCAAATAGTCGAGTAGGTTTCATATGCTTGGTTTTCAAATGTAAAGTACAAATTAATTATTCCAAGTTATAAAAAATAAATCTGATTTCACTTGTTTTCTTTAAGCCACTCACCTGCATTTTCAAAAGCCTTAATCCATGGAGAAATCTCATCTTTTTTTCGACTCTCCGGATAGTAAGCCCAATTCCATGGGAATGTTGAACGCTCTAGATGGGGCATCATTACAAGATGTCTTCCGTCATTACTACTAAGCATAGCTGCATTGTGATCAGAACCATTTGGATTAGCAGGATATTTATCGTAATGATAAGTTGCTGGTATTTGATATTGATTTTTAGATCCAGGTAAATAAAACTTACCCTCTGCATGAGCAGCCCATATACCCAAAGTACTTCCTTCAAGTCCTTTTAACATAATAGACGAAGAATCTAGTATATCTACTGCAGTAAAAATACATTCAAATTTACCAGAATCATTGTGTAACATTTTAGGTTTATCTTCTAGCTCAGGTGTTAGGAGACCCAATTCAACGAATAATTGACAACCGTTACATACCCCGAGGGATAAAGTATCTGGTCTTTTGAAAAACGCATTTAAACTTTTTTTAGCTTTCTCATTATGAATAAAAGATCCAGCCCAGCCTTTTGCAGAACCCAAAACGTCAGAGTTTGAAAATCCACCAACAGCAACTATAAATCTAAACTCTGAAAGATCAGAGTAACCATTTATTAAGTCAGTCATATGGATATCCGTTACTTCAAAACCAGCAATTTGCATTGCGTAAGCCATCTCTCTTTCAGAATTACTTCCCTTTTCTCTAATTACTGCAGCTTTAACTTTTTTCTTGGATGAATTAGATGTAAGTTTCCCCGAAAATGAATCAGGAAAATTATAATTCAAAATTTGATTCTTATAGTTTTTGAAACGATCTAATGATAGGTTATTAGAAGTTTGATGACTATCTAAATCTGAAGATGTTTTATACCAGATGTCTCTGAAGTGACTTATTTCAAAGTTCATTAACTCATCACCATATTCAATTGTAATTTTTCCAGATAAATTGACTTCTCCTATTTTTAAACATTTAACCCCTCTTTCATTAAAGTAACCTGCTAAAGGTGAGTTTGATTGAAGAATGATTCCTGGGTTTTCAAAAAACAAGTCTTTATTAGCGTTGTATATTTTACTTAGCTTAATTGTTGCACCCACTTTTGGAGTTGAAAAAAACATTTCTAAAAGAGTGGTTATAAAACCACCAGAACTTATATCATGACCTGATGAGATTTTCCCATCTTTTATCAATTCTTGAACTGTATTAAATGCTTTTTTGAAGTAATCAGTATTTTTGACTACTGATGCCTTTTTACCTATTTTATTTTGAACTTGTGCAAATGCAGTTCCACCTAAATAATTTTTATCACTAGAAAAGTCAATATAGTACAAAGAACCACCATCAGTTTTAACATCAGGAGTAATGATATTTTTAATATCAGAGCAATGCGCTGTTGCTGAAATAATTACTGTGCCTGGAGCTGTGACATCTCCTTCTGCGTACTTTTGCTTCATTGATAATGAATCTTTACCTGTGGGGATATTAATACCTAATTCCTGAGTAAATTTAGAACATGATTCAACAGCCTTATATAGTCTAGCATCTTCACCTGGATTATTACAAGGCCACATCCAATTTGCAGAAAGAGATACAGAATTTAACTTTTTTTCTAGAGGAGCAAAAACTATATTAGTTAGCGCTTTAGCAATTGCATTTATACTCCCTTTAGAAGGGTCAATTAACCCAACAACTGAAGAGTGGCCGATACTAGTTGCTATTCCATTTTCCCCTCTATAATCTAAAGAAACAACTCCACAATTACTCAATGGCAATTGAATAGCTCCAACAGTTTGTTGCTGAGCAACTCGACCAGTTACACATCTGTCAACTTTACTAGTTAGCCAGTCTTTACATGCCACACCCTCTAACATTAATACTTTTGATAAAATTACTTTTGGATCTCCACTTAAATCAACTTCACTAAAATCTTGCTTTGAAGTATTGTCTTGAATCTGAGTTTGAGGAGGGTTTCCAAAAAGAAACTTTAACTCTAGATCAATAGGTTTTTGATTGGTTGTGTTATTTAAAAAAGTAAAATGCTCATCTCCTGTAACTTCACCTACAACATAAATAGGAGCTCTTTCACGTTCACAAATACCTTTCAGAGTCTTTATGTCTTTCTGAGCAATTATTAACCCCATTCTTTCTTGAGACTCATTTCCAATTATCTCTTTATCTGATAGTGAAGAATCCCCAACAGGAAGTTTGTTAATAATAATTTTTCCGCCAGTTTCTTCAACCAGTTCTGATAAACAGTTCAAATGTCCTCCAGCTCCGTGATCATGTATAGAGATAATAGGGTTTTTAACCCGTTCACAAAGACTGCGAATTGCATTAGCAACTCTTTTTTGCATTTCAGGATTTGAACGTTGAACAGCATTTAGTTCTATTCCACTTTCAAAGACTCCTGTGTTTGCTGATGATACAGCAGCACCTCCCATTCCAATTCTATAATTGTCACCGCCTAAAACTACAATAACGTCTCCTTTTTTTGGTATATGTTTTTTAGAATGATCACTATTAGCAAATCCAACACCACCAGCTTGCATTATCACTTTATCATAACCAATCTTCATATCATTTTCTTGATGTTCAAAAGTGAACAAAGATCCTGAAATTAAAGGTTGTCCAAATTTATTTCCAAAATCTGAGGCACCGTTAGATGCTTTTATTAATATGTCTAGAGGGGTTTGATATCTCCAATTTCTTTTAGGAAATTTGTTTTCCCAAACTCTGTCATCAGTTACTCTGGAGTAAGGAGTCATATAAACTGCAGTACCTGCTAAAGGAATTGATCCTTGACCACCAGCTAAACGATCTCTTATTTCGCCTCCAGATCCTGTTGCAGCACCATTAAATGCCTCAACAGTTGTTGGAAAATTATGAGTTTCAGCTTTTAATGAAATCACACTATTTATTTCTGTTTTTAAATAAACACTGGGTTTGTCTCCATTAGATGGGGCAAATTGTTCAATTTGAGGACCTTCAATAAAAGCAACATTGTCCTTGTAAGCAGAAATAATTCCATTTGGATTTTTGCTAGAAGTTTTTTTGATCCAATCAAAAAGTGAATCTTTTTTTAATTTTCCATCGATTTTAAATTTTCCATTGAAAATTTTATGTCTGCAGTGTTCTGAATTTACTTGAGAAAAGCCAAAAACTTCAGAATCAGTTAATTCTCTTCCTAATTTTAAAGCTAAATCTTCTAAATATTTTATTTCATTTTTACTTAATGCTAATCCTTCTTTTTGATTGAATTGACTTATGTTTTTAATATTGAGTAGAGGTGCTGGACTATCATTTAAATTAAATAAACTTTGATCAAGTTTTGTAAATTTCTCTTGTAACATAGGGTCAAAATTGAGGCCTTTATTTATAACAAAGTATTTTTCAATTCTTAAAACATGATTTACTCCCATATTTTGAAGTATCTCCACTGCATTTGTGCTCCAAGGAGTAAGCATGTTAGCCCTTGGCCCTATATAGTTTCCTGAAATAGATTTTTCTTTTATGAAAGGACTATTATCAAATAACCAGATTAATTTGTCTTGTGTTTTTTTATTTAAACTTGAAGCACTCTTAACAGCATAAACAGCTTGGCTTTGCTCTCCAAAAAATTGAATCATATTAATATATATATCATTGTAAAAATACTTTTTTATAGAACTAATGATATAAACACAACAAAATATATTTCAATATTTATTCACAGTTTTTTTTGAGTTGAACAATGTAAAAACCATCAAACCCAGTTGTGTGAGAAAAATATGTTTTTTCATTTTTTATAATAAATTTTTTTCCAACTTTATTGTCTAAAAAGATTTTAATTTGTTCCTTGTTTTCTTGATGAAATATTGAACATGTAGCATAAATAAGTTCTCCTCCAGGTTTAATATACTTTGACCAAAAATTAATCAAATATTGCTGAGTGTTAATTAATTTTTTTATTTTTTCAGGATTCATTTTCCATTTAGCATCAGGATTTCTTTTAAGCACTCCTAGTCCGCTACATGGTGCATCAATTAATACCCGGTCAGCTTTTCCTATTAAGTTTGAAATATTTTTACTTTTAAAAGTGTTTAGTGTTTTGATTATTTTAACACCATTTCTTTTAGCTCTTTTTTCTAGTTCTTTCAATTTACTATCATGAGGATCTAAAGCAATGATTTCTCCTTCATTTTTAATAATACTAGCCATATGTATGCTTTTCCCTCCTGCTCCAGCACATGCATCAATAATTGTCATTCCAGGTTTTAAATTACATGATGTTGCAACTTTTTGAGAATTTGCATCTTGAATTTCAAATAATCCCAACTTATATGAGTTTAAATTAATAACTTTTTTGTGTTCTTTAACAAATAATGCATCTGGATATTCTTTTTTTAAGACTGTATCTATATTTTCAACTTTAAGTAAATTTTTTAATTCTTTAATATTTGTTTTTAATGTGTTACACCTAAGAACTAGTGATGATCTAGTGTTAAAGGCACTTACTTCCTTATTCCATAAACTTTCACCAAAATCATTTATTCCTATTTGATCTAGCCAATCAGGAATAGATTCGTTTATTTTTCTATTATTAATTATTTCACTTTCATTTTTTAATATTTCTTTGGAATTAATATTAGAAAACTCCATTAAATTTGGAATAATTTGGCCTTTGAGAACTATAGCAGTTCCTAAAATATCCCACAAGTTTTTTCTTGTAGCTAGCTCCTTAATATTAGAACAGTATCCATACTTTCTTATCCACCTGACAGTATCAAAAATAGTTGATGAAACAAATTTTCTATCACGTGCCCCCCACTTTTTATTTTCATCAATTAATTTATCTACCACTTTAATTGCTGGCTTATTAAGTAAAAAAATTTCTTCTAGACCATTAATAACTCCAATTAGTAAATTATAATGCCATTTCATTTAGACGCAATTTTAAAAAATTTAAATTTGTTGAAGTTGAACTAGATTATAGTAGGCTTCTTTTTTAGAAAGAAGTTGATCATGAGATCCCTTTTCAACTATTTCTCCGTTTTGCATAACTACTATAAGGTTTGCTTTTTGAATAGTAGAAAGTCGATGAGCAATTACAATAGCTGTTCTACCTTTCATTATAAACTCTAAAGCTTCTTGAACTAGTTTTTCTGATTTAGTATCCAGCGATGAGGTTGCCTCATCTAATATTAGAATTTGAGGATTTTTGAGTATGGCCCTAGCTATAGAAATTCTTTGTTTTTGACCACCTGATAATTTATTTCCACTCTCACCAATATTGCTTTCATAACCATCTTCCATATTTATAATAAAATCATGAGCATTTGCTGCTTTTGCTGCCTGAATCACCTCTTCTTTAGTTGCACCTTTTTTTCCTATAATTAGATTATTTTTAATACTATCATTAAAAAGTATAGAATCTTGAGTTACGATTCCAATCATTTCATGAAGAGACGTTTTTTTGAGTTTTGGAAGCTCTAAACCATCTAAACTAATTGATCCAGACTGAACATCATAAAAACGAGCTAAAAGGTTAGCTATTGTAGTTTTTCCACTTCCTGATTGGCCAACTAGCGCAACTGTTTCTCCCTTTTTAATTATCAAATTTAAATCTGGAATAATAATTTGATTATCGTAAGAAAATTTAACATTTTTAAATTCTATTTCTGATGTTAAAGATGTTTTAGCGATAGCGTCGACTTTATCTTTTAATGCGTTTTCAGCTTCGAGTAGTTCAATAATTCTTGCTGCAGCAGCATCTCCTTTTCGTATACTAAAAACAGATTTACTTATTGCTTTAGCTGGAGTGAGTATGTTATAAGCTAATCCAATAAAAACTAAGAATGTACTTCCTTTAATAGTTTGATCAATTAAGACCATTTGCCCACCATACCATAATAAAACTCCAATAACTGTAATTCCAAAAAATTCACTGCTTGGAGCGGCTAAATTTGCTCTATGAAGTAAGCGATTTGAATAATTAAAAAATCTCTTTGTAGAGTTTTGAAATTTACTTATAAATAAATTTCCTGCTCCGAATGTTTTAATAACTTTTTGACCGTTGATTGTTTCGTCTATTATTGATAAGAAATTACCCTGTTCTTTTTGAACTAAATCAGAATCTTTTCTCAATTTTTTTCCAATTAATGATATAAAAAAACCAGAAATTGGAATAAATATTATAACAAAAAGTGTAAGTTTTGAGCTTATTGTTAGCATAGCTACTAAAGTAAAAATAATAGTTAGCGGCTCTCTGATTAATAGCTCAAGAATTGACAAGAAAGACACCTGAACTTCTATAACATCTGCAGATATCCTAGCCATTAGATCTCCTTTCTTTTTTTCTGTAAAAAACGCAACAGGTAAATTAATTATTTTATCAAATAGTGCATTTCTAATATCTTTTAAAACACCATTACGCAGATAAGTAATGAAAAATAAAGCCAAGTAATTAAATAAGTTTTTAAGTAGAAAAAGAATTATTACTAAACTAACAACATAGATTAAAGTAGTTCCTACATCCTTACTAAGCTGATAATTTACTTGAAAACTAAGCCATTCTTCTATGTAAGACTTAAGAGAGTTAAATTCAGAATATTCTGGCTTAATTATTGTTTTTTTTGTGTTTTGAAAAAGAACTTCCAGTAAAGGAATAAAAGCAATCATTGAAAGTGCACTAAAAAATGCATATAAAACATTAAAAAATATATTTAGTAAAGCATACCCTTTATATGGAATAGCATATTTTAAAATTTTTTTGAAAAATCCCATTCTATAAATTTAAATCAAAAATAATTGAGTCAATTTTCTTATCTAACTCTTTTTCGGTTAGTTCCCAATCGTTATTTTTAAAATTTTTGGAATTAACACCAAAGTAAAACTTAATTTTAGGTTCTGTTCCGCTAGGGCGAATTGCAATATTGCTATTGTCTTTTAGAGTAAATATGATTACATCAGATTCAGGAAGACTTATTTCGTATTTGATTTTAGTATTAACATCGGTTTTAGATGAATTTAAATAGTCTTCAATGAAATAGATGGATTGATTATTTATTTTTTTTGGGGGATTATTTCTGAAGTTTTTCATCATTTCTTTTATTTTTTTTTCTCCACTTATCCCATCTAATTTATAACTTATTAAACGTTCTTTATGTGGGCCATATAATTTATAACACTCAATCATATAGTCATATAAAGTTTTGCCTTTGGCCTTTAATACAGCTACAATTTCACATATTAAAAGAGCGGATGTAACAGCATCTTTGTCCCTGATTTTATTTCCAATTAAGTAGCCACAACTTTCCTCTCCTCCAAATATAAAATTTTGATCTTTTCTTTCTTCAATTTCTTTTCCAATCCATTTGAATCCAGTTAAAGTAGTCAAATATTTTATTCCAAATCGATTTGCTACTTTCTTCATTATTGAAGAAGAAACAATTGTTGATGCAATATAATCCTTAGAATCTATAAGTCCCTTTTCTTTTCTTTTACTTAATAAAAAATGAGCCATTATTAGCATAGTTTGATTGCCATTAAGAATTGTAAATTTTTCTTTTTTATTTTTTACAGCGACTCCAAGTCTGTCAGAGTCTGGATCTGTACCTATTACAACATCTGCATTTTCAACTTTGGCTATATCTATAGCCATTTTAAGAGCCTCTGGTTCCTCAGGGTTTGGAGATTTAACAGTCGGAAAACCTCCATCAGGTTTAGCTTGTTCATTAACAATAATCAAAGATTTGTATCCTGCTCTTTTTAAAACCTCAGGAATTGAAACAATCGAACTTCCATGAAGAGAAGTGTAGACAATTTTTATATTGTTTGATTTAATATCATCTTGTATGGCAAGATTAGTACATGTATCTATAAATGCATCATCTAACTCTTTATCAATTATTTTTAAATTGTCATTCAGTCCTTTAAAAAGAATTTCATCGAAACTTATTGAATTAATTTCATCCATTAACTCTTTATCAAAAGGAGGGACTAATTGTCCACCATCTTTCCAATAAACTTTAAACCCATTATATTCTGGAGGATTATGAGATGCTGTTAAAACAATACCGCAATTTGCGTTAAGATACCTGACAGAATAAGAAAGTTGCGGAGTAGTTCTTAGTGATGAATACATATATACTTCTATACCATTGGCTAATAATACATTTGAAACTATTTTTGAAAATAATTCATTGTTATGCCTACAGTCATATGCTATTACAACTTTTATCTTATCTTCAATAAATTTACTTTTTAGAAATGATGAAAGTCCCTGCGTGGCTTTTCCTAAAGTGTATTTATTAATTCTATTAGTTCCAACTCCCATTATTCCTCTCATTCCACCAGTTCCAAATTCTAATTCCTTATAGAATGCCTCCTCGAGCTTATCCGGATGATCAAATAGAAATTTAACATCTTTTTGAGTTTGAATATCAAAAGGAGATTTACACCATTGTAAAGCTTTTTCTTTAATCTTATTCATTCAAGGTGGTTTGAGAAATCAAATAATTATTTTGACTAGGTTTTTGTCTTACTAAAAGCTCACCTATAAACCCAGCAATAAAAAATTGAACCCCAATAATAATTGTAACTAATGCTATAAAGAATTCAGGTCGATCAGTAATAAGTCTGGAGTTTATATTAAAAAACAATTTATCAATTCCAAGATATAGAGTAAATCCAAAACCTACAAAAAACATAATATTTCCCAGAAGGCCAAAAAAATGCATTGGTCGCTTTCCAAATTGATTTAAAAACCATAATGTTAATAAATCTAGAAAACCATTTAAGAATCTTTCTGGACCAAATTTAGTAATCCCGTATTTTCTTGATTGATGCTTTACTTCTTTTTCAGATATATTTTTAAATCCAGCCTGAGAAGCTAGAAATGGAATATATCTATGCATTTCTCCACTTACATCAATAGTTTTGACTACATTTTTAGTATAAACTTTAATTCCACAATTAAAATCATGCAGTTTAATTCCTGAAACTAATCTTGCTGCAAAATTAAAAAGTTTAGAAGGTATGTTTTTTAGGAATAAATTATCGTGTCTAGTTTTTTTCCAACCTGACACTAAATCTAAATCTTCTTTATTTAGCTTTTTTATCATTGAGGGGAGTTCTTCAGGCGAATCCTGTAAATCAGCATCCAGGGTAGCTATGAACTTGCCTTTAGCAGATTTAAAACCAGCGTTTAATGCTTGAGATTTACCATAGTTTTTAGCAAAACGAATTCCTTTAATATTTTTATTTCTTTTTGATAAACCCTCGATTATTATCCAGGAGTTATCTAAACTGCCATCATCAATAAAAATGATTTCAAATGAATAGTCAGTAGGATCTAGGCTAGATTTAATCCATTGATGTAATTCTATTAAAGACTCTTCTTCATTATATAAGGGGACTACAATAGAAAGATGCACATTAAAATATTTATAACAAATCTACAAAAATTGAAGCTTATTCAGGCTTTGACTTCTTTAGAATTAAACCACCAATAAGAGAAATAAAAAAACCTATAAAAATTGAGCCAAGTAATCCACCAGCTATTCTAATAGGAAGTGTTGTGAGTTTTTTTGACATCTCTATCGCTTGATTTGCATCTTGAAGTGATAATTCTTGATTTGCATCTAACATTTTTTGTTTTGCAATTTCAAAGGTTTTATCCATAAATTGTGGATCTAAAAATTCGGTTAAGATAATTCCGTAAATAGTTCCTATGACCCCAGAAACCAGTGCTATTCCTACACCAACTTTAAGACCTTGCGAGAGTGACATGAAATCATCATTATCTTTTCTGAATTCATATATACCAAAATTGATAAAACCTACACTTAAAATTAAAGGCACAGTTGAAGAGAGGGTATCACCTTGGTAATGAGCATCTAAAAAGAATAACATTAGCGAAAAAATCACTGAGGCTGTACCAAGCAGAGTGCCAAAGTTTAATGCATATGATGATGTTTGAATTGTTGATTTATCCATTTTTTAATGTTGTTTTTACAAAAATAGTTTTTTATATGTAATTTTTATTATTAAAATAAGCTTTACTGTTTTGTATGTTTTGAAAAAAAAAGTAAATTTGCATCCTTCAAATATATAAAATGAGAACAGATATCCATCCAGAAAGCTACAGACTTGTTGCATTTAAAGACATGTCAAACGAAGATGTTTTTATTACTAAATCTACCGTTGATTCAAAAGAAATCATAAAAGTTAAAGGTGTTGAATATCCCCTTGTTAAACTTGAAATTTCCAGGACTTCACATCCTTTCTACACAGGAAAGTCTAAGTTGGTCGATACTGCAGGAAGAATTGATAAGTTTAAAAACAAATATTCCAAGTTTAAGAAGTAATATATTACTTTGTATATTCGTTTAATCAACCTAAGATCTGTTCCTTCTTAAATTAATTCTACTCTCTTGTTTTCTGTTGACACCAAGTTAAATGTTAATAAAAAAAGCTCAGTTCGTTCTCGCATTGCTTTTCATACATTAGGTTGTAAGCTTAATTTTTCTGAAACAGCTTCTATTTCACGTGAATTTGATTATAAAAAATATGAGCATGTTGATTTCACTGATATTGCTGATGTATACGTTATTAATACTTGTTCAGTTACTGAGAAAGCAGATAAAAGATTTAAATCATTAGTCAAAAAGGCACTTAAATTAAATAATAAAGCATTTATTGCTGCAATAGGTTGTTATGCTCAATTACAACCTGAAGAGCTTATATCAGTTAAAGGAGTTGACTTGGTTTTGGGTGCAAATGAAAAATTTAAGCTTCCAGATTATTTAAATGATCTAACTAAAATAGAAACTGGAAAAATTCACTCTTGTGAAATTGATGAGGTAAGTAAATATGTTGGAAGTTTTTCATTGCATGATCGAACACGATCTTTTTTAAAAGTTCAAGATGGATGTGATTATAAATGTACATATTGTACTATACCTAAAGCAAGAGGAGTTTCAAGAAGTGACAGTTTGTTTAATGTTATATCAAATGCAAAAAAAATTGCTTCAAATGGAATAAAAGAAATTGTATTAACAGGAGTTAATATTGGAGACTATGGAAAAGGAGAGGATGGAAATAAAAAGCACAATCACACTTTTTTAGACATGATTAAAGCGTTAGATGATGTTGAACCTGTTGAAAGAATAAGAATATCCTCTATAGAACCTAACTTACTTAAAAATGAAGCTATTGAGTTTATCTCTAAAAGTAAGCGTTTTGTTCCCCATTTTCATATCCCTCTGCAAAGTGGCAGTGATCTGATATTAAAAAAAATGAAAAGAAGGTATTTAACATCATTATATTCAGAACGTGTTTTAAAGATTAAAACACTAATTCCAAACGCTTGTATTGGAGTTGATGTTATAGTAGGTTTTCCTGGCGAATCCAATGATAATTTTATTGAAACTTATAATTTTTTAAATAATCTACCTATTTGCTATCTACATGTTTTTACATATTCGGAAAGACAGGGTACAGAAGCTTCAATAATGAAAAATAGTATACCTATTAATATTCGAATTAAAAGAAGTAAAATGCTAAGAACATTATCTGTTAAAAAACGCAGATCTTTTTATGAATCTCAGCTTGGTAAAAAGTTAAGTGTATTGTTTGAGGGAGAAAATAAAAAAGGATATATGTATGGTTTTTCAGAGAACTATGTGAAAGTTAGAACACCTTGGAATCCAGAATTAACAAATAAAATAAAAGTTGTTAAGCTACATGAAATAGATAATGAAGGATATTTAAGGAGTAAAGATTTATAGTTTTATTCCAACAGGCAGAATTGATTTGTATGATTTGTTTCTGCGAACAAATCCTGCAATTTTTGGAGATGTAGGAACAACTTTCATGTTTCGTTCTATTAAAACTTCTAAAACACAACGTATAAATTTTTCTTCAAAATTCTTATCTTTAACTTCGTCTGGTATAATTATTTTTGTGAGAAATATTTTTCTTTCTTGTTCGGCATATTCAATACGCGCTAAGGTGTTATCTACTTTAACTTCAAACTGTCTTAGGAATTCATTGTTTTCTAGAACTATATTTGCCATATTGAATTGATTTATGTTTTTAAAGAAATGTACCCTTAAAGGTCTGAAAACGATTATAAATAAAAATTAAAAGGGCCTCAAATTTACAAAAAAATAGTTGATCATTAAGTAGTTGTAAGTTAAAATATGGAAAATAAATATATATATCTAATGCCAGGAATGGCTGCAAGCACAAAAATTTTTGAGTTATTAAAATTCCCTAGCTCTTTTTCTGTCGAATTTTTATCATGGATACCACCCGTCAAAAACGAAAAGTTATCAGATTATGCCTATAGAATCAGTAAGTTGATAAAACATAAAAACCCTATACTTATTGGAGTCTCGTTAGGTGGTATATTGGTGCAAGAAATATCTAAAATAATTAATTGTGAAAAAGTAATTATTATTTCTAGTATTAAATCAAAGAGTGAATTGCCAATCCACATGAAAATGTCTAAACATACAAAAGCTCATAGGCTTTTACCTTTTGAATGGATAAAAAATATTGAAAACTTAGCACTTTTTGTTTTTGGTGATTCAATTAAGGTCAGAGTAAATCTTTATAAAAAATATTTATCACATAGAGATCCTGAATATCTAGATTGGGCAATTAACGCTTTAGTTAATTGGGAGCAGGATTACAATATTGAATCTGTTATTCATATTCACGGAAAAAAAGATAATATATTTCCAATTCGACAAATTAAAGAGCCAGTTATAAAGATTAAAGGTTCTCATGCTTTAATACTGACTCAAGCTAATTGGCTTAATGATAATTTACCTAAACTGATTTTAGATTGAAAGTTTATATTTTTTTTAATTGCTGTTGCATTAATTTCATCTGAGCACTAAGCATTCCTTGACGATCTAATTTTTTTGCCTCAGCAAGCAACATAACTGCTTCACGCTTTCTTCTTTTTTGCATTGATATACCGGCTAAACTCATCTTAGCCATCGCCAAATCGTGATTAAAAGAAAGTCCTAAACTAATTGCTTTTTTAAAATTCTTTTCAGCAATTGTTAAATTAGTTTGTGATTTGATAATTCCATGTAGGTAGTAAAAATATCCTTGTTGTTTTTTCACAAGACTTGATTCAGGATTGGTAATCTTGTTTAGCCATTTTTCTGTTCCATTAAAATCTTGTTTTCGTAGTCTTAAAAATGCTAAAAATATTATTTCATTTTTAAAATATAAAAGGATAAACATCCCAAATAGTAGTAAGCTGAAAATTCCATTTCCAATGTAGTTCTCAATAAATTGATATATTGCATATGCAAATAAAAAGAAAGCAAAAAATAATTTAATAATCTTTGGAAACATAATTTTTGATTTAATTATCAAAGGTAAAAAAAAAGGTTTGGAATTATCAACTAAAGGTTTTGTTAAATAAAAAGATGTTATATATTTGCACGGCTTTTGTAAGGCACATATTGCCTTAAAGTTTAAAATATGAAAAGAACATTTCAACCTTCAAGAAGAAAAAGACGTAATAAGCATGGTTTTCGTGAGAGAATGGCAAGTGCTAACGGTAGAAGAGTACTAGCTAGTCGTCGGGCTAAGGGTAGAAATAAGATATCTGTTTCCTCAGAACCAAGACATAAAAAATAATGCTGGACATTATGAAAATTTATTAAGGTGTTACTTTTTTTAAGTAGCACCTTTTTTTTTATATTGAAGTTATAAAGTAACCTTAGATTAATGCCAAAAAATAATAAATTAAAAAGTATACTAATAATAGGTTCAGGACCCATAATAATTGGGCAAGCCTGTGAATTTGACTACTCTGGAACTCAAGCTCTTCGTTCACTTAGAGAAGATGGAATTGAAACTATTTTGATCAATTCTAATCCTGCAACTATTATGACTGATCCATCCATGGCAGATCATATTTATTTAAAACCTTTAACAACTAAATCCATAATTGAAATTTTAAAAATACATAATATAGATGCTGTTTTACCTACTATGGGAGGACAAACTGCTCTAAACCTATGTATAGAGGCTGATGATAAAGGTGTGTGGAATGATTTTAATGTTAAAATCATAGGTGTCGATATTGACGCAATTCAAATAACAGAGAATCGTGAACAGTTTAAACAATTGTTAAAAAAAATTAATATTCCAGTAGCACCTGCTGAAACCGCTAACTCATTTTTAAAAGGTAAAGAAATTGCTCAAAAATTTGGCTTTCCCTTAGTTATTAGACCTTCATTTACTCTTGGTGGAACTGGTGCGTCATTTGTTCATAAGGAAGAAGCTTTTAGCGAATTATTAACGCGTGGTCTAGAAGCATCCCCCATTCACGAAGTCCTTATTGATAAGGCTTTGGTAGGATGGAAAGAATATGAATTAGAATTATTAAGAGATAAAAACGATAACGTAGTAATTATTTGTACTATTGAGAATATGGATCCAATGGGTATTCATACTGGAGATTCGATAACAGTAGCTCCTGCAATGACCCTTTCTGACCATACCTTTCAAAGAATGAGAGATATGGCTATTAAGATGATGAGAAGTATTGGAGATTTTGCTGGTGGCTGTAATGTTCAATTTGCGGTAAGCCCTGATAAAAAAGAAGATATCATAGCTATAGAAATTAACCCAAGAGTTTCTCGTTCTTCAGCCTTAGCATCTAAGGCGTCTGGTTATCCAATAGCAAAAATAGCAGCTAAATTAGCAATTGGATATACTTTAGATGAATTAGAAAATCAAATAACAAAATCCACATCAGCGCTATTTGAACCAGCTCTAGATTACGTTATTGTTAAAATTCCTCGATGGAACTTTGATAAATTTGAAGGATCTGATCGAACACTTGGCTTGCAAATGAAATCTGTAGGTGAGGTTATGGGAATTGGAAGATCTTTTCAAGAAGCTCTTCACAAAGCAACACAATCACTAGAGATTAAAAGAAATGGTTTAGGTGCTGACGGTAAAGGTTATACTGATTATGATCAAATTTTATATAAATTAAAAAATGCTAGTTGGGATAGAGTATTCGTTATTTATGATGCAATACAAATAGGGATTCCTTTAATAACAATACATGATCTTACTAAGATTGACATGTGGTTTTTAAAGCAGTATGAAGAGCTGTTCAAGCTAGAATGTGAAATCACAAATTATTCAATAGAAACAATTGCTTCTCCTTTAATGTTAGAAGCTAAGCAGAAGGGTTTTGCCGACAGACAAATTGCTCATATGTTAAATTGTTTAGAAAGTCAAGTTTATAAAAAAAGAGATATGCTTGGTATTCAGCGTGTTTATAAGTTGGTTGATACTTGTGCAGCTGAATTTGGAGCTAAAACTCCATACTATTATTCCACTTTTGAAGAAAAAATGCAATTAGCAAATTCTAACAAAGCCTTTAGTGTTAATGAAAGTGTTGTGAGTGATCGTAAGAAAATTGTTGTACTTGGGTCTGGTCCAAATAGGATCGGTCAGGGTATTGAGTTTGATTATTGTTGTGTTCATGGTGTTTTGGCTTCAAGTGAGGCAGGCTATGAAACCATAATGATTAATTGTAACCCCGAAACTGTCTCTACAGATTTTGATGTAGCAGATAAGCTTTATTTTGAGCCTGTGTTTTGGGAGCACATATATGACATTATAAGACATGAAAAACCTTATGGAGTCATTGTTCAATTAGGTGGTCAAACAGCTTTAAAATTAGCTGAAAAGCTTGACCGATATGGGATTAAAATTATTGGCACAAGCTATAAATCACTTGATTTAGCAGAGGATAGAGGAAGTTTTTCAACCCTTTTAAAAGATAATAATATTCCATACCCTGATTTTGGTGTTGCTGAAACTGCAGAAGATGCAATCAAATTAACAGAAGAGTTGAGTTTTCCTATTTTAGTCAGACCATCATATGTTTTAGGCGGTCAAGGAATGAAAATTGTTATAAACAAAGAAGATTTAGAAGCTCACGTTGTTGATTTATTAAGAAAAATGCCTAACAACAAGCTTTTGTTAGATCATTATTTAGACGGGGCTATAGAGGCTGAAGCTGACGCTATTTCTGATGGAGAAGATGTTTATATTATTGGAATAATGGAACATATTGAACCGTGCGGTATTCATTCTGGAGATTCTAATGCAACTTTACCTCCCTTTAATTTGGGCGAGTATGTACTTCAACAAATTAAAGATCACACTCGTAAAATCGCATTAGCTCTAAAAACAAAAGGATTGATTAATATTCAATTTGCAATTAAAAATGATAAAGTATATATAATTGAAGCTAATCCGAGAGCTTCTAGAACAGTTCCATTTATATCAAAGGCTTATAATGAGCCATATGTTAATTATGCTACAAAAATAATGTTGGGAGATAAAAAGGTGAGTGATTTTAAATTTAATCCCATTTTAAAAGGCTATGCTATAAAACAACCAGTTTTTTCTTTTGATAAATTCCATAATGTAAATAAGCAATTGGGTCCTGAAATGAAAAGTACAGGAGAAAGTATTTTATTTATTGATGACCTTAAAGATGATGAATTCTATAACTTATATTCAAGAAGAAAAATGTATTTGACTAAATAGTTTTTACTAATTTTTAACTATTCCAAAACCAGGAATTTCTATAATTAATCTTTGCTCTCTTTCCATTTCAGGGTCAATAACCCTATTTTCAATAAGATTATCTTGATAAAACGGCGTTCGCGCCGCAAAATTAATACCATTAATTATTTCTATTGCCTTTGAAAATAATGGTTCATCTGGACTTCCTAATGCTCCGAGTTGAGAAACACTTTCTTTAAATTCATAATTTGGTTTTAATCCTTCAGTATAATCAGAGAAGTCTTCACTATTTGCGATTGCTAAAACAATTGGTTGCATTGCATATTTATGATTAGGATTCTTATTACCATCATTATCTATATAGTCATAAATGGTAATTGAGCCTACGTTTTTTCCTGTAGTTGTGTCACCGATTTGTATTACATCTATATATGAAGCTAAACTATTTATTAAAAGTTCACTCGCAGAAGCACTTTCACTTGATGTCAAAACATATAGTTTTTGGACATTAAGACTATTCAGCGCCATGCCACTAGATAGTGAACCTACAAAATAATCATTCAGATCTTCTTTTTTTTCTTCCCAATACATGTTAAGTTTAGAATTCCAGTTTTGTTTAGAAAAAACTTCACCGGTAAACTGACCAGTTATTAGACTAGATAAAACGATACAATTATTAATTGATCCTCCTCTATTATATCTTAAGTCTAGAACAAGGTCAGTTACGTTTTCAGCTTTAAAATCAGCAAAAACATCATTTAACTCATTTTCGTAACTAGAAACGAACTGATTATACATTAAGTATCCAATCTTATATGTGCCTGTTACTGAACCAGTTATTGATCCAGATTGGATAGTTTTACTAACATGCACTGGATTTTTTTCAAAATTCTCCTCTTTGGTTAATGTTATGTTTTGACCATTTGGAATAAAGCTACCACTTTCATAATTAGTAAGAGTAATGGTATAAGTCATTGCTTCATCACTAAATAATAAATCTCTGTAATTACTAATCGTTAAATTAAAACCATTAACTATCGTAAATAAATCACCTCTGAAAATATTTTTTAATGAAGCATCAGATTCTGGATGAACATACTTAACATAGGCAACTAAATCATCACATCCGCTACATTGTCTTGTTAAACCAAACTCCAATCCGTTAGACGCTACAATTCCCTGTAATGAATTTTCCAGAGCAACATAATCATCAACTATCCAGCTAAATCTATCTGCTGAATATAATAATAAATCAAAAAATGAATCAGGGTTAGAATTTTGGGATATAAACTGGGTGTATGTATTTTGATTTTCAATCATAGTGTCAGCAAGATTTGGAACATCAGATTGCCAATAATAAAATTCATTCAATCCTTTCCATATAAAATCACTAATCTCAAGATTATCACTGAGTTCAATTAAATTATCATCTTTATCTTTTGAGCAACCATAACTGATAAACAAAATCAAAATTAGTATGTGTTTTAAAATTTTCATTGATTTAAATTCCTGTATAATTAAAGGGAGTAATTGCTTTGAGTTCTGTTTTTATAGAATCACTTATATTTAATTTGTCTATAAAATCTGACATACTTTCCTTAGTTATTTTGGTGTTAATCCTTGTTAAATCTTTTAAGGCTTCATAAGGGTTTGGATAACCTTCCCTTCTTAATATTGTTTGAATTGCTTCAGCTATTACTGCCCAGTTTTTTTCTAGATCATCATGAATTTTATTTTTATTAACTAATAATTTTGATAAACCTTTTAGTGTAGATTTAAGTGCAATAATTGTATGACCTAATGGGACACCAATGTTTCTTAAAACAGTACTGTCAGTTAAATCACGTTGAAGCCTTGATATTGGAAGCTTATCTGAAAAAAAGCTAAAGGTTGCATTAGCAAGTCCAAGGTTCCCTTCAGAGTTTTCAAAATCTATTGGATTGACTTTGTGAGGCATAGCAGAAGATCCAACTTCTCCATCATTTATTTTTTGTTTAAAATAATCCATTGATACATAAGACCAAATATCCCTATTAAAATCAATTAAAATTGTGTTAATCCTTCTTAAGGAATCACATAGAGCAGCAAATGAATCGTAGTGCTCTATTTGTGTTGTTGGAAATGAATGTTTTAAGCCAAAGTTTTTTTCAACTAAATTTGTACTAAAACTTTTCCAATCAATGTTTGGGTATGCTACATGGTGAGCATTAAAATTACCAGTAGCTCCTCCAAATTTAGCTGAATGTGGAATTTGTAATAGAGATACTTTTTGATTTTCAATTCTCTCAATAAAAACCATAAACTCCTTACCTAATTTAGAAGGAGAAGCAGGCTGACCATGAGTCCTTGCAAGTATCGGTATATCTTTAAAATCTTCTGAAAGCAAAGACATTTTAGTTAAAACTTCTTCTAATTCAGGCAAATAAACTTTATTGATTGCTTCTTTTATTGATAGAGGAATTGCGGTATTGTTTATGTCTTGAGAAGTTAAGCCAAAGTGTATAAACTCTTTATAATCTTGTAAATCAAGTTTATCAAATTCTTGTTTTATAAAGTATTCAACTGCCTTTACATCATGATTTGTTTTTTTTTCAATTTCTTTTATTTCTAAAGCATCATCAGAACTAAAATGTATGTAAATACTTTGAAGATCTTCAAATAATGAGTTATTGAATTCTGACAATTGAGGTAAGGGTAGTTTGCACAAAGAAATAAAATACTCTATTTCAATTTGCACTCTATATTTAATTAAAGCTTCTTCAGAAAAATAATTTGATAGAACTTTTGTTTTAGACCTATACCTACCATCAATAGGAGAAATCGCATTTAATGCTGTTAGCAACATATTTAATATAAATTGGTCCACAAAGATACATTTCTTTTAATTTATAATTAAATTATTGAGTTCCAAGCATTATTCTGTATTCTTCATAACAAGAACTAATTGCTTCTAAAATTTGTAAGTCATTAGATTGTTTAATAAATAAATCAGAATAATTGCAATTCCGAATAATTTCTTCTAAATCAATTTTTTTAATACCAAGTAGTTGAACTAAAACTTCCCTGTCAAATTTAGAAATCAGTAAGTTTTTAATTTCATCATCTGCTCTCACTTGTTTGAGTTTTTTTAACTGTTTTGGGTTTTTTCCGAACAGATTATGAAGAAAATCTGCAGGGTTAAATAAAGTACTTAATGCTTTACTAATAGCACCTTTGTTTCTGTTTCCTGCTTCATATCCAGAATTAGGAAGACCTGAAATACTATACCTTGCTGCTGAATTTATTGGTACATTTTTCACATCAATTTCTAAATATCCTGTAAGTTCGTATGGACGTAAAATGATTTCTTCTAAAGCAAAAGCTAAGCCAGTCAATTTAAACTTAGAATTTCCAAATTTTATCATATCTCCTGTTACTGATATTTTTAATGGTTTATAACCCACATAAGAAAAATACAAAGTATCATTTAGAGATGCTTCAATCTCAAATTCTCCTTTCTGATTTGTTATTGTTCCGATTACTCTATTAAGATTAATAACATGAACACTTCGCATTGGAGCTTCAGTGATCTCGTTTTCAACAGACCCTTTAAAAATCTTGATTTTATCTTGAGCTTCTATTAAGGAAGAACTCAGAAAACATGCTATATAGAAAAAATATTTCATTTAATTATACCGAATATAATTGTGATTAATACAAATATAAAGGTCTTTAAAGTCAAATCTATATATTTAGTTTTATTAAATATTTAATTAACTTTTTTAAAGCAATTCCTCTGTGACTTATTTCATTTTTTTTCTTTAAACTTAATTCTGCAAAAGTTTTATTTAAATTATCAGGTTTAAAAATAGAATCATAACCAAATCCTGCGCTTCCCCTTGGAGAATCAATAATTTTACCCTTTACAATTCCTTCAAATAGTTGACTTTTATTTTCTGTAATTAACGATATACATGTTCTGAATTGCGCAGAACGATTTATTATTGATTTCATTTTTTTTAAAATCAAATCAATATTTTTATCAGAATCTACTGGTATACCAGCATAACGAGCTGAAAAAACACCCGGCTCACCTCCAAGCTTATCAACTTCTAGTCCAGAGTCATCTGAAAAACAATTATATCCATAATTATTTTTTATATAACTTGATTTGATAAATGCATTTTCAGAGATTGTTTTTCCTGTTTCTTCAATTTCTTCAAAGCACCCAATGTCCTGTAAACTTAATATTTTGATGAACTTTGGAATAAAAGTTTTTATTTCTTTTATTTTATTTTGATTGTTAGTGGCAAAAACCAGAGTCATTTTATGTGTGGTGATAATTTTCATTTTTCAATATAGTATTAGCTCTATACAATTGTTCATAAAAAAACAGTCTAGTCATTTGATGAGTAAAGGTCATTTATGACAAAAATATGTTTTGATTTTTTAATTTATAAATAGATTCTGAAAACCCATATGTACCTCCAATAACAAAAACTATTCTTTTACAATTAGCATCATCTTTTTTATTTAAGAATTTTACAAAATCATTAGAACTTAATGAATCACCTGATTCATCAAGCAAAATGCACAAATCTCCATTTTTAATTTTTTTTGAATCAAAACTCCTTCCTTTTCTTTTTGTTCTTTAGGAGATAGGTTTTAGGAGTTTTTTATATCAGAATTACTAATAGTTGAAAATTTAATATAATGTGCTATCCTTTGCTCGTAATCATTCAATAAATTCTTTAGATTATCATTTTTAGTCTTATTTACGGTCAATAGTATGATCTCCATATTACAAAAATAATGGAGATTAAATAATTAACACATTTAAAATCTATAATTCCATGTTATATTTGAATTGAAAAAAATGAATTTTGAGAAATCGATTTAAAAATACTCCCTTATTAAAGTCAATAATTGAACTTTTGGATTCTGTTAAACTACCAGGGTTTAATGGTTTTTCTTTTTTTGATTTACTTGAAATGTATTTTTCAGGAATTTTAAAGGGAGCTCTTACTGCAAGAGCTGGAAGTATTTCTTTTAGTTTTTTCATGGCTATTTTCCCCTTTCTTCTTTTTATTTTAAACCTTATACCTTTTATCCCAATTAATAATTTTGATTCAATTTTATTAAACTTTATAGAGTTATTAGTTCCAAATGATAGTCAAGGGTTTTTTTCTCAAATTTTTCAGGATATTCAGAACAAGCCTCGTGGGGGTTTGTTGTCCTCGGTTTTTATACTATCTGTAATTCTAACAGCCAATGGAGTTAGTGCAATATTCTCAGGCTTTGAAGAGTCATACCATATTGAGCTTTCTAGAAATTTCTTCAAACAATACTTATATTCTGTTGGCGTTGCAATATTATTAGCATTTACTTTATTATTAGCTGTAGTTTTTGCAGTCTATTTTGAAATTTACATATACAAACATTTTAAACAGCTGCTTCAAAACACTTTAGATTGGATAAGATTGGGACAGTCATTTTTTTATATTGTACTTACATATTTCTCAGTTTCTATTTTGTATTACTTTGGAACAATCGAAGGTAGAAAGTCAAAGTTTTTCTCTCCAGGTGCATTGATGACAACATTATTGATAATGCTTACTACTTGGCTTTTTGGAATTTATATAGAAAATTTCTCCACATACAATCAACTATACGGCTCAATAGGTGCATTATTAATTTTCATGCTCTACATATGGTTAAATTCAAACGTGCTTCTTCTTGGTTTTGAGTTAAACGCAACACTTATGCGCTTAAAAAATGAAGTTCCAAAAAAAGAATAAGACATGAACTTTTATTAATTTTGAATATGCATTTTTTTGTTGATGTTTATTTACCATTGGCTTTGCCGAAACCATTTACTTATTTAGTAAACGAGAATGAATTTAAAATTATTTCTCCAGGATATAGAGTTGCTGTTCCTTTTGGTAAATCAAAAATTTACACAGGTATAGTTGCTCGTAAACATAATGTATCACCTCAAACTTATGAAGCGAAAAACATAGAATCAATTTTAGATGATAAACCCTGTGTTTATTCTTTTCAAATTGAATTTTGGGAATGGATAGCTGACTATTACCAATGTTCAGTTGGATCAGTTCTGAAAGCTTCAATACCTGCAACATTGCTTTTGGAGAGTGAAACTAATATTGTTAAAAACCCTAGTCTTTCAATTGATAAAAATATTCTTTCAGACGAAGAATACCTTGTTTATGAGGCTCTAGAAAAGTCAGTTTTAAAAATTGAACATGTTGTAAAAATTTCAGGAAAAAGAAATGCTATTAAATTACTTCAGCCTTTAGTTAGAATGGGAGCTGTAATTATTCATCAAAATATTCAAGAAAAATATAAAGCAAAAACAGAAAGAGTTTTTCGAATAAATCAAAAAGTCATAGAATCTAAAACATTTGAAAAGCTCTTCACTTCCCTAAACAGATCTCCCAAGCAAAGAGATTTTGTAATGTCTTTATTTGCCTTAGGAAATAATAAAAATCAATGGATAAGTGCAAAAACAATTTTTAAAAAGTCAGATACGTCAAGTTCAATTTCTAGAGCACTTTTGAGTAAATTTATTATTGAGGAAAAATATATTAAAATTGAAAGATTTGTATATAAAGGAAAAGTTGAAGCATCTCTTCAGCAGCTTTCTATTGATCAAGAGAAGGCCTTTGTTTCATTAAAAAAGGAGTTTAATGATAAAAAAGTAGTTCTTCTACAAGGAGTTACGTCTTCAGGTAAAACTGCAGTATATATGAAATACATCAAGGAAGTTATTGAGAAAGGCGGTCAAGTCTTGTTTTTACTTCCAGAAATTTCAATTACCTCACAAATGGTTGTAAGATTTCAAGCTTATTTTGGAAGCCTAGTTCAAGTTTATCATTCTAAATTTAGCTTAAATGAGAGAACTGAAGTCTGGAGGAATGTTTACGAAGGGGCTGACAATGCGAAAGTTATTATAGGAGCAAGATCTTCACTTTTTTTACCATTCAAAAACCTTGATCTAATTGTAGTTGACGAAGAGCATGAAACATCTTACAAGCAATTTGACCCAGCTCCGAGATATCATGCTAGAGATGCGTCCATTTATTTATCAAATATTTCAAATTCGAAAGTCATTTTAGGATCTGCGACTCCAAGTCTAGAAACTTTGATTAATGTAAAAAACAAGAAATATGGTTTTGTTAATCTGAAAAAGAGATTTGGAGGCGTAAAGTTGCCAGAAATTAAAACTATCGATCTAAAAGATGCTCATAAAAAAAAGAAGATTAAAGGGGATTTATCTATTGATTTAATTGAGTCAATTTCTAAAACTTTAGAGTCGGATAAACAAGTGATTTTATTTCAAAATAGAAGGGGTTATGCTCCAATTTTAGAATGTATAACGTGTGGACATATGCCTGAATGTATTCAATGTGATGTAACATTGACTCATCACAAAAACAGCGGTAAACTTCAATGTCATTATTGTGGGTATAATATACCTATTCCTGTAATGTGTCACTCCTGTGGCTCTCCTAATATAACTACTAAAGGAACTGGAACTCAGCAAATTGAAAAACAATTAAATGATCTTTTTCCAAATGTAGCTATAGCTCGAATGGATTGGGATAGTACAAGGGGTAAAAATGATTTTGATAGAATTATTAATTCGTTTTCATCGCAAGAAATAAAAATTTTAGTTGGGACACAAATGGTTGTTAAGGGATTAGATTTTAAAAATGTTCATTTAGTGGGTGTTATAAATGCAGATCATTTAATCAACTTTCCTGATTTTAGGTCTTATGAAAGAAGTTTTCAGATGCTTACTCAAGTTGCAGGAAGATCGGGAAGATCTGATCAAAGGGGTAGAGTTTTAATTCAAACATACCAGCCTCACCACCCAGTGATTAAAAATGTGATTGATAATGATATGAATTCCTTCGTTGATTCTGAATTAAAGGATAGAAAATTACATTCTTACCCGCCTTTTGTAAGGTTAGTTAGAATAACTTTAAAAAATAGAAATATAGAAACACTTTCAATAGCTTCTGATTGGTTTTTGAATGTTTTGAGTCAGTCTTTCCGTGGAAAGATTTTAGGTCCGGTTTATCCTCCAGTTGCAAGAGTTAGAAATTATTACCATAAACAATTACTTATTAAGCTTGACACCAAATCATCTAGACTGCATTTTAAAAAAGTTTTACAAAAAACTAAAAAAAGCTTTGAAAGCATAGCTTCTTTTAAAAGCACAAAATTTATTATTGATGTTGATCCTTGTTAGTATAATATTTTTAAAAAATAATATAGAAAAAAACCTAATTACTTGGTGGTTCAAATGAGTTCTACTACTTTTGCAGACTAAAATAAAAATTATGAATCATTATGAAACTGTTTTCATTCTAAATCCCGTTCTGTCTGAAACCCAGATAGAGGAAGCAGTTCAGAAATATGAAAAATTTCTGATTTCCGAAGGTGGAAGCATAACCAGTAAAGAAAACTGGGGCTTAAAAAAACTAGCTTACCCAATTCAAAATAAAAAAAGTGCTTTTTATCATTTGTTTGAATATACAGCTATTGGTGATACAATAGACGAGTTAGAAGTTTCTTTTCGAAGAGATGAACGTATAATGAGATATCTAACTGTTAAGCTAGATAAACACTCTCTAGCATGGGCTGAAAAAAGAAGAAAAAAGAACACTGTAAAAGCATAATTTATGTCAAAAATTGAAGAACAAAATAGTGGAAAAAAAGAAGGAGAGATTAGATATCTAACTCCTCTTAATATTGACACAACAAATAAAAAAAAGTATTGTAGATTTAAGCGTACTGGAATTAAGTATGTTGATTACAAAGACTCTAGCTTTTTAATTAAGTTTGTAAATGAGCAGGGTAAAATTTTACCGAGACGTTTAACAGGAACTTCATTAAAATACCAACGAAAGGTTTCAATTGCCGTAAAACGTGCTCGTCATCTTGCCTTAATGCCATATGTGGCAGATATGTTAAAATAAATTATAGATATCATGCAAATTATATTAAAAGTAGATGTTCAAAACGTAGGTTTTAAAGATGACCTCTTAGAGGTAAAAAATGGATATGGCCGTAATTTTTTAATTCCCCAAGGAAAAGCAGTTTTAGCTACTATTTCAGCCAAAAAAGTTTTAAATGAAAATTTAAAACAAAGGGCTTTCAAAGAAGAAAAAATTGTTAAAGAAGCAAAGTCTTTCGGTAATAAGTTAATGAAAATTGAAATGAAACTAGTTTCTAAAGTTTCAAGTGGGGATAAGCTTTTTGGCTCGATAACCTCACAAGATATAGTTGCTTTTTTTGATTCTAAAGGTGAATCTGTTGACAAGAAATTCATAAGTATCCCAGGAAGATCGATCAAAAGAACTGGTAAATATGAAGCTAGCATTCGCCTTCACAGAGACGTGAGTATTCAATTTCCATTTGAAATTACTGCTCAGGCTTAAATACTTAACAATTAAATTTAAACCCCATTTTATGGGGTTTTTTTATATATAATATTGAAATACTCTAGATTAACAAAAGAACAATTTGAATCTCTTAGTGATGAATTTTCTCTTTTCTTGGCGTCACAGTCTATTGATTCTAAAAAATGGGATAAGATTAAAATAAGTTCAAAAGAAAGTGTTGATCATATTTTAGACTTATTTAGTGATTTAGTCTGGGATGACATTCTCCAGAAAGTAAAATTTATTGAAAACATTAGCTCAACTCATCTTTTTCTTTTTAAGTGTAATGAAAACTCAATTGATTCAATAATAATTAAATCTAGTGAATCTTCAATTAACTTAAATTCTTCTGAAGGTCAAGTTTGGCTTTTAAATAATTTACATTCCAATAATATTGAAGTTTTAAAATCAACTAAAAAATTTAATACTGATAAAAATAATGAGATTTATTCATTGATTTCAAAGGGTTCACAAATTTCTGAGGGTCAACTATTTATTATGTATGATGAAAGACTTTTAAAATCAAGTGAAAAGTAAGATATTTGTTTTGTAGATAATTATTATGTCATTAAAACCAACTACTCCTAAAGGCACAAGAGATTTTTCATCTAAAGTGTTGTCTAAACGTAATTACCTTAAGATGATTTTGCAAAAAGCTTTTGAATCTTTTGCATTTGAACCACTTGAAACACCATCATTTGAAAAATTAACAACTTTAATGGGCAAATATGGGGATGAAGGAGACCGACTAATTTTTAAAATTCTTAATTCTGGTGAGAAATTAAAAAAAGCTGATATAAATTCTCTTAAAAATAATTCTTTGAAAGAATTTTCTAATTCTTTGAGCGAAAAAGCCTTACGTTATGATTTAACTGTTCCTTTTGCCAGATATGTAGCTGGAAATCAAAATGATTTGATTTTTCCTTTTCGAAGATATCAGATTCAAAATGTATGGAGAGCTGACAGACCACAACATGGACGTTTTCAAGAATTTTGTCAATGTGATGCTGATATAGTTGGTGAAAGATCGCTGTGGCAAGAAGTTGAAATTATTTCACTTTATGATCGAGTATTTTCTGATCTAAAACTAGAAGGAGTAACTTTAAAAATTAATCACAGAAAAATTCTTGAAGGAATTGTAAAGTTAATTGGTAATGATAATCAATTAATCGATTTTACTGTTGCAGTTGACAAAATTGATAAGATTGGTCTTAAAGGCGTTGAAAACGAATTGTTGTCTAAGGGTTTTTCAGCTGATTCAATAAAAAAAATTAAACCTATTATTTCTTTAAAAGGTGATATTAATAAAATATTACTTGATTTAGAGTTTTTATTTAAGGACATCCCTGAGGGATTAAATGGAGTTGAGGAGTTAAGGTTTGTTTTTGATAAATTAAATAAAGTAGGTCTTCTGAAATCTGTAAAGTTGTCTTTTGATCTTACTCTTGCTAGAGGTCTTAATTATTACACAGGTATGATAGTCGAGGTAGATGGACCTCCAAGTGTGAAAATGGGATCAATTGGAGGAGGAGGAAGGTATGATGATTTGACTAGTTCTTTTGGAATGAAAGGCATAAGTGGAATTGGTATTTCTTTTGGTTTTGATCGAATATATCTTGTTTTAGAAGAACTAGATTTGTTCCCGGAAAATATAGAAATAAATACAGAAATTTTATTTTTAAACCTTGGAGTGAACAGTTCTGATGTTGCTTTCAGTAGTTTAACTAAATTAAGATCAGTTGGAGTTATTTGCGAGATTTACCCTTCCGAAATTAAAATGAGTAAGCAGCTAAATTATGCAAACAAAAAAAATATTGGTTTTGTTGTGATAATTGGAGATGAAGAACTTAAAAATAAAAAATTTACTCTTAAGGATATGTCTTCTGGAGAGCAAAATGAATATCCATTAGTTGACATGATAAAAATATTAAAAAATTTATCTAAATTTTAAATTTTTTCTGATTTTGTTGGCCTTTGATAAACTTGAAAAGGCTGTTTCAACAAATCTACTATTTTAGAATTTTTTTTCTCATCTGGAAAAACATCAACTCCATAAACTATTTTTTCTCTATCTAAATCCATATAGGTGCCAAAAATTCTATCCCAGATCGAGAATATATTTCCATAGTTGGCGTCTGTGTATGGCAATCTATAATGATGATGAATTTTATGCATATCTGGAGAAACCAGAACATAGCTTATTAATTTATCGATTTTTTTAGGAAGTTTAATATTTGCATGATTAAATTGAGTAGAAATAACAGAAAGGGATTGGTATAGCAAAACATATGCTATTGGGGCTCCAACAATTAATATTGCTAGTAAAGTAAAGCTAAATCTAATTAAGCTTTCTAAAGGATGGTGTCTGTTTGCTGTAGTTGTATCCACTTTATGATCAGAATGATGGACAAGGTGAATCATCCATAAAGAATTAAATTGATGTTCAACATAATGAGCCAGAAAAGCACCAAAAAAGTCAAGTAAAAGAACTGCAATGAAAACTTCAAGAATTAATGGGAGTTGATTAAAAAGATATATAAATCCAAATTTATTATATACAACCCAATCAGAAATAGCTAAAAGTAAAAAGGCTAATGAGAAGTTTATTAAAATTGTTGTTGTTGTGAAAAAAAAGTTTGGAATGGCATGTTTCCATTTTTTGTATTTAAATAAAAAAAGGGGAAGAGCACCTTCTAAAATCCAAAAAAACGAAATACCTCCTACTAGAATTATTGCCCTATGAAGAGTGGGTATGTTATTAAAATATTCAACAATAAATTCCATAGGGTATAAAGATCATTATTTTTTTTCAATTTGAATTTACTAATAATAAATTTCATATAAAAACATAAAAAATTTATATATTTATTTGATAAGGTTAAAAATTAAACCTTTTAATTTTTTTATAGTCTATATAATTGATGTTCATATCAATATAAATTAAAACCCAATTAAAAACCATAAAATGAAAAAATTTAGTTTATTAGTATTTAGTGTTCTATTTATGTTTAGTTCTTCATTTACAAATGCCCAAAAAAAGAGAGGGCAAAAAAAACAAGAATCAAAAACTACAAATAGGATAGATTTATCAGCATTTAAATTTAGAAATATTGGCCCTGCTTTTTTGTCAGGTAGAATCGCTGATATAGCAATACATCCAAACAAAGAAAACACATGGTATGTTGCTGTGGGCTCTGGAGGTTTATGGAAAACTGAAAACGCAGGAACAACTTGGACCCCTTTGTTTGATAAGCAATCTTCATACTCTACTGGATGTGTAACTATTGATAATAACAATCCATCAACTATATGGCTTGGAACTGGAGAAAATGTGGGTGGTCGTCATGTTGCCTATGGAGATGGTGTTTACAGATCTGATGATGAAGGAAAGACATGGAAGAATATGGGATTAAAAAAATCTGAACATATATCAAAAATTATAGTTCATCCTACAGATCCAGATATTGTATGGGTAGCTGCTCAGGGTCCTTTATGGAGTAAAGGAGGGGAAAGAGGATTATATAAAACTGAAAATGGTGGCAAAACATGGGTTCAGACTCTAGGAAATAAAGAATGGACAGGAGTTACAGATATTTTAATTGACCCAAGAGATCCAAACACTTTATATGCTGCTACATGGGATCGTCACAGAACTGTTGCTGCATTAATGGGTGGAGGACCAGGAACTGCAATTTACCGCTCAGATGATGGAGGTAATAACTGGAAAAAATTAAATAATGGAATCCCAAAATCCAATAAAGGTAAAATTGGTTTGGCAATTTCTCCGCAGAATCCTGATGTTGTTTATGCTGCTGTCGAACTAGATAGAACAAAAGGAGGTGTATTCAGATCAGAAAATAAAGGAGAATCGTGGAAAAAAATGTCAAATACTGTTTCTGGAGCCACTGGACCTCATTACTATCAAGAACTATATGCTAGTCCTCATAAATTTGACAGATTATATTTGATGAATGTTCGAGTTCTTAAATCAGAAGATGGAGGGAAAACATTCAATCAATTAAAAGAAGAAAAAAAGCATTCTGATAATCATGTTTTAGTTTTTAAACAAGATGATCCAGATTACCTAATGATAGGAACAGATGCTGGAATTTATGAAAGTTTCGATTTAGCTGATACATGGAGATACATAAAGAACCTCCCATTAACACAGTTTTATAAAGTTGCGGTAAATAACCATGAGCCTTTTTATCATATTTTTGGAGGAACACAAGACAATGGATCAGCTGGAGGCCCTTCTGCTACTGATGAAAGAGAAGGAATAAGTAATAAGCATTGGTATAAAACTCTTGGAGCAGATGGTCACCAATCTGCAACTGACCCTGAATTTAACGATATTATATATGCTGAAACACAACAAGGGGGGCTTCATCGAATTGATTTAACTACTGGTGACCAAATAATGATTCAGCCACAGCCTGATCTAGGAGATCCTTTTGAAAGATTTAATTGGGATGCGCCTATTTTGGTCAGTCCTCACAAAGCATCAAGACTTTATTTTGCATCTTCAAGAGTTTGGAAATCTGAAAATAGAGGGGATGATTGGATCCCAATATCAGAAGACTTGACAAGAAATGAGGAGAGAATAACTTTACCTATCATGGGACGTCAACAGAGTTGGGATAATGCATGGGATGTTGGAGCGATGTCAAATTACAATACAATAACTTCCTTATCAGAATCTCCAGTAAAAGAAGGTCTCATATATGCTGGAACAGACGATGGTTTTATTCAAGTAACTTCTAATGGTGGTGAAAGCTGGATGAAAATCCCAGTTACTAAATTAGGTATACCTTCTAGAAGTTTTGTTAACGATATTAAAGCTGATTTATATGATGAAAATACCGTCTATGTAAGTTTAGATAATCATAAAGAAGGAGATTTCAACCCTTATATTTTTAAAAGTACAGATAAGGGCGTTACTTGGAAATCGATTAAAGGAAACCTGCCAGACAGGATTCTAATATGGAGAATGGTTCAAGATCCAGTTGCTAAAAACTTACTTTTTGTAGCTACTGAATCTGGAGTTTACACTTCTTTAGATTCAGGTAATTCATGGAATAGACTTCCTGGAATGCCTAATATGGGGATTAGAGATTTAGTTATTCAAAAAAGAGAAAATGATTTGGTTGCTGCTTCATTTGGAAGAGGCTTCTTTGTACTTGATGATTATAGTGCATTAAGAGAAATGACTCCAGATAATTTGAAAAAAGAAGCAAAATTATATAGTCCTAGACCTGCAAAATGGTATAATCCAAAAAGCACTACGGGTAACACGGGAGCAGATTATTATTTTGCTGAAAATCCAGTTTTTGGTGCTGTTTTTACATATCATTTAAATGGAGACTTTTCTACCATCAAGCAAAAAAGAATGAAAAAAGAGGGTAAGCTAAACAAAGCAAATTCCAATATTCCTTTTCCTGGATGGGACGCTTTAGAAGATGAAAAAAATGAAAAAAAATCGATGGTTTGGCTTAATATAAAAGATTCAGATGGAAACATAATTAATAATATAAGTCAACCAGCTAAAAAAGGGACTCGAAAAATATCTTGGAACTTAAGACATTCTTCATCTACTCCGATTGATCCAGATAGAGTTTCAAGAGGGCAGGGAAGAGGATGGAGAAGCTGGGGAGGCCCTATGGCTATTCCTGGAAAGTATAGTGCTAGCATATATTTAGAAGCTAATGGAAAATATAAATTATTGGATGGTCCAATTAATTTTGATGTAAACTCTATTCGTGATGGAGTTCTGAAGGGGGCAGACTATGAAACTTATAACTCTTATAGGAATGAATTCACGAAACTTCAAAGTGATCTTGCAATGGCTAACAAAATGATGAGTGAAAATTCAAAGATTTTAAATGCATATAAAATGTCTGTAAATAAATCTTTAAGTATACCAGGTACTCTATCTGTTGATTTAGCTGATGCAGAGAAAACACTGTTAGAATTACAAGCTCAGATTCAAGGTAACTCTTCAAGGTCTGAAATTGGTGAAAGAAATCCACCTTCAATTCAAACTCACTTAAGAGCTGCTGGCTCTGGGATGAGGACTACTTATGGACCTACGGGATTACATAAAAAGAGCTTAGGAATAGCCTCTAAAATGCTTTCTGATCTTATGCCTAGAATAACAATGTTACGTAATCAAAAATTACCGTTAATTAAGTCAAAATTAAATAAAATGAATGCTCCATCTATTTTGAGAGATTAATTATATTTATAAGTAAAGCCTCAAAGAAATTTGGGGCTTTTTATTTTAGAATTTGTTTCAAGGATTTTAATATATTATCAGGGATTGGAACAGACTTTTTTTTTGATCTATTCACAAAAGAATGAACAAATTCTCCATATGCAGAAGCTCTATTTTCTCTATCTTTAAAAACACCAATTCCATATGTTACAGAGCTAGTCCCTAGCTTTTTCACAACTATCCCTACATCTATAATTCCAGGATAAGAGATCCCAGATAAATAATTACAATTCGAGTGAACAACATAACCAACTATTGGAGAATCTTTCATGTTTAAGCTGGTGTTTTCTATCAAATATTGATTAATAGCTGTATCAAAATAGGAATAGTATGTTATATTATTAATGTGTCCATATATATCATTATCAGTCCAACGAGTTGAAATTGAATAAAAGCATTTGTAATCAGATCGATTTAATAATTTTTCTTCGCTCATAAATTTATTTTACACTAATATATTAATTTGCCGTCATATACAATGTTTGCTAATAAAAACTCAATATTCAAAGCTGTTTTATAATTTTTATTAAATAATTAAAAACTAAAAGAGGTCTAAAATCAATTAATAAAGAACCATAAGCTTTATTAGTTTTTTTTTATTAAATTCAAGAATATGAATTTATCTTATTATGAAAATTAAATTAACATTCTTTTTATTTATTACTCTAAGTCTTCAAGCAACTCCAAACACTTTAAATGACAGTATTATAAACTCTCTTCATTGGAGGAATATAGGACCCGATCGTGGTGGCAGGTCATTAGCTGTTGCAGGATCATCAAGAATCAATGAATACTATTTTGGAGCTGTAGGGGGAGGTTTATGGAAAACTACCGATGGTGGACAAACATGGAATCCTGTTACTGATGGACAAATAAAAAGTTCTTCAGTTGGAGCAGTTGCAGTTTCAGAGTCTAACCCTGACATTATATATATTGGAATGGGTGAGACTGAATTAAGAGGAAATATTATGCAAGGGGATGGTGTTTATAAATCAATTGATGCTGGTTTAACTTGGAATCATATTGGACTTGAAGACACCCAGGCTATTTCAAAAATCAGAATACATCCAACAAATCCTGATGTGTTATATGTAGCTGCATTAGGACATCCTTATGGAGAAAACGAGCAAAGGGGAGTTTTTAAATCTGTTGATGGAGGAAAGAATTGGAAAAAGATATTATTCAAAAGCCCTAAATCTGGAGCAATCGATATGATTCTTGATCCTAATAATCCAGATATATTATATGCATCATTTTGGCAAGTATACAGAACCCCTTATAAAATGCTAGGAGGTGGTCCCGAGTGTAGCCTATATAAATCCGAGGATGGAGGAGATTCATGGGTAGATATTTCAGAAAATAAGGGATTTCCAAAAAGACCACTAGGTAAAATAGGAATTACAGTTTCACCTGCTAATTCCAATAAGTTGTGGGCTTTGGTTGAATCTGATAATGGGGGAGTTTATTCATCTGAAGATGCAGGTGAATCATGGAGTTTAGTTAATGATGAGCGTAAATTAAGGCAAAGAGCTTTCTATTATAGTAGAATTTACGCTGATCCAAAGGATGAAAATACAGTATATGCATTGAATACTGGATTTTATAAGTCTACTGATGGTGGAAAAACGTTTGATACAAGAATAATTGTGCCACATGGTGACAACCATGATTTATGGATAGATCCTCAAAACCCATCCCGAATGGCAAATGCAAACGATGGGGGAGGTTGTGTTTCTGTTAATGGGGGAAAGACTTGGACCGATCTTGATTTTCCAACTTCTCAGCTATACCATATTATGGTAACAAAAGATTTCCCTTATTATGTTTGTGGGGCTCAGCAAGACAACTCCACAATGTGTGTTCCTTCTGAGGGGTGGAATTTTAAGCAAGCACGTGGTCCACATAAACAATATTATTATCCTGTAGGAGGAGGTGAATCTGGTTATATTACACAACACCCATCAAATCTTGACTGGTTTTATGCTGGTAGTCAGGGAGCATTACTTACAAAATTTGATAGAAAAACTGGATTTAAAAGAGATATTCAGGTCTACCCAAGATTTTTTTCTGGAGAACCTGCAAGTGAATTACCAGAGAGATGGCAATGGACATTCCCAATAATTTTTTCACCCTTAAATTCAAGTAAACTCTATACCAGCTCTCAACATGTTTGGGTATCAGAAGATGATGGACAAAGTTGGTCAAAAATAAGTCCTGATCTTACTTATGCCGATCCTAAAACACTTGGAAAAACCGGAGGAGTGATTACAAATGATATGAATGGTCCAGAGATTTACGCCACTATATTTTCCTTAGTTCCGTCAAGTTATGATGAAAACACATTATGGGCTGGGTCTGATGATGGATTAGTCCATCTGACTCAAGATCATGGAAAGTCATGGAAAAACATAACACCTCCAGATATGCCAAAAGATACCAGAATTAGTATAATAGAGGAGTCTAAACATAATCCAGGGACTATATATATAGCTGGAAAAAGATATCAAATGGATGATAGAAAACCATATTTATGGAAAACACACGATTATGGTAAGACATGGAGTAAGATAATAAATGGTATTAGAAATGATGACTTCCTACATGTGATTCGTGAAGATTTAAAAATTCCTGGTCTATTGTATGCTGGTGGTGAACACGAAGTATGGGTTTCTTATAATGATGGAGATAATTGGGAGTCAATAAGTTTAAATCTTCCAGACACTCAAATATCTGACTTAATAGTTACCGAAAAAGATTTAGTGGTTGGTACTCATGGAAGGTCAGTTTATATACTTGATGATATTTCGCCAATAAGAGAAATGTCAAAAGTTGACAAACAAAAGCCACATCTTTATGATGTATATTTTGCAACCAGAAGAGTTCAAGACGCTGAAATTAAATATTACCTTCCATCTACACCCAAAAAACTATCAATTAAAATACTTGATAGTAAAAACAGAATTGTATTAGAAAAAGAGGGTGTTACTGATGATCAAACAAAGGATGAATCTTCTTCATGGTTTGGAGCGGATAATAAAAACCCAACAATGAATAGCGGATTAAACAATTACAAATGGAATCTAAGATATCAAGGAGCTAGAGATTTTGAGGGTATGGTAATCTGGTCTGCAAAACCAACACTTGGGCCAATTGCTCCTCCTGGACAATATAGATTTCAGCTAATCATAGATGATAATATGTATGAAACTGTTTTTGAAGTAAGAAAAGATCCAAGAATAGCTGTTTCAGATACCGTTATTAACAAACAATTTGACTTTGCAATGAGTATAATGATGCAAACTGATCTTGCCAATAAAAGTGTAATTGAAATTCGTTCAATTAAAGAAAAGTTGAATAATATTTATGATATTTCCTCAGTTTATGGAACTAAAGGGTTTGATAGTTCTAGATCAAAAAAAATCAAAGTATTAATCTCTGATTTTGAAACTATAGAATCTAGTATATATCAAGTAAAGAATCAAAGTGGTCAAGACCCATTAAATTTTCCAATTAAAGTAA